>Ga0129307_1000760_pt1 | contig 44701 bp, 44 predicted proteins | sample P1105metagenome_FD_94437 | JGI IMG/M metagenome (GOLD analysis project Ga0129307, IMG submission 94437) | Capybara group fecal microbial communities from Wisconsin, USA - P1105 metagenome | ecosystem: Host-associated > Mammals > Digestive system > Large intestine > Fecal | place: USA: Wisconsin...
AATCAGAATAAATGATCTCATCTATCCTTTCCTGGCCGGCTATATGGCGGCCTGTTTTTTGTACCTTCTAATCCACATCAAATATCTTTTCAATTTCTACTTGACTTTTTCTTAGCAGGCTTTCATGAACATGAATTATAATTGACGTACAACATGAATTTTCATTGACGTACTGAAGTTATTTTATCATTAACCCGCTGAAAGTTCATCCGCTTTGTGCTTCAGACTTTCGTGATTTTCGAAATTTTTCCGCATACGCCTGATCTCCTGCCGGACTGCCGCTGATTTTCAGTCGCCCGGTTTCCTGCCCGGGCCGCCGCCTTTCTGCAGATCCTGACGGCCAGGATCCCGGTCAGTATTCCCAGGACCATGCCCGCGAGAATATCCGTCGGAAAATGCACGAACAGGTACATTCTGCTGAACGCGATCAGGGCCGCTAAGGCGAATGCTGCAAGCCCGGCTTTTCTGTGGTTTTGGAAGATCGCGGCCGCTCCTGCGAATGACCAGGCCGAATGCGTCGACGGGAAAGAAGAGCTCGTGGGCCTTGCAATCAGCAGCGCAAAGTCCGGATCAACCGTGCACGGCCGGGGCCTTGAGAAAAGACTCTTCAGGAATGTCTGCCCGATGATAAACACGCCTATATAGGAAATGAGTACTGCGGCGCCGGTTGCCCGCGTTTTCCGGAGTGCATTCTCTCCGTCGGCAGTTTTCTGAAATGCATATGTGCGGGGCAGCGCCTTACGGCTATCATACCATAGGATTCCTGCCAATAGAACCGCTTGAATTTACGGAAGCAACATACTATCATAGGGAATACAGGCCATATATTTAGAGCATATATTTTTCAAAAGGAGGATTTCATTATGAGAATTACTGATCTTTGCGTAAAATGCGGAGCCTGTGAGGCCAGCTGCCCCGTGGGCGCCATCTCTGAAGAGGAAAGCATGTATGTGATCGACATGGACAAATGCATTCAATGCGGCACCTGCATTTCCGGCTGCCCGATGGAAGCGATTGAGGAGGATTGATCCGGGCTCGGATAGAATGTAGGGGAGCTGCGGGCAGCTCCTTTTTTCAATAAATAATTGTTTCTGAATACTGTTTGTTCCTGAAAACGGATTATTCCTGAACGGAGGCGGATTATGGTAAATCTGGATTTAGTCAAAAGACAGAGCGCCCGTGCCGCGGCGGAGCTCTGCGAGGCAGCCCGGCTCAAGCCGGGGGATCTTTTTGTGGTGGGCTGTTCTTCCAGTGAAGTCAATGGCGACCGGATCGGTACGGCCACCAGTGTGGAGACTGCCACCGCGATTTATGAGGGCATCATGCCGGAACTGGAAAAGCGCGGCGTCCTGCTGGCCGGCCAGTGCTGTGAGCATCTCAACCGGGCGCTGGTAGTGGAAGCTGCAACTATGGAAAAATACCACCTTGAGCAGGTCAATGCCATTCCCCAGCCCAATCACGCGGGCGGCGCCTTTGCGACGGTCTGCTATTCGCTGATGGAAAATCCGGTGCTGGTGGAGAGTCTGCAGGCCAGGGCCTACGCGGGCATTGATATCGGCGGAACGCTGATCGGCATGCACATTCACCCGGTCGTCGTGCCGGTCCGCATTTCCCTGCGCAAGATCGGCAAGGCCGCCATCAGCTGCGCCAGACGGCGGATTCCGTATACCGGGGGCAGCCGCGCGGTTTACGAAGAGAAATACCTGTAAGCCAGAAATTGGCTTACGGGCAGTAACACCTGTAAACCGCGCAGTGGTTTCATGGAGAAATATCAGTAAACCACGGTGCTGTTTCGAAAATGAATATCTGAAAATACAAAAGGGCATTGAAACGCTGACGAATCATGTACAGCGGGTCAATGCCCTCTTTATTTATTGGATAACTATGTGGCTTTATACCCTATTCATATCTGAGGAATTTTGCATTTCCTCTTCCCAGGCTTTCGGAGTCATGTCATCGGGCTCTGCACCCTGTTCCTGCGCGGCCATGCATAAATAATGAATAAATGTTGCTATTCATGTATATTATGCGCAATAAAATGCTGCGTACAGATGAAACCTGCCAAATCAGCTTCTTTCGTCAGTAATAATTAGCTTGATGCGATTTCATTTTCCTGGTTTTTACTCATACATTCCTTTATTTTTATTGTTTCGTCCGTACAGCGGCTCCAAAATTCAATGTATATTATACGTTCTTACTGACGAAATGCTTCGTTTTTCCTGTTTCGGCTGTTCCGAATATTATTTCTCAGTCCAGTTTCCGGCCATCCCTGGAAATAGTCACCGCCTGCTGCGGGGTTCAGGAAACTGTCCTGCGGAACAATGCAATCATTTCTTCCCCCTGATCAGGGAGAATGCCGACAGCGCCTCAGTCTGCCAGATGGTACCCGTCCCGTGCGTGGCGGAGAGCCGCCTCCATTTCGGCGGCATCGGTCCATCCGGAGAAAGACTGGGCGTAAGAAAATCCCTGGGTAAATCCGAAGTTAAAGCCCTGAAGGTCTCCATAACCGGCCGTCAGCACCCCGTCCGCCGGGATTTTCAGGTCAGTGTAGCGGCAAGCCTCGTAGCCGGTAAAGACCGAGCCGTCCTGGCGCGTGACCTTCACCTCATAAGTGTCATAGAGTACGATGCGCTCATATGTATAATCCTCATCCGAAATAAACAGGTACATCCGGTAAGGCGTATAAGTCATATCCTGGGCCAGCGGCGAGGAAACAATTTCCTCCCAGTCCTCCCGGATGAGGCGCTCGGTGTTGGAGTGAATCGCGTCAAGATTATCGCCGCTCAGCTGAGAGGTGCTGATCACCCATTCTGTGAGGCCTTCCACCGTGAACTGCTTTTCGGCCGGTTCAAACCGCCATCCGGCAGGCGCTTTTGCCTTTACTGTGACCGTGTCGCCGTTATGCAGGCCGGTCTCCGGTGTGACCTCATACCGGACCGTATCGCCATACTCCGCAGAACTGCGGTCGGAAATCTGCAGTTCGGCCCTGCCTTCGCCGGACATGCCGGAAAACTTGACATTCACCGCTGCAAAAGGATCGGCCGTGCGGGGAAATGCGAGCTCATGCACCGGAGAGCCGGGGATGAACACATTGGCCAGACAGATTCCCGCAAATACGCAAAGGACGATGAGCCAGACCTTCAGCCGGCGCTTGCGCTGCCTTTTGATCTGCAGGTCCCTGATATCCTCCTCGGCACGGGCTTTCGCCATGCGCCGCTCGTATTCCTTCTGTCCCTGGTCTTCCTTTTCAATGAGCATCTTATGCCCGCAGTAAGGACAGACGGCCGTTTTCCCGTCCGCCGACAGGTCCATTTTCCCTCCGCAGGAAGGGCATACAAGCGAAAGTGTTTTAATTTCTGTCTGGTCCATTCGTTACCGTTCTCCTGATTTGATACTGGCATTTTTTCATCATTGCTATCATAGCACAGGATCATCACGGGCGTGTATCCGTTTTCATGGAAAATGTTCCCGGTCTCTGTTTTCCCGGGAAATGCTGCCGGCCTCCGGAATTCTGTCTAAAAAAGACGCGATTCTACTGATAAATCATGATAACATATAGTATGAACACAGTTTAAGCAGTATTGTGGGAGAAAAAGATATGGATAACACAGAGCAGGCAGATGTCAAATTAATTGTGAGGGATGAAAACAGTCTGTATATGCCCTTCAGTCCGGACTCGGAATTCGGCATGTTCGTAAAATCATATATAAGGTCAAAAATTGCTGTGACCGGGAAGCTGAAACGGATCAGCCTGACCGTCCTCTCAGAAAACCCTTTGGATGAAGAAAGATTCCGTTCCGCCGTGTCAAACTGGATCAAAGATGAAAAGGAAGAGTTAAAGGCAAAGAGCACCAACACCTTCCACACGCTGATCGGATCGTTGATCTTCGGCTCCGTACTGTTTCTTCTGAGTATGTATCTCCAGCCATACCATGAAGAGCTGAAATATTCGCTGCTGCCGATCATGGGATCGATCTCCCTGAGCAAGGGCGCAGGTATCCTGATTATGGAACTGCCGATAATGAAGGCCAACAAAGTGATGCTCAGCGAGCTGGAGCAGCATAATGTGATCACCTTTAAGTACGGTGATGATCTGTCATAAAAAGATTCACAATTCCGGCACCGGAGTACTTTCCGGCCGGTACACAAAGGGGCTGCCTTTCTCAGGGAAATATACTTTTGCATTTTCGCAAGCAGCGCTTCACTTATCTATATTTTCTTTGAGTCTTTACTTATCTATATTTTCTTTGGTTGGGACTAATCCTGAGAATGACAACTATTCGTCTACTGTTTTTGAAGCCTCTACTGGACTAAACTCATGGGAAAATGCTGATTAATCCACTCTTACACCCGGCAACAGGGGACTAATCAACATGAATTCTCAGATTCAACCAAATCTATCTAATAAAACTTGGACTGAATTGAAAGAAAAATCACATTAGTACCATCTCATAGCCAAAACTATTGGACTGATAATCCATTTATTCAAAATTAGTATCAAACATGCCCGGCATTCTCCCGCTGTCGGACCAGCATTTTTTGTCCACCCTTTTTCTTGTTTCAAATAACTTAAAACCGCCAATCACCCTTATATACCTGGATGATCGGCGGTTCAAACCAACTCTTTTTGTCTATAACTCTTAAACCAGCGGATCCTCCATATGCAGGACCTCTTTGCCTATATCGTCTGATGCCTCCTTTACCGGAACCTCGAACCATCCGAACATCTCGTCGAAAAGGAAATCATAGGCCGGGCAGTTTATCTCCCTCATGACATTGGCAAAAAGATCAAGCGCGTTAATACTGACACGCCATGCCTTCTTTGCGGCATAATCGATGCCGATCGGGAACTCGATCTTTCCGAAGGTCGAACTTTCGGGATCCAGGTCCGTGCTTTCAAATAACATGGCTACGCCGGCGCCAAACAATTTGTCCAGATATTTCTGGATAATCCCTTCGTAGGTCGCAATATTGAACAGCTTCAGATCCAGCAGCTGATAACTGGTTCCCGGACCGCCCAGGAGATTTCCGGTATTCTCCGGCAGTTCGAGGTTGTTGGCATTGAGGACCGGGCCGTTCCTGCCCAGGTGAACCAGCTTTTTGGCGCCGTCCAGTTTGTCCAAGGCCTGTTTGTTGATCAGTTCCATGTTCCGGTTCACCTTTGCGTCGAAATGCATATCTCCGTAATAGTCTACGCTCTTTCCCTTCATAAGCGCCGTTTCTTTTGCCAGGTTCTCATGCAGGTAACCTGTGGTCTTCTGCATCCACATCGATTTGAAGAATTTCTGTACAGACGCGGAATTCAGGGCCTTGGTGAAGCCGGCTCCGATCACTTTCTTGACCGCCATGACGGACGTATTCAGGAAGGTCTTCCGGAGGCTCTCCCAGAAATCCCGTTTCTCTTCGGGTGTATTGAAGTAATCCTTCAGGAAATTCATCGTCATATATGCGACCAGGAAAAATGCCAGCTTATACACCGCTTTGGTATCTGTTGTCTTTATGCCGGCGCCTTTAGCGTCGGTAATGGTGATGTAGTTTTCCAGAGTGTTTACCGCCTGATTCTCCAGGTTTTCCTGCCAGCGGAACTTACAATCCCCCTCCTGGATCCATTCCCAGAAAGCCTCGTCTACGGTGTCCACGAAAAAGTCCTTTGCCGGGCTTATCCAGTTTTCATGATCCCCGTAGTAGTACCGGACCACAATGGAAAACGCCGTATCACCGATAAAGCGGAAAGGCTTTTTGAAATAAGTATCCGCCACGTCATACAACTCTTCCAGGGACTTTGCCTCCGCCCCTTCCCGGTACCAGAACGCAACGGCATCCTTGATGAGATAATACCTGGCCATACGGAGCACGGAAGGATCCCACCTGTGCGGGTCGTTGTAGATTTCTTCCAGGTTTCTCTTGCGCATTACGCCGTATGGCGGCGGGAAATGCCGAAGCGCCGTACGGAGCAGCAGGTCATATTCCTTCAGCCATTCCCTGGACGGACGGTCTATCACCACGCCGAGGAGACGCAGGGGGATTTCCCCCTTTTCCGTCTGGCCTTCCGCGGATGCCGTGACAGGCAGTGTGACAAGGATCTGCTCATCCGGCTCCGGCAGGGAATCCTTCGGGGAAATCATCAGGGCGCAGGCCTCTTCATTAGTCACTGTTCCGATATCGTACCTGTACTTTTCCAGGATATTTTCTGTCGCCTTGTCCGTGGGTTGCAGTTTGCCGACGGTAAAACATCTGTAATCCACGGCAATCCGCGGTGTCCCGTCCGGCTTCATTACGGCGTAGCACATATCCATGGTTGTCGGATAAATCTTATCGTCCCTTTCCTCCTTTGCGGCATAGGACAGCACCTCCACCCTGCCGTTCTGCAGTCTGGACGGAATGTTGGCATGCGTTGTCAGGAGTTCATTTACGGTGCCCCTGGAGTACAGTACCGTAAGGCCCTGCGGCCAGATGCCGAAATAGAACCCGTCTTCAATAACATTGCCATTGGAAAAGACCACGCGTATATTGACCCGGACGCTCTTCGGCTCTGCAAAGATGCCGGCTTCCTTGTCCATGGGCGCGGAATTATTGCGGATCACCGCCTCATAGGCAAACGGATCCAGATCTGACTTCTCCCAGCCGGCCTCAAAGCCGCCCTCCGCCGTTACAAGCAGCTGCTTCGGCTCGCCGGGCGCATCCTGCAGCAGAAAGAGCTTACGGCCAATGCCGCCGGCTCCCGCAATCAGGATCACCTGCTCGCCGCCGTCCGGAACCAGGCGCCTGTCTTCGGTAACTGAACAGAATACGACCTCCGGCGCCCCGATCAGGCGGAAGGTAATATTATTCCGGAAGGTACCGCCTTCCCCGGTAAAGCTGAAGGTAAGCGTGCCCTTTTCTTCCTTTGCATCCAGAGGGACACTGACACGGGCTCCCCGGTAGCTGTTGTGCATGCCGGCCTGCTCTACTTCCAGGCCCTGGCCGCTCGCCGTAATCTTTTCACTTAAGTCGGGGCGGTTCCGTTCCTCCCCGTCCGAAATCTCCGCGATCCTCGCCCAGACTGTCACTGCTTCCGCGCCCTTTTGGATGGCATCGCCGAAATTCTTATAAATGTACATTTTGTAGCGTTTCTTTTTCTTGCCGTCGTCCTCGGTTTGCCGGGCATTTTCCCCGCTGCTGCCGGACGGTCCCGAAGAACCGCCGCCTGCCGCGGCTCCCGCAGCGCCCGCGCCGGCCAGGGCGCCGCCGATGGCAAGTATGGCCGCATCCCGGGCGGTGGTATCCTTACCCGGGGAACCGCCGGGATTACCGTTAAAGCTGCCGCTCTGGCCCGGTTTAGATCCGCCCGGCTTCGTATCTGCGGAGGATCCCCCAGGTTTTGTGCCTGTGGACGGATTGCTGCCGGAATCGGTGCCGGGACCTGAGTTCCCCGGTTTCGTGCCCGCGGACGGTTTGCCGCTGCCCGATTCGTCGGAAGGATTTTCCTGCCCTCCGGAACCGGACTGCGTTTTCTTTTTGGGCGCTTTCGTTTCGACGATTTCCTCCTTCATCTCCGTTCCGCTGTCTTCGCCGCTTTTCTTTTCCGCCTCTTTCTCTGTCTTCTGGGAGGATGCTCCGCCTTCAATGGCAACGTCCACCTGGTATGCGGTGCCGTTTCCCATGGACGGCGCATTGACCATGATCAGCATTGCGATTTCATGGAAGCTTCCGTCCGTTGGCGCGGTTATTTCAAATTCTATCGTATTCCCGTTTTCTGACAGCAGCCTTGCCCACTGGGAACCGAAGTCTTTGGTGGCAGTCCCGCCCTTCAGGCTGTAGGAGGCGATGGAGGGTATGATTTCCCCGCCGTTATTGTTATAATGCCCGATCCGCACGCTGCATTCCGCGCTGTAGCTGGCCCACATATCCGCGCTGTAATAATCCGGCCATTCCACACGGAAGACTGCGCTGGCGCCGCGGCCCAGGGAACATTTCACCCTTTTCGCGTCAATCATGCCGCCCATGGTGACCGTTTCCTTTTCCGAAGTGACTGCCGCGCCGTCTATGGAAAGAGCAACGGAAAATGCCGCCTTCTCATTGGAATTCAGCATATCTTCATAATGCATGGGCTCCGCGTACGCGGCCAGGGGAATTCCGCAAAGCATCAGGGCGCATGCCAGGCAGACCGCCAGTCTCTTCAGCGGTTTTCTTTTTATGCCTGATTTGTACGGTCGGTGTTTCCCGGACATGGCCTGCCTCCTCATCTGTGCTTTCTGCTGCGGATGCCTGAATTCGCGGATGCCTGAATGCGCGCATTCCTGAATTCGCGGATATTCTCAGAAATCACTTATCAATTGGTTGACGTCTTCTGGGTCACAATATCTTCGTCGCCGTATTCCTCGGGGGCACTCACATTGTTGTTGAACGGGGACTTTCTGCCGTCGTCAGAGGAACTGCCGTCGTCAGCGCTTTGACTCTGCCCGGTACTTCCGAAATCATCGAAGTGGTATGCTGACCAGTCATTGGATCCGTCCGGTACGTCGGTGAGGTCCGCATAGTAAGCGGAGCTGTAGAGGTCATACGCGCTGCCGGAGAGATTCTGCTCATCCTTCGACGGATCCCAGGCGCCGTCAGCACCGACATAATAGCCGTCAATCCAGGAATTGGTCAGCATGTTGCCGTCCGGACCGACGTAGTATTTCCCCTGGATCCACTGGTTTACCGCCAGTTCGCCGCTGCCGGTGGCATAATACCATCTGCCGGTGTCCGGGGACTGGTACCACGCGTTTTCGATCATATAACCGGACTCATTGAAGGCATAGTCCTTGCCGGCAATGGTATAGAGACCATTCCTGGGATAGCTGCCGTCACTGTTCTGGAACCACCAGCCGGTGCCGTCCTTTACCCATTGTCCCGCAAATGCCGTCAGGGCGCAGAGCAGCATCACTGCCGCCATCAGTCCCCCTGCAGTGACCAGCTTTGTCATTCTTTTCTTCATCATTGGTCTCCTTTCGTGTTTTTAAGTATGCTGCTTATTTTTGTTTTTTAAATAATGAGCTGTTTATGACCGGTTCATCAGCAGTATGTTACTTTAAGGCTTTCAGGGCAGCAGGGAAAATGCCGCCCCCAGCGCAAAGCCTGCCGCCAGGCCTGTCAGCAGCCCGTCGCACTTTCCCTGTTCCGCCATGCGTTTGCCATACAGGAACTTCGAAGTCAGGGACTGCGCCAGCCCGTAGATCTGTCCGCTTCCGCTTCCAAGGGCTTCCAGGGAAAGAAGGGCTCCCGCAATGCCGGCCATGGACATTTCGGGCGAGCGTTTGCCCGGTCCTGTAAAAATCAGGTATATCAGCCATCCCATAATCAGTCCCAGGAGAATGCTGACGATGCTGCGCCGTTCACCTTTTCCTTTAACGAAAGCTGCCAGGCCGCTGAGCGCCTTCGGGAACCCGCCTGAAACAAGCGACATCAATGCTGCCGTCACGGTTCCTTTGCCAAGCGTGCCGAACAGCATGCCGGCCGCGCTCCGGTCAAAGCCTCCTTCTGCAAATGTGAGCCAGGAAAGAAAACGGATAATGGAAGAATCAGAATTTCTGAACATGCCAAGAACAAACCAGAGCAGCGCCAGCACAAGGGTGCCGATCAGCGCCGCCGGGTTTCTGAAGATCTGCGGAATGCCGAGAAAGAGGGAGCGGATGCCCTGCAGGATTCCGGCAAAAGGAGGCAGCACCTCCGTAATCCCGCCTGCTGCAGCACCGGCCATTCTGCCTGCCGCAGCGCCGGCCATCCGGACCGCTGCCCTTCCTGCGCCGGCTGCCTGTCCCCGCGCATTGCCAAAACCGGACATGTTCACGGGGACTGCTTCATTCATCAGTCCGGGCAGGATCATTTCCCCGCAGTCAAACTCGCCGGGGGCAGCCGCGGCTGTAAGATCCCTGATCTGCGGGACCATGGCGGCTTTCATTCTTTCCGCCTGTTCTTTCGCGGCCTGCTGCCGGGGACTCAGATATGATGTTTCAGTTGTTGCGGTCAGGGGTTTTCCGCAGGCCGGGCAGAATTGTGCGCCTTCCAGGACGGGATTCCCGCAATGCCGGCAAAAGTTTGCCATAGTTCTGCACCTCCTGTTTGCTGCATCTGGTTCCTAAGTACTGGTCCGGAGGCTGGTTCGCTGGTTTGCTGGCCAAAATAAACTGCATTTTTGAATTGCGGTTGAATTATGAATATAGGTTAATGAATTGATATGCTTATATGCCGGTGAATTTATTTAGTGAATTAATTTAGTGAATTAATTTAATAACATGGAAGATATGTTTCATTATAACACGGAAAGACTTTGCTGTGTGTTTTATTATTCCCGGGAGGCCGCAGGAGCTCCGCGGCCGTTTTTCATCCTCCCGCGGAAATAAAGTGCAGAAAAAACCGGCGGTAGAGTTCACCGGCATCGCCGTCCGGCCCGGAGATTTCCACCAGCGTACGCGGCACCGCCACCGGCCCCACCGGATGCAGGGGGAGCGGTGACAGTTTTACTTTGCATGCCCCGCAGCGGATCAGGACTTCGCCACCGGATTCCGCGTCCCCGTGTTTTGCGGCTCCGTGTTCTGCATCTACGGATTCCGCGTCCCAGGATTCCACATTCCCGCGTTCCGCATTCTCCCGGGAGAGGAAGAAACGCTCAATGCGGGCAATGTCTACGGCCCAGGCTTCTTTATATTCCATGCATTTTCCTCCCCATCCGTATCCCGGAGCTGTCAGGCAATCCGGTTTCCCAGTTCATATGCCTCGCGCGTCACACTGTCCACAATGTCATGGACGCTTTCGCAGTTGCCGCATAAGTGCAGCCATGCCGGAAGCTGCCCGTTGTCCGCCGCAAGTCCCCGGCACAGTATCCGGTCGGGAATCAGCCCTACGGCGGTTACCAGTGTGTCGCAGGCAATTTCATAACGCCTGCCGGTCTCCAGGTCTCTTGCCATGACGCCGCAAATCCGCTTTGTCCCGAGGATCTCGTCCACGGTCGTCCTCAGGATCACCGGAATGTGAAAGGCCTCCAGGCATTCCTTCCGGTTCCGCTCGAGGCCTCCCGGATGATCCATCTGCTCGACCATGGCGGCAACCTGCAGTCCGGCCTGCGCAAACTGGCGGGCCATGATCTGTCCGATGTCGCCGCTTCCGAGGATCACGATCCTCGTTCCGATGCCGTAGCCGCCGCGGTTGATAAGCTGCTGCGCCGTCCCCGCGGTAAAGACGCCGGCAGGCCGGGTCCCGGCAATGCCCAGCGATTCGCAGGTCCGCTCCCGGCATCCCGCGGCCAGGACGCACTGTTCAAACGCCACCCTGTACAGGCCTTCCGGCCCTGACAGGAGCGCTGTTCTGTCCTTGTCCAGTGAAAGGACGGCCGTGCCGGTCCGCACTTCAATCCCCGAATTCAAAATCTCCGGGATGAACCTTGCGGCGTACTCCTGTCCTGTCAGGTCCTCCCGGAAGATTCCATGTCCGAAGCCTTTATGCACGCACTGGTTCAGGATTCCGCCAAGCTCCGCGTCATGCTCCGCCAGCAGTACCTTCCTGCCTTTTCTGCACGCGGCAAGGGAAACGGCCATGCCTGCCGCACCGCCGCCGATCACAAGAATCTCATATTTTTCCGCTGCCGGGAGGTTCATGCCCATATCCTGAAGCTTTCCCGCCTTTTAATGAAATACTTTTTACCCCCGGGACGGTTCTCCGAGAATATACGTTCCTTCGCCGTCCCTGGTTACTTCTTCCGGTCGGACGGACTGCGCCGCGGCCAGCATTTCCATGACTTCCTTCATGCAGCGCGCTCCCTGGCAGCGGCCCATGCCGGTGCCCGCGCGCCGTTTCACGCCGTCCAGTGTGACTGCCCCGCGGCGGATCGCGTCCCGGATTTCGCCAAGGCTGATATCCCCGCAGAGGCAGACGATCCTGCCATAGTCCGGATCCTTCAATATAAGGCCTGCCCGCTCTTTTTCCGGCATGTCGTGAAGTCTTGCCGGCGCCGGGCGGACGGGATCATAATGAGGATTAACCCCCGGATTGCCCAGGAACCCGGCAGCCAGCCGCGCGCAGTGCCTGCCCAGCTCCGCGGCGCAGGTAAGTCCCGGGGTCTTGATGCCGATAAGGCTGATGAGTCCTTCTTCCGACAGGATTACAAAGTCGTTGATCGAACGGTCCGTCGGAATCCAGATGGCGTCTTTTTCTGTCACCTGGTAAGGATTCGGCCTTGCCGCCGAGAAATTCCGGATCTGCTCCGAAAGGGGCAGCCCCGGCACAACCTCCGAGCAGAGTTCTTCCAGCTCCTGAAGCCCCCGGCGGTCCGATGCGCTGTATGCGCTTTCCGTTCTGTCCGGGGCGGCCGGCATTTCCCGCTCCGTAGGACCTGCCAGGAGATTCCCGTCCACCGTGGGCACCAGGGTCAGGCCCTTTCCCTTTTCTTCCGGTTCATGAAATATCACATGGCGGATCATTCCCCTGACCGTGTCGTCCAGCACGATGTAGTCGCCCGCCGTGGGGACGATCCGCACTGCCGGCACCTCCAGCATTTCCCGCACCGCATCCGAAGCGAGTCCCGCGCAGTTGATTACCGTCCGGGCATGGAATGTTTCCTGTGTTGTCTCCAGCCGGAATCCGCCGGCCTCCCTTTCCATGTGCACGAGCTTCCGGCCGAAATAAAACTTTGCGCCGTTTGCCTGCGCATTTTCAAACGCGGCAATGCCAAGCTCCCAGGGATCGACGGTTCCGGTGCCCGGCGCATACAGGGCTGCGGTCACATCGGGGGAAATCCGCGGCTCCATGGCGAGCGTCTCGTCCCTGTCCAGGATCCTGAGGCCTTCTACGCCGTTTTTCTGTCCGAAATCCAGTTTCTTTCGCAGCACCTTCTCCGCCCGCGTGCCGAAGGAAACCATCAGCGAACCGCAGCGGCTGAAACGCACGCCCAGTTCCCGGCAGAGCTGCTCAAATTCCCGGTTGGCCCTGGCGCACATTTCCGATTTCAAAGACCCGGGACGGTTGTCGCAGCCGGTATAGATGATGCCGGTGTTGGCCCGTGTGATGCCGGTGCAGACGTCCTCCCGCTGTTCAATGACGGCCGCGCTGATATCAAACGCTGTAAGCGCCCGCGCCGCAAAACAGCCCAGGACGCCCGCGCCGATCACTGCCGCATCAATATATTTTGTGGCTGAAGCATTGTCCATCAGAAATGTTCCCGTACCGTGCCGGGATTCTTCAGGGTATAACCGCCCATCGCTTCCAGGCGCTCGCGGAAGGCATCGCTTTTCAGCACTTCCAGGAGTTTCTGCACCGCGGGCGTTTCCATTGCGCTGTCCGGAATCAGCAGGTCGTACTGCTCTGTGCAGACGGGCAGGAAATCAAGGCCGTAGATCTGCGCGGCCGAGTAAATGCCCATGCCGGCATCCGCCGTCCCTCCCGCGATCTGGGCCGCCACCGAGGTGTGGGTAAATTCCTCCCGGTCATAGCCGGAGATCTGTGCTGCGTCGATGCTCCTGGTCTTTAAAAGATAATCGATCAGCACCCGGGTGCCCGAACCCTTCTGGCGGTTGACATAACGCAGTCCTTCCCTGCACAGGTCCTCCAGCGAAGTAATGTTTAAAGGATTCCCAGCGGCGAGCATCAGGCCCTGGGTGCGGCCCACGCATTCCACAAGGGATACGCCGCCCTGCGGGAAATATCTGCGGATAAAGGCAGTATTGTAGCTGCCGTCGGTTTCGTCCAGAAGATGCACGCCGGCCGCATGCGCTTCCCCGCGGCGTACGGCCATAATGCCTCCCATGGAACCCACATGGGTGGAATTCATATACCGGGAGGGATCGGCCCTGTGGAGCATGTCGGCGCATTCATCCAGCAGCGGGTCATGGCTGCCGATGACCACAAGGGTATTGTCCAGCATGCCGGCGCTCCTGAGAAGCTCCACCTCCACTTCCTCCCCGGCGGCATAGCCCTCCAGTCCCTGGGGTACCGTGAGGATGCCGTCCGCCTTCATAAAGGAAGAAACCACGCCGGCGCCGCGGCTTAAGGGCGAAGCGATAATCTTCCCGTCCACCTTGCCCAGCCGGACACGGACATACTCCTGGTATTTGAGGCCCGAAACGACCGCGCGGGCGAGGATGGCCCTGCAGGTCTCAGGTTTTTTCTGCTCCGCCTTATACCAGCCTTCCAGCAAGGGCTTCAGCAGTTCGTTCAGGACGAGAATGCCGGAAACAGGGTATCCCGGAACGCCCAGGACGGCCTTGTTCCCGCGGTATGCAAGAATCGCAGGTTTTCCCGGTTTAATGGCAATGCCGTGGCAGAGCACCGTGCCCAGCTCCCCGATTACCTGGGCGGAATAGTCCTCCCGCCCGGCGGAGGAGCCCGCATTCAGGAGCACCACATCACATTCCCCCAGCGCCTTTTCCAGCGCGCTCCGGATCAGCTCTTTCTGATCGGGAACGATCGGATAGGTCCTGGCCTCTGCGCCCCATTCCCGCACCATGGCGGAAAAGATGGAGGAGTTGAATTCAACGATATCCCCGCTCTTCGGCTCTGCCGTCGGGGGTACGATCTCATCTCCTGTCGGGATAATGCCTACCACCGGCCGGCACAGCACCTCCGCCTGCAGTACGCCTGCGGCCAGCATGGCGCCGATGGCTGCCGGGGTAACGGTCATATGGGAACCCAGGATCATCTCGCCCGCGCAGATATCCTCGCCGATCTGGCGGATATGCTGCCAGGGAGCGGCGGGGGAATAAAGCTTCACCGTGCCGTCCTCCTGATGGATCACGTCTTCCACCATCACCACGGCGTCGCAGCCCTCCGGGATCGGGTCGCCGGTATCCACGACCGTGTAGTCCCCTGTCCTGAGCACCGCGGGCGTGGTCTCGGTGGCGCCGAAGGTCAGCGACGCTTTCAGGGCAATGCCGTCCATGGCGCTTGCCAGATAATGGGGCGCGCTGATGTGGGCATACACGGCGGAGGCCGTCACTCTCCCGTGGGCCTCTGCGACGGGAACCGTTTCCGTCCCGGGGCCGAAGCCTTCTTTCTGTACCGTCTCAAGGAACAGCTTCCTTGCATTTTCCAGCGGCAGATTGGTCAGATATTCAAAAGCCATGTCTCATTTTCCTCGTATTTATATTAATTTATGGAATAAAGCCGCACCGGAACGGTTTTTCCGGCATGTATTCCTTCGCAATCGCGCGGGATGCAGAAGAATCCGTCCGATGCCGCCATGTTGGTAATCAGGCCGGATTTGGAATGGATCGGTTCGGCATAGGTCACTCCGTCCTTTTCCTTTAAAAATACGCCCAGGTACTGTGCCCTTCCGTCGTTGGCGCTGATGGTTTCGGACAGCACGGCCGGGATTTCCCTCACCTGTAGCTGTCTGCCCGTCATCTGCGCGATCAGCGGCCGCACAAAGAGCTCCGACACGAAAAATGCCGCTACCGGATGGCCCGGGAGCCCGAATACGGGCTTTCCGTCCGCCCTTCCCAGAATGGTGGGCTTTCCCGGCTTCATGGCGATCCCGTGGAAAAGCACCTCGCCCTTTTTCTCCAGCACCCGGCAGGTACTGTCCTTCAGCCCTACGGAGCTGCCTCCGGAGATAAGCACCAGGCTGCATTCCGAAAGTGCGCGCTCCACCGCGCCGGCCAGCCTTTCTTCCCCGTCCTTCAGGATGCCGTAGCAAATGCTTTCGGCGCCGGCTTCTTCCGCCAGAGCGGCAAGCATCGCCGAATTGACGTCCCTGATCTGTCCGTCCGCAGGGGTTTCCTCCACCGGCACCAGCTCATCTCCGGTGGAAATGATGCCTGCCACGGGCCTTTTGGCGACAGTGACGCTGCAGACGCCCATGGCGGCCAAAGCGCCGATGTCCTGGACAGTCAGCTTCCTTCCGGCAGGGAGGACTTCCTTGCCGGGGAACACGTCGTCCCCGCGGAAAATGAGGCCTGCTCCGGGCGCCGCGCTCTTCAATATCCCGATTGTGCCGTCACCGTAGTCTTCGGTGTACTCCACCATCACCATGGCGTCCGCGCCCGCGGGAATCGCGCCGCCGGTGGGCACTGCCGCGCACTCGCCGGGTCCGATCCCGAATCCGGCTCTTTCGCCCATCAGTATTTCACCTTTTTTCATAAGCAGCGCCGGCATCGCGTCGGAACACCCGAAGGTATCCGCTGAACGGACGGCATAGCCGTCCACGGTGGAGCGGTCAAAGCCCGGCACATATTCCGAAGCGGAAACAGGTCTGAACAGCACTCTTCCGAGCGCCTTCGCAAGCGGCACTTCCTCCGGCTCCGCGCAGGGAGGGAACGCTTCCCGGAGCAGGTCAATCACCTCTTCCGGTGTTTTTACAGTCAGCATGTCATATCTCCAAAATAAATCTCAGTATTACAATAAAAGTCAGCTGCCGGCTTCCGGCCCGGCCAGCGGGAGTTTTGCCGGCGGTTCCGCCTGCACCGGTTCGGCATCCGTTTCTACATTAAAATACTCCAGCACAAAATCCCTGAACAGCTTCGCCGTTTCCGAAAGATATTTCTCCCGGCGGAAGCAGACCATTTTCTGCCTTGTGAACCGCTGGTCCCGGATAGGGATCAGGCGGATGGCCGGGTCCCCCTGGTAAAAGGATGCGCAGCCCATGGGCACAAATCCCGCGCAGAGTCCCCCGGCGATCATCTGCCGGTGGATCTCCCTGGAATCGGCAAAACACTGTGTATTGAAGGAAATTGCCAGGGCGCTGCAGATCTGGAAGGGGAATTCCACATATTTCCTGCCGTCCCTTAAAAACACGATATCCAGTTTTTCCAGCGCCTTGGGCCGCAGGAAGGGGGAGCCTGCCAGCGGGTGTCCCGCCGGCACCGCCAGGGCATACTGTTCCTCGTAAAGCGGATAGCCCCTGAATTTCCGGTATTCCCAGCTGTTGGGATAGATCAGCATATCGTAATCATTGATGTCGAGGTGCTCGGCGTCCTCGATCTCTCCCGACAGGATGAATTCGGTCCTGGGATATTTTTCTTTAAACGCTGCCAGGCATTCCGTAAGACGGTCGCAGTATCCGGCCGTTCCGATCTTCAGGCGCGCCTCCGACCCTGTGGCAAGCATGTGAATGTCATCCACCGCGTAGCCAAGCTCCCTGAGGACCATGTTGCTGAACTGCAGCATGCGTGCGCCTGCAGGATTCAGGATCAGCCTGCGGCCTTTGCGTTCAAACAGGGGAACGCCCAGCTCTTCTTCCAGCGTCGCAAGATTCTTGGACAGGGAAGACTGGGACAGATGCAGATGCTCCGCCGCCTGGGAAACATTTTCCAGCTGCGCTATCGTGGAGAAGCATCTCAGCTGCGCTATTCTCATTTCAGACGGCCTCCTTTCCCGGATATACGGATTTGAATATATATTCTGATTTTGAATATTTCTGTCCGGAAACCGGACAGATCTGTTCATGAAAATATCATCTACACGGATTTTCTGCCTTTTCGGGCTCCTGTCCAGTATAATTTTTCTTATTCCAAAAAGCAATAAGATATTCTTCCTGCCTTATTGCTCTCCTGTACGCAATAAAATACAATTAGGGTAACAAAATACGGTTTTTATACCGTTATCTATTATAATCTCTTACTAAAAGGAGGTGGGCCTGGGCTTTCAGCCCGAAGTATTTATGAAACAGCTGCTTATCAAACCCGAGAAATGTATTGGCTGCCGCACCTGCGAACTTGCGTGCGCGTTCGGCCACTACAACCAGTTCAATCCTAAGCTGGCGAATGTCAAGGTGTTCGAGTACGAGCAGGAAGCTGCTGCCGTACCGGTAATGTGCCTGCAGTGCGAGGAGCCGTCCTGCATGAAGGTATGTCCCGTACACGCCATCAGCCGCGATGAGAACGGCGCCGTTACAATCAATTACAATAAGTGTATCGGCTGCAAGATGTGCCTGAACGCATGTCCGCTGGGCAACATTTCCTTCCATCCCCTGGTTGGCCGTATCTTTAAGTGTGATTTCTGCGACGGCGATCCCAAGTGCGCGCGCAACTGCCCCACCGGAGCGATCACTTATGTGGAAGCCGACACCACCGATGAGCGCCGCAAGCTCGCCGGCGAAAGGCTCAGAGACCTGATCGGAGAGGGGGAGACGAAATGAAGAACGGATATGTAGGAAAAATCATTCGTGTCAACCTGAAGGCAGGCACTATCCGCACCGAACCTCTCAATGAGGCAAGCGCAACCATGTATGTGGGCGCCCGCGGACTTGGCACCAAATATTTCTGCGATGAATGCGATCCCAAGTGCGATCCCTTAGGCCCCGGCAATAACCTGATCTTCATGACAGGCCCGCTGACCGGTACCTTCGCACCGTCTTCCGGACGCTACAACGCTGTGGCGAAGTCCCCGCTGACCGGCACCATCGGTGCTGCCAACTCCGGCGGCCACTTCGGACCGGAACTGAAATATGCAGGCTACGACGGTATCATTTTCGAGGATATCTCCGACAAGCCCGTATATCTGTATATCAATGACGGCGTGATCGAACTGCGTGACGCTTCCCACCTGTGGGGCAAGGACGTATTCGAGACCACCGAAATGCTCTATGAGGAATGCGGCTCCAATTTCCGCGTTGCCTGTATCTCCGCCGCCGGCGAAAACGGCGTCCTGTTTGCAGGCATCATGAACGACAAGCACCGCGCGGCAGGCCGCGGCGGCATGGGCGCTGTCATGGGCAGCAAGAAGCTCAAGGCTGTCGTCGTCAAGGGTACCGGCTCGGTATTCGTAGCCCGTCCCGAAGGCTTCTATAAGGAAGCACTGGCAGCCCGCGACACGCTGCGTGCCCATCCGGTTACCGGCGCAGGCCTTTCCGCATACGGCACCATGATCCTCGTCAATATCGTCAACGGCGTGGGCGGCCTTCCCGTAAACAACGGTTCCGAAGGTTCCCTCTTCCCGCAGGCAGACGAGATCTCCGGCGAATCCCTGACGGCACGCCACCTGATCCGCAACAAGGGCTGCTTCGGCTGCCCGATTGGCTGCGGACGTCTCACCGAGATCAAGGCAGGTGCCTTCAAGTCCAAGGGTGAAGGCCCCGAGTACGAGGCAGGCTGGTCCTTCGGCGCCGACTGCGGTATCGATGACCTGGGCGCTGTATGTAACGCCAACTTCCTCTGCAACCAGTACGGCATTGACCCGATCACCATGGGCGCTACCATTGCCTGCGCAATGGAGCTCTACAAGATCGGCGCCATCAAGGAAGAAGACGTGGGATTCCCGCTTCTCTTCGGTGATGCCGCTGCCATGGTCAAGGCAACCGAGATGACCTGTAAGGGCGAAGGCTTCGGCAAGATCATGGGCCTGGGCTCCTACCGCATGGCTGAAAAGTATGGCCATCCGGAGCTCTCCATGTCCGTTAAGAAGCAGGAAATGCCCGCTTACGACGGCCGCGCCATCCAGGGTATCGGCCTGGAGTACGCGACCTCCAACCGCGGCGGCTGCCATGTCCGCGGATACATGATCTCCCCGGAGGTCCTGGGTATCCCGCAGGCTATGGACCCGCTGACCACGGAAGGAAAGCCCGGCATGCTCAAGGTCTTCCAGGATCTGACCGCGCTGTGCGACGCATCCGGCATCTGCCTGTTCACCACCTTCGGCATCGGCCTTGCGGAAATCGCGGGTATGTACCGTGAAGCCGTAGGCAGCGACGAGAGCGATGAGGATATCCTGCTCAAGGGTGAAAGGATCTGGAACCTGGAGAAGATGTTCAACATAGCAGCCGGTGTCGAGAAGGATACCCTTCCGCCGCGTCTGCTTCGCGAGACGCTTCCCGAGGGTCCCGCAGCCGGCAAGGTCAATGATCTTTACACCATGCTCAAGGAATACTATGCAGCCCGCGGATGGGACAGCGAAGGCATCCCGACCGAGGCTAAGCTGCAGGAACTGTGCATTAAATAAACCGGCGGCCCGGGCGGCCCCGGCATTGATGAAAGCCTGACTGAACGTTAACTGACCGGGAGCGGGAAACCGCTTCCGGTTGGTGTGGTTAAAAAAAACGGTTAACAGCTATGAAAATTTCCTTTTTTGCCTATTACCGCGATGCGGATTACGCCGGCTGCAAGGATACGGAGTTTCCCGCGCCGGCCGACCTGCGGGGCCTGGGTGAAGAACTGGGTGCCCGCTACGGCGAAAAGTTCCGCACGGAGTTTTTCTCTCCCGACGAAAGCGTCCTGGGAGAGAAGATTATCGTGCTCATCAACGGAAGGCGGGCAGAATTTCTCCAGGGCCTTGATACGCCCCTGAAGGATTCCGACCACATCCGCATTTTCCCCATTGTGGCAGGCGGCTGAACACCGTATTGCGATTCCTTTGAAAGGCGGTGATATTTTTATGCAGGTCTCCAGAGAAGAGATCTCCGGGATCCTCAGTCAGTACCCAAAGGAGCAGCGCTACAGCCTCGCGATCATGCAGGACATGCAGCGCAAGTATAATTACATTCCGCGGGAAGGAATGGAGGCATTGTCCGAATACCTCGGCTGCCCCCTCTCCACGCTCTATTCCATGGCAACCTTCTACAAGGCCCTGAGCCTGAAGCCGAAGGGGCGTCACATCATCAAGCTCTGCGACGGCACGGCCTGCCATATCCGCGGCGCGTCTCCCTTACGGGACGGCATCAACCGGCTCCTGGGGATCGACGCGGACGAAACCACCGGGGACGGCCTTTTCTCCCTGGAGCTGGTCAACTGCCTGGGCTCCTGCGCCCTGGCTCCCGTCATGGTCGTGGATGAGACGTATTACGGAAAGATGACGCTGGAAAAACTCCCCGGCATCCTGGATGAATATCGGAAGGAGGAGAGCGGATCATGAAGACCATACGCGTCTGCTGCGGCACCGGCTGCCTTGCCAACGGCAGCATGAAGGTGGCCGAGGAATTTGAGCGCCTGATTACCGGCGGAGACGTTCAGGTCGAATGCCATATCAAGCGCACAGGCTGCAACGGCTTCTGCGAGAACGGCCCCCTGGTAACAATCCTTCCGGACAACATTTCCTATTACCATGTGAAACCCGCAGATGTTCCCGAGATCCTGGACAAGACCATCGGGCGCGGGGAAACCGTAGACCGCCTGCTTTATAAGAACGATCAGGGCGAGCGTGTCCGGAGCCAGCAGGACAATCCCTTCTACGCTCCCCAGATGAAGATCGCCCTCCGCAACATCGGTAAAATTGATCCGCTGGATGTGGATGACTATATTGCCACCGGCGGGTATGAGGCGCTGAAAAAGGCCCTCACCATGACACCGGCCGAGATTCTCGACGAAATGGACATTTCGGGACTGCGCGGCAGAGGCGGCGCGGGCTTCCCCACCGGGCGCAAGTGGCGCACGGCTGCCGGATATAATGTCTTCCCGAAATACGTGGCCTGCAACGGCGACGAGGGCGACCCCGGCGCGTTCATGGATCGTTCCATCCTGGAAGGCGATCCCCACAGCGTCATTGAAGGCATGGCTATCTGCGCGCTGGCGATCGGTTCGGAGGAAGGCTTCCTCTATATCCGTGATGAGTACGCGCTGGCAGTCAAAAACGTCCGCGCAGCCATTAAGGCTGCCGAGGAGCGCGGCTTCATCGGCGATTCCATCATGGGCAGCGGCAAAAAGCTCCACCTCTCCGTGGTCCGGGGCGGCGGCGCATTTGTCTGCGGTGAATCCACCGCTCTGATGCAGTCTATCGAAGGCAAGGTCGGCGAACCGCGCGCCAAGTACATCCGTTCCGTACAGCGCGGCCTCTGGGATCATCCGACGGTACTGAATAATGTCGAGACCCTGGCCAATGTTCCCTATATCATTGCCCACGGCGCCGCCGGCTACGCATCTGTCGGCACCGAAGGCAGCAAGGGCACCAAGGTATTCGCCCTGGTCGGCAAGGTCAAACGTACCGGTCTTGTGGAAGTCCCCATGGGCGCCACTCTCCGCCACCTCATCTATGACGTGGGCGGCGGCGTGCAGAACGACCGGCCCTTCAAATCCGTACAGACCGGCGGTCCTTCCGGCGGCTGTATCCCCGAGAGCATGCTCGATCTGCCTGTGGATTTCGATACCCTCAAGCAGTACGGCGCCATGATGGGCTCCGGCGGTATGATCGTCATGGACGACCGGAGCTGCATGGTGGAGGTCGCAAGATATTATGTCAACTTCCTGTGCGGCGAAAGCTGCGGTAAATGTACCCCCTGCCGTGAAGGCTTAAAGCAGATGCTGGCCATCCTGGAGGACATCTGCCACGGAAAGGGCAAAATGGAGGACCTGGACCTTCTGGAGACGCTCGGCGAAACCATGAAAGACAGTTCCCTCTGCGCCCTCGGACAGTCCGCGCCCAACCCGGTGCTTACCACGCTCAAATATTTCCGTGAGGAGTATGAGGCGCATATCCTGGAGCACCGCTGCCCGGCCGGCGTCTGTAAGGACCTGACCAGCTTTGCAGTGGATCCGGATAAATGTAAGGGCTGCTCCGCCTGTGTCAGGGCATGTCCCACCGGCGCGGCATCCGGCGAGCTCCGCCAGCCGCATAAGATCGATCCCGTGAAATGTATCAGCTGCGGAAGCTGCCGCGAGGCCTGCCGCTTCAACGCGATTCTTACGAAGGGGAGGGACGGGAAATGATTATTACTATCAACGGAATTCCCTGTGAATGTGAAAAAGGAGAATACATTCTCCAGATCGCGCGGCGCAACGGCATCGAAATCCCGACGCTCTGCCATCATGACGCTTTTGCCGGACAGGGCTGCTGCCGTCTGTGCATCGTGGAGGTTGTCACAAAGGGCCGCGGAAGGATCGTGGTATCCTGCGTCTATCCCGTGGACGGGGAATGCGAGGTCTATACCGATAATGAACGGGTACGCCGCCAGCGCGGCATGATTCTCCGGCTCCTGGAAACCCGTGCGCCCGAAAGCCCTGAGATTAAGGCACTGTGCGAGAAATACAACGCTCCGAAGATCGACCGTTTCATTAAGATCGACGGCAGCAAATGCATCATGTGCGGCCTGTGCGTAAAGGCCTGCGCAGAGCTCTCCGTAGGAGCGATTTCCACCGTGAACCGCGGCGTTACCAAGGAAATCGCGACGCCCTACCATGAGCCCAGCTCCGTCTGCGTCGGCTGCGGCAGCTGCGCCCATGTATGTCCTACCGACGCCATTGAGATTTCGGAAACGCCCGACACCCGCACCATATGGGACCGGACCTTTAAACTGGTGCACTGTTCCTCGTGCGGTGCCGTGATCGGCACGGAAGAAGAGGTGGCTTACGCCGCCAAACGGGCAGGCGAAGAATTTGACGGCCTGTGCAATACCTGCCGCCAGAAGCGCATTGCTGACGTGTTTGCCCATTCCTACGGCTCATAATGTAATGCCTGCAAGGGACGTCCTGCGGATAACCGTCACAGGGCGTCCTTTTTTTATTATTTCTCCGCCTGTCCTCAGGCAGAAAGCAGGCTCCCGCTCCCTGCCGGCCTTCCTGAAGAAGGCTGGCTTCCGCTTTTTATCCGCTTTTTATATTCCTTTTCCACATAAAAGAATACAATCTCTGTATTGCATTCTTTTATGGGATGTGTTAATTTCCTATCGAGTAACGGCACGTATTATGACCTGCATTTGAGAAAGGCCATGATGCTGCCCATATGAACTGTGGTGGACGAGCCTCATTTCATACATTTCCCGGATGTACCGGGCTGATGTATGGGGGCTCTTTTTTTGTTTTTTCAGGAGGATAAAGAAATGAAAAAACCCTTAGCATTACTTTCCGCACTGCTGCTTTCTGCCGGTATCCTGGCAGGTTGCAGCAAACCTGCCGCTCCTGCGGCTACTACCGCTGCTCCGGCGACCACGGCTGCCCCCGAGACAACCGCAGCGCCCGAGACCACGGCCGCCCCTGAGACGACTGCTGCTCCCGAAACCACGGCTGCTCCCGAGACTACTGCTGCTCCCGAAACAACGGCTGCTCCCGAGACCGAGGCTCCCGCAGCCGAAGTCAACACCGTGATCTTAAAGGAAGCGGATGACGCTATGATCAACACCTACTCCCTTCTTGCCGTGAACCCGGATTCTCCGTTTACGGATGCCGACGGCAACGCGGTGGAAGGCGTAGAGATCAACACCGAGGGCGCAAAAGCCCTGATCCAGTGGTTCCTTTCCGAGGAGGGCATGCAGCTGGCTGCTGATTACGGCCAGGCCGAGTACGGCGACAGCCTTTTCTATCTGCTGGACGGCGCGCCGGTCTTTGACGGCGAGATTGCTCCCGCTACCGAAGAGACTGCCACCATCCGCCTTTCCACAACGACTTCCGTCAACGACTCCGGCCTTCTGGGCGCAATGCTTCCCGTATTTGAAGACGAGTACGGCTATACTGTAGAAGTCCAGTCCGCCGGTACCGGCAAGGCCATCGCTGCTGCCAAGTACGGCAATGCGGACCTGATCCTGGTCCATGCAAAGGCACAGGAAGAGAAGTTCATCGAGGACGGCTTCTCCTACACCCTGGACGGATTTGAGAAAGAGCGCCTTTCCTTCCTTTACAACTTCTTCGTACTCTGCGGTCCCGCTGACGATCCCGCCGGCGTGAAGGACTTCGAAAGCGTAAAGGACGCATTCGCGGCAATCGCTGACGGAAAGTACACCTTCATCTCCCGCGGCGACGGTTCCGGTACCCACACCAAGGAGCTGTCCCTCTGGCCGGAAGAGCTCGGCATCACCGCGGAGGCTGAGAGCTTTGCAGACTACACCGACTGGTATATTTCCGCAAACGCCGGCATGGGCTCCTGCCTTGTCATGGCTGAGGAAATGAACGCCTACATCCTTACCGATAAGGCAACCTTCCTGACCTTCCAGGCAAACGGCGGAAAGATGTAAGTGATAAATCCGTCATAAATATGATATACTTTCGGGGACAGGGCGGCTTGCCCTGCCCCTTCTTTTAAAAAAGGAGTACCGCGTGCATTCCGCTCTGCAAAAAGCAATCGAACTGATCCTGTCGGGCGACAGGGAACTGGGCAATATCCTGCTGGTGACAGCGAAAACCTGCGTCACCAGTTCCTTGATTGCGCTCCTGGTCGGCGTGCCCTTAGGCATCCTGCTGGGCGCCGGGAATTTCCGGGGCCGGCAGGCGCTGGTGATCATCAGCCGTACGCTGATGGGAATGCCGCCCGTGGTATGCGGCCTCATCATGTACATTCTCTTCTCGGGAGTAGGCCCTTTCGGAAAATATAAGCTGCTTTTTACCGTGACGATCATGATCATTGCCCAGGTGATCCTGATTACGCCCCTCGTGATCTCCAACCTCGAGACCTATGTGGCCGCGGTGGCGCCCCAGGTAAAGGAAACCGCCCGCGGGCTTTCCTTAGGGCCCTGGAAGACCATTATGCTGCTTGCGAACGAATGCATTTACCCGATCTTTTCCACCTATCTCCTGGCCTTTGCCCGGTCCATTGCCGAAGTCGGCGCCGTTTCCATGGTCGGCGGGGCGATTGCCTGGAAAACCAATGTGATGACAACGGCCATCATGCTCTATACCAACCGGGGCAGCTTTACCCTGGGAATCGCCCTGGGCATGATCCTGATCGCGATCTCGCTGCTCGTCAACATTGCCGTGACCATGATGCAGAGGAGGCTCTCCCGATGAAGATTTCCCCCTGCAGCAAAACCTACGGCAAACGAACCGTGCTCAGCTGTCCGGAGCTTGACCTGGAGCCGGGCCGGATCTATGCGGTCATCGGCCCCAACGGCAGCGGCAAATCCACCTACGCGAAGCTGGTGGCCGGCGTACTGAAAAAGGACGGCGGCGGCACGGTCGATATCAATGCCGGCACCGTACGCTATATGCCGCAGAAAAGTTTTCCTTTCCGCATGAGTGTAGAGAAGAACATCCTTCTTGCGGGCGATGACAGCCAACGGGCCGCGGTTCTGATGGAAAAACTGCACCTTTCCGAGGTTGCCCGCCAGCGGGCGCGGAGCCTTTCCGGCGGTGAAACCGCCAAGATGTCCCTGGCCAGGGTGCTCATGCAGCCCTGCGATCTCCTGATCCTGGACGAGCCCACATCCGCCATGGACATGGAATCCGCCATTGCCGCGGAACAGCTGATCGGGGAATATTCCAAAGAAACGGGCTGCGCGGTCCTGTTCGTCACCCACGACCTGTCCCAGGCAAAACGCATGGCGACAGACGCGCTCTTCTTTTTCCACGGGGAGCTCTGGGAATCGGGTCCTGCGGACAGGCTTCTCCATGATCCGGAACGGCCGGAAACCAGGCGTTTCCTGGAGTACTACGGGGGACTCGGTCCCGCGGGAAGACGATAAAGCACAACCGCTCGGACGCAAAAAGGCTGCCGGCACCGGAGTTGCTTTCCGGGCTGGCAGCCTTCATTGATTTGACAGGGTGAGCCTGCTATTTCGTCAAAAGAAGAAATCCCCGCTCTTTCCGCCGTGCTTTTCCACCAGGTGAATGTCGCGGATCACCATGCGCTTATCAATGGCCTTGCACATGTCATAGATCGTGAGCAGCGCGACGCTGACGCCGGTCAGGGCCTCCATTTCCACGCCGGTCTTCCCGTCCACCTTCACGGTGCAGCTGGCTTTGATCTCTTTTGTGTCCGGGAGGAGCTCGAATACCAGGGATGCATTGGTAAGATTCAGCAGGTGGCACATGGGGATCAGGTCCGACGTGCGCTTGCATCCGGCAATGCCCGCCACCTGGGCCACGGTCAGTACATCGCCTTTTTTCACCTTTTTGCCTGCAACCGCTTCAAAAACCTCTTCGCTCACCGCGATGATCCCTTCCGCCGTCGCCTCCCGGTGCGTAATCTCTTTTTCGGAAACATCCACCATCCGGGCATTTCCCTGTGCGTCAAAATGCGTAAATTCCATATCCGTGCTCCTTTTGTGACAAAACCTTTGTGCCATAAAACAAAGCGTTTATACCGTAGAGTATAGCTTTCGGAGGAGCTGATTGCAAGCGGCGGAAAACGATTGACGGATACATTGCGTATGCTATACTGAATTAGAATGCGGGCGGAAACTGCCGCCTTTTTGGAGTCAAAAACAATGCTGGACCAGTTTGGAAGAAACATCGATTATATGCGCGTATCCGTTACGGACCGGTGCAACCTGCGCTGCCGCTACTGCATGCCCGACGGCGTGGAGCTTATTCCCATGAAGGATATCCTGACCTATGAGGAAATCCGGGAAATCTGCGAGGCTGCGGTGGGCCTGGGGATCACAAAAATCAAGATCACCGGCGGGGAGCCGCTGGCGCGCCTCGGCTGCGCGGACCTGATCGCTTCCCTGAAGCAGATTCCGGGACTTGAGCAGGTGACCATGACCTCCAACGGCGTTCTGCTGGGACAATATCTTCCGGAGCTGATGGCAGCGGGACTCGATGCGGTCAACATCAGCCTGGATACCCTGGACCGGGAGCGGTTTAAGGAGATCACGGGACGCGATGAGCTGGACAGCGTGCTGAAGAGCATGGACGCAGCGGTTGCCGCGGGACTGAAAGTCAAGATCAACGCGGTGCTCCAGCAGGGCATGAATGAAGACGAATGGCTGGCGCTTGCGGAATTTGCGAAAGAACGGCCGCTGGACGTGCGTTTTATTGAGATGATGCCCATCGGCTACGGGAAGGAGATCGGTGGAATCTCCAACAGCTCGCTCCGCGCGGAGCTTGCGCGGATATTCCCGGCACTGGAGGAGGACCTTTCCGTCCATGGAAACGGTCCCGCCGTCTATGTGCACATTCCGGGCTGGAAAGGCAGCATCGGTTTTATCAGCGCGATCCACGGAAAGTTCTGCGATCGCTGCAACCGCATCCGCCTCACCTCCCAGGGCCGGCTCAAGCCCTGCCTGTGCTTCGGGGATACCACGAATCTCCTGCCCATCCTCAGAAGCGGCGCCGGCGGGGACGAAAAGAAGGAAGCCCTGGCCGCCGCGCTTTATGACGGCATTTACCATAAGCCCAGACAGCACAGCTTTGAAGACCCGGAAAGCATTACCGAACAGGCTGTTATGGCCAGCATCGGCGGGTGATGTCTTGCAGTGGCATCTGTCCGGCCCTTTGGCAGGCCGCGCGGCCGGCTGGCTGGCCGGCTGACAGGCAGCATCATTTTACAAGAGGAAAGTGATATGAGTGAACAGGAAAATGTCTCCCGTACCGGAAAGGTACTGGCAGTATGCATCAGTAATATCAAGGGAATCCAGAAGACCGAGGTCCCGGAAGGGAAACTTATCGAAGACTGGGGAATCGAAGGCGACGCCCATGCCGGGAAATGGCACCGGCAGGTAAGCCTGCTCTCTTTTGAAAAGATCGAGGAATTCCGCGCGAAGGGTGCCCGGGTAGACTTCGGCGCTTTCGGGGAAAACCTGATTGTGGAAGGCTTTGACCTCAGGACAATCCCGGTAGGCACCCGCTTCCGGATCGGCGACGCCGTTCTGGAGCTCACCCAGATCGGCAAGGAATGCCACAGCCACTGCGCTATTTACAAGGTGATGGGCGACTGCATCATGCCGAGGGAAGGCGTTTTCACTAAAGTTATAAAGGGCGGCACCGTCAAGGCCGGTGATGCTGTTGAACAGCTCCCCCTGGATCCCGGCCGTCCCTTTACCGCGGCAGTGATTACCCTGAGCGACAAGGGCTCCCGCGGAGAGCGCGAGGACAAGAGCGGTCCCCTTATCGTGGAAACACTGGAGCAGGAAGGCTATGAGGTCGTCGAGCAGCTGCTTCTCCCGGACGAAAGGTTCCGGATTGAATACGAGTTAAAGCGCCTTGCCGACCAGCGGCAGGTGAATGTCATTTTCACGACCGGCGGCACCGGATTTTCAGAAAGGGATGTGACGCCCGAAGCGACGCTTGCCGTCTGCGACAGGCAGGCACCGGGAATTGCCGAGGCCATGCGCTGGTATTCCCTGCAGATCACGCCTCGCGCCATGCTGAGCCGCCAGGCCTCCGGCATCCGCAAAAAGACCCTGATCATCAACATGCCCGGAAGCCCCAAGGCCTGCCGGGAGGATCTGGATTTCATCCTGCCTTCCCTGGCCCACGGCCTCGGTATCCTGAGGGGCACCGACGGGGAATGCGGCAGCGAACCGGCCGGGGAACACCATCATCACCATGACCGCGAACACGATCACGAACACAATCACGAACACCGCCACGACCACGATCACGGCCTCAACCATGACCACGGCCACAGCGAACATCACGATCACAACCATGACCATGAATAAAGAAGAACTCTGGAAAAAATGTACAGACTTTCACGGCCATTCCTGCGGGGGGCTCGCCATAGGCTTCCGCGCCGCGCTCTTTGCGAAGGAGCTTCTTGAGCTCGGCTTTTCGGACGATGAGGAAACCGTCTGCATCGCAGAAAATGATTCCTGCAGCGTGGACGCCATCCAGGTGATCCTTGGCTGCAGCGTCGGAAAGGGCAATCTCCTCTTCCACATGACGGGGAAGCAGGCATTTTCCTTTTACAACCGCAGAACCGGGAAGTCCGTGCGGCTCATCACCCGGCTGAAGCCCCAGGGCATGACGAAGGAACAGTCCTTTGCCTATTACCGGGAAACGCCGGACGATCAGCTTTTTGAAGTGAAGGAGACCCGTCTCCCCTTGCCGGAGGAGGCACGGCTTTTCGAATCCTATATCTGCGAAAGCTGCGGGGAGCTCACCGCTTCCAACTGGATCCGCATCCGCGAGGGCAAAAAGCTCTGTACCGACTGTTATAAGGACTACGACCGCTTTCACGTCTGAGAAGGTACGTGGAATCCTGTATTCTGACCGGTTTCAAAATTATTATCTGCGGGAGGATGTCATATGATTTACCTTGACAATGCTGCAACTTCTGGAAAAAAGCCCGAATCCGTTTACCGGGCTGTTGACCACGCCCTCAGGGAATGTTCCGGCAACCCGGGACGCTCCGGACACGCGGTGTCCCTGGCTGCGGGAAAGATTGTTTCAGATGCGCGGCTGCAGTGCGCCAGGTTTTTCGGCGCGGCCGACCCGTCCGAAATCTCCTTCGGTTCTAACACGACGTCAGCACTCAATACGGCCATCTACGGGATCGTGCGGCCGGGGATGCATATCATCACAAGCTCCCTGGAGCACAACTCCGTCGCGCGTCCTCTGGAACACCTGCGGACGCTGGGCTGCGATATCTCAATCCTGCCCGCTTCCGTGGATACCGGTGTGGACCCGGATGCGGTCCGCGGGGCTCTCCGCAGGGATACGGGACTCATTGTCATGACCCATATCTCCAATGTGACGGGAACGGTCAATGACATCGCCGCGATCGGCTGCATTGCCCGCGAAGCAGGCATTCCCTTCCTGGTGGACGCGGCGCAGTCCGCAGGGACCAGGAGCATCGATGTGCAGCGTGACCATATCGACATGCTGGCCTTCCCCGGGCATAAAAGCCTTCTGGGCCCGCAGGGAACCGGCGGGCTCTACGTCCGCAGCGGTCTTCCCGTAGCACCCCTTACCCGGGGCGGCACTGGGAGCTTTTCCGAGCTCCCCGAACAGCCGGAGCGCATGCCAGACCGCCTGGAGAGCGGCACCCTCAATGTGCCGGGACTGGCCGGCCTTGCGGAAGGAATCCGTTTTATTCAGGAGACGGGAATTGAGGAAATCGGGAAGAAAGAACACGCGCTCCGTACCTGCATTTATGAAGGCCTCTCAGAAATACCGGGCGTGAAGCTTTACGCGCCCTCTGCCGGACATGCTGCCGGCTGCGTGCTTTCCTTTACCCTGGAGGGGATGGAAAGCGCGGAGGTCGCCGCGATTCTGGACTCCGCGTTCGGCATTGCGGTCCGGAGCGGCCTGCACTGCGCGCCCTATACCCACCGCATGCTTGGCACCATTGCTTCCGGCGGTACCGTACGGGTGAGCCCGGGGTATTTTAATGAACCGGCTGAAACAGAGGCTTTCGTAGACGCGATCCGGTCCATGATGCAGTAACCCGGATCCGCGCCGCAGTAACCGTGTAAAAAAAAGCGCTGCCCCGCACCTTGTGCCGCTGCAGCGCCTGCAGATATCAGGTTGAATTACTATGATCCCCGAACGTTATTCCAGACAGATCCGTTACGCCCATATCGGGCAGGAAGGGCAGGAAAAGCTCCTGTCCGCTTCGGTTGTGATTGCGGGCATGGGCGCGCTTGGCTGTGTCAGCGCCAATGAGCTCGTACGGGCCGGCATCGGGCACCTCCGTTTCATCGACCGTGACCTGGTAGAGCTCAGCAACCTGCAGAGGCAGGTCCTCTATACGGAGGCGGATGCCGCAGACGCCGTTCCCAAGGTCTTTGCCGCCGCGGAACACCTGAAGGCCGTCAACTCCGAAGTGGAAATCGAGCCTGTTTTCGGTGACCTGAACGCCGGAAATATTGACCGGCTGTTCTCCGGGGCAGACCTTGTTGTGGACGCAACCGACAACCTGGAGACACGCTACCTCATCAACGAATACTGTGTTGAGCATGGCATTCCCTGGGTCTATGGCGGCGCGGTGGGCTCCGAGGGCATGACGGCGGCTTTTGTGCCTGGCGGTCCGTGCTTTTGCTGTTTTTCCGGTCATACCGGCACCTCCGGCCAGGCCGGCGGCAGGACCTGCAGTACGGTGGGCGTCCTGAATTCCCTCACCGCCACGGTGGCGTCCCTGCAGGTGACGGAAGCGCTCAAAATCCTCACCGGCTCCGGCGCCGTCCGTAAAGACGTCCTGTACATGGAACTGTGGGACAATGAGTTCTATACAATCCCGCTGGAAAAGAATCCTGACTGTCCGGTCTGCGCCCATCGCCGCTATACCTATCTGGGCAATGTCTCCGGTACGCAGGCAATCAGCGTCTGCGGGAAAAATGCTTACCAGATCGTGCCCTCCGGGAAAAAAGCTCCGGATTTCCGGGAGTTATCGGAAAGGCTCTCCTCCCTCGGAACGGTTACGGTCAAAGCTTATTATCTGGAATTCTCTTCTCCGTCCGCTTCGTTCAAGCTCTTCAAGGACGGCCGCGCCATCATCAGCAACGCGGATACGGAAGGCCGTGCCAAATCCGTTTACTCTGAATATATTGGAGGCCTGTAAACCGTCGTCATTCCCCCGGGAATCCGCCGGCCTGCAGGCCTCTTTTCAATCATTCTGTCTTCTGTTCCGCAAACTGTCTTCTGTTCTGTGAATCTGTCTTCTGTTCTGTGAATCTGTTTTCTGTTCTGTGAATCTGTTTTCCGTTCCGGAAACTCTTTCTCACGTTCATGAAAAACGGATATTGGAAAATGCCGAGCCCAGCGTAAATCCCATGTCTTCCGTATATTCCGTGCTTTTTTCGATTGCCTCCACCCGGAGTGACTGTTCCTTCGACGCCCTGATCTTGCTGATGAGCCTGGCAGTATTGAGCGCATCGACAGAGCCGTCATGCAGCCGTCCCTCCACCTCTACAGCCTCTTTTGACATCGCGTCAGAAAGGGATTTGCTGTGCTCTTCCCCGGTCATATCCCTGTAGGCTTTCTGCAGGTCCACCCATTCCGGGAACAGCGCCTCGATGACGGGGTTGCTGATGTGTTTCTGCTCCATCTCCCTCGTAAGCTGCCTGTAATCCGTGCTGCTCCAGGAGCCTGCAACCAGCTTCCGTCCGCCGATCCATGCAGCCATGCTGTCAAGGGCCTTCTTCAGGCCCGGCGCGTGCTGCAGGTCTGCTTCCGAGATGCCTGTCAGTTCCGTAATAAACTTGTCCGGCATTCCGTAGACCGGCTGCACCAGGGAATTAAACCGGTCTACCACCTGATTGTCCGCATCCAGTATGACCGCGCCGATCTGTATGATCTCCTGCGACAGGTAATAGTGATGGAGCTTGGCCCTGTACTTGTCGGTTTTGCAGAATTCCAGATCAATGATGAGATACTCTTCCGGCATCTCAAGGTCCGCAACAGAAACGTCCAGGCTGCGCAGCGACGAAAGCAGGCCTTCAAGGTCATGAAAGACGATCCCGGCAAAGCCAAGCGCGTCCGCGGCGTCAACATTCTCCGGAGTATCGTCTGCAAAGGCGCATTCCTCCGCCCGAAGGCCGAATTTCTCCAGGAACATACGATACATTTCCGGGTCCGGCTTGGTCTTTCCGGCAAGGAAGGAAACCAGCCCGCCGTCCATGTATGGCATAAAGCCCAGGGAGCCGGCGCATTCGTCATAGGCTTTCTTAGAGTAATTGGAAAGATAGTATACGCCAAGCCCCAAAGCTTTCAGGGCTTTCACCAGGGGAATCGCGTAATCCCTCATGGTGAGCATGCCTGCAATACTGGAAAATGCGGTACGGAGATTTTCTTCGATCTCCGGATCACTGGCGGCAAAGCCCTTCAGGGCCTCCTCCTCGGTAATCTCGCCCCGCTCAAAGGCGCCCCAGTACGGACTCATGACGGACGCCTTGAGGATTCTTTTGATCATGGGGGCGTCGAAGCCCTTTTCCATGAGAAACTCTTTGATCCTGAAATCCGCCAGGACTCCGCCGATATCAAACACAATGTTTCTGATCATTTTTACTCCATTTGCCGAGGTCGTACAAAGCCGCTTTGCATTCATTGACGATACGCAGCTTATCCCAGCTGGTAAATTCCGTATTGTTTTCCGCCTTCAGCATGATCCCGGAAATGCCGTCCGCGTCGCCATCGACGAAGCACCTGTCAATGCTCTTCAGCTCGTTCATGACTTCTTCCCGCTTTTTCGCGGCGGCATCCGTTTCCTCCCGGAAAATCGTCTCCGGCCTGTCCCCGAAGAAGCTGCGGTAGTTATTGATCTTATCCTCATCCAGCAGGTAGTTTCTGGCTTCTCTTTCGAACATCAGTTTCCTGTCCTGCAGAGTTTCCTTGTCTCTCTGCATTTCCCTCTTCATCGTCCGGATCTTGGATTTCAGGAAGGATGTCCCCTTGATAAAGACCGCAAAATCCTCGAACAGGGACGGATCCTCGAAATAGAGGTAGATCCAGATGCCTTCGACGATGTATTTCTTATCCCTGTGCTGCCTGGAATAGTCCATCGCGAACCTGACAAAGTCTATAAAGACCCTGTCTTCATATTCTTCCTTGGGAATGCTGTTTCTCTCCTCCACGCCGATATAATATTTCGCTCCCTCCCCGGTGAAGAAGGCATAAATCATATCGGAATAGCCCTTCAGCTCATCCATCGTAAAATGGTCTTTGGTGAGAAGCAGGTCGTCCAGCTCGATATGGTCTATCTCGTCGCCCTCCAGGGCTCTTGCCATTTTGGATTTGCCGCTCCCCGAATGGCCGAGGATGAAGCATATATTCGTATCGCCGGCGTTGAAGCTGTCTTCCTTGTAATACAGATCCGGCTCTGAAACGATATATTTTTCATTTGCCTGCTGCCATTCTCCGAAAAACTCGCTCTCAGCAATCATTCTCCCTTTGATAAGGTCATACATTTCCGGTACGGTGTGACCCAGGAATTCGTTGGAGTAATAGTTGGAGAACCGTTTCTGTTTTCTCGGAAGGACTCTGTATCTGGTGAAAACCTTATTGAGCTCCGTATATTTGGTAATGCTGTCGGTAATAATGGCAAGCGACGGGTCCCGGAGCGCCTGTTCCAGAACAGTATATTTATCCATAGCTTTCCCTTTCCATCTCTAGCGGTTATATTTCCGGCTTTTTTATCATTCCTATCATAACACAATCATTATGATATCGTATATCATAATTGTCCGCGGAACTGCACCGGCTCTTCTGCCAGAAACGGATGAAAAAAGCGGCGCTTTGGCTGCGCCGCATGGGTTCCGCGTTTCTTTTTCTTACACACCCTGTCCGACCAGGAACATCATGACCGCCAAGATCGCGCCCACAACGTAAACCAGGATCTCAAGGATACCCAGTATGAAATATTTCCGGGCTTCTGCAATGCCTTCCTTTCCTGCCTTTGAAGCAAATACCGTTCCGACAACAGACATCACCAGGCACGGCAACGGTGATAGAAACACACTCATCAGGCCTGCAAAACCTAAAATCGAATAAAGCGCGCCCCTGTTGGTGGGACCTTCAAGTATTGACGCAAGCACCATACAGATTACTGTGAACGCCAGGACAATGATCGGAATCAGTGTCAGTACCTTTGCCTTTGAATAGCTGCTGTTCTTCATATATGCTCCTTTATGAATTATGACGTACCCTTATCATAGCTCATTCCCCGTTCCGCGTGTCTTTCATGATCCGGTCTTTTTTCTTAAGATATGCCTTATTGCCATTTGCCGGCGCCGGCCAAAACGTTTTTATGAAATTATTGAAATCTGCTCCGGAGCATATTCATCAGGAGCTCCGCTATGGGGGTAAATGTCTGGTACTTTCTCCAGATCATATACATTTCCAGTTCTGGGACTTCCCTGAGCGGCCGGAATGTAAGGCCGCTTGCGGGGCTGGTATCGATCAGGTGATCCAGCACGACCGCATACCCCATTCCGCTCTTCACCATGACAGAGCCGTTGTAAGCCAGGTTGTAGGTCGCGACGATATTGGCTTCCCCGGCCGCAGGGCCGAACCATTGCGGGAATTCATGCTCCGTCCACTGCTTGGAACAGATCAGAGGCAGGCCTTTCAACTCAGGAACGGTCAGGCTCTCTTTCTGTGAGAGCGGGTCTTCCCTTCGCATGAGAAGCCCCCAGGTATCTTTTGCCGGCATTTTCAGATAGTTGTATTTTGACAGATCCACATAATTCATGACCATGGCAAAGTCCAGCAGGCCCTTATCCAGCCTGTCGGAAACCGATTCCAGGTCGCCGCTGTAAATGTTGCAGCGGATTTTCGGGTATTCCTTCTGCAGATCCCGGACCACTTCCGCAAAAAGGGCCATCGCCTCCGACTCCGGGGCGCCGACATATATATCCCCGCTGTTGATTTCCTCCATGGATTTAAACTCCGCTTCCGTTTTATCCACCAGGGACAATATATCTTCTGCCCTCTCCCGCAGTAGCATCCCTGCCTCTGTCAGGCGGATGCTGTAATTCGAGCGGATGAAAAGCTTTGTGCCGAGCTCATTTTCCAGTTCCTTCAGCTGCTTCGACATCGTCGGCTGGGAAATATACAGCCGCTCTGCCGCCCTTGTCATATTTCCTTCTCTTGCTGTTTCCAGAAAATACCGCAGTACCCGTATCTCCATCGGCCCACCTCACAATTGCTGCTTCTTCCGTCCTTTTTAGATATTCTATTTCAGAATATCTAAAAATTCAACATATCAATTGGACATTTCTTTGTATTAAAGGTATGCTTCCATCAGAAACCGGAAACCTATTTAAACGTTTTTCAGAAGGAAGGAGCACCCGGCTATGGCCGCTGCCAATAATCCGACCGAATGTCTGCAGCAGAACCTGCTGGACGCCAAATGCGGCAAAGAATTGAGAGAACAATGCATGCTGCTTTCAGAAGACGGACAGCAGGTACGGATGGTCTCACTTCTCAGGGCACACAGGACAGCGCTCCTGGACACGATCCACGAATACCAGAAGGCACTGGACAGTTTGGATTATCTGCTGTTCCAGACCGAAAAAAGAAGAAAGCAGGTGTAGCGTCATGACAAAAAGGCCGATGAAAATGATGGCCCTTATATTGGGAATCTTCATTTCCCTTTCCGCATGCGGTACAGCCCGGGCAGCATCCGCTCCGCAGGCAGGCCCAGGCACTCAGACAGCGGAAACTGCAGCAGAAACAGTAAATACAGAGACAACCGGGCCGGTGACGGAGACCATGGCTGCACAAAAAACAGATAACACGGCAGCGGTGCAGGAGGAAACGATAAGCACGGAGCCGGAGAAAGATCCGGAAGGCACAACGGAGGAGGTACAGGAAACCATGCTGCAGATGAAGATCGGAGAAACAAAGGTCAGGGTCAACTGGGAGGATAACGACTCCGTGGCAGCGCTGAAGGAGCTCTGCAAGGATGCGCCGCTTACCATTCAGATGTCCATGTACGGCGGATTTGAACAGGTAGGTCCGATCGGTACCCGCCTTCCCTCAGATGATGTTCAGACCAGGACGTCTGCAGGAGACATCGTACTCTATTCCGGCAGCCAGATCGTTGTCTTCTATGGTTCCAATTCCTGGGCTTATACAAGGCTCGGACATATCGAAGACCAGGATGAAGCCGGCATGGCAGCCCTTCTTGGCGGCGGCGATGTGACTGTCACCATCAGCATGGAAAATGAAGAACAGAATAGACGCAACTGATAAAAGATAATCGGGAAAGGGGATAAAAGTATATGAAATTCATTCCTGAAAAGAAACTGGGCTTCGGCCTCATGAGACTCCCGCAGAATTCGGCAAATGCGGCGGATATCGATCTGGAACAGGTAAAGCAGATGGTTGACATTTTTCTGGAAAAAGGCTTTACCTATTTTGACACCGCCTGGATGTACAACGGCTTTGCCAGCGAAAACGCGGTAAAGGAAGTCCTGACTTCCCGCCATCCGAGAGAATCCTTTACCCTGGCAACCAAGCTCCATGCCGGATTTGTGCATTCCTTTGAAGACAGGGATAAGGTATTTAACGCTCAGCTGGAAAAAACCGGGGCCGGGTATTTCGACTATTACCTGCTGCACGGCATCGAAGCCGGCATGCTCCCGACTTATGAAAAATACGACTGCTTCTCCTGGCTTCTTAATAAAAAGGCAGAGGGTCTTGTAAAGCACGCCGGATTTTCCTTCCATGACCAGCCGGAGCTTCTGGACCGGATTCTTACCGAACACCCGGAGATGGAATTCGTCCAGCTGCAGATCAACTACCTGGACTGGGAAAGCGAATGGATAAAGAGCCGGGCCTGCTACGAGGTCTGCGTGAAGCATGGAAAACCTGTCATTGTCATGGAGCCGGTAAAAGGCGGAACCCTGGCAAACGTGCCGGAAGAGGCAGAGAAACTGTTCGCTGCCGAAGACCCCGCCATGTCTGTTCCCAGCTGGGCGATCCGGTTTGCCGCATCCCTTCCCAATGTGATGGTGGTGCTTTCCGGCATGAGCTCTTTTGCCCAGATGCAGGACAACCTAAGCTACATGGCAAACTTTAAGCCGCTGACGGAAAGCGAAAAAGATATCTGTTTCCGTGTGGCGGATATCATCAACAGCCAGATCACGGTACCCTGTACCGCCTGTCACTACTGCACGGAAGGATGTCCCATGAACATCGCCATCCCGGAATACTTCTCCCTGTACAATGAGGATATGCGGGAAAATCTTAAGGAGAAGGGTTGGACGATCAATTTCACGAACTACGCTCTTCTTTCTGAAAAAAGAGGAAAAGCAAAGGACTGTATTGCCTGCGGCCAGTGTGAAAGCGTATGTCCGCAGCACCTGAGGATCGTTGATTTCCTCAAAGAAGTCTCCGCGCACTTTGACCGGTAAGGGAATCCGTAAACATAATAATCAGAGCTTGTTCAGTAAATCGATTATTCAGAGCTTGTTCAGTAAATCGATTATTCAGAGCTTGTTCAGTAAATCGATTATTCAGAGCTTGTTCAGTAAACCGAATACTCAGAACGTATTCTAAAGGGGCTGTCGCATTAAGCGGCGGCCTCTTTAACTTACCCCAATCTTCGGGCATGGCCCTTGTTCGTTGCCCGGGCATTATGTTTGTTTTCAAAGAATGGGGTCAGATTTTTGTTTTTCGAGTAAATGACTCCTGTTTTATTTTAACGAAGGAGTCATTTGGCTAATTATTTATAATCTGACCCACTTTTTTTCGATATCATGGGGTCTGATTTTAAAAATCCTTATTATTGCGCCAATTTTCAGCTTGCGATTAGGGCCTGAGAATGAAAAATCCTCCAAATGACTCCCATCGTCCGAAATTTCAGGAGTCGAATTTTGGATTTCTGCAAATATGACCCAATCCCTCTTAAAGAACGGCCTTACGACCTCAGGTACTCCATTTCCCTCAGATATTTTTCCCGCCTCTGGTAATCTTTCTCCGTATGCTTCAAACTGTAAGACCTTTCATCCTGTTAAAGGGGCCGCCGCTTAGTGCGGCAACCCCCTTTTCTTATTTGGTTCTTTCAATAATCAATTCTGCCGATCCTTCTTCAAGGGCGTTGTGCTCATCATAATGGATGTGGTCCCCCGGCACTCCGTCCGCAAGTGCCGTCAGGTGCCTGGCCAGCGAGAGCATTCCCTCCCTGTTTGCAGATATTATAATTTCGTTGTTTTCAACATTTGCCTTGATTTCAAAGCCATCAATCCACTCGACTGTCATGATGATATTCCTCACATATTCCGGGCATGAATTCTGCAGCAGCCTCAAATTCCGTATTATTCTATGCGTTTACGTTCCATGGTGGTGGCCGCACTCATGATCTTCGCCGTGGTGATGGCCGCAGTCATGACCTTCCCCATGGTGATGGCCGCAATCATGGTCGTCTCCATGGTGATGGCCGCAATCATGCCCTTCGCCATGATGATCGTGATGGTCGCACCTGGCGTCAGGATCATATTCCAGCGTCCCTTCCGCAAGGGCTTTTGCCGCGGCATCCGCAGAGCCCGTGACTCCGGCATAGAGCCTGATTCCTACATCCGCAAGCGCTGTCTGCGCTCCCATGCCGATCCCCCCGCAGATTAACGCATCGGCTTTTACTGCCTGCAGAAAACCCGCAAGGGCTCCATGTCCGCTTCCGTTGGTATCAACGATCTGCTCATTCACGACCTTTCCATCTTCGATATCATACAGCTTGAACTGTTCGGTGTGGCCGAAGTGCTGGAAAATCTCCCCGTTTTCATATGTGACTGCTATTCTCATGGTATCCTTTCCTTTCTCAATGATTTCCTGATCGAGCTCAACCGGTTCATATTCACAGTGTCCGCCTGAGATCAGCAGCCTTTTCCCGTTCACAAGGGCGTTCGCGACTTTTTTCCTTGCGCTGTCATAAATGGCTGTAACGGTAGTCCGGGCAATGTTCATCCTGGCTGCGCAGGCTTCCTGAGTAAGGCCTTCGCTATCCATTAACCTTAATGCCTCATATTCGTCAACGGTCATTTGAACACTTTCTGCGGCTGTGATGTCGTCAGGCGAGAAGCTGCGGTAGACCGGGAGCCGCTCTATTCTGCGGCATCTGAATGGTCTTGGCATAAGTCCCCCTTTCTGACATATGTCAACAATTATTTTAGATTTAAAAACGACATATGTCAATAACCGCGGCAAACTTTAGCCGGATCATTTCATCCGTTTCTCAAAACGGAACATGCCGTCGAATTCCTCGCCGTCATAATTATTTTCCTCACCGGTCTCAGGATCGTGCGGATCCGGATGGTATCTGTTAAAGAACTCGACGATATGGAAACCGCATTTATTGACATAGAAGTGGATGTTCCTGGTCTCGAAGTATGGTGTACAGGTCTCCCAGACTTCTGTTTCCGGATATAGGCGTTCAACTTCCTTCCAGGCGGCATAGCCGATTCCCCTGCTGTGGGCTTCAGGACTGATGAACAGCAGGTCCAGCTGATTATGCTGCGTTTTCTCATCGATCCGCAGCACAAGGCCGCCGGCAATTTTGCCGTCTTCCCGGATAACATAGGCTGTTCCGTGGTCGATACTGTTTTCTATCGTTTTCCGGGAAATGATCTCGCCGTCTTCCTCAAAATGGTTGTCCCGTACGCCGAATTCTTCCATCGCGCCGTATTTGAAAGCACGCTGATTGTCGAGAATAAACTGTTCCCTGTCCTCGTCTGTAAGCAGTGTCAGTGTGATGTTTGCCATATTCTTTAGCCTCCTTCATAAAAAATAGCCCGGCAACAAAAGGCTTCTCCAGCCTTTCATCCCGCGCTCACCCGACATCTTATCCAACAGGCGGCCTGCAAAGCATATGCTTTACGATCCCCTACGCTACGGCGTACTGTCCTCCGATGACCGATATTGATTTGCGGAGAAAGCATATCATTGATTTCCGAAGAAAACAAGCGGTTTATGCTTTTATCTTCAGGTAACCGGCGGGAAAAAAGGACCATTATATCCAGCAGCTATCAGTTTCTAAAACCCCGCAGGTGTACTATAATAACTTTAAAACAATGCAGTGTTAAAAACAATCGGACAAAGGAGGTGCCTATATGATTGGCAGACAGGTTATCCTTACAAACAAAGCTTTCACGCTCCAGGAACTGGAGCAGTTCATGCAGGAACACTGGGATAAGGAACAGTACGGCAATTTCATAATCGGCAGACCGACGAAGGCATCCGTTGAAGAATATATTCTTCTTCCCGCCACTCAGCGTTTTCTGGTTATCGTCTATCCGAGAGCAAAAGGCGGCTTCTTCAATAAAGATAATAAAGTTATCCTGTCTACCGCGGATACCCCTGTAGGCGCACAGATAGCAGTCGCTGAATATTTCCCGACAAGAGGCCCCTTGACAAAGCTTCTGCAGACAAGCAGCGTCCTGAGTGCAGAGAAGGAAAGAAAAGGACCCGCGGAAGAAATACTTCAGGCATATACGGCACATATGCGGGACATCCTGCAGAATGGCGGCTTTATTCAGGAATCCTGAATTCCGCAGCCGTACCCTGTGCCGTCCTCATTTTGGCGATATGCCTCTGCCGGCTCCTTTGCCTCCTTCACGGCCATCATCCCGGTAACAACAAAGCCCTTTTCCCGCATATACACATGCAGGAAAAGGGCACCCGCTTTCATCATTTTTTATTATCTCATCAGATTTTATCAGCAAGCGCCGCAGCCTGCGCACATCCATCTGTCTTCTCGATTTTTCCCTCTTCAAGCACCCCGGGGATAAGTACTTCGCCAATCATATTCCATTTGATCAGCGCAGCAGTGCGCTCAATGGGAATGCGGACGCCGTCCATAACGCTCATGTCCTCTTCCTCACAGCAGGTAATCAGGGCGCATTCTTTTCCAGCGATATCTTTCCCTCCTACAACAAGAGAAAACATCTTATCGATTACCCCTTTGATCTGCGCCGGAATGGAATACCAGTACACCGGCATGGAGAATACGACTGCATCGGCATCCACGATCGCAGGGGCGATGTTATTGAAATCATCGTCAAATGAACATGCCTTGCCGGTCTTATAGCAGGTTTCGCATGCATGGCAAAAGCCGATATTCATAAACGAAGTGTCAAATCTGACCACACTGTGGCCTTTTGCTTCAGCCGCCCGGACAAACGCCTCCGTCATTGCAAAGCTGTTTCCTTTTCTGCGGGGACTTCCTGTAATTACAACAATTTTCTTTCCCATAACAGTTATCTCCTTATCCTATGGATCTGCCAAGATCATATGCCTGCTTCAGCTCCGGTTTGCCTTCCGTATCGCCTGGCTGGGTCACATAACCGCAAAGCACCTTTTCAGGGATTGTCTTTTGGTATGAATGATGGTACCATCATGCCATAATGATTGCAAGTACCCACTTGTATGTAAGGTACTTGCTTTGAGGTAAGCTATGAAAAAGAAAAGAATTGAAGAAGCTGATTTTAACCAGACAGGATACAGCTACACCCTGTCACTGATATCAGGAAAATATAAGCCTGTAATCCTCTATTGCCTGATGGAATACGAGCCCGTCCGCTTCAATGAAATGCAGCGCTAAAGGAATATGCTGAACCAATCAGGATAGCTCATACTTTCACGTCAGGATTCTTTTCACCGAACATCTCTTTGAGTGTATCACAAATCTCGGAACGTTCCCTGCCCTGTTTTTCTTGTGTTTTGATAGTCTTATATGCGGCAAACAGCGTGGATGGACCGATCTCGGAGCTGAAGTATCCGATACCCTGGTTCCAGGCAAGAAGTTCGAACACATCATCCAGAGCGGCACTGTCAAGTCCGTAGATATAGGCCTTTACCAGTTCGCGTGTTGCCTGGCGCATCCGTCCCGCGCCGACGGCATTTGTCAGGGAAAGCAGCAGCCGGATCTCATAGGGAAGATGGCGATGCCCGTCATTCCAGGTCAGATCCCAGAAGTTCACGGCAATATTGCCAAGTTTCTCATCGATCAGCGGCATATTGGTCAATGCAGCCGGACGCATAGGGATATCTTTCTCCTCCTGCTTCACTTCAGTGCGATAGAAGTATGCATGGAATTCCGCCTCGCCTTTTTGCTCAGTATAATGTTCGAAGCCAAGGCCTTCCATCACTTCATACAGCGGGATCGGGTCAAAGCTCTGCACGATCTCCAGTCCGCTTCCGGCAGGGAGCTGCATGGCCTGCTTCTTCAGTCCCTGAAAGAAATTTCCCTGGACACCCCTGACATCGATCTTTTTAAACGCAGCTGTTTTATCCTTCCAATCCTGATAGCTCATCATCATACCTCTTTTTTTACTCTAAAATCCGTCCGTCTCTGGAGATCGTCACCACCTGCCAGGGGATGAACTTCCCGCTCTCACGGAGCGCGTTTTCTGCCGCTCTCTGCAGTCCGCCGCAGCAGGGCACTTCCATGCGCACGATGGTCACGCTCTTAATGTCGTTATCCCGTATGATCTCTGTCAGCTTACCGGTATAATCGACTCCATCCAGCTTCGGACATCCGATGATCGTGACCTTTCCTTTCATGAAGTCTTCATGCATGTTTGCGTAGGCATAAGCCGTGCAGTCTGCCGCGATCAGGAGCTTTGCCCCGTCAAAGAAGGGAGCCTGCGCCGGCACCAGCTTGATCTGGCAGGGCCACTGAGCCAGGCGGGAAACCGGTCTTCCGGCCTGAACCGGGTGTTCTTCCTGCATGGCTTCTTCTCTCTGGAACTGCATCATCCGGGATCCCGGGCAGCCTCCCTCATGATGTTCATGGTTCATCCCGTTCATCTTTTTTGCCTCCTGTGCTTTCTTTACTGCAGCCTCGTCATACGCCGGGGCTTCTCTCTCTTCAAATGTGATCGCTCCTGTCGGGCAGTTCGGCAGGCAGTCGCCAAACCCGTCGCAGAAATTCTCCCGCATGAGCTTCGCCTTTCCATCAACGATATCGATTGCGCCTTCGTGACAGGCCTCTGCACAGAGACCGCAGCCGTTGCATTTTTCCTCGTCTATGTGAATGATCTTTCTGAGCATCTTTACACCCCTCCTTGCCTTTCTGCCTGCATTATAGTATGATGGCCGCATCAAGTATGTGGTTATAACCACATTTTTCAAAAAATCAAGAGGTTTTATAATGGATTTTATGAATTCTGAAATCCTGCAGCGATCCATACTGTTTAAGGGCTTAAGCGAAAAGGATGTCTCGGCAGCCCTGGACTTTCTTCAGGCAGAAGAGAAGAAGTACAGGAAAGGTACAGACATTCTGCCTGCCGGTACACTGACCGACCGCATGGGCCTGGTCCTGGAAGGCAGTGTTACGATCGAAAACAATGACATGTGGGGAAACCGCACGATCTTAAGCCATGTCGGAAAAGGGCAGTTCTTCGCAGAAACCTACGCTTACCTTCCCGGTGAGCCCATGCTTGTGGATGTCGTGGCAAATGAAAACTGCCGCATCCTCTTCTTAAGGATCGGCAGTCTGCAACGGTCTTTTCCTTCCGGCGGCACCTGGGTCATGCCCTTTATATCCAATCTGTTAAGCATCTCCGCACACAAAAACCTGGCGCTTTCCGGAAGAAGCTTCCATACCGCGCCGAAGACGATCCGGGGCAGAGTCATGTCCTATCTGAATACGGTCTCCCTGCAGAAGGGCAGCCGCGAATTTAATATACCCTTCGACCGCCAGCAGCTGGCAGATTACCTGAACCTTGAGCGGAGCGCTTTGTCCAAAGAGCTCGGCAGGATGCAAAGGGACGGTCTGATCACCGTCAGGAAAAATCATTTTA
>Ga0129307_1000761_pt1 | contig 44696 bp, 27 predicted proteins | sample P1105metagenome_FD_94437 | JGI IMG/M metagenome (GOLD analysis project Ga0129307, IMG submission 94437) | Capybara group fecal microbial communities from Wisconsin, USA - P1105 metagenome | ecosystem: Host-associated > Mammals > Digestive system > Large intestine > Fecal | place: USA: Wisconsin...
ACCGTTACATAACTCTTTAGCACCCTTTGTCACGGTATAGGAATAAGTCCCCGCAGTACCTGGCGCATTCATGGTGTTGTTCCAGCAGTTTGCCGTACCGCAATCTATCGTCCTAGAGCCAACTGTTTGGCCATCTTTTTTCAGTGTCCATGTAAACTGCGTATTGGCGTTAACACCAGAAACAGTCATTGAAAGTTGCTGCCCTGTATAAAGATTTCCGCCAATAGAGCAAGCCCCCGAAGCATCATTTACAGTAACGCTGGCATCACACACCTTATCGTTACCGACATAAAGACTGTAAGTATGGGTCCCAACAGGCAATGTATCGCCCAAGCTCTTCACATTCGTTCTGTTAGACCAATTCTGTAAAGTCGCAGTCCCTACTTGTTCATCCCCTTTTTTCAAGGTTACGCTATAAGTTTTGTCTTCGGATTTTTCATTATATGCCACAAAATACAAACTGTTTCCAGTAAAGACAGGGTCCGTAGAGAAACTATTCGGACTTGTCGAAATACCGCATATTACAGTCGGCGGAACTTCTTCTTCTTTTCTCAAAACCTTGAAAGTTGCACTACATTCATTGAAAAGTTCAGGGGTCGTCGTACTCTTTACTTTGTAGGTATGTTCACAACCTGCAGTAACATTGCACACTTCATTCTGGTCAGCAGAATGACGGGCAGAGGTCTTTTCAACCCTTTCATTAACAAACTTGGTATCATCGATATACACTTCGTAAGCACAACCTGCTCCAGGACATCCATTGAATTCGATATTGAATGTCGGGAATCTTGCTCCGCTTGCGATGCTTCCGACAACAGAGCAACTGACACCAATTTTTCCAATCGGGTCTGGGGAGACGGAGCACTGTTTTGTAGCCGTTTGCTCGTCCGAGCTGCCAGTAATCGTTGCATTAAACACATAATGTTTGCCTTGATGCTGAGTATAGATATTCTCATCAGGAATACTGATTAAGGCAACATCCCCATTCCAGGCAATGCCATCATCGCCAGTAGCGTTCTTGGTTATATTAAATCCATAAGACCCATTTTCAACGGTCGCTACAACTTGTTCTTTTGTAACAAGGGTTTTATTCGTCACTTGGGCCGTTACATTCCACTTGTCGCCATCAAAATCCGCCCTACAAGAAGTTATACCAATGGCATTAGCGCATGAACTCGTAATCGATTTCACAGAGACACTAGTCATACCATGATTTTTCAGCACAATCTGCTTTACGTTCTCAGGATCAAAACCACTTGAGCCCGTAGCAAACTCCTGCATAACATCGAATGTTCCGGTATTTCCCGTCATCTTGACGGAATGGCTTTCGTGGTCACTTTCGCCCCAATTTTCACTTTCACTCACTAACCAAATTTCAACCTCGTTATTTTCGGGGTTTTCGAGCGTGATATGAAGTGTCGCTGCCCTGAGATTTTGCATTTTCTCGAAAACGATAGTTTCTTCCAAACCATAACTTAAAGTCTTGGTTCCGCTGAACAGGTCCTGATGCGCAGCACATTCACTGAATTGGCCAGTCCAGAACGCACCGCAATGAGCTCGCTGATTATCAGCAGTTACACCCCACGCAACAACAGACTCTTCGCTAACATTATATAAGCAGTTTCCAAGCCACGCTTTCGCTGTTTTCACCTCGGTTTTCGTCTCACCATCGACAACAGTGTAGCCGTGTGCACCAATTCCGCTTTCATCAAAATTATAAACATCACAAGTTCCACCCAGACATGCGTCATTGCCATTGTAATAATAGTAGAGCGGAGAACATCCCTTTGAATCAAACCACCCAGAATGGCCCACCCAAGGTTTCACATCCACACCAGTCTTAATGACTCCATCGGTTGCAACAGCGGCAAACGAGCATTTAACCGTTGGATAAGTATCGTGACATTCCGAATTGTAAGTTCCACTCTTCCAGCCGATGCCGTAAATCTTGAAATTCGGGTCAGCAAGGCTAAAGCCAACGTACTCATGAGCCACATCGGCCAAAGTATTGTTGAAATCAGCAAGAGCGAACACGCATTCATACTCTGTTGGCGAGCCACCATAGAAATCACCGACATTTGCACGCACTTTAAGAGTATCTAACGCTGTAATTTCAGCCGTCACCATAACCATTTTTGAATTAGATACACGAGCTGTAGAATATCCATCATCTTTCGTCAACGTCGCAGACATACTCGTCTCGCCCCTCGTCAACTGAGCTTCGAGCACTCCGTTGGTATTTTCGTACAAATTCAGCATAAAATAATCATTGCCAAAGTTGTTAGCACGAAGCATAAACCCGGATTTCTTTATGTTTACAGCAGACTTATCATAGCTGGAGTTGACACGCGGTACGTTAATCAATGCTTTTAGCGTACCCACGATACCCGCGTTCACCGTACTCATAACAACCACTGGTTCACGAGCCGTCTGTTTCTTTTTCTTGATGACAGCCTTATCATTATGAATTTCGCCACTGGACCCTGTGATAATCTGAGAAAGAATGCCGGATATCAAGTGCCATTTCGCTTTTTTGAAGGTCCCGGTAGCATCATCAGCTGCCGAACACACAGAAGTTGCATCATTTTCACTACACTTATCGATACAGTACTCCATTTGCGTATCAGTTGCATCGCAGCCCACAGAATCGCGCTTGAACTCGTCAAAGAAGCAATGTTTATCTTTTTCACCAAAGACGGCGATTAATTCAGTTTCGTTATCAGAAAGCGTAAAGGAGCTATATGTCTTACTGGTAATGGTAGCATCCGTTGTTGGGCAACTTGAACCGGTGCATCTCCAGAAACTAAAATCCTGAGCATCGGTATCGTCTAGCACTACAGTCACATTTTCACCCTTGAAAATGGATACAATACACTTCTTTGCTGAAGTTCCGGAGCCTGTCGTAGCCTCGCTGTATTTGCATGTTTTAACAAGCCTACTATCCGTTCCACGTGATGTATATACATTTATCATTGGATCCCTGCCGTTTCCGCCGACATCACCCGAGAAGCCAACCGTAAATGTACTCGATACAGCTTTAGCACTTGCTCGCAAAGAGTATGTTTTGTTTCCTTCAACGGTCGCAATGGAATTGCCCTCCGTAGGAATAATCACCACACAACCGCTACCAGCAAATTCCGCCAAAGTAACAGGGGCTTGATTGCCTACCATAATGGCCCATGATTCATTGGCGACCTTGTTAATGAAGGTCCCAGTTGGCTGAACCCATACACCAGCAACATCGCAATCCGGCCAATACGACGCATATCCATCAGGACAAATGGTTGAATTATCATGGCAGAAACTTGCAATATCACCGCTCGTCACATCGTTGCGGTTTAGTTGAGCTATGGATCGGATAAACAGCTCTGTTGCTTGCGGAGAGCCAGGAATATACCCTTCGCCAGGGAACAACTGGAATACCATAGTTCCTTCAAGGGCATTCGTCGTTTTTATCGTAGCAAGCGTAGGCGTTGTAACGTCATCGGAAGCCGGGAGCGTTATTTCACATGTCGTTCCGGTGCGAGTCACGTTTGTTCCCAAAGAAACATACGACCATGCGCTGTTATCAGGATCGGGGCAATAGACACTCACCTTAAGTTCTTGTGCAAGGGCAGGAACATTGAGCAGAACATCCTTCTGCTCGTTGGAGCCCATTTCTTGAGATTGATCTTTGAACGAAATAATCTTCGTTTCACGAGCGCTATTTTCTCCAATGCTGACCCAGAAAGGAATATCAGGATGATTGCTGGCCTTAGCAGTACAAGTATAGAGTCCCTTGGTGAGTTTTGTCGGTGCTGTATAAAGTTTCCCTGTTGCAGGCAAGGAGCCCGGCCCAGTACAAGTGACGGTTACATCATTCTTTTTCAAGGCAGAGCCATTGAGTGCTTGAACATTGTAATAATCCGTCAAGCTGCCAAAGGGGTCACTCGGCAAATATATGATACGCGGAAGTACAATAAAGGATGGTGAAAGGACTGTTTCTTTCCCCTCACCAGCTTCGGGAAGCGCTTCCTTGCTCTTGCTTTGTGATTCCAACCTCACCCCCAATTGAGGAGCCATAGAGATATAGAAAGAATCGTATCCAGACGCAGCATAACTAGAGCCAGATTCCGCAGACGCCGAAGAAGTTCCTCCTGAACTGGAGCTAGTGACGCCAGCGCTTCCACAAGCATCTTCTCCGATTGATGCAGCGCAAACAACACCATTTGCCGTCAAATCGTTCATCAGATCTTCATTGAAATCCATTCGACGAGTCTTGATATCGCCAACTTTCGCGCAATTCGCCGCCTTTGCATAAATGGAACCGCTGAAAACTTCATTATTGAACATAAGTCCGTCAATGTCTTTTGGAGTATAAATAAAATAATTATATATAGCGTTAGAGTTCTCGACGGCAGCCTGAAGCGTATAGGTATTTCCACCTCCATGCCCAGTTCCCTCCATCAAGTAGAGAAATACATAAGAATCCGATGTCGTTGGCGGCAGACTCTGCTGCCCCATGGGTTCTGTAACAATGATGATGAATTTTCCTTTCAAAGGAGTCTTGGGGTCGGCTTTCCAGTTTTTCTTAACTTTAACAACCTGGTAGCCATTATAGAGGCTATCCTTTGCACGTTGCGCACTACTCGTGTTATCGCGATAGCACCTATTCAATCTATCGGACATGGTAGAACCCCAATGGGTAACATCTCTACAACCAAAGTTTGCGTATTTTTCAAATTTTTGATATGCAGTCACAAGAATATCATCAACCTTATAATCGGCTTTTCCCCCACGTCCCCAATTATTCACGGTAGATGTTCCTTCATGGGGGCACCCTTCGCCCGGAGTTTTTCTCCAAATCATATCGCAATGAACCTTGACTGATTCAGCACATTCAAATCCTTTGTTTTCTTCAGCAGGAACGTTTCTTGATATCGTTCCATTAGATTTAAACCATGGAGTAACACCGCATTCAGGGCGCCATTTATCTGCCATTGCCTTGCAATACGGTGAACCAACAGGCTTATTACCGTTCATGTTCAAGAGGTGATTGCCAGCAGCGACATAACCGAACACGCCTGGATTTCCATTGCCAGTCGAATAAAACGGCTGGTTTTCAACATAATAATTCGCATAATATGTTGTGCCCGTGCCCCAGCCACTAGACGTATTCATAATAAAATCAACATCCTGCCCAGGGCCGTCGTAATAGTAGAGGTAATACGCATCTGTTTTATTTTTCAAATGAGGCGGGAGTTCTTTATATACACGAGTCGTTTTATTATCCCATTTGGCTTGAGCCCAAAACATACCATTACCGGCAGACCCCCTGTAATAGGTATTCTTTTCAATAAACGTCCTATCATTCACAAGTGTTTCATATTCGGCTCTAGAATGGACACTCCTAAGGTAAATAGTAGAATTTGCGCTATCCCCAAGGATAATGTGGTCATATTCGGCCTCGTTTTTTTCGCCGTTCTTTACCCAAATCGGATAAACATAGGGTGTTGTCGAATCTTTCGCCCAGACGTTCTTACCAACAATAAATTTACGAGAAGCATTTTTCTTGTCAATGATAACCTGAGCTTTAGGCCCTAAACAAAGGTTCCCTTTCACTTTAGATTCGTGAGCACCGAGATTCGTAGTCCATACACCATTCAAAGACAAATTGCCTTGAAATACTTGATCCCCCGGATTAGGCGGTGCAAGATTTCCTTCGATATACACGTTTCCCGTAAGGTCTGCTCTAGAGACTCCCGCCGCCTCAGATGCCGATGGGAATGTAAAGCCTTTCAACGCATTTCCGCCGACATAAAAATCATTTCCAAAGACTCCGTTATCGGCACTGATATTTCCACCGATGCATGCGGTTCCACCTGCACCGACAGAATTACCAGTCATATGCACGTCTCCCGTAACAATAAGATTTTCTTCTGTATATACAGGGTTCGCTCCGAATAAATCACCGTTAATCATCAACGAGTAAGCCTTCATATGCCCCTGGGATTGCGTAGAACCGCCAAAGTAATTGTATTTGAATGGGGCTGTCGCAACAATTTCTTCTTTTTCTTCGACAAGTAACTTCACTTGATACAAGCCGTCAACATTGAAAATAGCGACTTCATCCCATCTTGCAAGGGTATCTTCTGTATTTGCATTCTTAACAATCTGCGATACACCAGACGATAAAATTTTTAATTTATATGTAGAATTTTCTGTATTCACACCCGTAAGCCACACATGGTAGTCCTGCTTTGCTCGTTGCCACCGGCGGACTCTGGCATCAAGGTTTATGGGTTTTTCGCCACCATCGATGAACGCCTTCACCAAGGCGCCAACATCATTGGCATGGAACGTCATCCACATGCGAGTGTTTTCAATACCCGCAAGAGCGCTTTGATACGCTTCTTGTTGACGCATTCTACTGGCACTAGAAAAGCCCCCACTTGTGAGCAATTTATATGTGGCAGTCGCCGCAATTGTTGCCACCAGCATAAACAAAAGCACGGTGATAAGAGACACACCGGACTTTAGACGAAGATTATTTTCATTATCCAACATAATTCCCTCCTAATCGTGAGGACCGTTACTCGGTGCAGGAATAACAAATTCTGCATGTCCAGATTCACCATTGCGTTTAACATCCAACTTTAGCAGAAACGCTTTCACATTTTGCTTGTCTTTCTTATGCGCGTTAAAATCGTATTCCTCAAAACTGTAATTTGCACTGGGAATCTTAGTTAATCTTAAATTTGAAATAGAAATCTTTCCCTGCGATGCCAACGGAGAATAACAAGCAAACGTAAATGCAAGGCATGCATTTTGAACTTTATTTGCAACAGAAAAACGCATAGAACGACCAGGGCCACTCCCTTCTCCAGCTGACCCCAAGGGAGGAAAAAACATAAAGTCGTTTACTTGCACGACCTCGTTCACCTTGACAAAATCACCCGTCTCCTTATCTCGCAGACCAACAGACATGTGATCTACCCCCGGTATGAATAACTTACTTTTATTTTTTAATTTTTTATCTGAACCTGATGGGGATGGGGGGTCAGAAGCAAAAACTTCAAACGAAATTTCGTATTGTTCTCCCGGTTCGAATGTAAAGTGATTGCCATCTTGGCTGCACAAAGCCTGCCAAGACGTTAGTGAAGTAGTCTCGTTACGAATAGCGATAACTTCATTGACTTTCCGTTGTTCTTCAGATTTTATCTGTTCTTGAACATTGTCGAAGTTCTGATAAAAATTAGTCAACGTCTGTGTATTTCCGCCTTTGTTGACTTCTTCAGATTCATTATAAATAAGCGGCAGTTCACGGTTGCCATCGTCTCTACCTACAAACCTGAATTCGGTTACACCCGCCGCAGGGAAAAGCAGAACATTGTCAGCCAAAGTGCCCGGTTTTGACGGAATAACCTTAAACGCACTCACGCCGTCTGCAAACTCCACTTCTATTGAATCCTTACACGGATCATCATCGGGAATTATTGATTTGCAACTTGCATCATGATCAGGCAAAGGAATATCCACAACGACAGGATCCCCACCGCCTTCAGGAATCTGCATCATTGTATTAGGTAAAAATTTGCATTTACGCCGCAACACTCCATTTCGAACATACCAAGCTATTTGCTCCTTGGCCAAGAAATAACCGCAATCGTCAAAGCGTAACCGACGGATGGTAAGGCTATCAAAACCATCCTTTGTTGTTACAGAAAAAGAGGATGAATCCCCATTGGCAGGATCCATATACATATCTGTGTAAACGCCACTGAATTTGTTTCCGTATTGAGCACCAACACCAGAGACACCATCCTCCATCGAGGTCTTCGCACCTGTCTGCGCAACATCAGCTTTAAGAATAGTAGCCACATTTTCGGCAACTTCGCTTGCTTGCAGCATGTTTTGAGAACGGAGCCGCATTCTGGTACTGTCACTGAACGCCTGACCCGCAATAATGACAATAAGCCCTAACAAGCCTATGTAAACCATAAGCTCCATGAGAGTAAAACCGGATTTAGCCTTAAAAAACTTCATTAAAATTCCTTAACACCATATCGTTTTTACTAATAAAAATATGTTTTTTTCTTACGAAATGAAATATTTTTTTTTTACAAAGTGCTGTTTATCACCACACAAAAAGGCTTATTTTTGTATTGATACGAAAAAACGTATAATAAACAACCAAGAATACCTCCTCAACCCTTGGATGACAGCCGTTTTTCTCATAAAAAAAGGAACCCGGCATGTTAGCCGGGATGACATGTAAGAGACGCAATGGATCCTATCAGTCCGAAGGCTTCCAGGATGACAAATGACGAAATATACGAGGTGCAACCTGTAGCGATTAACGCTACACTGAGAGCCTTCTGTTCACATGCGCTTCGACGACGTTCACGATGTAGTCGCCAAGCTTTTCGCAGTCGTTCACTACGTCCATGTAATGTACGCCCATCTGGTAGCTGTACTTCTGCGATTCGATGTCCGCGATGTTCTTTTCTTTGAGGAGCTTGCGGTAATCGTTAATTTCGTTTTCAAAGTTCAGCGTGCGGTTCACATCGACTTGCGGAACGTCATCAAGGACAGAAATCATGTGGTCCAGAGCCTCGTCGCAGAGGTGCATGATGTGCGCGATATGCTGCATCTGATCGTCGGTAAAGTCTTCCTTGGTTCTGAACTTGCGGTTGATGGCACGAGCCATGTTGTAGCAAGCGTCACCCATGCTCTCGATTTCAGAAATTTCCTTGAGCATGCACTGCAAAGCCGTTTTACTTTCGGGGCTCAAGCGGCCTTCGCCCACCTTGTTCAGATAATCGCCAATTTCGATTTCCATGTTGTCGCTGATACCTTCGTACTTTTCGATGCGGGCGAACAGCTTCACGAAGTCGTTTTCGTCCTTCAATTTAAGGAGATCAGGCACAAAGTGGAACATTTTCTGCGTGCGGACAGCGTACAAGCTAATTTCCTTGCGGGCTTCGAGGAGCGAAAGTTCCGGAGTGCCCATGAGACCGGCGCTAATAAAGTGCAAGCGGGAATCTTCTTCTTCTTCGGTGTTCTTGGGCTTGATGATTTTGCAAACAAACTTTTCGATATACTTGACAAACCAAATCTGCAAGAACGTGTTCGATACGTTAAACGCAGAATGGAACGTGGCAAGCACCACAGAAATCTTTTTAAGGTTGTCTGCATAGCCAGCATCACCAGGGCCGATAGACAAATCGTAGCCCACCACGTGGCACACGGCAGCAAGGAACCACTTGAGCACAAGCACCACCCAGAAAACACCGATGACGTTGATGGTAAAGTGAGCGAGAGCGGCTCGACGTGCCTGCGTATTGGCCGAGAGCGCTACAATGTTTGCCGTAATCGTCGTACCGATGTTTTCGCCAAGCACAAGCATAATGCCCTGGTCAATGTGCAAAACGCCGGTAGAGCAAAGAATCATCGTAATGGCCATGATGGCCGCCGAAGACTGCACGCAAAGCGTAAGTACCGTACCCATCACGAGGAAGAACAGCGAATTGAAGAAGTTCGGGTCGCTAAAGTGAGCGAAGAACGAACTGATGGATTCGCTCGCGCTCGGATCCTGCACGACGGCGAAACCCGTTTCCTTGAGCGTCGTAAGGCCGAGGAAAAGGAAGCCGACACCGAACAAGAATTCACCGACGACACGCTTCTTGTTCATGTAAACAAGGATGATGCCGATGAAGAACGCCGGATAGACGAAGTTCGCGATGTTGAACGAGAAGCCAAGGCTCATAATCCATGCGGTGACCGTCGTTCCGATGTGGGCACCGAGGATAATCGAAATTGCCTGCATGAGCGTTAAAAGCCCCGCATTAACAAAAGAGACCGTCATCAACGTGGTGGCGGTCGAACTCTGTACAGAGGCAGTAACAAACATACCGGTGAGCATACCCGTAAAACGGTTGGTGGTCATCGTGCCGAGGACATGCCTCAACTGCGGGCCAGCCATCTTTTGCAAGGCCTCACTCATCGACTTCATGCCGAACATGAGCAGAGCCAAACATCCTAACATTTTAAAAGCCATCCAAGTCATAGCTATAGGACCTTCCTATGGAGCACCACTACCGGATCATCATCGCTGCCTTTCAGCTAGTTCGGGCTCATGGCGGTGAATTGTTTTTGTAAAGCTAGTGTAAAGTATATAAAGCTGGCGTAAAATATAGAAAAAGCAAGGTAAATTTTAAATATCTAATAAAAGAGAACCCCAGTCGCGTTGAACAAAAAACAACGGGATTTAGATGATAGACGATAGACGATAGACGAAAGACGAAAGACGATAGACGAAAGACGATAGATGAAAGATGATAGATGATAGATGAAAGATGATAGACGATAGAGATTCATTCGCTCAGTTTTGTCCTGAAGGGAGCCGTAAGGCGAGTCTTGGAGCGAAGCGATAGGATAGGATCCATAAAAATAATGGACTCTATCGGGTGTTTCACCCCCTCCAGGGTAACAAATCTCACCGTTCAAAGCGAGACTGCGAGCACTCTTTCGTCTATCGTCTATAGGCTCGTAGAGCCGTTCTTTCGTCTAATACACCATCACAAGTCGGGTCTGCAAGCCGCTGCGCACGACATAGCGACCAGCCCTGGGAACCGCAAAATTCACGATAGCCCCATGAGACCGAGCCGACGATACAAGACGCCCCTGCATATCGAACAAAAAGACGGCACGGTTTTCGGAGAGTCCCGAAACAGCAATATTCCGAGCAGAGGCCTCAATTTGCATCGAAGGCACAACGAACTTCGTGGTAACAGAAGTGGGGCCACCCGGACCATCCGTAGAACCCGCATATACAACGTCTTCGAGGAAGCCGACCACATACTGTTCTTTGGAATCGCCAAAAGAATCTCCAACAACTTTTACCACACAAACCGAAGTCGTATCGTTCTTATTCACCGGCAGACATCCCTTATTGACAAAGTCCTCGTAAGTATTGAGTTCAACAAATGAGGCAAACTTCATCTCATCAAAAGATTTGCCGCCAGTCTTCAAAGTTTTCATATCCGGTTTCGACGGAACTTTAACGATTTCAGCAAAATCCTTGATGTTCGAGCCATAATAGACATCATCTGCGACATACCAATTTTGCAATTCATAAGCAATAAGCCCGACCTGAGCACCCGACATAGCATCGGCATAGCTGTAGCTTTTCGCAATATTCACGCTATCCGTAACAGCGGCAATTCCGCCTGTAAATCGGTTCGGCGAAGTCCCGTCATTCACAATGGAACCTCTATTGTAAACGCCTTGGACAGTACCGCCATTCACAAAGCCAGCAATACCCCCCACAATGGCGCTATCCTGAACCGATTTCACATGTAGCGGGCCATAGTTAAACGAATTGGATACCACAGAAAGCTTGGTAACGGCAGGCCTATCTTCATACGTTTCGCTCTTGAACGCACCGACAATGCCACCGGCATACACGCTGTTCTGCGATTCCGCGTGGATGCGTCCCCAGTTGCCCGAACCGACAATCTTCACCGAGTCCGCCTTAGCGGCAATACCACCGACATAGAGCGTCCCGGAATCCGAAACCGCCTCAACCAAGCCATTATTGAAATTGTCGTTAATATCAACGAATCTAATCCTAGCCACAATACCGCCAGCCATCACAGAATCGCGACCCGACGCAAGCACCATGCCCGTATTGGAATTATTATTGAGAGAACCTTTAGTCCAGCGCGAGGCTCCGTATTTGTACCCGACTATACCGCCTACAGTACGCCCCACAACTCTACCGCTATTGCTATTGCCCACGACAATGCCACTGAAGTCATCGGCAACGATTCCTCCCGAAAGCCCTGCCGAAATCACAGTCGTATTTTCATTTTTGCAATCCAATACCAAGGGTTCCTCAGAAACCAAAAGATTCCGCACGACAATCCCCGCCGCAGATTCGCCACCGCGCACCAAACTGTTACGGACTGTCACATTCCTGATGCAGCCCCCATTTTGAAGAGCGACCGCAGCAGCCGACAAACCTACATTATTTTCAAAACGGCTATTCGCGATAGTCACATTTTGGAAAACCGAAGTCTTGGTCAAACCATAAAACATAGCCCTATCCATATTGAGTCCATAAATCGTATGTCCATTGCCCTCGAAATTCATACGAACGCAATAGCTCACATCCGTCGTCAGCTTACGCTTAGAGAGATGCGTCGTATCTATCCCCATCACAATGTCATTTGCAAGTTCAACTTTAATCTCGTTATAATCTTCTTTGTTAAAGAACCCCGCCATTGTCAAGAAAAATTCCATCTGCTTGGCTGTAGAAATCGTATAAACAATAGAATCCCCGACCATTCGTTTAGGAGGAGCCTCAAGGAGTTCCAATTCAAAGAACATGGAATCATTTTTGTATAAACTATCAAAAGAAAGGACTGGGTATTCCCCGCGCTTTGCCCAAATATTGCGATTCTCGGATGTTCCGTTAGCGGTGTTCAACACAGCAACCAATTCGTCGCTCTGCATAAACGCTGTATTCTTCTTGCAGTTCGTACATTTTTCTTTTTCAAAATAATTTTTTCCATAGCCTTCGACATTCACAAGAGAGCCATCGAAATAAACATTGACCGGAGCACCGCCATCGTGCAAGTAACCAACAATGCCGCCGACAACATCGCCTTCCATGACAGGAGCTGCGCTATAAGCATTTTCAATATTAGTCGTCGGGTAACTAAAGAATCCAGCGATGCCACCTACGTAACTAGAACCTCCGGCAACATCGCCTTTTGCGACAAGATTTCCACGATTGTAAACATCGCTAAAAAAGACATTCGTCGCGCCGCCAGCAATGCCGCCCACATTCAGATTTTCCGCAGATGAAGACCCATCAGCAATAGAGGCAATCACATCGCCATAATTGAAAGATTGGCTGACAACCAGTCCCGAGTTCGCACGGCTTTCAATCCGCCCCATAAGACCACCCGCATAAACGCTAAAAGTCCCCTTGGCATTAACGGAACCGCGATTCTTGTGTTTCGAAAAATCATTATTGAGATAGATTAAATTCGACATTCCCACAATGCCGCCCGCATGAACCTCCTGCTTTGCCGCTAGTCCCGAAGCCCCGACAGAGCCTAAATTCAAGGAATTAGAAATTCCACAAATATCAGAGACTCCAACAATACCGCCAATTTCGATTTTTCCATAAGCAAGCTTGCTATCCATGGAAGCCTCAATATTTCCTTTATTCAACAAATCACGAACTTCAGGTAAACTCAGCCTGCCAGCGATTCCACCGACATAAACATACGCACTATCTACATCTTTATCAGCTGTAACTTTTACCGAGACATTACCCTCATTCAAGACATTTTCAAGATGTCTAAGGCCCTCACCAGCAATGCCACCCACATTCGCAAAACCTACAGCACCGGACAACTCCACCGTTCCACGATTCACGCAATGGGCAATATTCATCCCTCTATCCGATCCACCGGCAGACCCCGCAATGCCGCCCATGAAAACCGTCTGGTTAAAAAGCAATTTCGCCCGTTCCAAAAACACATAGCGAATAGTTGCCGAATTCGTACAGCCCAAAACCGGCGCCCCCGCATTCCCCACAATGCCGCCCACCATTATAGACCCCTCGACAGTTCCCCCAACGACATTGCAGTTCAGGATATAGGTATCCGGGAAACTCATTTGCAAACGAGAATTGGCGGCAATGCCACCAGCAACATCGACAGCCCGAACATTAGTGTTATACACATTCACGTTTTCAATAATGCCCTGATTTTCTTCTGCCACAGATGCCGCATAAAGCACGGTATCACTACCAAAAGCACTGTTGGCGATATTGAGGTTCACAACTCGGCCCTGCCCTTGTCCAATGACCTTGAATAGCGGATGAACAGACTTTAAACCGTAAATGGTGTGGCCGCGACCATCGAAAGTGCTTTGGAAGTACTTTCCGTTTTCAAAATCAAACACCTTGTCGCTCAACTTGGATGTATCCGCACCGAACACGATATCGTTTTTGAGATACGCATTGACCTTGTACATATCGTCTGCAGCACGCACATCATCCAAAAAACCGATAAGTTCTTCGGGCGAGGTGATTTCGTAAAACAGCGTATCGTTTTGCGTGACCGTCTTAGGCGTTTTCTTGGAACCATCCCAAGCAGCCATTGAGAATTGCGTAAAAACAGCAACCAACAGAGCTACTGTAACAAAAAACTTTTGGAACATAGGTCCTCCTTACAAATTACTTAGGATAATATACAAAAAGATTAATAGGGGGCGTAGAGCCGTTCTTTCGTCTAATACACCATCACAAGTCGAGTCTGCGAGCCGCTGCGTACGACATAGCGACCAGCCCTGGGAACCGCAAAATTCACGACAGCCCCATAAGATTGAGCCGATGACACCAGACGACCTTGCAAATCGAACACAAAGACGGCGCGATTTCCAAAGAATCCCGAAACAGCGATATTCCGGGCGGAGACCTCAATTTGCATCGAAGGAGCCACCAGCTTCGTCGTAACAGAAGTAATGTCCCCGCCACCATGGCTACCACCGACATCAGCAGAGTCCGCATAAACAACATCCTCAAGGAATCCCACATGGTCCGTAAAGCTCGTATCAAAATAGTCCTTCACCACATGCAATGCGCATGTCGAAGTCGTATCGAGTTTTATCCTCGGCAAGCAATTTCCCCGAATCCATTCATCCCCTTGCAGAAATGCAAGAGAATCCGTTTTCATTTCTTCAAAAGTTTTAACTTCATAATTCGCAATAGCACTCGATGCATCATCCGATTTTTTGGCAACAAGCGGAATATCCACCAAATTTTTGACGTAATAGAAACTATCCAACCCATAGTATTTTTGCAAATCATACGCATACACGCCAACGCCATCGCCTGTCAGGGTATCGGTAACACAGTAGCCTTCTTTCATTGAAGAACCCACTGCTATCGAAACCATCCCGCCGGTCCATTTTTTCGACGAAGGCCCTTCATTCTTCACAATTCCCCTATTATAACCTCTTGGGAATATAGTCCAGCTGAGATATCCAACAAGACCTCCGGCAATCGAATTTTCCTTTACAGATCGAACAACCACAGGGCCGTAATTGAACGCATCATACAGGTACATCATAGCAACGCTATCACCATCAGAAAATCCGCCGGCACGCCCCCGCATCATTCCAAAAAGGCCTCCCGCATAACCATTTTTTCCAGACTTTATATGAACACGGCCCCAATTTCCAAACCCACTAATATGAGAGGCGGAATCCACCTTGCCAGCAATGCCTCCCGCAAAAACGACCCCAGCGTCAGACGACGCCTCGACGAGTCCCGTATTCAAGCAGTTCCCATATTTCATGCCGCGTGAATAGCCGGCAATACCGCCTGCAAAAACAGAATCCTTCCCCGAAGCAAGAACTGTCCCGGAATTAGAACCCCCAGTAAAATTTCCGCTGTAAATATATGAATACCCTGTAATGCCCCCAGCCATCCGACCAAAAACCTTGCCCGAATTGCTGACACCGTTGAAATCGCTTTGTCTATCTTCGCCTACAATACCGCCAGCCTTGTTCGACGAATAAACCGAGGTATTCTCGTTCCTTACGTTTTCCATATAGGAGTAATCTGCATTCAAGGCGGCAACTCCACCTACAACATCGCCCCCACGCACAAGACTGTTGCGAACCGTCACATTCTTTATAGTAGCCCCGTTTTCGAGGACAATTGCAGCAGCGGACAACCCCAGTTCATTTTCGAATCGGCTGTTCGCAATGGTCAAGTTTTGAATAATAGACGGTTTGTAAAGTTGGTAAAACATGGCCCTCGACATATTGAGTCCATAAATCGTATGGCCGTTACCATCAAAATTCATCTGAACACTGTACGAAAAATCCGTAGATAGCTTACGCTTAGAAAGATGCGTGGAATCTATCCCCATAACGATATCATTCGCAAGCACGACCTTGATTTTATCGTTGTTATTGAAAAACGCTGCCATTTCCAAGAAAAACTCCATCTGCTTCGGCGTAGAAATCGTATAAACAACAGTATCCCAGTCGGCTTTGCTCGGAGGAATTTCAAAACGGTCAAAATCAAAAAACATGGAATCATTTTTATACAAACTATCAAAAGAAAGAATGGAGTACCCTCCGCGATTCACCCAAAGACGACGATTATCGACAGTTCCATTTTCAGTGTTCAAAGCATCAAGCATCTCCTCGCTCAGCAAAAAAGCCTTATTCCTTAGACAATCATCACCGCCTCCATCGACATTGCTTTTTCCCAAACATTCAATATTTCCAGCCGAGCCATCAAAATACGCATTGACAGGAACTCCCCCGTCTTGCAAGTAACCGACAATACCACCGACAACGCCATCAATTGAATCTCCCTTCAAAACGAAAACATCGCTATAAGCATTCTTGACATAGGTCGCCGGACTGCTATAGAATCCGACAATTCCGCCGACATTACCCGCCCCGGAAACGAGCTTTCCATTTGCCGAAAGCTTTCCGCGATTATAGACATCGCGAATCATTACGTTATTCACACCACCGGCAATACCACCCACAGCAAGAGTTTCTGCATTTTCCGACGAATCCGCAATCACGCCAGACACATGACCGTAATTAAAAGCCTGACGTAAACTGGGCCCAACTTTCAACCGGCTTTCCAGCCAGCCGACAACACCGCCGGCATAGACGCTGTATGCACTTTTCGCATAAACTACACCGCGATTTTTAAGCCTTGAAAAATCCGAAGAACGGTAGTCCGCAAAGCCCACAACGCCGCCAGCATTAACTTCTTGTTTTAATGCGAGGCCTGAAACCTTGACAGAATCCAAATTCAAGGCGTTGCAAATTCCAATGGAGTCCATCAATCCCGCAATGCCACCTATGTTGATTTTACCTACAGCAAGGCGTTTGTCCATGTTCGCACTGACAACGCCCTTATTCAAAAAGTCGCGAGTTTCCACATAACTAGAGCCCGCTCTCCCTAGCATTCCAGCAATTCCACCGACGCTGGCATACGCACTATCCACACCTTTTTCATACAAAACACTCGCCCATACACGTCCTTCATTCTGGAGATTTTCAAGATTGCCTACAGCCGAGCCGACAATGCCTCCTGCATACGATGTCCCCACAGAAGCATCCAAATCTATGAGACCTCGATTGACGCAATTGACAATACCGGCCCCTCTCATGGTTCCTCCGAAAAAGCCCACGATGCCGCCCATATAAACTATAGAATCAAGACTTTTATCTACAATTTTTGATTTCGCATAACGTATTGTAGCAGAATTGGAACAACCCATAATCGATATAGTAGAATTGGCCGCAATACCCCCCACCTGCCACGCAGCCTCGACCCGTCCCCCATTCACACTGCTATTGAGTATAATCCTATCGACACTAAGATAGACTCTATCCGTTTCAGCGTTGGCCACTATACCACCAGCTACATTGGCTGCCCGGACATTGGTATTGTAGAGATGCACATTTTGAATTAAGCCTTGATGAACTTCGGCCACGGCAGCCGCCCTTGATACGGTATCGCCACCAAAAGAGCTATTCGCTATATTGAGGTTTATCACCTTGCCCCACAAATCCGGGAACAACGAATGAACCGATCTCAATCCATAAATGAAGTGCCCGCAACCGTCAAATACGCTATTAAAATAGTGAAAAGATTTTCTTTTGAAATTCAGCACTTTATCGCTCAACTTGGACGAATCGGCACCGAACACGATATCATTTTTCAAATAAGCATGAACACCGGAAACGGGTTCCGTCAAAAGGACTTCATCAAAATAACCGACAAATTCTTCCGGTGAGGTAATTTCGTAAAAGAGCGAATCATTTCGCGTAACCGTCTTTGGAATTTTCTTCGTGCCGTCCCATGCAGCTAAAGCACACTGGGCAAAGACCGCAACCAGCAGGGCTACTACAGTATAAAACTTTCTAGGCATAATCCCTCCCACAAGTTATAACAATAATAAAAAAGATTAGACGAGAAGTTAGTAAACAGTGGTTGGTGGTTAGAGATTACGAAAGACGATAGGGGTTTCATGAGCATGGTCATCCTGGAGACGAAGCCGATAGGATCCATAAAAATAATGGACTCTATCGGGTGTAGCTCACCCTCCAAAGAGACTGAAACCGCGGCCTAGAACTCACGGCTCAGCGCTACGCACCATCGCAACCGCTTGGCTTGCAATGCCTTCGCCGCGGCCCGTGAAACCGAGCTTTTCGGTGGTCGTCCCCTTGATGCCGATTTGCTTCACGTCGAGGCCGAGCACACGGGCGATGTTCGCCTTCATTTGATCCTTGTGCGGGTTCACCTTCGGGCGTTCGCACATCACGATACTGTCGATGTTCACGATTTCAAAGCCTGCCCGTCTGACTTCCTCGCCCACCTTGCGCAAAAGTTCCAAGCTGTCAGCGCCTTTGAATGCCGGGTCCGTATCCGGGAAATATGTGCCAATGTCGCCGAGACCAGCAGCTCCGAGCAAGGCATCACTAATCGCATGCAACAGCACATCGGCATCGCTGTGACCAAGCAAACCCTTTTCATACGGGATATCCACACCACCAATAATGCACTTGCGGCCTTCCACTAACTTATGAACGTCAAAACCGATGCCCGAACGATAAACTTTTTCCATATCATTTCCTTTTTTTATTTCACTTAGAAAAGTAGTAAAAACAATCAAAGTATATAAAGTAAATTTTCATAAAGAACCGAGCCCGAAAAGGTTCGCTTTTGTCAATAAAATCATTTACATATCGGAAACATCTTTCGTTTCTAAACCATTGGATGCCGATTCTGACCACACTACAGAAGATATCTTACCACCCCAAACCCCATTTTTATCAATTTAAGCCCTAAATTTTGCCGAACCCCTAGCCATTTCCCGCCCATATAAGATATATTAATGTAGTCGAATTACGCTTTGGCGTAACAAGAAGGGGAACCCGGAATGAAAAACAGAATTTTTTCTTTTAAAAATGCAGAAACGTTCGAGAACGAGCTTGTCCAGTTTAGCAATTGGTGCAAAGAAAATGGTTCGCCTACCGTATGTTTCCAAATTCATTCCGAAGAACTGGATCCAGAAAAACTAAAGCCTGTTTGGACTACCCTAGAACACGTTTTCCCAAACACACCGTGGTTTGGCAACTCCACGAGCGGAAACATTGCAGACTGCGAAAAAACTGCCGAAATTTCAGTGTCCGCCATCATCTTTGAAAAGCCGACAACCAAAATTCAAGTTTACCAGTACGATTTTTCTAATAAATCGGTCAGTGACATTGCAAACGAAATTGTCAAAGAGGCCAACCGGAACCCTTGGGTGAAGGCCGTTGAAATCTACCACTGCATTTCGCCGTTCTCGACGACTCTTCTTTGCGAAGGTCTCGATGCCCTAGATCCAGCCATCCAAGTCTTTGGCGGCATTGTCTGCTCCCCCGACATTACGAGCCCGAATTCCTGCGTATTTTCGTCAGTGGGAGGCTATTCCAAGACCGGCCTTTTGGTCGTACTCTATGGCGGTAAAGATTTCTTTGTGGAATCCCGCAAGATTAGCGGTTGGAAACCCATTGGCCGTAATTTCCACGTCACTCGTTCCGAAGGCAATGTCCTTTATGAACTGGGCGGCATACCGGCCTACGAAGTTTATAACAAATACTTGAACATCAAGAACGACAACAATTTCTTCTACAACGCCCTTGAATTCCCGATGCTCTACGAACACAACGGGATTTCGATTGTGCGTGCCGCAGGCGCCAGCAATCCAAACGGATCGCTGACCATGTCTTCGGACATTGACGAAGGCTCAATTGTCCGCTTGTCGTATGGCGAACCGCAGCTGATTGTCGAAAAAATCAAGGCCGAAAACGAAAACGCAGAACTGTTCGCCCCAGAAGTTTTGCACATATTCTCTTGCGCCGCTCGAAAGGCGTTCTGGTCGCAGCATGAACCGACATACGAAATCAAGCCGTTCAAGGGGATTGCCTCTAGCACGGGATTTTTCTCGCACGGCGAATTCTTGCGCGAAAAAGGTCATTTGAACCAACATAACATTACGCTCGTCATCGCCTCGATGCGCGAAGGACCAATCGTCCAACACGAGCATTCCAAGAATGATGTTGTTCAAAGCATAAAGTCCACCCGTTTGCCGCTTGCAGCCCGTATGGCAACGTTCATTCGCGAAACATCGTTTGAGTTGGAACAGATTAACAGCAAGTTGCGTGTAATGAACGAACACTTGCAAGATGTCGCCACAACAGATAGCTTGACAGGACTTGAAAACAGACTCGCCTTCGATGCACTTCTAGCGACAATCAATCAAGAAGATTCCGAAGCGAACACTTGGACCATGATCTTGATGGACGTGAACGGTCTAAAATACGCAAACGACACCTTCGGCCACCAGGCAGGCGATGCGTTGATTATCGCTGCGGCTAACGCCATCAAAGGCGCCTACGGCACCAACGGACATTGCTTTAGAATCGGTGGCGATGAATTTGTCGTCGTTACACGCGCCCCGCTAAATTCGCTGTTCCAGTTGCAAAAACAATTGAAAAAGAATGTCGTGGAATACAACACTACGGCATTATACCATTTGTCGATTGCTGTGGGCGAAAGCCGGCTACGTAGCGATTCGGGAATCCGCAAGTCCATTAGTGACTGGAAAATGGAAGCCGACTTGAACATGTACCGCGATAAGGTACGTTATCACAAATCGGTCGAAAGCAACGAGAACCAAAATCTCAAGGACTTGATTTCTTGCCTGATTTCAGTCGAAGAAGCAAAAGATTCCTATACGGCACACCATTCTGACCGAGTCAAAGCGTATTCAGAACTGATAGCCCGTTTCTTAGGCCTTTCGGAAAGCTCGATATCGTTGATTACGCATGCGGCACACTTGCACGATATCGGCAAAATCGGCATTCGCGACAACGTTCTTGGAAAGCCGGGAAAACTCACAGACGAAGAATTCGAAATCATTAAACAGCATCCGGTCATCGGCGCAAAAATTCTAATGCAATCGAACTACACGCACGAAATGGTGCAGATTGTATTGCATCACCACGAACGTTACGACGGTCGCGGCTACCCGGAAGGCCTCAAAGGCGAAGACATTCCGATTGGCGCCCGCATCATCGCCATCGCGGACTCGATAGACGCCATGACCAGCAAACGCGTTTACCGCGACGCCATGTCGCTCGAATACTGCCGTAATGAAATCGAGAAGAATCTAGGCGTGATGTACGACCCTGCCATTGGCAAGGTTGTGCTGGAGCATTGGAACGAAATGGTCGATTCCTTACTGTCAATGCGTACAGGATATCCAAAGGTTATCTAAAGACCACCCATAAGAAACGCTAGATTCTACAGAAAAAGCGAACCCGCAAAGGTTCGCTTTTTTCGCAAAGTTAAAAGTCCCCGACACAAAAGTGAATCCAAGAAATAAAGGATCCTATCGCAAATGTAGGAACAAGAAATAATGGTTCCCCTACGCTTCGCTTCGAGGATGACAGCTCCAGGATGACAGGCCGGGGTGACAGATAGCTTATCGTTTGTCCCTATCAATCCAGGGGCGTTCGTTCTTGCCAGTGTAAATCTGGCGCGGACGGTTGATCTTGCTCTGCGGATCGTCGTGCATTTCCTTCCAGTGGGCAATCCAGCCCGGCAAGCGTCCGATAGCGAACATCACGGTAAGCATGTTCGTCGGGATGCCCATAGCGCGGTAGAGAATGCCGGAGTAGAAGTCCACATTCGGGTAGAGCTTACGTTCAATGAAGTATTCGTCCTTGAGGGCGGCTTCTTCGAGCTTGATAGCCACATCCAAAAGCGGGTCGTGCACGTGTTCGCGTTCGAAGACCTGGTACATGAGCTTCTTCAAGACCTTCGCACGCGGGTCGTAGCTCTTATAAACGCGGTGACCGAAGCCAGAAAGACGGAACGGATCGTTCTTGTCCTTGGCCTTAGCCATCACCTGTTCAATGGTCATGCCGCTCTGCTGGATGCGGAGAAGCGTTTCGAGCACAGCCTGGTTAGCACCACCGTGGAGCGGGCCCCACAAGGCGCAAATACCAGCACAGATACTGGCGTAAAGGTTAGCCTGAGAGCTGCCCACCATACGCACGGTAGAAGTCGAGCAGTTCTGTTCGTGGTCGGCATGGACGATGAGGAGCGTGTTGAGCGCCTTTTCCATGATTGGATCCGGGTGATACGGACGAGCCTTACTGGAGAACATCATGTTGAGGAAGTTGCTGCAGTAGCTGCGTTCTGCTTCCGGGTACACGAACGGTTCACCGATACTTGCCTTGTAGGCAAATGCGGCAATCGTGCGAATCTTGGAAATAAGGCCTGCGGTCGTGAGTTCGAATGCACTCGCGATGTTTTCGTCGTCGTAAAAACGCGGCGTGAAAAGACCAACAGCGTTCACCACGGAGGAGAGAATACCCATCGGGTGAGCTCCCGGCGGCATTTCGCGGAAGAAGTGCAGCAAGTTCTCGTGCAAGAGGGCGTTTTCGGTCAAGAGCGTGCGGAAATGGCTCAGCTGTTCCTGATTCGGGAGTTCACCGTAAATCAAGAGCCATGCGGTTTCCGGGAACGTCGCCTTTTCAGCGAGATCCTCAATTGAATAACCGCGATAGCGCAAAATTCCCTTTTCGCCATTGACGTATGTGATGGCACTCTTGGTGCTACCGGTATTGAGGTAACCGTAGTCCAGCGTGACCAATCCAGAATCCTTGCGGAGTTTGCTGACATCAAGACCATGTTCGTTTTCAGTACCAGTTACAACAGGAAGTTCGTACTTCTTTCCGTCGTAATTCAGTATTGCTGTATCGGACATAAATCCTCCGTTGGGGGTTTGAGTAGTGAGGTCGCTCGCTATACTCGCTTTGAGGCGCAACTTCGTTGCTTTGAATTTTCATAGTCGCACCCTTCGGGTGCCAAACTTTTTCTCAAAGGGCCTACGGCCCGACCTCATCGCTCATAGCTCATACCTATTTCATCGCCATGACGCAATTATAAATATTTTCAAAGAGCTTGCCGAGCTTTTCAGTCGGAACTGCACTGAAAGCAATACGAATCAAGCCAGAGAGCATGATCGTACCCGTGCTGTAATCCTTGATGAGCTTCACGCGGAGAGCTTCGGCGTCAACGCCCTTCGGCTTGATGCACATAAAGTAACCGCTGTTGCACGGCATCGGGTCAAAGGCTTCCTTGTATTCCGGATGAGCAGCGAACACCTGCTTGATGATGTCGTAACGCTTCTTGAGCGTTGCATACTTTTCGGCCTTCTGCTGTTCGTATTCAGCGCTCTGGTAAGCGGCGAGCAAAATCTTCTGGCTGATGGACGGAGCGTTAGAAATGTTGCCACGGACCGTACCGGCAGCCTTGTCTTCGAGAGCCTTGAGCTGGGCTTCGGTTGCACCCTTGAAGCCGAAGGACATAAAGCCAACGCGGAAGCCCCAAACGTAGTCTTCCTTGGTCGGGCCGTCGAGCTTCACGGCGAGGAGGTTTTCGTGAGCATCCACGAGCTTCACGAAGAGCGATTCCTTCGTCACGCCTTCTTCATACACGAGTCCGAAGTAAGCGTCATCCAGGAGGGCGACCACCTTGTTGCCGGCGGCGGCGCATTCCGTGAGAATCTTGGCGATTTCGACGGCTTCCTTTTCTGTTGCGGTGTAGCCAGTCGGGTTGTTCGGGAAGTTGAGGAGCACGACCTTCTTGCTAGACTTGCTTTCGGCGAGAGCGGCCTTCAAGGCTTCCGTGTCAAAACCACCGTTCTTGAAGGTGTTGAACGTTTTGATCTTTGCGCCACGAGCGTTTTCGAACACGAGTTCGTAGTTGTCCCAGTAGAGGTCCGGGATAATCACTTCGTCGCCGGCATCGAGGAAAAGGTAGCCAGCGCAGCTGATGGCGTGCGTCAAAGCGCAGGTCACAACCGGCGTGCTGAAGTTCTTGGAGGCAAGCGTCGGATTTTTCTTAATGACCTGAGCCTTCCATTCCTTGCGGAGGTCCGGATTACCGAAGCTCGGAGCATAGAGGAAAGACTGCTTCGGGAGATTGAGGGACTTGAGAACGCAGTCCAGAACGAGCGGAGAGCCGTCATCTTCGAGAGCTGTACCGATTGTCGCATTGATGTCGGAGCCCTTGGCTTCGGCACCCTGGCCGAGAATACCCTTGCGCGGGAAGAAAATGGCCTTGCCCTGTTCAGAGAGCATATCAAGAACGCAGCAACCGTTAGCGGAAAGTTCGGCGTTCAAAGATTGAGCGAGAGGATTGTAGTTCATTCTCAATGTCCTGTTTTGAAATTTCCGCGCGGCAATTTAGAAAATTTAGAGTCCACCCGCAAGATTAAAAGGACATCTATTTTCGCCACACCCCACTAAAAACAGCTAAAAAAAGCAAGTATTACAAAAAACGAAAATTTCAGCGACCCCGAAGAGCCGCTGAAACCTTTTCCTCCTCTAACGTATTATTTATAATCTGACTACGGCTTTGTCACCACCAACTGTGGGAGGGGACCCCAAACATGACTTACACCAAGTTTATAAGTTCCTTCTGGCAAGCCAAACAAAAGTACAAATCCATTTTTATAGTCTTCTTCGGTTACCTTTTGACAAGGGTAATAATGCGAAGGAATTCCTCCTTCTTTTTCATCATAATCCATCGTAGAGGACAAAGCATGTTCATCTTGCAGCCACAAACAAATGCCATCCCCATCACCTCCAATATTTTCCTTTATTGATTTATTCCAGCGCTCATCGTATGGAATTTCACTTTCTGGAGTCGTTTCATCTATTACTGCAAAAAGTGAATCTAAATAAAACTTAGCCGTATATACAGGTTCAAGGACAATTTGTTTTAATTCGGCGTACAGTTTTCCATCAATTCCGACAACATGGGCGCTAGCAAAGCTTAAAAAGACATTGGCACCATAGTTCGAATCTGCAGAAAGCGCCCGCAATTGGATAGACTGAAATTCAGGAACATAACTATACTTTGGATTACTTTTGTTTAAGTTCTCCAAATAAGTAAGGAAGTTTACGCTATCCAAATAAATATAGCCTTCCTTGTCAGTAACATGCTGACAACTTTTATCATCAAAGGAACAATCTTTTTCATAAACAGTCGCTCCCACTACCGGTTTTCCATCTACATCAACCACTTGAGCTCTCGCATTTATATACAGATAAATATCCTTATGGGAACCACACATATATCGAGCAAAAAGAAAGATATCGCTCGTATCAGCAGCACTATCCTCTTCGGCAGCACTCTTGGCGAGCGTTCCACAGCCCAAACCACCTTCGTTGACATACTTGCGAACTAACGATGTATCCAATTCGGCAAGAGGACCCAATTGTTCAACAGGCTTTCCCGTATTCGTTTCGCTAAACGAAGATGCCACATTGTCATCACTGCTGCAAGCCGCAAACAAACCCAAGCCGGGTACAGCCAACACAGCACAAATTTTTAATATTTTATTCAAAATCATAGTCATTCCTCCTCGGATTATTTTTTTAAATTTGTGAACAAGTGAATATTCAACTGGTGAACCCCAGTCGCCTCTTTCTTGTCTTGCGTAATAATCTTACGCACCTTGGCTTTCAAGTTCTGAATTTCCAAGGCTATCTCTTTATAGGTGTCGTCTGAAACGCTGAACGTGAACGTACCCATGTCCGACGGGTTATCGTCATTCGCAAGCAACGCCTGCTTCGAAAGCTCAAAACACTGCAACTGGTACTGACGAACAAGATCGTTATTGCTGTAGGCTCCGCTACTCACTGACTCGCGGCAGCTTTTCCAGAAGCCGTCTTCGTTCTTGCGCACAAAGCCAATGCGTTCAAGCAATTCCAACGAACGCTTCAATGTTCCCACAGACACCTTCGGGAAAATGCGCTTTTGAATCGGTTCAAGGTCATCCGAAATATCCATCACGTCCAATGCCGTAAACAACACGCTATTATACCAGTGGTTGTAATACTCGTATGCATCCTCATTCAAGATGTGGTGCGGATCCGGGTGCTGCTTGATGAGTTCATCAAAAAATGCATTGCGTTCCGTTGTCGTTTTCGCCTGATCGAAATTCACCATCGTTTCAAAGTACTTGGCCTCTTTCTTGTTGAGTCCAAGGACTTCCACGAACTTAGGAATCATGCGCGCGGTGAGCTTTTTCCCTTTCACGATATCGTTATAGTAACTGCGGGTCTTGGGGAGTCCGAGCAACGCACACACTCCAGCCCTAGTAAATTCAGGGTCCGTCTGCACGCGTGCCGCCTGATACTCATCCAGGTACTTGCGGAAGTGTGTAAACTGAAATATGTCGATTGTTTTTTCCATGTCCTAAATGTACTCATTTTTTGACTCAAAGTCAAGAAGTAAACACAAATTTTTGAGATTTTTTTTGAGTACAGCAATAAGAAAAATAAAAAAGGTTTCAGGAAGACATCCTAAAACCTTATCCCTAAAACCTAAACACCTATTCAATCAAACTTCGAACTTATTTTTCATGATTTGCTCAACAGCTTCGCGATTCTTGAGGAACGCGTCCACCACCTCCGGGTCAAAATGCGTTCCGCTCTCTTCACTGATAATTCTAAGAGCATCATCCACCGAGAAAGCCTTCTTGTACGGGCGTTCCGAAACAAGCGCATCGAACACATCCGCGACCGCCATGATTCGAGCCGAAAGCGGAATATCGTGACCTTTCGAGTGCTCCGGGTAGCCACGCGAACCATCCCACCATTCATGGTGACTGTAGGCAATTTCCTTCGCCATCTTGAGGTAAGTCGTTTCGCCAAGGTTCTGCGATGCACGCACAAGCATTTCCCGCCCATAGACCGTGTGCAACTTCATCTTTTCGAATTCTTCGTCCATAAGCTTGCCCGGCTTATTCAAGATGATATCCGAAACGCTGATTTTTCCGATATCGTGGAGCGGAGCCGCCACCGCAATCGTCGCCACAAAAGCATCGTCAACTTCGTCTTTTTCCTTGCCGTCCTTTTGCAATTGCCTTGCAATGAGTTCCGCATACGCCGCCGTACGCTTGACATGCCCGCCCGTCGTTTCGTCACGACCTTCGACCATATCGCCCAGCACCGTAATGATATTCATCTGGAGCATGGCAATAGAATTCGCCTGATCCTCGGACTTGTTGATGTACAAGTCGATTTCTTTAGTCGCCTTGACGATTGCCGCATGCAAGTTTTCAATTTCGTTCCTCGTCACGACTTCAAGGCCTTCGATACGCTTGATGGACTTTCGACGGCCTTTACTGCTATCGTAGGCAAAGTTATCCATCTCTACAGTCATCTCGTGAATCGGGTAAACCACCCTGCGGTTCGCAATCAGAATCGACGTAAACACAATCGCCAAGAGCAAGCCGAACAACGTCGAGAAAATCTTCGTGCAGAACAGCACCACGCTCATTCGAATCGCGGCAAGGCTGAACTTTGTGCAGACCATATTGGGTTCTTCCGTGCAGACAATCGACACATCCCATTCGCCAGTTTCGTGCTTTCCAGGCGTGATCGTCAAAATACGCGGATGCTTGCCTTCGAGATTGTGGATATAATCATTAAGAGTTGCCGAATCCGCATTCTGGATAGCGTCTGAAACGAGCCTGTTCACCGATTCCGCCAAAAGCGTCGTTTCATGAATTTCCGCCTCGGAATACGTTTTATAGGCAACCGCCGTCGCCACAACTGCAAGAGCAAAGCTCGAAACAAAAAGCAATGCCGTCACCTGAGCCTTGAGGGAGCGAACCTTACTTTTCGAACGATAACGGTCTTCGTGTAGCCTTCCCGAAACGGAATCATACAACTTGCTGAACCTATGCGGAGTCAAACGAATCAGGGCAAAAGCCACGAGAATCGAAATAGACTTGTCAGGAATTTCCGTGCAAAAATCCGCTAAAATCTGAGAAAGCAACACCGGGAGCCCACTTTCGTGAAGAGCCGTCGCGATAGGCGTTACCACGTTTTCCGCAATTTGGAAATCAAAAAGGAAATACGAAAGTACCGAGCACGGGATACTCAAAATCATCAGCATGCCAAGGAGCTTCGGCAAACGATAAATCTTGTCAAAATAGCCACGCCTAGCCCCAATGCCCGCACAAACGGCAATCATCACATTGATGGTGCCATAATAGAACGTAGAAGAATCGGAAAATCCGCCGATAAAATTCGTAAGGAACCCGACAATCGCACCGGGACAAAAACCGCCAACAGCGGCAACAAATATAGTGCCAATACTATCCAAATACAGAGTAAGTTCAAAGTGAATCGCAAGCTCGGCAAAGATGCGATTTATAATTACGCCTAGAATGACGAGAATTATTATTTGAACGACTTTATTTGATGAAATAACACTCTTCACATTCTGTATATAGATTATTTTTCAAAAAAAATAACAAAAAAAACATGTTTTTTAGTCATACGGAATTATCCGCAAATCTATATATCATTTCGAAGAATGCTTCGGTAAAGGACTTACAATATTCCAACCGCTTACTCCGCAGTTTTGCGGTAAGCTTTGGGCGATACTCCGACAAGGCGTTTGAAGAACTTTCCAAAGAACGAGACATCCGGGAAATTCAATATCTTGGAGACCTTCTGGATGTCACGGGAGGACGAACGTAAGAGCACCTTGGCGTCAAGCGCGATATGTTCGTCAATCCAACGCTTGGCATTTTTGCCCGTCTGTTCCTCAGCGACCGCAGAGAGGTACTTCGGCGTAATGCCGAGTTCATCGGCGTAAAACTTGACGGAATGCTGTTCACGATGATGTTCTACGACTAAATCGATAAACTGCGAAAACAGGACTTGTCCACGAGTTTTAGCAGCCTCCGTTGCAATCGGTTCATTCTTAATCCCAATACACTCATACAAGAGCCCGATCAGATAATTCTTCAGGACTTGCAAACGGCTCGCATTCATTTCCGTCGTTTCAAACTTTTGTTTCAAGAACTCAAAACTTTCGTTCAGTTGTTCAAACTCTTCTTTATTCAACTGCTGCAACGGATTTTCGCGGAACTTCAAAATCAAGCGCGTATTGTCATCAAAGCGGATAATGAGCTCATCAATCATGTTTTTCGAACAAGCGATGCAAATGGGATCAAAATTTTCCGAAACATTCTTAGCGCGTACCACCTGTTCTGGAAAAACGACAAACAAAGAACCAGCTTCGAGTTTATAATGTTTCAAATCCAATTCAACATCAACAGAGCCGCGCCTCACAAGAAGAAGTGCCGCAGCCTGAACCTTCACGTAGTTTTCTAACCCAAGTTCCTTCAAGCTGTTGAACATGGCAATCTTGTCGGGGAACATGCTCACTTCGCGTAAAAGATTCAATATCGAAAAATCCGCAGTGCGGATGTTTGAGTTCTTATGAAAAAGGAAGTTATTCATTATAGAAACATCTTAGTAAAATGTTAGAAGAACGTCAATGAGTTAGACGAGAGAACGGGCTATGCCCTACAGACGAGAGACTAGAGATTAGTGATTAGAGGCTAGAGGTTGGGGATTAGAATTTTAACTTAGATGGCGGATTAAATCCGCCATGACGGCATTCCCCTAACGAATCATTACAGTTACGTCATTCCGGCCACCGAGCCGGAACCTAGCCGGAATCGACCAGCTAAATACAAATGATTTCATGCGCAATACATGAACTGTATGGATCCTCCTTCGGAGGATGACAAATTCTATTCCTAATTCCTATAACCTAAGACCTATAACCTATAGCCTACACCTAAACCCCAAACTACTTCGTCTTGAGAAGGTTGTCGAAATAGACAATGGTCTTTTCGAGACCCTTGCGGAGCGGGATGGTCGGTTCCCAGCCGAGGGCTTCCTTGGCAAGCGTAATGTCCGGACGACGCATCTTGGGGTCATCTCCAGGAAGCGGCTTATAGACAATCTTGCTCTTGGAACCCGTGAGGTCAAGAACTTCTTTCGCAAGTTCGAGCATCGTAAATTCACCAGGATTGCCGATGTTTACCGGCCCGATTATCTTATCCTGATTCATCATACGGACAAAGCCTTCGATGAGGTCATCGACATAGCAGAAACTGCGGGTCTGACTGCCGTCGCCGTAAATCGTGAGGTCTTCGCCATTCAAAGCCTGAACAATGAAATTGCTGACCACGCGACCATCATTAGGCAACATGCGAGGGCCGTAAGTGTTGAAAATGCGAACAATGCGAATATCGACGTTGTTCTGACGGTGATAATCCATGAAGAGCGTTTCGGCGACGCGCTTGCCTTCGTCATAGCAACTGCGGATGCCAATGGGATTCACGTTTCCCCAGTAGTCTTCGGTCTGCGGATGCACCGCCGGGTCGCCATAGACTTCACTTGTACTCGCCTGCAAAATGCGAGCATAAACGCGTTTAGCCAACCCCAGCATGTTGATGGCACCCATAACGCTAGTCTTGATGGTTTTCACCGGATTGAACTGGTAATGGATAGGACTTGCAGGGCACGCCAAATTAAAAATGCGATCGACTTCAAGAAGAATCGGTTCAGTCACGTCATGGCGGATAAGTTCAAAGCACCTGTTATCACGCAAATGGGCAACATTCGCCATACGCCCCGTGAAATAGTTATCAAGGCAGATAACTTCATGGCCATCGTTCAATAGCCTTTCACAAAGATGGCTTCCTAAAAATCCGGCACCACCAGTCACTAAGCAACGCATAAAAGCTCCATATTATACTAAACAATGGAAATATAGTAAAGAGGTATGAGGTCGGGGCAAAGCCCCTCTGAGCTATGAGCCGTGAGCAGTCTGTATAGAGCGATGAACAGTGAGGGTGGCACGTTGTGCCTTTGAGGCCGCGTCGCTTTGAGGTTTATCGAAAGCATGAGAATGGGAATGTCATTCCCCGCTCCGACGGGGAATCTATTTTCTTTTTCCAGTCTTTATTTTTCCACTCTTCACTTTTACATTTTCATTCTTAACGTTTCCGCCCTTGCTTTTGGCATAGACGATAAAGAGAACTCCTACGACAAGGGCAACGCCGACAACAAGTGAAAGCGCGGCACTGCGCGTAAAGCCTGCAACAATGAAACTGACAACGCTGACAACCGCAACGAATAGCGCATAAGGTAACTGAGTATTCACGTGATTCACATGATCGCACTGCGCACCGGCACTCGCCATAATCGTCGTATCTGAAATCGGCGAGATGTGATCGCCGCAAACGGCCCCTGCCATGCAAGCCGAAATCGAAATAATCATGAGTTCGGGATCAAGACTGGAGAAAGCAGCAACGACAATCGGAATCAAGATACCAAATGTACCCCAAGATGTTCCTGTCGAAAATGCAAGCCCGATTCCAACAATGAAAATAATGGCCGGCATAAAGTTCATGAGTGCAATCGCTTTCCCCGTAACGATTCCCGCCACAAAATCCTTTGCTCCAAGCGTATCGGTGACGCCCTTCAAGCTCCAAGCGAGCACCAAAATAATAATAGCAGGAACCATAGCTTTGAAACCTTCGGGCAAACATTCCAAGCACTTTCCTATTTTCAAAATGCGGCGGCCCATAAGCCAAATAACCGTCACGATAAATGCGGCAAAGCTACCATACACAAGCCCTACGGACGCATCGCTCCCGCCAAAGGCTGCAACAAAATCTTTGTGCGCCTCTCCGCTTGCAAAAAAGCCGCCCGTATAAACTAATCCTATCACGCAGAAGACAATCAGCACCACAATCGGAAATAGCAAATCCAGCATGGTTCCGCAAGTTTGTTCAACATTTGCTTTTTCCATTTTTGCATCAATGATTTCCGCTGCGGACTCGAAGCTTTTCATCGGACCAAAATCGACTTTCAAAAGCACCAAGGCAAAAAGAGCGACAATCGTCAACAAGGCGTAGAAGTTATATGGAATAGACTTGACAAACAGTCCCAAGCCGTCTTCGCCTTCGACAAAGCCCGTCACCGCAGCCGCCCACGAACTAACCGGCGCAATAATGCAAATCGGAGCCGCAGTCGCATCAATCAAATAAGCCAGTTTCTCGTGACTTACTTTAAACTTGTCTGTAACAGGGCGCATCACGCTCCCCACCGTAAGGCAGTTGAAATAGTCGTCAACAAAAATCATAATTCCAAGAATAATGGTCACAATTTGCGCACCGACCTTGGACTTGATATGCAGCTTCGCCCAGTTTCCGAATGCGGCAGCAGCCCCAGACTTGTTCATCAAGGCAACCATAGTTCCCAACATCACAAGGAAAAAGAGAATACCCACATTCCACGGATCGGACACCTGCTTGACCATGCCGTTCTTGAACACAGCATCCAAAAAATGCGAGAAATCTCCTTGACTGATAAAAAGGCCGCCTATGACAATGCCGATAAAAAGGGACGAATAAGCTTCTTTGGTTATTAGAGCAAGAATGATCGCCACGACGGAAGGCACCAACGCCCAAAACGTGCCTTGAAAAACAGAGACGATTTCAGCAGCTTGCTGTTCCATTACACACTCCTATTATGATTTTCTCCTATCAAAAAGAATACTAAAAAAAAGCCGAATCCAAAGGATTCGACAAAACAAATTTCATTTTAAACATGTTAAATGCAAAAAAGGCCTCCCCAAGGGAGGTCTTTTAATTTTTTTGCTCGATTCCGATTACTGCACACCGCAGGTTGCCGGAACATCAAGAGTAAATTCAAGCGTAGCGCCCTTAACAAGCGTACCGGCAGGCATCGACACAGCGATATAGTCACTACCCTTAATAGCAGTCTTGTTTACGGTTCCGTTCAAAGCACCCGACGGAGAATCATCACGGCTAACATTGCAGAACACGGTATTATTGTAAGCATCAGTACTCAGCACAACACTCGAAGTACCCTTCGGCAACTTGATTGCACCTGCACCTTGAGTCGTCGTGATTTCAAATTCCGGACCATCCGTAATCTTCACGGGCTGACAAGGCACAGTTTCCTGAGAATTGTCGTTATTCTTAACTATGAGCTTCGGTGAATAAGTATCTGTTGCCGCAGTAAAGGTCTTGGTAAATGAGGTAGAACCAGGAGCGCCTTCCCATTCATACGACAATTCCAAACCGGCACCGGTGGAGCAACCAGTAACAGTCCACACTACGTCAGGAGTTGTATTGAAGTCCACCGACTTAGCTTCAGTTGTGCACTTACAACCCGTAATCGTGGCACCATTTACATGAGCTGGAGAACAAGTTATATTAAAGGAACCCCTCGTCGTAGAGAGTGCAAGCGATGCGTTATGCTGCCCAGAAGTTGCATACGAAACAGTGTCGTTCTTAAATTTAGCGCCTTTACCTTCCAACGATTCAGGCGTGCCACCAGGAGTTGACCACTTCAGCTGAGCCGACAGAATATCAGTCGTCTTGACGTTACCACCAGGGGTATATTGCCAAATAACCGCTTCACCTTGAGCTACAACATCTTTAAGGGGAGCACAGGATCCACCGCCAGTGGGACTAGGAGCGGCAGATGAGCTAGATTCCTGATACGGCGGTCTCTCATTATCAGAAGAAGAAGAAGAAACTTTATAAACAAAGGAGCTCGAAGAACTGAGGTTGATTCCCCCAAACGAAGAAGACGACATCACCGGAGAGGAAATAGGATTAAACATGGAAGAACTAGAGCGTTTCCTTACAGAAGACGAAGAAACAGCAACAGGGGCAGAAGCGCCTATAAAGCAATCAGGACAGGTCTCTCTAGTTATCACATCATTGACACCCATGCGCCCGACGCCCTCGTCATTCGGGTCCGTAAGTTTCATAATTTCGTCAGCACCATTGGGCTTTAAAATATCACCACTTCCGCAAGCCCAAAAAGTTGCAGCTACGCCGAAGGTCAATAATCCTACATAAATCTTTTTATTCATAAAAAACCTCTTGCTCGAAAAATAATTTAAATCAAGACAATATGCAAATAGTGTAAGCGTTTTTTATTAAGGAAATTCATAAAAAAACGCTCCAGATATGGCATCCGGAGCGTTTGTAAATTTAATTATACAGATTTTATTCGTTTATGCAACAAAACGTTTCATAAGGTTGCAGCTAAAGGTCAATGAGTCCAATTGAAGATGACGATTTCGGTGCCGCCTTCGAAGAACTCGACTTCGGAGCCGCTTCGGATGAAGAACTTTCTTTAGGAGGTTCCGATGCGGAACTGACCGCCTTCGCATCCACATTGAGGAATGGATCCCCATCGTCGTTAATGTTACAGTCAATCATCTGTTTGCCAAACTGCACCATCGGGGACTTTTGACCCGGAGAAGAATACGTCACGAGAATTTTAGACGATCCATTACCCTTCAGTTCACCCGAAAGAAGTTTTCCATCTTTACCAAGATCGCTCCAATTATGGTAAGCCGAAAGTACTTCTTCATCCGGGCCTGCGACATACCATTCGACGGTATCGCCGACAAACACCCTAGACTTGCTGACCGCGCAATGACCTTCAGGTACGGCACTGGACGAAGACCTCGAAGAACTGCTCCTTCTGGCGGCAGACGAAGAGGATACTACAGAGGAAGAAGAAATCGATTCGCCCTGAACATAAACATCCACATTCCTACAGTCCAATTCCACATCACCAAAGGTAAGCTCAGGTCCATACTTTAGCCCCTTCGACGTAAATGTCACCGTAATTTGAGCCGCACCGGAACCAGTGAGTTCGCCCTTCACAAGTCCACTTGTGACTTCCTTACCTTTACTCACGTCTTTCCATTCATATTTGGCGGAATCTATAGAGTTTTCCTCGGGCAGATAACGCCAAGTAACGGTATCTCCGACGTAAACGACATCAGGAGCGTCCAAGACGCACCAGCCAGAAACCTGCGGACCTGCTTCCGAGCTGCTGGATGCGACCGAGGAGCTAGAAGAACGGACCTTCGAGCTGCAAGATCTTATTTGAACAGAACTCGACATCGCGCTGCTGGATTTGGGTTTACTCGAACTAGAAACGGCACTCGAACTGCTAGAGCGAACCTTGCGAGAACTGCTACTAGCATCTTCAGAACTGCTGCCTCCAATCCAAACAGCTTCACAACCTTTTTTATTGTCGCAGTACTCGAGGAAGCGTTCTGCAACTTCGTAGTCGCTCGCTTCGGCCATTTTCGTCTTTATCATTTCGTCTTGGTCATCGGCGTAGGCAATATCACCTTCGCCACATGCCCACATAAGCATGATTGCAGACGAAAAAATTAACGGCATTAAAAATTTTCTTTTCATTTATTTCCCCATTCTTTAAATTCTATTCTTGCGTCTCTCCATCCACCGATATTTTACGTTGTCCTGTAATAAATTGGTGGACATAAGGGTTACTCGTGTTTTTGATTTCTTCGACTGTTCCCACCTCGATAATGCGCCCGTTCAAGAGCATCGCAATGCGGTCAGCCACTTTGAACGCGCTCACCATATCATGCGTCACCACGACAGACGTGACTCCGAGCTTGCTCTGCATATCGAGAATAAGGTCGTTAATCACGTCACTCGTAATCGGGTCAAGACCGGTCGTCGGTTCATCGTACAAAAGAATTTCCGGATTCAGCGCAATCGCTCTGGCAAGAGCAACACGCTTACGCATACCGCCCGAAAGTTCCGATGGCATCTTTGTACGGAACGAAGGCACCAAGTTAATCATTTCGAGTTTCTCGGTCACAACATTCTGGATTTCCTTTTCGGACATTTCCGGGTGATGTTCGCGAAGTGCGAATGCGATATTCTCTCCAGTATCCATGGAGTCAAACAGTGCACCCATTTGGAACAACATTCCCATCTTGCGGCGAATCGTTCGCGTATCGAAAAACTGCGGCGTACTGATAGTCACGCCATCGACAGTCACTTCACCGCCATCCGGCTGTAGAAGTCCAATCATGTGCTTTAGGATAACGGACTTGCCACCACCGGATTTACCGATGATGACCATCGTCTCGCCACGGCGAATATCAAGGTTCACGTCTTCGAGAACGGTCTGAGGGCCAAAAGACTTTTTCAGTCCCTTGAGTCGGATAGCAATATCGTTTGGGTCGATTTTTACATTCGGCATAAACTGAAACCTCTAGAAGAACATGAACGCATCAAGTATAAAGTCAGAAATCAAAATCATAAGACAACTGGCAACCACGACGCTCATCGTAGCTAAGCCCACACCATGTGCACCCGCCTTGGAGTGCGTCCCATGGTAGTACGCAAGCACAAAGATGATTGTACCAAACACAATGGACTTGATGATTCCCGCCCACAAGTCCATGTTTTCGAACAGATACTGCATACCCGTCGAATAGGTGTAGGTCGTGATATCAAGAGCGAGCACACAAACTATCCAACCGCCAATCAACGCAAGAGCGTTAGAAATGGCGGTAAGGCACGGAATCATCGTCAAGAAAGCAAAGAACCGAGGCATCGCAAGGTAGCGGTACGGGTCAAGCCCGAGTACCACATAAGCAGAGAGTTCTTCCTTTTCTTTCATGGAACCGATTTCAGCGGCAACAGCGCTGCCCACGCGGCCCGAAAGCACAATCGCCGTAAGCAAGGGTCCTAGTTCAATCAGCACCATCTTGCATGCCGCCGTACCGACAAACTTGTCCGAGACGAGGTTGTGGAATTCGAACTCCGCCATGATGGTCGCAACCATGCCCGTAAAGATGGAGGTTACGAACAAAAGCGGAAGCGACGAAACGCCCACAGAAATCATCTCTTTCACAATCAGCGAAGGATTCTTGTGAATAAAGCGGAACCGCGTGATAGTAATAAGCAAGATGCAAATGCACTCACCCACTGCGGCGATTGCATCGACAATCTTTTGTCCAATCCAGTATATCGGTTTCAGAATCAACGGCATCGTCACCTCTTAAAATTCACCGAAGTCGGCAACCTGCGGTCCGCCGCCATCGTCATCTGAACCATATTGATATTCTTCATCACCTTCACCGCCCTGCTGTTCCGTTGCATCGTAGAAGGTTGTGTATTCCGGCACAAAGCTCATGTCGATATCTTTCACGGAACCGTTACGGTGCTTGGCCACAATGAGACGAGCCTTGTAGCGGTCCTCGTCCTTGTGCGTCTGGACGAATTCGCGTTCGACGAACCACACCATGTCGGCGTCTTGTTCGATAGAACCGGATTCACGCAAGTCCGAAAGTTGCGGACGTTCGCGGCCTTTTTCTTCGACCTTACGGCTGAGCTGTGCAAGGGCGATAACCGGGATTTGAAGTTCCTTCGCGAGAATTTTTAAGCCACGGGAAATCGCACCGATAGCGACGGCACGGTTTTCTTCCTTGCCGGTCTTCATCAACTGCAAGTAGTCGATGATGAGAAGATCGAGGTGGCCCTTGTGCTTGAGCTGGCGCGCCTTGCTCATGAGTTCCATGATGCCGAGGTCCGCGTTGTCATCGACGAACAGCGGAGACTGGTTAATCGGAGTCACTGCGGCGATGAGCTTTTTCATCTCATCGTGATTGAGCTTGCCATTGCGGAGGCGACTCTGATCGACTTGAGCCTGCGAACAAAGCAGACGCTGGGCTAGCTGCATGCCATCCATTTCGAGACTGAAGAACGCCACATTCTTACCGTATTTGATGGCGGCGTTTGCAGCGACTGTCAAAGCAAAAGACGTTTTACCCACACCAGGTCGCGCGGCCAAGATAATCAAGTCGGAATTCTGGAGACCGTTCGTCAGTTCGTCGAGTTCCGTGATTCCTGTGGGTACACCGGTCATACCGTCTTTGCGGTTGTTGAGGCGTTCCAAAAGCGGAGCCACGAAGTTGTCGATAGACTTGAGGGTGTTGCGCACCTGGTTATCGGCAATCGCAAAGATGTCGCGTTCGGCATCCTGCAATACATTGTCCGGCGTAGAAGACGGATCCATCGACTTGCGGATAATCTCGGAAGACGTGCGGATGAGCTTGCGGAGCACCGCCTTGCTGCGGAGATGTTCCAACTGCCACGGCACATTCGCCGACGACGCAACGGATTCCATCAGTTCAAAGATGTATTCCCTGCCGCCGACAATATCGAGCTTGCCCATCTTCGTGAGTTCTGCCGAAAGCGTCACAGGATCGATAGGAGTCACAGCCTTGTTCAAACTGCAAAGAGCATTCCAAATCAGCTGATGGCGCTCCATGTAGAAGAAATCATCGTCCGTAATAGCCATCACCGCGATACCCATCACTTCGGGATCGCGCAAAATGCCGCCCAACAGACAGCGTTCCGCCTCGACATCGGCGGGCATTTGGCGGCCATCAAACGACTTTGACGAATTTTCTTCTGACATACTATAAAAACCTGCTAAAATATAACAATATTATGTTACGAGGAACTTTCGATAAAGCACCCTAGAGAGCCAAAACAATGACATGTGTATCGCGATGTGTGCGATTTCGCACAGTTCCGACAAAGACTGGTCAGAGACCAGCTATTATTTTGCAGTAAAGAGACCGCTACGCGGGATATGCACCTTCCACGTCAGCCATTTGAGTTGTTTGTCGCTCGTCATTGCATATGCATCGACTAGCGAAACCGTCTTTGTGCCGTTGAAATCAAGCGCCGTACCGGCAAGATCGTTGAAGTTTTTGCCTTTGCTGAACACGTCATAGAAAAGCGGTTCGCCAAAGGTTATCATGATTTCGGGCGCAATAAAGGAAAGTTCCTTTGTCAGCATTCGACGGAGCGAGGCAAGCAGAATCGGAGATAGAGCTCGCGGCGCATCCTTGTAGAAATACGTGACACCTAACGATTCTGGGGTGTAGCCAAGACTTGCAAACAAACGAGAAATCATTTCACCTGTGGGCGACTTGAAAAAATTGCCCGTCAGCTCGCCCGGCTTGGGAGCGGCAAGCAAAATCAAGAGACGCGGGTGTTCCGGGCCTTCGTAACGAACAACGTTTGCGGCACGTGCGTAAAGCGCATCGGTCTTGAGCGCATCGTAGAAAGCGTTGAGAGAATCGGCAAGTTCGTACGCGGCAGTCGTTTTTTTGACGGTACGCGGAGCGATTGTCATCGCGGAATCTAGTTGCGGCTTAGATGCAGGAGCCGGGCGCGGCTGCGGAGCTGCGGGTTGCTGGAAAGTGGACTGCGCAGGAGATTGAAAAGCGGATTGCGCGGGCTGCTGGAAAGCGGACTGCGCGGGATTCGAGATTGGCGCAGATGGCGACGATGCGGCGGGAGTCGCAAAAGCAGGTCTCGGAGGCGTGAACGCGGGACGCGACATTTGCGGCATCGGATTTGACGGACGGACGCCTGCAGGAGCAGCGGATTTTTTGCGTGTCAATGTCCACGGCTCGTCGAAAAGCAAATCCGCCTCGCCCATGTCAATTTGGCCTTGCAGATACTTGCGGAGTTCGCTAAAATTTAATTCTTCGGACATGTCCATCCTCTAAGCGTTCTTTAACTTGTCTAGCGTAAAATCTACAATTTCTTGAGCGAGATCGATTTTAGAACCCATCTTCATTTCGGGAATTTCACCATTCGCGCGAATCAAGACGTAACGCACTTCGTCAAAGCCAAAGCCGCTATTCGCTGCCACAGGGGCGTTGAGCAGGAGAGCATCGGCACCGCTCTTCTTGAGTTTTTCGGCGGCATGTTCCTTGAAGTGGTCCGTTTCAAGCGCAAAACCCACGATGACTTGGTCCACACACTTTTGCGCGACGCTGTCGCGCAAGATGTTCGGATTCGGTTCCAGTTCCAGAATGAGCTGGCTGCGACTATCCTTGATTTTCTCGGTGGCGGCAACCTTCGGACGGTAATCGGCAACTGCGGCACAATGCACAAGTACATCGGCGGACTTCATTTGTTCAAGGACAGCCTTGTGCATGTCACAAGCACTCCTGATTTTTGTCACATGAACGCCACCGGGAAATTCCGCTTCCATCGGGCCCGCGACAACGCTCACGTCAAAGCCGTTCGCGAGGAACGTCGCGGCAATTGCAACTGCCGTTTTACCGCTACTGCGGTTCGAAATGTAACGCACGGGGTCAATCGCTTCTTCGGTGCGGCCGGCCGTAATAAGGACACTTTTGCCGTAGCCGGGAAGCGTCGGATCTTGTGCAGGCAGGAAGTCGGGCGCAACAGGACAAGGAACTGTATGGATTCCCTCCCGCGTTTCACTTGATCGAGAATGACTTATGGTATCCGGGAGATCCTTCGACTGGAACGGTATGGATTCCCTCCCGTTGGTCGAGAATGAACTGCAAGGCGAATTCGCCTTTTCACTTTCGTCTTTCGTCTCTACTCTCTCGTCTAGAAAAGTCACAATTTCTGCAGGTTCCATCAAGCGGCCTTGGCCGACTTCACCACAAGCAAGTTCACCGGCAGGGGATTCGAGCACGACGGTATCTTCGAATTCTCGCAAAACGGCCAAATTGCGTTTGACGGCGGGACTGTTATACATCGCGACGTTCATCGCAGGCGCAATCACGCGTGGGCAGGTGCAGCTCATAAAGCAGAGGCTCACCGGATCGTCGGCGATTCCGCAGGCGAATTTTCCGATAACATTCGCGGTCGCGGGTACCACCAGATAAAGGTCGGCCCAACGCGGAAAATCAATATGCTGGAAAGGGCGCGCTTCGACGGCGCCGTTTTTCAAGTAAACGGGGCATTTGGAGAGGCTTGCAAACGTCAGCGGAGCGACAAACTGCGTCGCGGCTTCGGTCATGCAAACACGAACTTCGGCACCTTTCTTTTGCAATAGGCGCAACAGTTCACAGCTCTTGTAAGCGGCAATTCCGCCCGAGACTCCAAGGAGGATTTTCTTTCCAGCAAGATTCATGGAATGCAAGATAGAAAAGTAATGAGTAAAAAGTAGGAAGTGATTAGTAAACAGTGGTTAGGAGTAAGAAGAATAATGAGCCGCAGAACTTGGAGGTTTGATTCAATCTATAGATTCTCGATCGGGGTCGAGAATGACGAAGTAAAAGAGGTGAGAATGACAAATTAGGCGACAGTAGCAAGAATAAACGAGCTCACTTTTTCCCGGCGAGCCATGGTGTAAAGCGATTGATAAACAGAATGGCTGGGACGAGAATAATGAGTGTCGCTACGGTCATTGCAAGGCCCGCGGCTAGCGAAGTTTCTAGAATTTCAGGGGACACGTGAAATATTTTAAAGAGTATGCCCCGTAAAATGCTCTGAACAATCATGTGCAATGCAAGAATCGTCAGCGTGTTCCGCCCGACAAAATTTAGGATAACATTATTTTTTAGAATTTTTGAAAAAGCGACTAACACAAGCAACCCTGAATGAATCATCACCGTATGCATCAACAAAAATAGGGAATCCGTATTTTCGCGAACTGCAAACGCAAGCCCAAATACAAGAGCGGAAGCCACCAAAGTAATCGCATTTCGTTTTGTAGAACAAAGAATCCTATCCGTAAAATACCCTTTTGAAATTACATACCCAAGAGCGAGAAAATAAAGGCAGAAAGGAATTTGGTCAATATTCCAGAACAAGTGTGGCAGTTGAAATTTTTCCATATACGTTATATAAACAAGTCCGGGAACATATAATGCAATTATCAAAAAAGCCATCAAAATATTTTTCCGCAAACGAAGCAGACCCCAAAAGCAAAGTTCCGTCATGAAAAGGCATGTCAAGAACCAAAGCGGAGTCACAAAGAACTCACTATTCGTTCCGCATAAGATCTGCAACAAGACATCTAGCGGTGTTGCATCCGTCTGGTATGACATGCCAAAGTTCCGCCGCACAAAGAACCAAAACGCAAAAAGAATCGTCGAAAATCCAAAGTAAGGAATGACGAGCGCACGAATCTTTTTTCGGACTAATTCCGTAAATGGAGATTTCGCGGAACGTTCAAAAGTGTATCCCGAAAGGAAAAAGAACGCGGGCATGACAAACGAAAAAATTATTTCGTTGACAAGGTATATTGATTGAACATGTCCAAGTGCTACCAAGCTAATGGCGAACGCTTTACAATTGTCAATCCAGGGAATGCGATTAGTCATAAGTTCAAAATAGTAAAAAGAAACCCCGCGATTTCTCATTTTATTTTTTCATTGGGACAACGGTCAGCAACCTTCGCTTTAAATCCTTTTGTGAACCGATATGTACTTTTTTCTTTGCCCCTTATAAACTGATATCCATATTTTTCTTTGGTCGATTTTTCTATTTTAAAAATATACTTTCCTTCAAGTCCCCGTCCATCAATTTGTTTTCCATTGATTTTACAATGGTGTGAGACTTGATCAGAAAGTTTAGACTTTGTTTTATTTTTGAAGAACTCCTGAAGTTCATTGAATGTCTTGATATACCAAAGAGGTACGAGAGTTTGGCATTTCCATTCTTCAGGGAATTTAATTTCATAAATTTCAGACAAATCAATTTCAGGATACCACATTTCATTATAATCTATAATTTTTTCTATTTCAAACAGAGGCAATTCAATATCTATATTGTGCTTGATTTTTAACTCAAGAGAACTGTCTTTTGCTGTACGAAAGCAAAATTCCGCTACATCATCTTTTGCAGATAATCGCTCTGATTTGCTGACGGCCCAAGCACTAGAGGCCATTGACATCACCCAAAAAAATATGAATATTATACAAATCATCTATTCGATAACCTCGCAACCGGCTAAATCATATTTTCCTTCTAACAATGTATCTGTTGTAGGACACTCTACTTTTTGGGGTTTATTGGAACCACCAGGCCCATCATAACGAGAAAAAGTTTTATGATACCATCCGCACATTTTTTGCCATAGATTTTTATTGTATTCAACTAATTCATTCATCGCTGTATCTCTTTGCCCCGTAATACTTTTTGAAATACTATCGGCGAGTCCTTTTATCACACCTTTTTTATTGCATATAAATTCATCTTCACACACATCTTCGAGAACAAAGACATACTCTGATTTAAACATTTTATTTTTTTCAAGACAGGAATATGACTCCATATGCCCAAGTTCCACCCCAACCACCTTCATATATCAAATCAGCTTTTTGGCAATAGGCAATACTTGCCATACATTCATCATTACAATATTTTTCAACCAAATCTAATATTTTATCAACTTTTTCACCGGTACAATAATCGCACAATACTTCTACCCTCAAATAGCCACTTGTAGAACCAGAATATTCAGCACAATCCGTTACAACACGACCTGGATGTATTGTAAAAGCAGAACCTTCACCACCTTTTGTAACACATTCATTTCTGTATTCAGCTTCAAGTTCCTGTTTAAGGTTATTGACAAGCTGCTGCGCATTTTTTGTCAAACTACCATATCCATATTTATCCAAATTTTCACAATGAATACGTGCAAAAATCAGGGAAGCAAAATACATTATTGTTATCATAAAAATTTTCATCATTTGCTCCCGTTCATTTTTTTCATAACTCTTTCATACACTCTATTACTAATTTCTTCCTGACATTTTTTTTCATTTTTCTTATAGTTATCTCCAAAACACGGTCCATTCATTTCTTGTATTCTAGCTTCAATCGCTCCATCTAAAAGATTATTGCGCATAAGACTATCTAAAATAAAAGCCACATCCTTCTTGTAAGCAATCGAATCAAGTCTAGAAGCACATGTCCTAGACTTTCTGCAAATTTTTCCAACGACATCCATAAACAACTTGGTATCCTTAGTGTAATGCCAGCGTTTCACAAATTCTTTCTCCGCACCCCTAAACGCCCTAATCCCTACCATAATGGAATCAGATTGGTCAATATCCTTATACGTAAGTATTTGGGAGCTATCTAACGGAATTTTGGGATTTTTTGCTTGGGGCATTTTCTTTACTGAAACACTAGCCACAGGAACGTCCACCTGTTGCTGATTCTGCGGTTCTTCCTTCTTATCAGAGCATCCAACACTCAACAAAGTCAACACAGTAGCGAATAGCAAATATTTAATGTTCATATTAACCCCCTTCTTTACTTAAACCTATAAAAAAATATTTAAAGTTCAAGTAAAGTTCTCTAAAAAACGTTACTAGACCCATTCGACTCCATTCAGGGTGACACGGCAAAGAGACTTGACCGGGTCCTTCCGCTTTCAGCGTCAGGATGACAAGGCGGAATGCGATGAGCAACAAGCAATGCATACAAAAAAACTCCCATGGTTTTACCCACAGGAGTTCTTCGCAAATCAGTGTTTGGCTGAGGCCTCAAAGCCCGCCGAGGCGGGCGCCCTCATAGCTCATACCTAATTAAGCTTCTTCTTCGGACTTTTCAGCCTTCTTCTTGGAAGCCTTCTTCTTCGGAGCGACAGCTTCGCCAATCGTGGTGCCGTTTTCGCCCGGCTTGTGGGAGTCCATCCAAGCCTTGAGTTCAGCGGATTCACGGTTCTTGAAGTAGTCAACAACGGAGAGGTAGATCTTGCGGTTGTTCTGATCGATTTCGGTCACGACAGCCGGAACTTCGTCGCCAACCTTGAATGCATCGGCCGGAACCTTGATGTATTCAGCGGTGAGCTTGGAGACCGGGATGAAGCCTTCGATACCGTCAGCGAGTTCAACCACGACGCCGCGGTCGAGCATGCGAACGATCTTGCCCTTGACTTCGGAGTCAACCGGGTAGGTGGAATCGATAGAATCCCACGGGTCTTCGGTGAGGTGCTTCATGGAGAGAGAAATGCGGCGCTTTTCCTTATCGACGGCGAGAACGACGCATTCAACCTTGTCACCCTTCTTGACCATTTCGTTC
>Ga0129307_1000763_pt1 | contig 44628 bp, 33 predicted proteins | sample P1105metagenome_FD_94437 | JGI IMG/M metagenome (GOLD analysis project Ga0129307, IMG submission 94437) | Capybara group fecal microbial communities from Wisconsin, USA - P1105 metagenome | ecosystem: Host-associated > Mammals > Digestive system > Large intestine > Fecal | place: USA: Wisconsin...
CTGCGGCGAATGCCGCATGAGCAATTTGCATAATAAATCGTCTCTGCAAGTTAACTTGCGAGAACGATTTTTATGCAAATTCAACATGCCACGGTCGTGGCATAAGAGTTTCGCAATTAACTAATTCTTTTCATATTGTTTCATCCCGCCCCAAGGTATCGGGGGTATTTTCCTCTGTCTTACCAATCAATCGAACCAATCCACTCCTTGATATGGGGTAAAAGATTGGCTTTCGCATCCTGAACACTGGCCTCTATGATTTCCTGCGGTGCACCTGCTCCAACCACAGGTGCAAGTGCCACCTTCAGTTTGGAGAAGAAACGAATCTGCTTGTCAATTCTTGCAATTTCCTCCTGTGACTTTCCTACAAAGTACTTTTGAAGGAGAGCCGTCCATAATCTCTTAATGGTCTCTACCGGCATTCCCGTATGTACCACCGCATATTCCGGATTTAACTCCACAAGGTTAGCCTGGGTAGCTGCAGTTGCAAGGAAATCGAAAATCGGGTGTCCGTAGCTGACATCCCCCATATCAATCATAATGAGCTCACCCTGCTGTACCATAATATTCCGCACATGAAAATCTCCGTGAATCAGCGTATCCCTGTCCGGAACACTTCTGACCAGGCTTCGGATCTGCTCTAATTCTTCCGGTGTATACCAGTCTTTACAGCCGTCAATATAGCCGTCATAGATATCCTTTACAGAGGGAAAATCCTTCCCCTCCACCCGGGTCTGATGGAAGGTCTTATACAGAGCCACATATTCATCTGCGTACTCCTCAAACCGGTCCATATGCTCATTAATAACTGCTGCCAGAGATACCGCATCCAGCATTTCAAAAACCACGCCTTTGCATTCTCCCACCTCTACCACGTCAAAAGTAATTGCTGTTGGAATTCCTTTTACAAAAGCTCTTTGTGCCAGATCCCGCTCTCTTTTAATGTCTTCCATTCTGGTCTGCGGAAGATAAACCTTCACAATACTGTCCTTGGTCAACTGGTACACCTGCCCGTTGGCACCCTGTCCAATCTTCTCACATCCTTCAATGGATATGGACCTGAGTTTCCGATGTACGTCAAGAATATCCGCAAACCCCGTTATTTCAAATATTTCCATAACCTCCAAAGACAGATTCACGATACCAATCTTCTGTTTTTCCTTTTTCTGCAACCGGAGAAGGCCTCGCAGACCGGCACTGGATATATAATCCATTTTCTCCCCGTCTAAAACAAAAGTTCCCTGGGGATGCGCTTCCCTAAGCTCATTTAAAGCATCATACAGCTCCTCGGCATTCGTTGCATCCACTCTCCCCGACACGCTGGCCAAAAGTTCTTCCTCTGAAGCATTTATCAAGTTCACTTCCATATGGTTTCCTCCTAAAATACTAGTTTCCACGCCTTTTAAACGTCTCAACAAAAATGATTTCTAATTCTTTCCTTTATATATTATCAGTCAACCGAAAAAGCTGTAAATACACTTTCGCAAAATTACAACAATTTTTCACATTTAAAGCCCTGCCATTAAAAAAAGGCCGTGAAATCACGACCTTTATCATATACCGCTATTTATCCACCAGACACGCCTTTATTGCCTCTTCCATTTTCTCATACCTGCACATGGCTGCATCAATACTTGCCAGACGCATCTGTTCATAACTGCAGTGGGAAAACTGCAGTTCAAAAGTGCCTCCATTCTTGCATAACTGCTCCAGATACTGGCGCTGCGCCCGCCCGTTTCCTTCCCGGAAGGGATGAATCATATTAATCTCCCCCAGGTAATAAGCCAGACGGTTCGCCATGGTGGGCACATCCCGAATATCTTTCAGGCAGTTCTCCTTCTTAAGCTGACGGTATAGCATGGCAAAGTTCTCTTCTATATAGGGATAAAAGCAAAAATATGTCCCCTTGGCGATATTCACATCCCGAATCTTTCCTGCCCAATCATAAAGATCCCCAAAAAGAGCCTTGTGTATCTGGCACAGGTGTTTCAGAGAGAAATCCCCGGTGACCCCCTTTTTTTCCAACTCAAAGTAACGGACCATGGTCAGCTGCCGCTCCATGGCCAAAAGTTCCTCTTGAGAGGTGATATGCAGTTTGTTTTTAAGTACAGAAGTGCCGGGATAACAATATTTATCATCCCGGCCACTGTCATAATTATAAGTCTCGTTCATACTAAGCAATATTACTGTTACTGGTGAGGCTGCTGCGAATAATCTCTGCAACTACCTGGTCAGCGCTCTTGGTTCCTTTCAAAACTGCAATTCCACGAAGACGATCCATCTCGCTCATGGAAAGGTTCTCCATCTCGAAAGAACCACGAACATTGTTTACGATCTGCTCGACGGTCATGCTTCACCTTGCCTTTCTACAAACATACGATTTTTGACAACTATATTTTATCATAAAAGCAATGAAATTGCAACATGCAGCCTCCATTCATTTTTTTGCAATATTCACAATTATTATACAATTATTTTGTCCATTAGTTTTTGTTATACAGATTGTTTTTTTTTGCCAATCTATGATACAATAGCAATTGCATAAAAATATATAAAGAAGAGAGGAGTAACGAATGAAACAATTCAGAAAACTCAGCGCACTGCTTCTGGCATTAGCGCTGGTGCTCAGCCTTGTCGCACAGCCAACGATTAGCGCAAAGGCTGCCACCAAATCCAAAAAACTGGTGATTTCTGTATCCAAGACCATCACCAAAGGTGACTCCGGTAAGGTCACCATCAAGAACCTGAAAAAAGGACAGAAGGTCAGCGTTGCCATCAAGAATAAGAAAATTCTTAAAGCATCCAAAACCACCTTCATTATGGGAAAAGCAGGTACTGCAACCGTTAACCTGAAAGCAATGAAAATCGGTAAAACCACCGTTGCCGTTAAGGTTAGCACCAAAGCAAAAGGTAGCTGGAATCGAGTTGCCAATAAAGCTTTTACCGTTAAGGTCGTAAAGAAGGCACCTGCACCTAGTGCAGACAACGACATTGCAGACCGACTTGCAGTTGAAAAACCATGGCTTAACTCCAGTGTTGGAGACGCGGTAAACAGAGGATATAATCCGGATTTAAAGGATGACTTCTATACTGCTGCCAACTACGAGAAATTAAAAACCATGCAGCTTGATCCGACTCACATGGTAGAAGGAACCTTCTATCAGGTTGATTATGACGTTGAAAATGACAGAATGAAGCTTCTTGAAGACAAGTCTCTCACCGGTCACGACGCAGAGCTTGTAAGAAACTTATATGCATTATATCTTGATTGGGACGGCAGAAACAAAGTTGGTCTCAGCAAGGCAAAACCGGTCGTTGACAGAATCGCAGCCCTTAAAAACATCGACGACTTAACCAAATATTTCTTGTCTAAGGATTGCGTTACCGGAATCTCAGGCGAAGGTGTAACCGTAGATATGGCTGACAGTTCCAAATATACCGTAGCTGTTAACAGCACCAGCCTTACCTTAGGTGATTCCGCAGAGTACAAGAACCGTACTTCATACGGAAATATGATTGCTAACTACTACAACAAAGTTGCGTCTTATATGTTGGGCAGATTTGGTTACAGCGAAGACCAGATCAAGGACCTTTTTGCAAAGAGAGACGCTTTCGAAACCAAGATTGCATCTTCTATTTATACTGATGAAGAATCAAACATGATGGAGAACAGCGAATTCATCCATCCTTACACCTTAGAGGAATTAAGAAAAGCTTCTCCGGTTTTCCCGATTGCAGATATACTTGTTGCAGAGGGAATGGGTGACTCCAAGTCCTACAACGTATACGAGCCAAATTGGTTAAAGAAAATCAACGAGCTTTATACCGACGAAAACTTCGAAGGAATTAAAGCATATCTTCTTATCAACGTAGCTCGTAGCTTTATCAGTACTACAGATGAAGAGGCTTTCCGTAAAGCTCAGGAACTTAGCAACGAGGTTAACGGTGTATCCCAGAGTGATCCGGATGAAAAGCTGGCTCTTTCCAAGACCCGCTCCATGTTAGGAACCTGTGTCGCTAAAATGTACGTTCAGAAATATTCTTCTGCAAAGGTTAAGAAGGACATCACCGATATGTGCGAGATTATCCGTGACTCTTACCGCACCATCATTAAGAGTCAGGACTGGATGTCTGATACCACCAAAGAAAAAGCATTGGAGAAACTGGAAGCAATTCGCGTAAATGCAGTATATCCTGACAAATGGACCGACTATTCCGGTTTAACCTTCAAATCCAAAGCTCAGGGCGGAACTTATCAGGAAGCTCTTGACGCAATCGGTGACTTTAACATGAAGCAGATGTTAAAATGCATCAACCAGTCTGTTGATAAGACTGCATGGGTTACCGAAGAAGTGGATGAAGTAAATGCTTACTACTATCCATTGGATAACTCCATTAATATTATTGCAGGAATTTTAAACGGCGATCTCTATAACGAGAATATGTCCTTAGAAGAAAAGTTCGGAAAGATTGGTTATGTTATCGGACACGAAATGTCTCACGCTTTTGATAACAGCGGCGCTCAGTTTGACAAAGACGGAAACGCCAAAGGTTGGTGGACCGACGAAGATTATGCAAGCTTTAAGGCAAGATCCAAAAAGCTGATTAACTACTATGACAGCATGGTTATGTTTGACGGTTCCAAATACAGCGGAGCTTTAGTACAGGGCGAAGCAATTGCGGATATGGGCGGAATGAAGGCCGTATTAACCTACGCAAAGACCCAGCCAAACTTTGACTATGACAAATTCTTCAAAGCAGCAGCTGATACATGGTGCAGTATTTCCAATACCGCTTACGAACAGATGAGAATCGCAAGAAACTCCCATCCGTTGAACTTCTTAAGAGTCAATACCGTAGTTCAGCAGTTCGACGAATTCTACGAAACCTACAACATCAAGAAAGGTGACGGAATGTATCTGGCACCGGAAGATCGGGTTGCAGTATGGTAAAGCGTACTCGTAAACAGAGTATCACATGCAATTTAAAACGACGGGCACAAAATGTGTCCGTCGTTTTTATATCTTATAAAATAATCACTCCATGGTCTTTGGCATACCGGATATCTTCTTCCGGCCAGAAGGAACATTGCACCTCACCAATATGACACTTGCGTAAGAAAAACATACAAATTCGGCTTTGTCCGATTCCACCTCCAATGGTATAAGGCAATTCCTTGTTCAGAACCGCTTTCTGGAAAGGCAGTTCCGCCCGCTCTTTACAACCCGCTTTTTCCAGCTGGATTAAAAGGCTTTTCTCATCCACTCGGATTCCCATGGAAGAAAGTTCCAGGGAAATATCATTTACGGGATAATATACAATAATATCCCCATTTAATTTCCAATCATCATAATCCGGCGCTCTGCCGTCATGCTTCTTTCCGGATGCCAACACGTCACCAATCTTCATGAGAAAAATTGCTCCGTATTTTTTTGCCGCCTCGTATTCCCGCTCATTAGGGGTTAAACCCGGATAGGCATCCTCTAACTCCTGAGTTGTCAAAAAATGAATGTCTTCCGGCAAAATACAGGTCACATAATCATATGAATTTGCGATATATTTTTCCGTAACACGTAGTGCCGCGTAAACGCTTTTTACATACTTCCGAAGTGTTTCTTCATTCCGCTCTTCCTTCCGGATAATGCACTCCCAATCCCACTGTTCCACATAAATGGAATGGATATTGTCCGTATCCTCATCCCGGCGAATAGCATTCATATCCGTATAAAGACCTTCGCCCACGCGAAAACCATATCTCCCCAAAGCCATACGCTTCCATTTTGCAAGAGAATGTACCACCTCCACTGCCTTATTATTCTGTTCTTTTACGCCGAATGAAACAGGACGCTCCACGCCGTTTAAATTATCGTTCAAACCGGATTCCGGCGTTACAAATAGGGGTGCCGTTACACGATGCAGATTCAATTCTGCTGTTAGCTGTGCCTGAAAGAAATCCTTGATTTTCTTAATAGCAATCTGTGTTTCTTTCAAATCAAGGGGGGATTCATATCCCGCAGGAATAAATAGTTTGCTCATAGGCTGCCCTCCTCACTGCTTAGGATTTCCCAAATCCGATATCCGCACAGAAGCATAAATTTCTCCTGTGCATTATGATAATCAATTCCGGTAAGTTCTCTTATTTTGCCCAAACGATAGTTTAGGGTGTTACGATGTATAAAAAGTGCCTGGGCTGCGTTTGCAATGCCACAGTCATTTTCCAAAAACTGATGAAGGGTCTCAAACAACTCCGATTCATTCTTTAAATCATACTCTTTTAAAATCTCAAGTCCCGGTTGTAAATTACACAGTAGAATGTCCCTTTCTTTGCAAGACATTAGCAAATCATAGATGCTAACCTCTTTGTAGCTGCAGACCCTTTCTTCTTTTCGCAGCTGTTTGGCTATCTCACAGGTTCTTGCCGCCAGCTTCAATCCTTTATAGCTCTCGGATACATTCTCTGCCACCGGTCCGATTCCAATGCGTTCCACCATTCTTTCCAAGGGCGACGGAATCGTATGAAACTGTGAGGGTTCCAACCGAACCACCACACCAAAAATCTGTCGGTTCATTTCGATACACAGAATTCCGGGATATGCCTCCCGAATAGCATGCATTACAAATTCCATATTTGCATCCTTCGGTTCCTGTAATGCAAAAGCCATACCATACAATTCCCTGGGAAATCGAAATCCGGAGGAGAGCAATCGTTCTTCTGCACGCTTTACATCCCCTGTCTCAATCAGTTCTCGCACGGCTGTTTCCAACACATCGCCAAACAGTCTGTGAAATCCCTCGCTACGCTTTAAAACCTGTACCAATATTTCGCTAAATTCCGGCAAAACTCTTTCCTGAAAGGATTGTACCGGCTTCCGGTTATCCAATAGAATTAAATACCCTAGCAGATGTCCTTCGAATAAAAGCGCCGATACCAGCTTCTGCTCCTCCGATTGACTGCATTCTACCGCAAACACCTCATTATTGTCAATATTCTCATAGTCCGGAACCAGCTTTTTAATTGCCTGCACAAATTCATAACTGCAAAATCCCTTCTTCACAATCTCTTTCCAGATGGGATCTGTTACCGGATAACTTTGAGAATGTGCCAACACACGGAATCCCTTATCCGTAACCACCAATGAGTGTTCCACATACTCTGCCATCTGATCCACTATCTCCCCGATATTTCCGCCTTCCAAAGCGGACTTGTAGATTTCCTTAATCTCCATTTTCTTTCCCTTTGTGCTGAATGCACATACAATGTCTTAACTTTTTGTCCCGGTTACACCTTGCAACCGGGGCCAACTTCCTTCATAATAAGCATAGCATTTCTCATTGAGATACGCAAGGGATAGGATAAATTGAAAAAAGACATCCAAAACGGATGTCCTTTTTTCGTTATAAATATAGGATTTTTAACCTCTGCACTTTGCAAGATCAATCAGCTTCTGTACAAGTTTTTCAATGGAAAGCCCTTTTGCTCCCCACAGCATAGGATACATGCTGATGGATGTAAATCCCGGAAGGGTATTTAGTTCATTAAACACAATGCGGTTTGTTCCGTTCTCCATAAAGAAATCAACTCTGGCAAGTCCTCTTCCGTCCACAGCTTTAAAAATCTGTTTTGCACAGGAACGAATTTCTTCTTCCTTACCCTCCGGAAGATCCGGTCCGATTACGGTTTTAGATTCCGCATTATTGTATTTTGCATCATAGTCATAAAATGCCGCGTCTTCTGCTGCCAGAATCTCGCCTACTCCGGAAGCATCTATTTCCTCATTTCCCAGCACTGCACATTCCAACTCTCGTCCAACGATGGTTTCTTCCACGAGAATCTTGTTGTCATGTTCTGCCGCCAGTAAAAGGCTGTTCTTTAACGCATTTCTGTCTTCTGCCTTGGTTACGCCGCAGGAGGATCCTGCATTACTCGGTTTTACAAACACTGGATAAGATAGTTTTTCTTCTACCCGATTCAGCACTGCTTCCATATCCGCAAACTGCTCTTTTCTTACATCCACAAACTGTGCCTGGGTAATACCCAACTTATCTACAATATTTTTGGTATATACCTTATCCATGGATACTGCGCTTGCCAAAACACCGCAACCCACATAAGGTATTTTCGCAAGTTCAAACAATCCCTGAATGGTTCCGTCCTCTCCGTACAAACCGTGAAGCACCGGAAATGCCACATCGATTTTAACGCGTTCCACACTTTCTCCCTGAAGGATTAATAATTCCTTTCCGGTAGCATCCGGTGATAAAACCGCCTGCTTTTTGGAATCCCTCCACTCGCCGGTCTGCATATGCTCGACAGAATCTGCCAACAACCATTTTCCTTCCTTAGTGATTCCCACCAGATAAACCTGATATTTCTCTCTATCAATGGCTTTTGCAATGGTTGTTGCTGATACGCAGGACACCTCGTGTTCTGAGGACTGTCCGCCAAATATTAACATAAGATTTTTCATCTTGACATACTCCTTTTTCATCCCTTTGAAAAAGTGAGGAAAGCATTCCCCTTCCTCACTTTGCCTACGCGAATATTATACACCATCTGTCAAGTCTCGCACACTCTATAATTCGAACTTGCTCTTTTTTTTCTTAATCTCATCCATATAAGCTGCCGTAATGATACCGGAGGGCAACGCAATCACCGCCACACCAACCAAAGCCGAAGCCATGGTAATCATTCGACCTGCGGAAGTCACCGGAGAAATGTCGCCATATCCGATGGTAGTAATGGAAATCGTGGCCCAATACAACGCATCGAAAAAGGACTTAAACAAATTCGGTTCCAACTGGAAAATCATCATGGCGGAGGCTGTAATATAAATCAAAGTCAGCATCAGCACTGCATACAATTCTTTACGCACCCGATGCAACACATTGGCTACCACCGTCATGGTCTTGGAATAACGAATCAGCTTTAATACCCTTAAAATTCGGAATACACGAAACATTCCCAGTCCCACAATTCCCGCCGGGAACAACATGGTAAACACCGGAATTACCGACAGCAAGTCAATAATTGCCATTGGGGTAAAAACGTAGGCAATATAAGCCTTGTAACTTTTGATTCCCATTTTGTAATCCGAGGTATAAAAGCGAAGTATGTAGTCTACCAAAAACAATATGCCGGTAACCAAATCAATATATCCGGTATACCGGTTCTCACCTTTGAAAACCAAGGGAACCAGACCTACCACAACCGCTACTGCCATCATGGTATCATAGGCCTTACTTACAGGATCGTTTTCCCGGGATGCCTCAATAATCTCATAAATTCTTCTTTTATAGTCTTCCATCTTTCCCATAAGCTACCTCACATACGCATAGATTGCCAGCACGCCCAACGTTACAAGCGCCAGTATCATCCCAGTGCAAAATACAATCACCAGATGCCCGAAAAGATCCATTCTTACATCTACACCTGCATCGCCAATAACCTTACTTCGCGTCTTATGCTTCATCCTTCTGCTCCTTTGCCTTCTTATAGTCATATAAAACCTGCATAACCTTCTCCGGATCCAACGGTTTGGAAAGGTGGGCATTCATGCCGGCTTCCTTGGTTTTCTTCATGTCTTCCACAAACGCATTGGCGGTCATGGCAACAATTGGAATGGTTTTCGCATCCTCGTGGGGACTTTGCCGGATTAACCGGGTGGCACGAATACCATCCATAACCGGCATCATTACATCCATCAAAATCAAATCCAAATCGCCCTGGGATGTTTTAGAAAAATAATCCACTGCCTTTTTACCGTTGTCTGCAGTAAAAATTTCTGCCCCCGCACTTTCCAACAGGAACTTGGCAATTTCCATATTAATCTGGTTGTCCTCTACAAGAAGAATTCGCATGCCTTCCAGATTCTCTTTTTCCTCTTCTGCCTCCTGCGGTGCTTCCGTAAAGTCCAGTTCAAACGGAAGGGTTACCGAAATCGTGGTTCCTTCATCCACTTCGCTTTCCACCTCAATGGTACCTCCCATAAGGTCTACCAGCTCTTTCATAATCGGCATTCCCAGACCCGTTCCCTGATACTTGGTTCCCGCATCCGTATGCTCTCTGGAGAAGGGTTCAAACATCCGCTTCATAAATTCTTTGCTCATACCTATACCGGTATCCGCAATACGGAATCGGAAGTCGGCGTGGTTCTCATCTTTATCCGTCTGCTTGATGGAGATTTCGATGGAACCGCTTTCTTTATTGTATTTTATAGCATTGGACAACACATTCAAAAGCACTCTCTGGGTATGGAGGGGGCTTCCGATTACTCTGGTATGCGCCGTCTCGTATTCTGTAGGTCGAATCCGCACACGCTTCTCATCTGCCAGGGTACGAACCGCATTTACTGCATTAGCCACGATTTCTTTAATGTCAAAGGACTCCAGGGAAAGTTCGGTCTTTCCGCTTTCCAATCGGCTCATGTCCAAAACGTCATTGATCAGCATCTGTAGCTGACTTCCTGCTGCCTCAATCTTCTTTAAAGCATCCTCCACTCTATCATCATCTCCAAGGCTTGCTTTTGCAATCTTGGTCATTCCCATAATTCCATTCATCGGAGTCCGGATATCGTGGGACATACGGGATAAAAATTCCGACTTTGCCTTGCTGGCACGGCGCGCCTCCGCAAACGCTTTTTCCAATTTGGTCTTCTGCTCCGTTATATCCTGTCCGATAACGCAGGCAAGCACATGACCATCTACCTCCCGCTCAGAAAGCAGAATAACCATACGATGGTACTGCTCTATGGAAGGATCATAATACTCCAACTCGCACCGTTTCCGACCTTCTTTGTAAGCATTCAGCATATCCTTCTGTTTTGGGAACCCCTGAGTACCAATGCTCATAACCGTTGGATTCACTGTCTCCAGGAAACGTTCTACCAGTTCATCAAATTTTACCGGTGGCGTTATTCCCATATTGTCCATAGGACACTGTCCGTTTTTCAGGCGGATTTTTTCATGGATGATGCCTTCCGTTGCATCAAAATTATAGAAATACACACTATCCTGTAAAAGCGCTTCCCGGTATTGCAGTCGTTCTTCCTGCAGCATCTGGTATAAGTGCTCCTGCTCATCCACATCCAAAATCAGACACCAGTTTTCAAAAGTTCCATCCGGCTGATAAACCTTTCTGCCTCGATCCATGACATACTTCCAGCTTCCGTCCTTACAACGCAGGCGGTATTTCATAACGTAGGTATCCCCTTTGGAATACATTTCCAGTGCCTTAGGAAGTTCCTTCTGAATATCATCCATGTTGATGATTCCGGAAAAGCAACCGCCGGAAGCTTCATAAAACTCTTCCAGGGTATACCCCAGCATATGTGCCAAATGCTCCGACACATATTTAAATGTGTATTTCGGATCGTTATAACTGATTTTAAAACCGCCGGGCATAGCACTGCTGATGGTCTCTAACTGTTTGCTGATTACCCTGTTTGCCTGCTCCAATTGACGGTTGGCTTCCAGCTCCTTGTTCTTCTCATCTGTAATCTCCTGCACACCATACAGGATTTTTAAAACATTTCCTTCCCCATCTTTCTGTAAAGGTACCGCCGTAATACAGTACCATTTACCGTCAATGGCTTTATATTCCCAGTTCATACTGCGGCGTCGTTTCAACCGGCGGGCAGTACGGGAAATATCCTCAATGCCTTCCAACTGCTTTCTGCAGTCTTTTTCTACCACCGAATCAATCAGGTTCAGTAAAACTTCCGTGGCATCATGGTTTAATTTTTTCAAATCTGCTTCCTTGTAGAAGTAGGATTTAATGCTTTCTACCTTATTTTGTTCCACGCACACCTTCCAGGTTCCGGAATACAGGGAACTAAATGCACGCACCGCATCCATGGAATCCTTATCCCGTTGCTGTGCCACCATCTTATCCGTAATATCCTGATAATATCCACGGTATACTTTCCCGGAATCACTTTCACTCATAAGGGCTCCACCAATTCGTCCGTAGGTTCTTCCTGTCTCCGGGCTTTCCCAGGAAAACGTCACCTCTGCCTGTCCCTCACTTCGTATCTCCTGTTGGAAAACGTCAATATCCTCCAAATACTCCCGGCATATTCTGGAGTAGCAATACTCAAAACGTCTTTCCGGGTTCATACCATCCGAGCATCCCATCAGGCTATTCATGTTATGATCGGCATACATTTTAACTTTACCGTCCTTCGGCACTTTGGCAATCCAGGTTCCGATTCCCACATTCTCCAAAGCGGCACGCAGCTCCTGACCGGACTCCATTTCCTTTTTCAGTTCCTGCTTCGTGCACCACACCTGATAGCTTCGGTCCACAAAATCCTGGAGCATTTCTTTTAACAGCTCATACGCTCCTTCTATCTCGGATTCTTTCTTAACCGTAATATCCTCAATACAAGCATCGATTTCTTCCTCATCCACGCCAAAAGAACGCAGTACTTCCCTGGCATCCAGTTCCGCCGCCACCTTATCCTTTAACAGAATAACTCCTCCGGCAAACAAATTAATGATGACACGTCCATCCGGAAGGGTAATGGGTAGCACAAAATTATGCATTCCGGCACGACAACGGAATATACCGTCCTGTACATCCCCGCGACTGCATTTACACATCTGTACGCCTTCTTCAAATTCACGAATCTTTTTACAGCATCGTGTTTCGCCAAACTCCAAAACCTGCTTTCTATCCTTGGGATCTTCCAAAAGCACCTCCATGCCGGTTCCGTTTGCCCATTTTTCCAAAATACGAGAAAGTCTCTCCATATCGCAGAAATCCTGCATCTGTCGAATTGTATCACTCATCCTCTGCCTCTTTCGTGAAAATCATATGCCTGATTGTCTAAATCTTCCCACATACATTTTATCTGACAAATGTGTTTTTTGTAAGAAAAAAAGACCTCTCACAAGGTCTTTTTTACGCATTACCATTTTAAAATATATTCTCTTAATTTTCGATACAATTCAATCACATCCACCGGCTTGGTGAGGTAATCATTCATTCCTACTTCTTGCGCTTTTCGCTTGTCTTCCGAAAAAGCATTGGCAGTCATTGCAAGAATAGGTAGCTCCTGAATCCAAGGCTCCTTTAATTCACGGATTGCTTTCGTTGCTTCGTAGCCGTCCATTATGGGCATCTGAATATCCATAAAAACAAGCTGGATATCTCCCTCTTTCGCTTTTGCAACATATTCTAACGCTTCTTTTCCGTTTTCAGCAACCACAACTTCCGCTCCGGTCTTTTTCAAAAGCGCAGACATAAATTCCTGATTAATGGCAATATCCTCAACCAGCAGAATGGTTGCTCCGTAAAGATCCGGCATTCGGCGGTTTTCCGCTTTTTCCTCCTGAATCTTTTCATTATCTGCTGTCAGTGGGAAGGACAGATAGATCTCCACACGGGTACCTTCTCCCTTCTTACTCTGCACTTCGATTCGCCCCTCCATCATCTCAACTAAATGTTTGGTAATAGCCATACCGAGGCCGGTTCCCTGGATTCCGCTTACAGTAGAATTCTCTTCCCTCTCGAAAGGATCAAACATGTGCTTCACAAATTCCTCGCTCATGCCGATGCCATTATCCTGGATGGTCAGACGGTAACTGCCGTATCCGCTTTTTTCCTCCGGTAGTTCTCTTAGCAGAACCTCTACCTTGCCACCTTCACCACTGTATTTCTGGGCGTTGCTGACACAGTTAAGAACAATCTGACTTAACCGCACCTGATCGCAAAAAATATTGGCCCGCTTCACTTCCACTTCTACTGTAAAGGACTGATTCCTTCTTTGGGCATCCACCTGGAGCATATTGGCCATTTGCTTCATAAACTGACGAAGACTCATGGGCTCGCTCTGTAATACCACCTTACCGCTTTCAATGCGGCTCATATCTAACACTGCGTTAATCAGCGTCATTAAATGATTACCGGAAGATATAATCCGCTGAAGATAATCCGTCACCTTCTCTTTATCATCAATTTCATCCAATGCCAGTTGGGAAAATCCCAAAATGGCATTCATTGGTGTCCTGATATCATGGGACATATTCAACAAAAACCGGGACTTCGCTTCATTGGCTTCGTTGGCCTCGGCAAGGGCCTCCTGAAGCAACCTTTTCTGCTCATCGTCCTCTATTTTTCCATAAACTCTTCCCGTTTACACATGCTCCTTCTCCTTGTTATCCTGCTTCCAGAAATCCACCGGTTCATAGTCCTTCAACTGGGCTAAAAAACCTTCTTCCTGTAAGCGTTCCTGTATGGCATCCAGAATCTCTTCGCTTTCTGCTGCTATAGTATGATAATGATAACCGGAAGTTAGATTCTTCAATGGGGAGGATTTCCCCGTCCGCATATCCGACAGATAGAGGTCCACATCTCTTCTGGAACGGATATTCATTTCCGCCTTAACTACTCCGTACCGTTTGTGATACACAAACACATCCAGAACCGTACCGCTCATATCTACGTAAAGCTTCAATTCCCGCTCTACATCCGCATCCTCATGAATCACCTTAAACACTCTGGTGAATATGGCCTTGTTTTCCAGCACATATCCCTTATAGGTGGAGTTAATCTCACACCCTTTGGCACGAATCAGGGCAATATCCTGCACAATCACCTGGCGGGTTACATGTAACCTCCCAGCCAGCGCTGTTCCGGACACCGGTTCTTTTGCTTCACGCAGAATTGAAAGAATCTGCTCTCTTCGCTCTTCACCGCTCATAGGTGTCTCCTTCCTTGTGTCTCTATTCTATGGGATGTAAGTTTTTCAGGGAAATATCCAAAATCGGAGCAGAATGGGTCAGCGCACCGCTGGAAACATAATCCACTCCCAAATCTACCAAACGTTTGATATTTTCCCTTGTAACATTGCCGGAAACTTCCACTTCTGCCTTATGGTTAATGATTTCCATCGCTTTTTGCATATCCTCATGGGACATATTATCCAACATGATGATATCCGCTCCGGCCTCCACTGCTTCTTTTACCATATCCAGGTTTTCCACTTCAACCTCGATTTTTCTGACAAAAGGCGCATATTCCTTCGCCATGGTTACAGCCTTGGTAATGCTGCCTGCCGCACCGATATGGTTGTCCTTTAACATCACTCCGTCTGTCAGATTGTAACGATGATTATTACCACCGCCAACCTTTACCGCGTATTTCTCAAATAAACGGTTATTTGGAGTGGTTTTTCTCGTGTCCAAAAGCTTGGTGTTGCTTCCCTTCAGTAAGGCTGCTACTTCATGGGTGTAGGTAGCAACACCGCTCATGCGCTGCAGGTAGTTTAAAGCCGTACGCTCTCCGCTTAACAAAATGCGGATGTCACCCTCCACCTTTGCCATGAGCTGTCCTTTCTTTACTTCGTCACCGTCACTAACATAAAACTCCACCTTGGTTTTCTCATCCAGCAGCTGGAAAACCCGCGCAAAAATGGGAAGTCCGCAGATAATTCCATCCTGCTTGCAGATCAAATCCACACTACCCTTCTTAGCCTTAGGCATTACACAGTTGGTGGAAACATCTTCGCTGGTAATATCCTCTCTTAAGGCACTTAAAATATATGGATCCGCATTCAATCGTAATGTTACTTCATTGATCATGGTCTTTTCCTACTTTCCTGATTTTGTCATGTGTCTTGCTGCTCTTCTTGCAAAAACAAGGCTCTCCAGCAATGAGTTGCTTGCCAGTCTGTTCTTTCCGTGAACACCGTTGCAGGCTGTCTCACCTACTGCATACAGTCTGTCCATGCTGGTGTGGCTGTCATAGTCCACCTTGACACCACCCATAAAATAATGCTGAGCCGGAACCACGGGAATCCACTGTTTTTCCGGGTCATACCCCTGCCTTCTGCAATGCTCTACTATATTCGGGAAATGATTTTCCAGTTCGTCCTTTGGAATAACCGTCAGGTCCTCCCATACGTGGCTGGTTCCGTCTTTTTCCATCTGTTTTAAGATTTCCTGGGTTAAAAGATCCCTGGGTAAAAGTTCATCCACGAACCGTTTCCCGTCCTTATCGTACAGTTTCGCACCTTCACCCCGCACAGATTCGGAAATTAAAAAGCTTCTTTCTTCCTTATCCTCACTGTACAGCGTCGTAGGGTGAATCTGAACATAATCCAGGTTCTTCAATTCGATGCCGTGTTTTTTTGCAATGGTAATGGCATCCCCCGTTAAATGCTTATAATTGGTGGAATGTTCGTAGGTTCCTCCAATACCGCCGGTTGCCAGTACCACATAATCTGCACGAATTACTTCTGTCTTTCCATCCTTCTCTACAACGCCGCCTACGCAGGCACCGTCCTCTACCACAATATCCTTCAAAGTGGCATATTCGCAGATATGAATGTTAGCATGTTTCCTCGCCTCTTCATAAAGATGGCTGGTTATTTCTTTTCCGGTAATATCCTCATGAAACAGAATTCTCTTACTGGAATGAGCTCCTTCTCTGGTAAAACAGAAGCTGCCGTCTTCGTTCTTCTGGAAACGGGTTCCGTAGCTTTCCAAATCCCGGATTATCTCCGGAGACTCTTTTATCATTCGTTCTACTGCGCCCTCATCATTCTCGTAATGACCGGCCTTCATGGTATCCTCAAAATAGCTGTCGTAGTCCTCTTCTGCCTTCAGCATACAGATTCCGCCCTGAGCCAGGTAGGAATTACACTCCTCCACAGATTTCTTGGATAAAACCGTTACCTCCCAATCCTTTGGCAGCTGCAGGGCACAATACAGTCCCGAGCAACCGCTTCCGGCTATCAATACATCCGTTTTCATTTTCTATTTTGCCAGTTCCAACATCCGTTCCAACGGAATCATGGCCTTTCTGGCAACCTCCTCATCTAAGATTATTTCGTTCGTTTCATTCTCAAGTACGTCAAGAACCTTATCCAGAGTTACCTTCTTCATGTTTACGCATACCTGCGGATCAATGACACGATACAGCTTCTTCTCCGGTGCCTGTTCCAGAATCTTCGGAAATACGCCGTCCACCGTAGCTACAATAAACTCGTCACCCTTGGTATTTACCACATAGTCAATAATTCCGGAGGTGCTTCCTACATAATCTGCCTCTTCCAAAACATCGGCAGTACACTCCGGATGTGCTGCCACCTTTGCATCAGGATGCATCTCTTTTGCCATCTGCATATCCTCTAAGGTGATAGCTACGTGTCGTGGGCAAAAACCGCGATTCGTAATAACTTCCTTCTCCGGCACCTGTTTACGGATAAAATCTCCCAGGTTCGCATCCGGAATAAAATAAATCGTCTTATTTGGAAGCTTCTTTACAATCTTCACAGCATTGGAAGATGTCACGCATACATCTGCGTAAGTCTTCACTTCCGCTGTGGAGTTAATGTAACATACCACTGCCAGGTCCGGGTGTTCCTCCTTCACCTTCTTGATTTCCTCAATATCTGCCATGTGTGCCATAGGACAATCTGCCGTTGCATCCGGCATAAAAACCCGTTTTGTAGGGTTTAACATCTTGGCACTTTCTCCCATAAACTCTACTCCCGCAAAGATAATGCGCTCTGCGTCAACCTTCGTTGCCACCTTTGCAAGGTAAAAAGAATCTCCAATATAATCTGCACATTTCTGTACATCCTCATCCACATAATAATGTGCCAGGATCACTGCATTCTTTTCCCTTTTCAGTTCCTGAATCTTTTCAAACATATCCATAGTTTTCTTCTCCTTTTGCAGTAACTGACATCTATCATAACACATGTAAAGACAGGTGTCTATACACCTGTCTTGTCTTTTAAAAATCAATCTGAAAATAGTAATCCAGCTGGGAAACCTCTTCCATATAGAGGTAGCTTCCATACACCCCTGTATCGCAGAAAAGTACGGTGTTCTCACCCGCCGGCATGATTCGATATCCATTGGAGGATACCACTTGCGACTGGCGCATAGGCTTTCCTCCAAATGAAATGTAATAGGCTTTTTTATCGATTCTCCTTAAATCATCCTTCAAAATCCCCTGGGCTTTCAAGGTCTCCTTTTTCCCGAAATCGAAATATACCCAGCCTCTTTTTCGCGGCGTATCCTCTAACTGCCTTGGTTCCTTCACCGCTTCTTTTAAAAGCAGACTGCCTTTGGAATCGAAAAACTGTACCGCGCCATTTGCTTTTTCCACAACAACCACAATTCTTCCGGTTTCCATTACCACCCGGGAAGGCTCCTGTCGAACCCTTAACTTCGCCTTTGATTCTCGGAAAAAATGCCCCCCATTTTGAATCTCCTGCATGGAACCCCGAACGAATACCACCCGAACGCAATCGGCGGAAACCACCTGAACCCGGAGTCTTCCATATGCGGAAATAAAATCCACATAATCTTTCCCCGGCTGTACCATCCGCACCGCCTGGCTAACTTTCGTATGTCCCTGAGGCACTAATGCGCTTGCCTGGGGCATAGAGAAGAATTCATAAGGTGAAGGATTTATTGGTGCCGGTGTCGTATCGCCCACAGGCTTCATTTTGTCCCCAACCTGTCCCGGCATCGGTTTTCGCGCCGCCGGTCTCGTCGCTGCCGGTCGTTTTACCGACAGCACCGCCTTCTCTTCCTTCGGTTTCAAGTCATCGGTACGTACATGTCGCGGTCCGATATAGCCTCGCAACTCCCGTTCCTTTACATTATCTGCCACATCCTGCAAAAGCTGCTCTTTTTTCGTAACTTCAGGCTTCGCAAATACTTTTTTCCGGCTTCCTGTTTCTGTCTGAAAGCTCTTATTGCTCATATCCGCCTTGGTTGCTATCATCTCACTTAAATTACCGTCATGCACAATGCAAAGTTCATGCAGCGCTCTGGTAGCCGCCACATACAGAAGCTTTACATTGCCATCTGTAAGGGGATAGGCTTCTTTGGTAGGACAATATAACACTACGCCGTCAAACTCAAGACCCTTGGTATAAAAGATAGGAAGCACCATTACACCGGTTTGGAACTCCATGGTTTCGTAATCTCCCTGCACCAGCTCCACTTCCTTGCCTAAAGCTTTCTGTACATCTAAGGCTTCTTCTTCCGTTTTACAAATTACAGCGATACTGGAAAGCCCACCCTTTTGCCACTGGCGAATCACCTCTGCCATGGTGGATATCACTTTGTTCTTGTCCTGGCACTCCCGAATGCTCACTGGATTCCCATGACGGAGCACCGGCTGCGCCGGATATATTTCAAAACTGCCATGCCCCAGAATATTTCCTGCAAACTCTGAAATCTCCACCGTATTTCGGTAGCTTTTCCGCAAAGTTTCAAAGCAGTCATAATCTCCGGTTAAAAACAATCGTCGTACACCGTCCCAGTCATTCAATCCGTATCCCTCATGAATATTTTGAGATACATCCCCCATAATGGTATAGGTGCAATCCCTAAGGCAAAAGTGCATTACTTCATACACCAGCATTCCGAAATCCTGAGCCTCATCGATTACCACGTGACTGGCCTCACGAATCGGATCCGTCTCCTTAATCCGCCGGTAAAGATAAGCCAGGGATGCCAGATCATACACATCAAAGGTATCCGTCGGAATCTCTACTTCCTCCCCCTTTGCCTGCTGTGCTTCCAGAAACTGACGATACAAGCCGTATACAGAAACCTTATCCAGTCCCTTCCCATAATAAGTTCCGTATTTTCTCAGTAAACTCTCCCGCTCCTTTTGTGGAAAGGAGTGGTTTTTACCTTGCATTTCAATCTCCAGGGCGGCCACCAGCCGATCATTTAAGGTCTGGGCTTTTTCCGCCACAGACATTCTCTTATTCTCTTTCAGAATGTGGGTTAAAAGCGCTGGGCTCATCAGCTGTCCGTCTGTCTTTTCCAAAATCACCGTTCCGCTTCCGAAATAATCGGTTTCAAAATCTTTGCAAAACGCAGCAAGGTCATCAAACCACTTCTGGGTTCCCTTTTTCCACGCAGTTTGAGAGGCTTTGTCCAAGGTCTTAACCTTATATTTGTTCTTATCCCAGTCTTCATACAGAAGTCGCACCATCAACTGCTCCATAGTCATTTGCGCCACGCCGTAAACATCCAGGTCCGGCAGTACGCTGGTAATGTAGTTAAGCAGTATTCTGTTGCTTCCGATAATGTAAAAATCCTGCGGGCGAAAATCCTCCTCATAGTTGTACAATATATAGGAAATCCGGTGCATAGCCACCGTGGTTTTTCCGGATCCCGCCACTCCCTGTACCAGAATATTCAATCGCGGCGATTTTCGGATAATCTCGTTCTGCTCCTGTTGAATGGTTGCAATAATCTCACCCAATACCGCTTTTTTATTCTGAGACAGATATTTGGTCAAAAGCTCGTCCGTAGCCACCACATCCGAGTCGTAGAAATTAATAAGCGTATCATCCTTAATTTCGTAAGTACGTTTCCGCAAAAGATCAATCTCCCGCTCTCCGTCCCGGTTCACCTGATATCGCACTCTTCCCAGATTGCCATCATAATAAGTGCTGGCAATGGGGGCTCTCCAATCAATAACCACCGGTTCGGAAGTTCCTTTGGCAATCCCCACTCTTCCGATGTAGTAACTTTCCTCCTTGCCCCCCGGCTCAGAAAAAATAATCCGTCCAAAGTAAGGTTTTTTCCGGGCTCTTTCCCGCCGGCTTAAATCCCGCAGGGTTTCCTGATACTGGGCTTCCGCCGTGTTAAAAAGCACCAGGGTTTCCTTGTCACTGACTTCGTAATTCTGCCAGATATCTTCCATATCTTCTTTCAACCGCTCCAGAAAACCCTGTGTTCGCACCAGATTCTCCTCTGCAATGGAAAGTACCTCTTTCAGATTTTGTTCTTCTGCTTTTTTACTAATATTCATAGCTCTCCTTTCCCATACCTATCACCTTGTTTCTATCTCATTCTACAAAAAAAATCCAAAAAGATATAGACTTTTATTTTCATTTATAGTATGATGGATAATGAACTGTGTCCTAATGAAAAAACAGTTATTATGATCTTTAGGGGATTACTCCCCATCATAGATGCGTCATGCGTCTCTAATCTATTTTTCAATATAATGTGTCTGACATTTCAGGGGCATTCGTAAATGTAAGGTTTCCTTACACAAGTCAAAAATTTTAATTCGTAAGAAAAGGAGAAGGTTAATGGAAAATTGTAACTATTTTTTTGCGTCCGAAGAGGATATCTATCGTTATTTTGAAAACAATCCAAGAGAAAGCGCCATATTAAATGCCATGCATGCCCCTTGGAAGCAGCGGCTTTTGGATTATATGACAGGAAAGAAAACATTACCGTTTACATATGATCCCTTTTTCAAATTGGTATTTAATCCAGACAGGAATCCGGAACGCCTTTCCGGGTTTCTAAGTTCTATACTGGGGCGAAAGGTTCATGTCATGGACATTTTACCGGTGGAGCACACATTACACGATGGCAACAGTCTGGTAATTATGGATTTGCTGGTGCGCTTGGATGATGGTTCTCGTGCCAATGTAGAAATCCAAAAATATGGTTCTGCCTTTCCGGCGCAGCGTATGAGCTGCTATTCCGCAGATTCGCTAATGCAGGAGTATGAACGGGCAAAAGCGCGTATGAAGGGCACCAGCTTTGATTATCGAAATGTCAACAAAGTCTACACCATTGTGCTATACGAAAATTCGCCGACAGAGTATGCCGTTGCTCTTGAAAAAGGGGAATATCTCCACCACGGCAAAATTTGTTTCGACACCAGCATTGAACCGGATATGCTGTTAGAATACTATATCATCAGTCTTGATATTTTTAAAAGCACCGATTATACTAAGAGCAAGAGTGAATTAAACGGTTGGCTACTTTTCTTAACAACGGAAGACATAACAGACGTGGACGCTGTCGTTTCTACATATCCGTGGTTGCACGAAATCTATAAGGATGTGGCCAATTATATACGGAATCCGAAGGAGGTTTTGGTTATGTGGTCGAAAACTTTACAGGAACTGGATAAAGGAGCTGTCAATTTATATTGGGATCAGTTACACGAGCAGATAAAGGAGCAGGAAGCTGCTTTGAAGAAAAATGAAGCCGCCTTAGAACAAAGCAACGCCGCCTTAGAACAAAGCAATGCCGCCTTAGAACAAAGCAATGCCGCCTTGGAACAAAAGGATGCGGAAATAGCGCGTTTAAAAGCTCAACTTTCGGAGTACGAAAAACACAATCAATAGCACAATAATCAAACCCCAGGTTTACACTGACAACCTGGGGTTTTCTTTACTATTTTGCACGGGCACCGTTGCCGGCGCCGTTTTTTTCTTTTGGTTTTGGTTCCCGATGGATGTGCATCCGTCGTTCAAACATTTCCTTCCACATGGTAGGATAAAACAGAATCAATAACGGGAACAACTCCAAACGTCCCGCCAACATATCGAACATCAACACATACTTGGATGGTGTAGAGAAAAAGCCAAAGTTTCTGGCCGGTCCTACCAATTCCAATCCCGGTCCGATATTGTTAATGGTTGCCGCTACCGCCGTAAAACTAGTGGTCATATCCCGGCCTTCTAAGGAAAGCAGGAATACAGATGCTACAAACACCAATACAAAGGTGATGAAGTAGACGTTTACGGAACGGGCAACACCGTGTTCCACCGGCTTCCCATCCATCTTAATCTTCATAATACTCTTAGGATGAATATAGGACATTAATTCCCGTTTCACACTCTTAATCAGCATAATAAAACGACTGACCTTAATACCACCGCCGGTACTTCCGGCACAAGCACCGATAAACATCAACAGCACGATTACCGTCTTACTGGTCATGGACCACTGGTCAAAATCCGCTGTAGAAAAACCGGTTGTGGTAATAATGGATGCCACCTGAAAGGCCGCATGCTTCAGTCCTTCCGGCAGACTATGATAAATTGCCCTGGTATCCGGCAGGATAATGGCTACACCCACTAAAATCGTTAAAAAGTAATAGCGCACCTCTTCCATGGAAACTGCCTTCTTAAACTCTGCAAACAATAGAAAATAAAAGGCATTAAAGTTCACTCCGAAGAGGATCATGAAAATTGTCACCACCCACTGCAGATAACTGTTATAGCTGGCAAAACTGTCGTTTAAAATACCGAATCCTCCGGTTCCAGCAGTACCAAAGCTACTGCAAATCGCATCAAACACAGGCATTCGTCCCGCTAACAATAGCACCAGTTCCAGCACTGTCAGCGCTACGTAAATCACGTATAAAATCCTGGCAGTCTGATGCACCTTTGGCACCAGTTTACCAACAGAAGGGCCAGGGCTTTCCGCACGCATCAAATTGATGGGGGCTCCACCGTTTAAAGGTACTACTGCCAATAAGAAGACCAATACTCCCATACCACCAATCCAGTGAGTGAAGCTTCGCCAGAACAAAGCGCAATGACTTAAAGCTTCCACATTTCCCAAAATACTGGCTCCTGTTGTGGTAAAACCGGATATGGTTTCAAAAAGGGCATCTGCAAAACCCGGAATTTCTCCCGACAAATAAAAGGGCAGACACCCGAACACACTCATTAAAATCCAGCTTAATGCTGTAACAACGCATCCTTCCTTCAGGTAAAACACATTGGTCTTGGGTTTTCTTAAAGAAAGCAGACAGCCCAAGCAAAAACAGACTGTCAACACGCCCATATAATAAATACCCTGATCTTCCCTGTAGATTAACGCCACAACACAGGGCAGAGCTAATAACAGGGCCTCTATACGAAGCACACGTCCCAAAATGAAACGTATCATGGCACTATTCATCATTTTCCTCCAAAATATCGCAAATATCGGAAAAACCTCTATGGGTTGTAACGATCATAACCGTATCTCCCGCCTGAATGCAATCGCTACCGGAAGGAATAATAATCTGACCGTTATGGTTGATAAAGGATACCAGTACGTTACTCTTAATATCCAAATCCCGTAACGGAATGTTCTCCACCGGAGAGCCTTCATCTACCAAAAATTCAATGGCTTCAACCCTGCCTTCATACATATGGGTCAAGGTTTCCACGCTCATAATATCTTTTGAATTCAGACGTGCACGCACGTAAGCCAAAATGGATTCGGATGCAATCTGATTCGGATAAACCACACTTCCAAGAGTAAGGTCATTTAAAACCTCCTTAAAGTTGATGCGGTTAATCTTGGTGATAACCTTGGCGTTGGCCTTTGATACCGTACGGGCATGAAGTGTCAATAACACATTCACCTCATCAATTCCCGTCAGTGCCACGAAGGATTCCACATATTCTATGCCTTCCTCCTTCAAAAGCTCCTGGTCAATTCCGTCACCATTAATAATAATTGCCTCCGGAAGCAAAACGCTTAATTCCTCGCAACGCTTCTTGTTGGCTTCTATAATCTTCACGTCAATACCCAGTGTTAACAGATGACGCGCCAAATAAAAGGCACCCTTTCCACCGCCGATAATCAGGCAGTCCTTCACCCGGTTGGTCTTAACGCCAATCTCTTTCAAAAATGGAGAAACGCTCTTACGTCCGGTTACAAAAGAAACCAGATCTCCTTCCTTCAGGCAGAAATCTCCACCCGGGATAAATACTTCCTGACCGCGTTCCACACCGCAGATTAAAACCTTGTTCATAAGACCGGAAGCCGCCTGGGCAATGGTCTTATCACACAGCATACTGTCCTTCGGAATCATGAATTTCACCATATCCGCCTGACCGTGTGCAAAAGAATCCACCTGCAGTGCTGTTGGCAAATACAGAATACGTGCCATATCTATCGCAGCTTCCAATTCCGGGTTGATAATCAACGCCAGACCCAGCTTCTCACGTAAGTAGCTGACTTCATGGCTGTAATCCGGTGTCCGGACTCTGGCAATAGCTGCACAGTCTCCCACCTGTTTCGCAATGGTACAGCAAAGCAGATTCAATTCATCAGATGCCGTTACCGCAATAAAAAGATCCGCATCTTTGATACCGGCTTCCACCTGAGTAGTGTAGCTGGCTCCGTTACCGCAAATTCCAAGAACGTCATTGAAATTCGCCACGCTGCTGACCTTCTGCGCATTACTGTCTATAATGGTAACATCGTGTCCCTCCTTGCTGAGCTGCTCCACCAGGGTCATACCTACCTTACCACAGCCCACAATGATGATACGAAGTCCGTTTTTCTTTAATCCGAGCCTTGAAAACATCACTCTTCCTCCTACTATAACAGCATATACTATAGCACTTTTTTTCCAAATAGAAAAGTACAAGATATTGAATTCTTTATGTTTTTTCTCTACCCTATATGGTATACTTACTGATAGTGATACTGCGTGTGGATTGCATATACCCGTCATGGACGCTTGCGCTCAGCTTCCGACGTAACGGTACGTAAGACACCGCTTGCGCGCTGCCTAAGTACCGACGTCTCCAGATGCCATGACTCAGTATATGCAATCCGCACACCCTATGAATATCGGCAACGTTGAAGATAAGGTTTGCGAAACTGCTCTGTGGCCTACGCCACATGCTCAGTTGACATAAAAATGGTTCCCGCAAGCAAGCTTCCAGGAACCATTTCTATGCCAACTCCCCCTGCCACCACGGTTGCAGGGGAGTTTCGCCGACAAGTAGCTCAATAACAATATATGATACAAGGAGAATGGATATTATGAACAAACCAAAAATCGTCGTCTTGGAGCGAAACAGCGTAGGCCCCGACATTCCGGTGGACTACAAAGAGTTGGGGGAAGTCACCTATTATGAGAACACGGTAACTGTGGAAGAAGTACAAGAACGGGTAAAAGATGCAGATATTATTATTTGCAACAAAGCCCCCATGAACGAGGCCTCCCTAAAGGATGCCTCGAATGTGAGATTCATTACTGTGTTTGCCACGGGTTATGACAATGTGGATCTTGCCTACTGCAACAAACGGGGTATACAGGTGGCAAATGTGGTGGACTATGCTACAGCCATGGTGGCACAGCATACTTTTGCCCTGGCATTAAGCCTCTATGAAAAGCTTCCTCATTACGACAACTACGTAAAAAGCGGAGAATACGGAAATCAGCGTCGTTTTTCCAACTTTGACGTACCATTTTATGAATTTGAGGGAAAAACCTGGGGCATCATCGGTATGGGAAATATCGGAAGGCGGGTTGCTAAAATTGCCACTGCTTTCGGTGCAAAAGTAATCTTTTATTCCGTCACGGGAAAAAGTACCGTTACCGATTATCCCCAGGTGGATTTTGACACCTTATTAAAAGAAAGCGATATTTTGTCCCTCCACTGCCCACTAAGTGATTTAACCCGGAATCTCATTAACTATGATACCATGTGCAAAATGAAAAATTCCGCACTGTTAATTAATGTGGCCCGAGGGCCGGTAGTCAACAATGCGGATCTTGCCCGTGCTTTAAACGAAGGAATTCTTTCCGGCGCCGGATTGGACGTTTTGGAAAAAGAACCCATTGCTCCGGAGAATCCTTTGGGACAGATTAAAGATTCCAACAAGCTTATTATCACACCGCACCTTGCCTGGGCAAGTGTGGAAGCCAGAGTTCGCTGTGTGGAAGAAGTTCGGGAAAATGTCAAAGCCTTCCTGAATGGCGAAGAACGCAATATCGTGAATCCGAAGCCGGAAACAGGCTCCAGATTTTTTGAAAACAAAGCATGCCAGTACTATCCCTGTCATACCGGGTTAAAAGATTTCAACTGCCTGTTCTGCTATTGCCCTATGTATCGACTTCCGGATTGTCTCGGCAATCCCAACTACATAGAACGAGGGGACAAACGCATTAAGGACTGCAGCAACTGCAACTATCCACATAATCCATCCCACTACGATGCGATTATGAACAAACTTCGGGAAACCATCTAATCCCCCACGCTCAGAGCATTTTGGCTAACCAGACACTTCTTTTGACAATACATAAATTGCAAAACGCAACTCATACTATTCCCCGCATGGCATCTGAGTCCGTCGGTACTTAGCCGGCGAGGCGGTGGCAGCCGTCCTCGCCGGGTTATGTACCGTTACGAACGAAGCTGAGCGAAAGCGCCCATGCGTGAATGGTATGAGTTGCGTTTACGTAAGTTATTCTTTACTCATGAATCATAATATCAATAATCTCTTCATTTGTCTGTTCCATTCCCTGCTTTGCAAGTCGACCAATACTCTTAATGGTTCCCTCCACGTTAGCGGATACCAGTCCGTCACCGCCGGAGAATACCAATCCTTTTTTCGCCATCTGATAGCCTAGAATTGCCGTATCAATAGCCTCTGCAATCTTCGCCGCACAGGAAGCCTTGGCACCGTCACAAACCATACCGGAAATAATGGCAATGGCATTTACTACGGTATTTCCCACTTCTTTCTCGCTGGCACCGCAAAGATAAGCGATACCCGCACCGGCTCCTGCTGCCGCACTAACGGCTCCGCAGTAAGCGGAAAGACGACCGATTCCGGTTTTCTGATGAATGGTTGTAAGGTTGGAAAGGGTAAGAGCGCGATACATCTGCTCCTCACTTACGTCTAGGTCTCTGGCATAAATAATAACCGGAACAGAAGCGGTAATACCTTGATTTCCACTTCCGGAGTTAATAATAACCGGAAGCTCGCATCCGTTCATTCTGGCATCGGATCCCGCTGCCGCATAGGCTCTTGCCTTGGTTCTGGTACAATTATCGTCAAAGGATAAAAGTACTTTTCCGATGGTGGAACCGTAATCATTTTTAAGTCCCTCTTCCGCAATGGCCATGTTGCATTTAATCTGAGGATCCAAAATCGGTTTCACATCTTCAATATCCACTGTATGAACAAACTCCCAGATATCCTTCATATTCAATAAAGAACGATCTGTCAGGTTCTGCTCGTTTTCTCCTTCCACCGGAGTGTCCATAATCACTTCCCCATTATGTTCCATGTGCACAATGTTGGTGTGGTAGTTTGCGATTCGCACGCTGGCAGATTCTTTTCCCGCCCAAACGGTAATAACAATATCAAAGGTCAATCCGTTGTTGATGTGGGAAAGCTCCATTGGTGTTTTTTCCAAATATTCTTTGGTTGCGGCAATCTGCTCCGCGCTTACCTCAGACAATACCTCTAACTGCTTGTCTGCTTTTCCGGCAATGATTCCCGCAGCTACTGCCGCCGGAATTCCTTTCAGATGGCCGGTGTTCGGCACGTAAACCGATTTTACATTCTTAATAATGCTTCCGCTGGCTCCGATTTCCACCTTTTCCGGTGTACACCCCAGCAATTCTCTTGCCTTGGCCGCACCGTACGCTAATGCAATTGGCTCGGTACATCCCATGGCCGGTTTCAATTCTTCGGACAAAATGTCCAGATACGGTTGGTAATAGGATTTTTTCATAAACGACCTCTCTGTATTAAAAAATTTTTATTATTTTATCAAAAAACATTGAAAAGTTTTCATATATAATGTAACATAATAAAATGTAAATGCATAGATAAAAAATATTAAAATTACGTTAAACGAGGTATCAATAAAAATTAATCATGGAAATACGAGAGATTAAAACTTTTTTACAGGCTGCGCAATCCGGAAGTTTCGTGAAAGCAGCCCAGAGTCTGGGATATTCCCAAGCTGCTGTCACCATCCAGATTAAGCATTTGGAGGAAGAACTGGGTACCGTTTTGTTTGACCGTATTGGCAAACAGACCCAACTGACAGAAAGCGGACGCACATTTGAAGGGCGCGCCAAACGCATTTTACGAGAAATTGAAGAAGCCAAAGCCGAAATCGGCAACCAGGGAGAAATTAAAGGCGAGCTTCGCATCGGAACCATCGAATCCATCGGAGCCGTTTTAATGCCGGAGTTAATCACCAAGCTCCATCAGGATTATCCTCTTATAACTGTAGAGCTGGAATTGGATTCTCCGCCTAATCTTTTGGAACGGCTGAACAAGAATCAGTTAGACATTGTTTATCTGATGGAGAAACAGGTTCGGGACATGAACTTCGTAAAGGTCATGGAAATTCCGGAAGAGATTGTGGCCGTTACCAATACCTCTCACCCTCTTGCAAACAGGGATTCTTTAAGCTTGGACGAGATTTTATCCCAGCATGTAATTTTAACGGAAAAAGGTGCCAGCTACCGTGAAGCCCTGGAACAGTTTCTGTTAGAGCGCGGTCAGGAAGTGACCCCCTTTTTGACAATTGGAAGTACCGAATTTATCATCCGTTACTTAAAGGGCAAAGAGGCCTTTTCCTTCCTGCCCATGTTTACCATCCGCGAAGAAATTGCAAGTGGTACCTTAAAACCGATTGATGTGGAAGACTTCCCCGTCGGCGCCTCACCATTGACCATGTACCGGCAGCTTTTGTACCGGAAAGACAAATGGGTGAATCCTCAGATGCAGGCATTTATTAATATTGTAAAAGAAGGGACAGCCGAATAAGGCTGTCCTTTTCATTCTAAATTATCAGATTTAACAAAAAGCATACCACCCAGGCTACCGCACACTGCATGAATACCACCAGGGCCGCCCATTTTCTACCCAACTCTCGTTTTACAGCGGCTACTGCTGCCACACAAGGAGTATACAAAAGGGTAAACATCAGGAATATAAAAGCGCTTCCGGTGGTGAACAGGCTTCCGATTCCACCTTCCCCCGCCAGAATCGTCAGCGTACTGACAACGCTTTCTTTTGCCATAAAACCGGTAATCAAAGCAGTGGTCATCTTCCAGTTTCCAAGTCCTAAGGGTGCAAAAATCGGCACCAGCACATTTCCGATCCAAACCAGAATACTCTTGGAGGAATCCGTCACCACATTCAGGTGCATATCAAAATTCTGTAAAAACCAAATTACGATGGTTGCCAGGAAAATAATGGTAAAAGCTTTTCTGGCAAAATCCTTGGCTTTATCAAGAATCAACCGACCCACACTTTTGGCTCCCGGAATCCGGTAGTTGGGAAGTTCCATAACAAAGGGCACCGGCTCTCCTTTAAAACCCAGCTTATCCAGCAAAACTCCGTAAACCGTTCCCACGATAATTCCACTAAAATACAATACCGCCATAATCAGTGCCGCCTGATTTGGGAAAAATGCTGCGGTAAAGAAACCGTAAATCGGCAATTTTGCCGAGCAACTCATAAATGGGGTCAACATAACCGTCATCTTACGATCCCGCTCCGACGGCAGGGTTCGTGTTGCCATAATCGCCGGTACGGAACATCCGAAACCGATAATCATTGGCACAAAGCTTCGTCCCGACAGACCGATCCGACGAAGCAGCTTATCCATTACAAAGGCCACTCTGGCCATATATCCGCTGTCCTCTAACAACGACAGGAAGAAAAATAAAGTTACAATGGTGGGCAAAAAGCTTAACACACTACCCACACCTTCGCAAATACCGTCTATAATCAGGGAATGCAAAACACCGTGAACATTGATAACCGTCAGCAGCTTGTCCAATTCCCCAATGGCAAAACCGATGCCTTCCTCAAACCAGTCGGAAAGCCATTTTCCGATTAAGCCGAAGGTCATGGTAAAAATCAACGCCATAATTCCCACAAAAACCGGAATGGCCGTATATTTTCCCGTAAGAATCCGGTCGATTTTCTGACTGCGAATATGTTCCTTGCTTTCATGGGGTTTGATTACCGCCTGATTACAAATTTTATAAATAAAGGTGTAACGCATATTGGCAAGAGCCGCCTGCCTATCCATATTACCCTCGGATTCCATCTGGGAAATGATGTGCTCTAAGGCATCCCGCTCGTTGGCACTTAAGCCCAACTGGGTAAGCACCATCTGATCCCCCTCCACCAGCTTGCTGGCTGCAAATCGCACCGGAATCCCCGCATCCTTCGCATGGTCTTCAATTAAATGCATAATGGAGTGAATTGCTCGATGGAGGGCTCCCCCATCCTCACCGTTACTGTCGCAAAAATCCTGGCGACTGGGTTTTTCCTCGTACCTTGCCACATGCATGGCATGCTTAATCAACTCGTCGATACCTTCGTTTTTAACGGCGGAAATCGGTACAACCGGAATTCCAAGGCCATGCTCTAAAAGGTTTACATCTATGGTACCGCCGTTATCCCGCACCTCATCCATCATATTCAGCGCAAGTACCATAGGAATTCCCAGTTCAATCAACTGCATGGTAAGATACAGGTTTCGCTCAATATTGGTGGCATCCACGATATTGATAATACCGTTGGGATGGTCTCTTAACAAAAATTCCCTGCTTACAATTTCCTCACTGGTGTAAGGTGACAGGGAATAAATACCCGGTAAGTCTGTCACCGTAGTATTTTCCTGTTTCCGAATGGGACCGTCCTTTCGGTCAACGGTTACTCCCGGGAAATTACCCACATGTTGGTTTGCTCCCGTAAGCTGGTTAAAAAGTGTGGTTTTTCCGCAATTTTGGTTACCCGCCAAACCAAAAAGCAATGGCTTCGTCCGGTCAACCTTTACAGTCTCCTCTTCTTTTTTATGGAAGATTCCCATTTCACCAAGTCCCGGATGAGGCACTGTCTGTCTCTGGGAAAAAGCTTCTTCCGGCGCTTTTTCATCTAATAAGGTTACCTGAATCTGATCCCCTTCCTGAAGCCTAAGTGTCAGGGAGTATCCCCAAATCCGATATTCCACCGGATCCCCCATGGGCGCCGCTTTTCCAAAGGTGATATTCACTCCGGGTATCAGTCCCATGTCCAAAAAATGCTGGCGCAACGCCCCGGTTCCGCCTACGAAATCAATCCGGGCGGTCTGTCCCGCTTTTAGTTCTGATAATTTCATTGTCTGTCCCATATCCTTTATCTTTTGATTTTTCTACTAGTATTATACACGCTTTTGTTCTAGTCGTCATCCCCAAGTTAGTTATATTTAACTTTTTTCATTCAAGTCTATCCTCCTTCCACCAAGAAACTGATTGACTTTTTTTAGTTTCTGTTCTAGTATGAGATTAGAAGAATAGAGAAAAATGTTTTGCACGTGGGGAGAGTATACTATGCAAACACTTACTGAAATCCGGCGTAAGCTTTTAGCCGGTGACTATGATAAAAAGCTTTTGGAACTTTACTTTGAGCCGGAGCTTTTAACCTATCAGCGCCATCGTTATCATCAGGCGCTGACCGAATTTGAAAAAAACTTCGGGGATGGACCGGCCTGTGTTTACAGTGCTCCCGGCCGAACGGAAATTGGGGGAAATCACACAGATCACCAGCATGGTCAGGTGCTGGCGGCTTCTATTCACTTGGACGCCATTGCGGTGGTGCGTCCTATTAGCGAGCCCACAATTCGTCTGTTATCCGACGGCTTTGATTTGTTGACCGTATCCCTTTCTGATGACTTTCCTATTTCGGAAGCCGATTTCGGAACCACCAAATCCCTAATCCGGGGTGTATGTCGGGGATTTGTAAATAATGGTTTTTCCGTCGGTGGATTTGAGGCCTATGTAACCAGCGACGTACTAATCGGTGCGGGATTATCCTCCTCTGCCGCCTTTGAAACCTTATTGGGAACCATTTTGTCTTCTTTGTATAACGAGGAGAAAGTGGATGCCATCACCATCGCCAAAATCGGACAGTACGCAGAAAACGTATATTTTGGCAAACCCTGCGGACTAATGGATCAAATGGCCTGCTCCGTAGGAAATCTGGTGCACATTGATTTTGCAAATCCTGATGCTCCTATAGTTAATCGAGTAGATGTGGATTTTGATAAAAGCGGATATACCCTTTGTATCACTGACACCAAGGGTTCCCACGCTAATCTGACACCGGATTATGCCGCCATTCCGGCAGAAATGAAAGCGGCGGCAACGGTTTTGGGAAAAGAATTTCTGGGGCAGGTAAGCCTTTTGGATGTTTACTCCAATCTTCCTGCAATTCGGGAAAAAGCCGGGGATCGCGCAGCCTTACGTGCCATCCATTTTGTAGAAGAAAATAAGCGGGTTCCTTTGGAAGCAGAGGCCCTTCGCCGTAAGGATATGCCTGCATTTTTGAATCTCATAAAGGCATCCGGCAATTCCTCTTACAAATACCTGCAAAATGTCTACTCCACACAGGACGTTTCAACCCAAAATGTCTCTCTGGCTCTGGCCTTAAGCGAACATCTCCTTTCCGGAGAAGGCGCTGACAGAGTTCACGGAGGCGGTTTTGCAGGAACCATGGAAGCCTTTGTTCCAAATGAAAAAGTTTCAGCATACCGCACCGGCATGGATGAACTTTTTGGCAAAGATGCCTGTAAAGTTCTGCACATCCGCAAGTGCGGCGGCGTATCTGTTATGTAGTATATAATCGTTTTACAACAAGGAGGGTTACAATGAAAAGTATTTTAGTTCTTGGCGGTGCCGGCTATATCGGCTCCCACACGGTTTATGCCTTAATCGAAGCCGGAAAAAAAGTGGTTGTAATTGACAATCTGGAAACCGGTTTCAAGCAGGCAGTTCATCCGGATGCCACTTTTTACGAAGGAGACATCCGCAATCGTAGTTTTCTGGATGAAGTTTTTGAAAGAGAAGAAATCGAAGGCGTCATTCATTTCGCTGCAAATTCTCAGGTAGGCGAAAGCATGACCAATCCTTTAAAGTATTATAACAACAATCTTTGTGGCACCGAAGTTTTACTAGAATCCATGGTTGCCCACGGCATCAACAAAATTGTTTTTTCGTCTACCGCAGCCACCTACGGTGAACCGGAAAGCATTCCTATTCTGGAAAGCGACCCGACTCATCCAACCAACTGCTACGGGGAAACCAAGCTTTCCATGGAAAAAATGATGCACTGGACATCTGTTGCCCACGACCTGCGCTATGTAGCTCTGCGCTACTTCAACGCCTGCGGCGCTCATCCAAACGGCAAAATCGGTGAGGCTCACAATCCGGAGACCCATCTGATTCCATTAATACTTCAGGTTCCAAACGAAAAACGGGGACACATCTCCATTTTCGGTGGTGATTACGATACCAAAGACGGCACTTGTGTTCGTGACTACATCCACGTGAACGACCTTGCACAGGCCCATATCCTTGCCATGGAATATCTGGTAAACGGCGGCGAAAGCAACACCTTCAATCTCGGTAATGGTGTGGGTTTTACGGTAAAAGAGGTAATCGAAACTGCCCGCAAAGTAACCGGTCACCCCATTCCCGCCAAGGTAGAACCCCGTCGGGCAGGCGACCCCTCCACCCTTATTGCTTCTTCTGACAAGGCAAAAGAGGTACTGAAGTGGAAGCCGCAGATGGACAGTTTGGAGACGATTATTGAGACAGCATGGAAATGGCACAAAAATCATCCGGATGGGTACGATAATCGGACAATGTAAAATCACATAAACACGCAGCAGGATAATTTCAATGCGGAGACGTTCTCACTCCGCCTTCAGCGTAGCGGCACATAAGGCGCCGTAAACGGTGCCAAAGTGCCGACGCCTCAGGAGGCTCCGCGTTTGAATTTATCCTGCTGCTTTTTTATATTCTCTCACTTCTTCGATTATCGTACCCATCCTTGAAAAGCTTTGCCTCTCGGTTGCCCCAGGGTAAAAACACACCCCTATCTACGCTTTTACCCAAAATGCGATTCACACTAATTCACTTTGAATTTACCTACAGCATCTCCCAATTCATCAGAAATATGGGTTGCTTTCTCCGCCTCGGTGTTAATTCCGCTGATGTTTCCGGATACACCGGATGCTTTGTCTGCTGCTGCCGTAATGGCATCGGTTGATACGCGAACGGAATCATTTACCGCATTGGTATGATGCTTGATTTCATCGATGTCCCGCTGTACGTTGGTACTCATTTCCGCAAACTTCGTCATAATATCATCTACATGTTCTGCGCTTTCCCGATACTTCTCACTGGTTTCAACCAGTCGATCATAGCTTTGCAGCACATTGGTGTCGATAAATTCCATCATTCGTTTTGCTTCTTCTGCAAGATCCTGCACCGCCTGAATTACTTCGGCTGAAACGCGTTGGATTTCTCCGGCTGCGCCGGCTGAATCCGTTGCCAATGTTCCGATTTCTGTAGCAACAACTGCAAATCCGCGTCCCGCATCACCGGCTCTTGCCGCCTCAATGCTGGCATTTAATGCAAGCAAATTGGTCTGACTCGCAATACTTAAAATATTTTCCGTCAAGGCATTGATTTGTTTTACGGCTTCGCTTTGATCCAACTTCTCCTGGATAGCATCCTGCATAGCTTTTACGCTGACACGAGCGTTTTCCTGAGCTCTCATAGCTTCATCACCGGTGTCCTGCGCCTGCTTACGAATACCGTGTGCGTAATCGGAACCATCATGTACTTCCGCAACAATGCCTCCGAAGACCTCATTGATACCGCCTACCAGACTATAGATTTCTTCCATAGCTTCCTGGGTATTAATCATGGATGCCGACAACTCTTCCAAAGTCGCTCCCACAGTACTGGTATCATCCCCGGCCTCTTCCAATCTTCCGAAAATAGCGTTGGTGGCTTCCTCCAAGGAACCGGCACCGTTGATAATACTAATCATAACCTCTCTGATATAGGCTACAAGCTTGTTGATGTTTTCTCCGATAACTTCGAATTCATCACCGCTGTGAATTTCAATCTTCTTGGTAAGGTCACCGCCACCGCCGGCAAGTTCCTCAACCTTATTATTTAATGTTTTAAATCCCTTTGCCAATCTACGGCTAATCAGGATAAGAAGCAGGATTCCCAGTATAAAAGCGGCTCCGCAAATGGAAACAACCATAATCAAAATATTACGGGACTGCTCCTGTACCCAGGCAAAACTGGTATCCACACAGATAAGTCCTGCCATATTGGAACCATTATAAACCGGTGCATATGCCGTGTAATGGGTACCCCAATCATCGGTGTAAGGTTCATCATCCGCCGCCGGCTTTCCCGTATTGATTGCCTCGGCAATACCGCCTTCAATGGCCGCAAATTCATCGCCGTTCTCAGCCTGCATGTCCGTTGCCGTGTCGACAGAATATACCATTTCTCCATCTTTTTCCTTAATGGAATACACATACTCCGCACCGCTGTTATCACGGAAAACTGCTAACTGATCATAAATCTTCTTATAGTTCTCACTGTCCATATCCCCGAACTGAATCGCATCAAAAGCGGCTCCGTCAATATTTGCCGCAACAGCCCCTGCCATGTTGGCAATATTTTCTCTCATCTGGGATATTAACAACGCCCTGGATTTCTTATAGAACACAGCTCCTGTAATAACATCCGTAATCAGTAAAAGCACTGCAACATAAATAAGTATCCTTATGGACATGGATATTCGTCGTACCTTCATAGCGTAACCTCCTGCTCCTTTTTTAAAACGTCCTATTCTCTAAAAGGGGATTACTCCACCTTAAAGCCTTTTAATCTCTCTGACAACAGGTCTGCGGTATCCGCAATACTTTCTGCTTCGTTTGCCACATTCTCACTGTTATCCGATACATTGCCTGCAAGTTCGGCCAAATTCTCTGCCGTAGCCAGAATTTCTTCTGTACTTGCTGACTGCTGTTCCGTAATGGCCGCTACGGAAGTGGCTACTTCGTCAACCGCCTTCACGTCCTCAACCATATCCTGAACAAGGGTGCTTGTTTCATTAATATTATTGTAAATCAAGTCAAATGCTTCGCTAACTTCTTCTACCAGTTTCACACTTTCCTTAATTCGGGTTACGCTGTCTCTTGTCTGCTTAACAGTATTGTTAACCTGATCGTTGATTGCGGTAGTAATCTGAGAAATCTCTGCAACCGCAGAAGTACTGTTATCTGCCAGGTCTCTTACTTCACCGGCTACAACCGCAAAACCTTTACCGGCCTCACCGGCTCTGGCTGCCTCAATAGCTGCATTTAAGGAAAGCAGGTTGGTCTGGGATGCAATACCACCGATAATCTCTACGAATTTCGCAATTTCTGCGGTGGAATCGCCAACCTGGGTAACTACTGTCTCCAGAGAACTTACTGCCTCTGCGATTTCGCCCATAGCTACCTGAATCTTGTCCATACCACGTTTTCCTTCAGCGGTACTTGCTACGGTTTCTTCCATCTTCTGGCTCGCGTTTTTACCTTTGTTGCCGGTTTCTGCTACAGTCTGTGCCAACGCAGTTGCATTATTAGCAACTTCTGAAATAGAGGTTACCAGTTCTTCCACAGTCTGGTTCAATTCCTTCATGGACTGGGACTGGGACTGTGCTGAACTCTTTAATTCGCCGGATACATTAGAACTGGAATCCGCCTGTCCCGCCAGCTTGGTGGACACACCGCCGATTTCGGTAAAAATGTCTCGCATGGATTCTACCAGGCCATCCAACTGATTGCCCATAAAGCCAATCTCGTCGGTTCCTTTAGCCTCAATTTTGACGGTAAAATCGCCATCTGCCATTCTATGAATATTCTCGCTTAACTTCTGAATCGGTTTGGTAATGCGGGTAACGAGAATGATAATGACTGCTGCTACCAAAATCAACGCTACCAGCACAGATATCACTGCCATGGTTCTAAGTTCTGTAGCCGTCTTGCTGATGTCCTTTTCCGGTGCTACTGCCAACAAAACCCAGTCTACCTTTTCCATCTCCTGGGCAGATACAACATAATTCTTTCCTCCGGCTTTCAGAGTATGAATCTTCTGATCTGCTGCCTTTGCCACATCAGCAGCCTGACCGATTGCGCTGTCTTTTCCCAGCTCTGCAAGCGTTTTTCCTAATACAGCATCATCCTTGGATGCCAATACAGTAGGCTCATCACCTGCCAGATTCACAAGATAGCACTCACCGTTATCCAGCACCTTGTATTCCTTCACATAGTTGGAAATATCACCCAGGAAAACGTCCATCGCCACAACTGCATTATCGTCTCCCCGGTAAGCCAACTTGGCGGATGCACTGACACAAAGTTGTCCGCTATCCGAGTCGATATATGCTTCACCAAAGGTCATGGCAGACTGTGTCACACCGGTCTTATACCAGTCTCTTTCCGCCGGAACATATCCGGGATCCGGAGTCCAGGTTATATCAATATATTTTCCATTCTTGTCTCCCACATAAATACCGGATGGCATCATAGGGTCCACCGTCATGGCATATTCCATATAATGCTCAATATCTTCATCGGTTCCCTGCATATTTTCCAAGGTCCCGTGAAAAACTTCGCCCTCTGCCAGTACCCGATCTACAACTGCCTGCAGCTGTCCGGCATATTTACTGCCCTGCTCTTCCATCAGCGCATAGGTTCTATCCTTCACCGTATTCTGGGAACGGGCTATAATCAATGCCATAACCACAACAAAAACAAAGCCTACAATCGGCACAAGTGTCATTACCAGCTTCTTTCGAATACTGAATTTCACTCTCGCCGTGGCTTTCTTTGTAGTTTTCTTAGTTTTTTCCTTCATATATGCATACCTCCCTGTAGGCATTTGCCGCCTGCTAATTCTCTAATAAAAATTTTACCCCAAACCTATGTTTTTTGTGTTAAAAAAATCTGTATTTTCCGTACAGTCCCGAAAAATACAGATTTTTCTGTCAAATATAAGATTTTTCAACTATACTCCGCGCTTTGTCCAGTCCGCCGGCAAACAGAAACGCTGCCATGAAAATCATGTTCGAAAACAAAGGAATCCCTACAAATGCTCCCATTTCACGCATTTCGATTTCTTCTTTTAAAAAATCCAGAAACAGTATGTGGGACAGGTAGATGGTAAAAGAATGCTTTGCTACCAGTCCGACCCAGCATCCTATTGTCTCCGGCAGATAAAATGGTCTGGATTTTATCGCGATATAAAACACCGCCATGGCCGCCACTCCAATCAGCACGTTCCGATATTCAAAAAAGTCTTCGCAGTGCTGCCCGTCGCAAAAGGAATACCACAAGGTTGCACCAACCACAATTGCCAGCGCCAGCATGGCAAGGCAAGCCGCCCAGAGCCGCCGAAGATGGATTTTGTCCCTGTACTGCCGAATAAGATAACCCATAATAAAATATCCCAGATGGCAAGAGCTTCCTACCAGGGGAATCTGATACCGCACTTCCATATCCTGAATTGCCAGATAAAAATTGATGGCCAGCAGACAGATGTACAGCATGGAAAAATATTTTACCATCTCGTCATTCATATTCTGGAACAGTTTCTGCCAGAAAGGCAGGGTCAGATAGATCCCTACCAGCACATATAAATACCATAAGTGTTTTTTCACCGGCTCCTCGAACATATCCTGCAGATTATAATATCCCTTATCCATGTAAAAATAGTTCCATACGGCATATACTGCGCTCCAGACCACCAGCGGACGCAAAATCTTTGTCACCCGGGCAGTATTGCGTCTTAAATCAACCTCCCTTCCAATCAGAAGGGAGCCGCTGATCATAAAGAACAACGGCACGGATACTCTGGATATTCCATTGATAATACAGGCAAACACATAGGAGCTTACGGATATGTCTTCCATGATCCGGCAATAATAATTCGCTACATGAATAAAAATCACCATGATACACGATATGACGCGTAAAAGCTCTATATTTACATCCTTTTGTTTTTCCACTACTTTTTCCCTGCTTTTTTACGGAGTAAGTCGTAGTACCACTTTCCAAAAGCGGAAAGATCCGACCGCTTCAGACCGTTGACCTTCTGACAGCTGCTTTTGATCAGGGCACAGGACTCGTCTTTATTTGATAGATTAAACGCTATACAGCTTACACCATACTGGTCAAAAAGGTCAAGCCACTTTTTGCCGCCGCTCTTGCTGATGCGCCCGTTTCCGGAAGCCTCACTGATTCCGAATTCCGTAACAAATACCGGCAGCTTTGCTTTTAACACTGCCTTCACCCGCTTGCGCATATCCGCCTTGTGGGTTGCAGAGTAAAAATGGAAGGTGTACATTACGTTATCATAATTTAGCGGACTTTCCAGCGCCCGCTCCAAATCCTGGGACCAGGTAGGCGTTCCTACTATAACGATGGCGTCCTCGTCATTTTTGCGGATGATGGGGATAATTTTGTTAGCATAGGACTTAATGGTCTTCCAGTCGGTGCCACCGTTTGGCTCGTTGCAAAGTTCATAAATCACATTATTCTGATCCTTAAATTCTTTGGACATCATTCTGAAAAAACTCTTTGCATAAGACTGATTCTTCTTGGGATTACCGTCGCTTAAAATATGCCAGTCGATAATAACATACAAACCTGCCTCTGTAGCGTATTTCACACCCTTACGCACCAGTTTGCGCAATTCCTTCCGGCTGTTCTTGTCTCCCGTACAATATCCGGCGTATTCCTCGGTATATAGAGCGAGACGCACTGCATTAGCGCCCCATTTATCATGAAGTTCTTTGAATAATTTCTTATTTACATATTGTGGAAACCATGCCAGTCCGTGGGTGCTGATTCCTCGTAGCTGAACGGTTTTTCCTTTTTCATTGCACAGATGGGTACCTTCCACATGAAGTTTGGAAAAGCTCTTTTCCTTTGCCTGCACCTGTGAGGCTCCGCTTTTTCCACCCCAACAAATACCGAAAAAAATGCCTGCCACCATGCAAAGCGCCAATACCCACGCCATCGTTTTCTTTGTTATTCTCATGTTGTTACCTCCCGCCTTTTTTTCGTATCAAGCCACACGCTTTGTTAAATTTGTCGGCTTTTTTCGATTCTATTTTATTGAATTTTTTTGAATAAATTGTGTATTTCCTCTTGAAACAGACCTTAGTCTGTACTATAATAAATTTATATCTTGATTGTTAAAATTTAATCGTATTAAATGATATGTTTGTTTGTCCGGCATGGGGTATGCCGGTTTGTAAGGGGGTAATACCGATGATATCTAAAGCACGCACTACGTTGACGAATCTGTCCAAGATTTGCTTCACTTCTCTCGGAACACTGATTCGGGATTTGCAGACAGAGCAGGAGGTTTCTTCCGAAACCTTATGTTCCGGTCTTTGCAGTGAATCAACCTTAGACAGAATCAAGAACAACACCTTAACGCCCAGCGTTCTTCTTGCGGGAGCACTTTTAAACCGCTTGGGAATCTGCGAACAGTCTCTGATTCGCTACGGCGATCCGGAAGAACAGGAAATTCTTCGTTTGAAATACGAACTTCTTTCCTATTCAGATTCCACCTCCCAGGACTATTTGAAGAAGCTGGCTCGTCTTCGTGAGTTGTGTGAGAAGTCTACCATTCCGTATTTGAAACAGACCTACCTACTGTTTTATTTGCGGACACTTCCCCAGTCCAGCCAGAAGCAGGCACAGACTTTTGCAGCATTACGCCTGACCCTGCGGGACTTTGATCCGGAAAAGATAGATGAATATCGTTTGACCTGCAATGAACGAATATTAGTTCGGGATTTATTATAAACGGTTACTTCCTAATACATCTTCATGGGTGTAAACACGGGGCTGCGGTTACAATTTCGTATCCACAGCCCCGATTTCATGGGTGTATTTTTTTCTTTTTGATGTGATTTGTGATGGAGACTTCCCGGCGAACTTTTTTCCCTGCCGGTCAAACGCTATCCGTTAGCCCCATGAGGATTTCTTCTCCCCAGGCTATTGTTTTTCCAAACGTTCACATAGCCTGGCAATGACTTTTTCTCCGTGGGCTATCATTTCTGTTAGCCTCAGAACGTCTTTTGTTCCCAGGCAAAGATGCCTGTTTGCCTCGCAGACATTTTCTCCCCATAGGCTAACGGTTTTTGTTAGCCTGGTTTCTTTTTCTACTCACCAGGCTAATTTTGGATGTTACAGATGGTATTTTCTATTCATACAAGGCATTTATGTATAACCTATTAGTATGCTGCTATGATTTCACCCCCTCAGTCGTTGCCGGCACGACTTCTATGTCGAAGACTCCATTAAACGACTATGAAAATTTACGAGACGGATAAAAAGGGGCCTCACCCGGATGTTTAATTGTACCGACCCCCAAAAGTTAGACCAAAAATCTAACTTTTGGGGGTCGGTACACGAGCGACAGCCCCTTTTTGTTGTTATTTTACAGTTACACGGATTTTCTTTGCAAAACCATTCTTTGCATATACCCCAATACTGCAGGTTCCTTTCTTTTTGGCATTCACCTTTCCGTCCTTGCTCACTGTAGCAATCTTCTTATTGGAAGTTCTATAGCGGAAGGTAGGTGCATGTCCATCGGAAAGCATCTTCTTTTTCGGGTCTACCAAAATAACCTTTGCTTTTACCTCCCATAATCCTGAATACAATTATCCAGGGCGTTTCCAATATCCCAATTTTAAAAACATATCCAAACAATATTCTTTATTTTGACTTTATAACTTACCTCCTGCTATAGCGAAAATCGCATAAATCCGCTCCTTCCGCCAATGTTTTTGTTCTTACAAGCTTCATACCCATAATATCTGCAATCACAAAATCAAGCCTGCACATATATTTTGCAAGCTCCGGGCATCCTTCATCCTGGCAGATTTTGCAAACACCACACTCATAATAATCATAACCAAGATCGTACTCGTCACACCCCGGAAGCACCTCCACTACCCAATTGTTCTTTTGGGTTCGCTCCTTACTTTGCTCCGCCCACTGAAGTCTCCCCGGAAGCTTCTTCTCATCCAAATAGCTTTCACTATCTCCCATAGTTGACTTAAGTAATTTTGATGAACTTATGGCTTTTGCAAGAATTTCATAGTTTTCTTCCGGGTTCAGACCGGATTTACGATTCATTGCTATGAAATAAATAGCCATGACATAGGAAGATATCAGCTTTCCATCACTCATCTCACCGGCACGAAACGTTATTTCCTTCTGCTCCTTAGCAATATTCTTTACCTGCTTCCTGCTAACTGATTTACTTCTGTACTCCGGCTTCATAATGCTATGAAAGTACATTGATAAAAAACGAATTTTTAATGTGTTTTTCATATAACCACCACCTAAGTCCCTTATTAGAACAGTGTACATATCCAGGCTGCCAAAGCAGAGATCGCCGGGAATACAACCAAAAGCTTAAGTAGTTGGCTTTTTATGTTAAATCCATACTTCCTGCCGTGGCTTACGCTTTCAATTTCCGGGAAATAAAACTGAAAGAAATGAAACTTTAGTAAAAGAAAGTAGTCAATGCAGATCATGTCAAAGAGCTTATATAATGTTAAAATCATTACAAAGCGCAAAAAGAATTGCCAAAATGAATATTCACATCTAAAACTGTCCCAAACAGAGATGACCAATGCTCCTATTATCATTACTACACTAAAAATCATTAGCATCCATCCTATAGCCTTGGCTCCATAAAACAGCTCCTTATCCCTTGGCTTTAATACTTCCCTAAATTCTTTTGGCGCAGATGAAAACATCTTTGTATCCTGAATAAATGCAACTCCGGCAAACATCATACGTGCGACTGCTGCACATACTACTATTGCTAAAAATATGGTTAATAACATATCTATTCCTCCGCTTCTATCTATATATATCGACATTATAACCCTTTTTTGTTAGCCACCGCTAACTATAGTTTCAAAATAATAAAGATTTCCTGAATTTCATCCATTGTCTTAAAGATATGTGCTATTGCTTCCGTATCGTCTTTAAGTAATAACACTTTCAGATTGTTTCACACACTTAAGATTAAGTGCGCTTCGCCATATGTAATTGTATGTCACATCTCCAAAATCACTGTTATTTTGCTGGCTTGTCACATTTGCACAAAACTGCCTGGGTTAAAAGTGGGTTACAAATCCACCTAAAAATTCCCACAAGATTTGCTATTACTGACTTTAAGAGAATCGTGGAATCAGTTGCCGTGGCAGATGAATAGTACTTTTATCCCCAATTTTCCGTTTTTGTAATAATTGTCAAGAAACCTATTCCTACTTATTTCACAACTTTTTGCATAAGAAATCCCAAAAATATGCTATAATGCTTGCAAGAAAGTATTATAGGAGGTGTATCGCAATGAGAACGCATACCAAAACATTCATTTCATTCGTTGTAAGTATACTGCTTGTATTGTCATTTTGTATCCATGTACATGCAGCTGAGTTTACTTACACACACAATCCGTTGGATGATACGAGAGTTACGGAAGATGTAATCGAAGACCCTGGCGCAGTGTATGGATTTTCTCCTAATCCAGCATCCACTAGGCTAGGAGCGTTTGCTCAGAATGACTGGACTAACAGTGTGCTCGTTGAACAGGCCAAAAAGGAGCGTATGGACTATCATCAACGCGTGGAAACAGAACTAATGTCTATTTTACAATCCATGAAAAAACGTGGAGCCTCCATAGAGAATATTGCTAGAAAACTTTCAGAAAAGCGAAATGAAATCCGCCTTGAAGAGGCCGCCGACGCGGGCACTCTCGATCAGACAAAACAAAGCAATCTGGCTAAATACGGCAATGAAAACGGTCCTACTCCAGAATCTTTGTATGATAAATACGGTTCTTGGGAAACAGTTGCGGCTAAGGCTTTCTCCACCAATATCGGGATGGATGTATGTCTTGGTTTATATGACCTCTACTACGATACCTATGATACCTTAGAGAATCTTTTTGCTATAGAGAAGAATACCTTCACTGTCACTCCAAAAGCGAAATCCTTCAAAGCATCCGCATTAAAGAAACAAACGAAGAGGTTCAAGATTACGGTCAAAAATTCTATCGGCAAGATAACCTATAAGGCAGCGAATACGAAATCCAAAAAAGTATTCAAGATTACCTCAACAGGAATTGTTACTGTAAAGAAAGGAACAAAAGTCGGCATCTATAAGATTAAAGTAAA
>Ga0129307_1000764_pt1 | contig 44534 bp, 34 predicted proteins | sample P1105metagenome_FD_94437 | JGI IMG/M metagenome (GOLD analysis project Ga0129307, IMG submission 94437) | Capybara group fecal microbial communities from Wisconsin, USA - P1105 metagenome | ecosystem: Host-associated > Mammals > Digestive system > Large intestine > Fecal | place: USA: Wisconsin...
GGTAAGCGCAGGCTCCGGATAAAAACCGCGCATTCCTCTGCGCGGTTTTTACCGAGGTTCAGCGAAAATGCATCAGGCATTTTCGCGGTTCACGAGGCTGCCGGTAAGCCTGCGTGAGAGCGCCGCATATCCGTGCCGTCCCGGGCGGACGCCTGTCGGGGATGGGCAGGGCTGCCGGCGGTCAGGGCGCAGACGGTATGAAGATGACCTTATGTTATATTCCTTGCGCAGCGGGGGGCTTCATACAGTTTATGATGGACAAAGAAGTTGTAGGAGCGGCAGCCGCCGGCGCAGAAGGGGCCCATATCGCAGGCGGCGCAGACACCGGTCAGAAGCTCCGGCGTGAACTTCCGGTTGTAGGCGAAGGCATCCGGATCTTCCCAGATCTCACGCAGGGTCTTCTCTCGGAGGTTTCCTTCGTTGAAGCGTTCGTCATACATGGATTCGCAGCCGCGCACGTTCCCCACACTGTCGATTCCTATCGCGTCTAGGCCGGCGCTGCAGCCGCGGTAGACGGCGCTACCGCTTAAGTTTCCGCGGAGCATGCCTTCCTCAGGCGTAAAGTAACCGATATTGTCCGCAATGCCGAGGGCAAAGGGTGCCGCCGGAGCATTTTCCGCAACAAAACGGATGACCTCCCGCGGATCGAAGGCAAAGTCGATGCCGGAAAGCGCCGCACTTCCCATGGGAGAACAGGCCTGGAGCTGCCAGGCAAAGATGCCGCTGTCCTTTAAGGTCTCATAAAGCTCCGGCAGCAGGGGAGCGTTTTCGGCATTCAGCGTGCTGATAACGCTGACCGGGATGCCGCCCTCCCTGAGGGCAGCTATCGCCAGGACGGCGCGGTCATAGCTTCCCTCCTGGCGGTAGCGGTCGTGGATCTCCTTCGGGCCGTCGAGCGACACCGAGACCGATTCGATACCTGTCTCTTTAAGATCCCCGACCAGCTTCTCCGGGAACAGGAATCCGTTCGTAATGATATTGACGCGGATGCCGAGCTCATTCATTCTTCCCGCGATCTGCTTCCAGTCACGGCGCATGAAAACTTCGCCGCCGATGAGGGAGACCCTCCGGCAGCCAAGTTCTGCGAGCTGCTCCGCAACATTTAAGCACTCTCCGGTCGAAAGCTCGCCCTCGCGCGCCCTGCCGCCCTTCGAGCCGCAGTACCTGCACGAAAAGGAGCAGGCCAGGGTGATCTCCCAGACCGCTTTCTTAAGATGAAATCTCATAGCTGATGGCTGCTTTCTTCTGCTGCAGGCGCGTTTTCTTCCTGAGAAAACAGCATCCCGCATTCGGGGCAGAATCTGCCTTTTCGGACGATGCTGCCGCAGCCTGGACATTTCACCATGAGGGTTCCCGGGAGCGAAGCGCCGCATTCGGAGCAGAAGCGGCCCTGGGCGACCGGTGACCCGCAGACGGGGCAGACCGTAGGCTTTCCCTTATCCTCAGGGCTTGGCGTCCCAGTCTGATCCTCCTGTGTGCTCCTGCGTTTTGCAAAGTACTCGGGGCCGGCGTAGACCATCATCATCTGGCCGGTGGGGCGCCGCGGACCGGCGTAGAGCGCTTCCATGCGCGGGCCTTCCTGCCCCCTTACCCGCGGATCCCTCTGCGGAACGTTCATCATCTCGGGACCGGCGTAGACCGGCGCCATCCGCGGGATGTCCGGTCCGGCATAGACACCTTCCATAAGCCGGCGATCCGCCTCGGCCGCCTTTTTGGGCACCGGCTCGGGCAGGGGCTCCGGCTCTTCCTCATCCTCCGGCGGCGGCCCCATATAGACTTCTTCCAGCACCGGCTCATCATCCGGATCTTTTTCCTCGGCAAAGCTGCCCGGGTAGGGCTTCTTCGACTTATTCCCCGCGATCTTCTCCTTCAGCGAGGCCAACAGATTTCTTCGCATCGGCGGCCCCATATAGACGCATTTCATCTGGTCGTCACTTTGTCTGTTGTTGCTGCTCATGACATTTCCTTTCCCCGTCAGCGTTCAATGTCGGCGTTCCATACAACGGCGTTCCATACAGGAAAATGCCGCCCGGAGGCGGCATTTCCTTTAGAACATTTCTTATTTATCGGCCATCGCGATGGAGCCGGCCAGCGACAGGAACGCGTGCTCGGGCGATTCGCTGCGGCCGGAGATGGCCACCGGAATGGTGGTTCCGGAGAGCACGCCGCAGGCATAGCTGTGCAGGTGCGCATCCCAGAACTTGCAGATCAGGTTGCCGGCCAGCAGGCTCGGCACCACGATCCCGTCAAACTTTCCGCTGTATTCGCAGTCAAAGTGCTTCAGCTCTGCTGCTTTCTTGCTGATGATCAGGTCGTAGGTGATGGGTCCGAACAGGTTGCAGTCGGCGATCGGCTCTTCCTGATGATGCAGCACGATGGTCTGCGCTTCCACGGTGTCTTTCATGTGGAAGCTGGGCTTTTCGACCAGAGACAGCAGCGCGATATTCGGCTTCTCGATGCCGAAGCTCTTCAGCGCCTCCGTCATGTTGCGGATGACTTGCTCGCGCTGTTCAATGGACGGCTCCACAAGCAGCGTGCAGTCGGAGACGGCAAGCAGGCGGTCATATTCATCGGATTTCATCACACTGATATGCGTGACCAGACGGCCTTCCTTGATCAGGTGATTGCTCTTGTTCATGATGGGCATCAGGAAATCGCGGGTCTGGATATTGCCGCGCATCAAAACGTCCGCGCTGCCGGCCTGGATCATATCGATCGCGAACTGTACCGGATTGGCATTATTGCCGGTCGGGTAGAAATCATAATCACGCTCGTCCAGGCCCAGTTCTTCCAGCATTTCCTTGGTCTTCCTGAAGTTGCCGATCAGAATGGGCTCTGCGAAGCCCGCTTCCTGCGCGGCGAAAACGCCCTTCAGGATATTGGCGCTGTTCGCGCCGATCACGGCCACCTTCTTCGTGCCGGCCGCTTTCGCTCTTTCTACGATCTGTTCAAATTCTTTCGGGTAAGTCAGCATATCTTCCTCCTTACAGCAGGCCGCCGACGGCTTTGATCAGCGCCGCGAACACCAAAGAAACAATGGTCATCAGCTTGATCAGGATGTTGATGGACGGGCCGGAGGTATCCTTGAAGGGATCGCCTACGGTATCGCCCACGACTGCCGCGTGATGGGCATCGGAGCCCTTGCCGCCGTGATTGCCTTCTTCAATATATTTCTTTGCGTTATCCCAGGCGCCGCCCGAGTTGGACATGAAGATGGCCAGCAGAACGCCGGTCACGAGCGAGCCGGCCAGCATGCCGCCGAGGGCGGTGGGGCCAAGCAGGAAGCCGACCAGCAGCGGGGAGACCACGGCCATGATGCCGGGGATCATCATCTCGTGCAGAGCCGCCTGCGTGGAGATGGCTACGCAGCGCTTGTAGTCCGGCTTGCCGGTGCCTTCCAGGATGCCCGGGATGGTACGGAACTGATGACGGACTTCTTCGATCATCTTATAGGCCGCCTTGGAAACGGAGTCCATGGTCATGGAGGAGAACAGGAACGGCAGCATGCCGCCCACGAACAGGCCGATGATGACCTTGTAATCCAGCAGATCGATGCCCGCTTCGAACAGGCCGACGGCCTGCGCATAGGACACGAACAGGGCCAGTGCGGTCAGTGCCGCGGAGCCGATGGCGAAGCCCTTGCCCATGGCAGCGGTGGTGTTGCCTACGGCGTCCAGACGGTCCGTGATCTTACGGACATCCTTCGGCAGGTGAGACATCTCCGCGATGCCGCCGGCGTTGTCGGCAATGGGGCCGTAGGCGTCGACCGCGACGGTGATGCCGGTGGTGGACAGCATGCCCACGGCTGCCAGCGCGATACCGTACAGACCAAAGGCTTTATAAGCGCAGAAGATACCCACAGCGATCAGCAGGATCGGAATACCGGTGGACTGCATGCCCACGGCAATGCCGCTGATGACGGTCGTGGCAGGGCCGGTCTCGGACTGCTGCGCGATCTTCTTGACGAAGCGGTAGTCGCCGGAGGTGTAGATCTCGGTCACGATACCGATGACAAGGCCTACGATCAGGCCGCTGATGATAGCGATGGCCGCGCCGAACTTACCATCAAAGAAGACATAGCTGAGAGCGATGGTGCCGACCACAACGATCGCGGAAGCCGCGTAGCTGCCGGCCTTCAGCGCTTTGTGCGGATTGGACTTTTCGTCGCCTCTCACGAAGAAGCAGCCCAGGATGCCGGCCGCGATGCCAAGCGCCGCGATCAGCAGAGGGAACAGCGCGCCCTTGGCCTGATATTCCAGCACGCCGAGGGTAACGGCGGAAACGATGGAGCCCACATAGGATTCGAACAGGTCGGCGCCCATGCCGGCCACGTCGCCCACGTTGTCGCCAACGTTGTCGGCGATGGTCGCGGGGTTGCGGGGATCGTCCTCAGGGATACCGGCTTCGACCTTGCCCACAAGGTCAGCGCCAACGTCGGCCGCTTTGGTATAAATGCCGCCGCCCACACGGGCAAACAGCGCGATGGAAGAAGCGCCCAGAGAGAAACCGGACAGGGCGTCCGGGCTTCCGGTCACCAGATAGATGACGCACGCGCCGAACAGACCGAAGCCGACCACGCACATGCCCATAACGGCGCCGCCCGAGAACGCGATCGAAAGCGCCGCGTTCTGGCCTTTATTCTTCGCCGCAGCCGCGGTACGCACGTTGGCCTTCGTGGCCACGTTCATGCCGATATAGCCGGCAGCGGTAGAGAACAGCGCGCCTCCGAGGAAGCAGACCGCCGAAGTCCAGCTGATCCCGAAGCCGATCGCAACGAAAAGGACCGCCACGAAGAAGACCAGGATCTTGTATTCCGCCATCAGGAAGGCCTTGGCCCCCTGATGAATGTGTCCGGCGATCTCCTGCATACGTTCCGTACCGGCGTCCGCCTTGCCTACTTTCCGAATCAGGTATGCTGCAAACAGCAAGGCTAAAACGCCAAGCACCACAGGCAGCCAGTTCATGAAATCTTGCATATGTGCCTCCTTATGTATGGTAATGAAATAATCTTTTCATTTTTTTAACAGATGGATTATACCCTCGATCCGGTAAGAAGTAAACCCGTTTTCCTGTTTATTTACGAAAAAGGATCAGTTATTTCCGATCGTAAACGTTTTCGCCGTTAAAAGGAAAGGTCTCCCGTCAAACCCGGTTACGCTCCTCATTCCGACTCTTGATAGATTCCTATTATACCGACAAATCGGAAAATGTAAACTGTTTTTTTCAAAAAAAAGAACGATTATCAAGCAAAATCGTAAACGTTTGCATTTTCAGTCAGTCATCCGGTTCATTTTGCCCTTTCCCAAGTCGGTGCTCAGTTCTTCTCTGCCGGGAAACACAGCGGTAAAGTCAGTCCGCTTTGCCGTCTCAATGAAAGCCCTCAGCATCTTCCATCCGCTCTCCTCCTGCCGCCAGCCGAAGCGGACCGGGTAGGTCGTTTCTCCTTCCGGGAAATGCAGGATAAAAAGACTGTCCGCAGCGCCTGTCGAAAGATTTTGGAGCAGATCTTCGGGGCAGAAGCAGGCGCCCTCGCCGAGCACGCACATGTCCATGACCGTTCCGATATTGGCAGCAGACGCCCTGATCTCCGGCGTTATGCCTGCCCTGCGGATCAGGTTCCTCTCGATCCTGCCGGTCACGCCCTGGATATTGCTCATCAGGAAAGGGAGGCCGGAAAGCAGGCGCAAGTCCTGCGTTTTTTTCAGCTCAGCCTTTACCTCCTCCGCGCGGGCTTCGAAGTGTTCCTGAAGGAGTCTTTCGCTCACGGCAAGAACGATCTCCGCCTCATAGTAGTCCTCCATGGCAACGCCGTGGGCATCGGCCGGGAAATTGGCGATGGCAAGATCGATCTCGCCGTCATACAGAGCCGGTAGCAGCTCGTCATTTTTCCTCTCATCGATCCTCACCTCCACAAGCGGCCAGGTCCTGTGATAAGCACGGATAACAGGCGGCATCAGCATTTTGCCGCGGTTTACGGCAATGCCTACGCGAAGCCGCCCTCTCTTCTCCTCCCGGATCTCGGCAAAGTCGCGCAGCATGCGGTCCCGGCTCTCCAGGATGGTTTTCGCATAACGCAGAAAGCGCTCCCCGCCGTAGGTGAGTTCAAGCGGGATATGGCGGATAAACAGCGCGCAGCCGAGTTCCTTTTCAAGGGACGCGATGGCCGCGCTTAAGGTCTGCTGCGTAATGTACAGCGCCTCTGCCGCCTGTGAAAAGCTGCGCTTTTCCGCTACCTGAAGAAAATAATTCATGTTCTGAAAATTCATGATCCCCTCCTGAAGCTGCCGGATCTCCCGCTGTCATGGCTGGCCCGCGCTTCTGACGCGCAGACCGCGCCCCACAAGATACAGTTTTTATTTGTATTATATACAATTTTAAACAGTTGGACAACGATCTTTTTCTGTTTTATGCTTTAGTTGAAAAGAAAACAAAGGCGCGGAGCCGCCGCAGCCCATTTCATCATCGTAAAACCAGAAAGGAGCCCGTCATGAAAAAGAACAGTAATAAGACCGAACAGGAAAACCGTAAGCAGGAAAACAGCCCATCTCTTGCGACCTCAGATCAGAAGACGATCCTTGCCGCCGCGGAGGAATATCTCGAGAACGGGTACAGCTATCCCCTCTTCGCCCCGGGCTGCTGCTGTGACTAAAGAACGGCAATCGGTATTACTTTTCTGTTCGATGCCGTAAATCTTACCGCAGACAAGAACCGCCCTTCCGGATTCAGGCACCGGAAGGGCGGTTCTTTTTTGTACTCTTCAGAGAGAGCTGATCACGCCTTCAAAAAGGCTTCGTAGCCTTTGACGGCTTCATAGATATCTGCCTTGCTGGCGGCTTCGCAGGGGGCGTGCATGCTGAGCACGGCAATGCCGGCATCGACCACGTTCATGCCGTAGTTGCCGGCGATGTAGGCGATGGTCCCGCCGCCGCCCTGGTCGACTCTGCCGAGCTCAGCGGTCTGCCAGAACACGCCGGCGTCATCCATAATGCGGCGCACCTCGGCGAAATACTCGGCGGAGCAGTCATTCGAGCCGCTCTTGCCGCGTGAGCCGGTGTATTTGTTGAAGACCAGGCCGCGGCCGAAGTAGGCCGTGTTCTTCCTCTCGTTTACGCCGGCGTAGTTGGGATCATAGGCCGCGCTGACGTCGGAGGAGAGCATCTTCGCATTGCGGAGAGCCCGGCGAAGTTCCAGCTCACTATACTGTCCGCACAGGTCCATGACCTCCGCCACGGCATTCTCAAAAAAGCGGGAGTGCATGCCGGTCGCGCCCACGGAGCCGATCTCTTCCTTGTCTACCAGCAGGCAGACGGCGGTCTTTTCCGGCTTCTTCACATTCAGCATGGCTTCCAGCGAGGTGAAAGCGCAGATGCGGTCATCGTGGCCGTAGCCGAGGATCATGCTGCGGTCAAGGCCGAGGTCGCGGGCAGGCCCTGCCGGGACCACCTCAAGCTCGGCGGAGAGGAAATCCTCTTCCTCGATATCGTATTTGTCCTTCAGGATCTTCAGGATATTGTCCTTCACGTTGCCCTTCGGATCTTTCTTTTCGCCCTTCTTCGGCTTCTTTTCGTCCTCGTCCTTCTTTTCGACGACTTCGCTGCCGATGAGCAGGTTCAGGTCCTCGCCTTCGATGACGGTCGCGCCGCTCTTCTTCATCTGATCCGCGGACAGGTGGATCAGCAGGTCGGTGATGCAGAGCACCGGATCATCCGGATCTTCCCCGATGACCACCTTGACCGCACTGCCGTCCTTCTTCGCCACTACGCCGTGGATCGCGAGCGGGATGGTCACCCACTGATACTTCTTGATGCCACCGTAATAGTGCGTATCGAGCAGCACGAAATCGGTATCCTCATAGAGCGGGTTCTGCTTTAAGTCCAGGCGCGGGCTGTCGATGTGTGCGCCGAGGATATTCATGCCCTCGGAGATGGGCGCGGTGCCGATGGTGAACAGGACCATGCTCTTGCCCATGATGGTGTCGTAGACCTTATCTCCCGCCTTCAGCTTTTTGCCTTTTTTACGGGCCTTTTCCAAGGAGATGAAGCCGGCCTTTTCCGCGGCTTCCACGGCCTGATCGACGCATTCACGTTCGGTCTTTCCGCGGGTGATGAACGTCTTGTAGCGTTCGCAGAGCTCATTCAGTTTTTCCTTCTGTGCGGCGTCATAGGACAGCCAGGCATTCTTGCGTTCCATGTTGTTCCTCCTTGATCATTCTCCCATCTGGGCCAGGCGTTCCTTAACGTCTGCCAGCATTTTGGCGTATTTTTCCCGTTTGGCTTTTTCTTCTTCCACCTTGGCGGCAGGCGCCTTGGCCAGGAATTTTTCGTTCTTCAGCATGCCGTCGGAGCGGCGGATCTCGCCCTCCAGGCGCTTCTCCTCGTTTTTCAGGCGTTCCCGTTCCTTATCCATATCCACGAGCTCGGCAAGCGGCAGATACACGGTGCCCGCCGGGGTCACGGCAGAGACGGCGTCGTCGCCGATGCCGCTCCTGTCCGCCTGCGTTTTCACCGCGCTGCCCGAGGCAAGCGCCGCGATGAACGGTGCGCTTAAGGAAAGGGCTTCCCGCACCTTCTCACTTTCGGAAACGATGAAGATGTGCGGCTTCTTCGCGGCCGGAACGTTCAGGTTCACGCGGGCAAGACGGACCGCGCGCACCACGTCCTTGGCCCACTCGATGCGCTGTTCTTCCTCGGGGAAGTCGCGGGCGGGATCATACAGCGGCCAGGCGCTCCTCATGATGGTCTCCTCTCCCGTCTCCAGGTAGCCGTAGATCTCCTCCGTCACGAAGGGGATGAAGGGGTGCAGGAGCTTTAAGGAAGTTGCGAGGACCGTCCGCAGAGTCCAGGCCGCAGCGGCCTTAGAGGCGGCGTCATCACTCTGGTAGAAGCGCGGCTTCACCATCTCGATATACCAGTCGCAGAACTGCTCCCAGACGAAGTCATAGACCTTCTGCATGGCGATGCCCAGTTCGAAGCGCTCCATGTTGTCGGTCACGTCCTTCACCACACGGTTTAAGAGGGAAAGGATCCACTTATCTTCCGGAACAAGGCTCTCCTGCGTCACGCCGGAAATATCCACGCCTTCCATGTTCATCATCATGAAGCGGGAGGCGTTCCAGACCTTGTTGATGAAGTTGCGGGACGCTTCCACGCGTTCCCAGTAGAAACGCATGTCGTTCCCCGGCGAGTTGCCGGTCACGAGCATCAGGCGCAGGGCATCCGCGCCATATTTGTCGATCACCTCCAGCGGGTCGATGCCGTTGCCGAGGGACTTGCTCATCTTGCGGCCTTCGGAGTCGCGCACGATGCCGTGGATGAGCACGGTATCGAAGGGCGCCTTTCCGGTATAGGCAAGGCCGGAGAAGATCATGCGGCTCACCCAGAAGCCGATGATGTCGTAGCCCGTCACGAGGGTATTCGTGGGGTAGAATTTTTCCAGATCCTTCGTCTGCTTCGGCCAGCCCATGGTGCTGAAAGGCCAGAGAGCGCTGGAGAACCAGGTATCGAGTGTATCCGGGTCCTGCGTGAGGGCACCGCCGCAGTGCGGGCACTTCTCCGGGGCTTCCTTTGCCACAACGGTCTTGCCGCATTCTTCGCAGTACCAGGCCGGGATGCGGTGTCCCCACCAGAGCTGCCGGGAAATGCACCAGTCGCGGGTGTTCTTCATCCAGTTCAGATAGATCTTCGTAAAGCGTTCCGGCACGTATTTAATGGTGCCGTTTTCCACAGCTTCGATCGCCGGGGCGGCCAGCGGCGCCATCTTCACGAACCACTGCTTGCTGACCATCGGCTCGATGGTGGTGTGGCAGCGGTAACAGGTGCCCACATCGTGCTTGATGGGCTCGACCTTCTTCAGGAAGCCTCCGGCTTCAAGATCCTTCAGGATCTCCTTTCTCGCTTCAAGCGTCGTCAGGCCGGCATATTTGCCGCAGTCAAGCACCTCCGGCTCGCCGAGCGCCGCCTTGCCGGCGGCCTTTTCCGCCGCCGCCTCAGCCGCTTCCTTCGCGCCGGTCATGTGGCCGTCGTAGGTAAAGACGCGCACCCGCGGAAGATTGCAGCGTTCACCGACCTCAAAGTCGTTCGGGTCATGGGCAGGCGTGATCTTCACCGCGCCGGTCCCCTTGGTCATATCGGCATGCTCGTCGCAGACGATCGGGATCTCTTTATTGAGAAGAGGCAGGATCACGTGGCAGCCGTGCAGGTGCGCGTAGCGCGGATCCTCCGGATTCACGGCCACGGCGGTATCGCCCAGCATGGTCTCGGGACGCGTGGTCGCCAGCTCCAGCATCTCGCCGGTCTCCTTCACCGGATAGAGCAGATGCCAGAAATGGCCTTCCTGCTCCTCGTATTCCACCTCAGCGTCCGAAATGGAGGTTTTGCAGTGCGGGCACCAGTTGACCATGCGGTTTCCGCGGTAGATCATGCCTTCGTCATAGAGCTTCACAAAGACTTCCTTCACGGCGTCCGAGCAGCCCTCGTCCATGGTGAAGCGAAGGCGGTCCCAGTCACAGGAGGAGCCCATCTTCTTTAACTGCTCCACGATGCGGCTGCCGTATTTTTCCCGCCAGGCCCAGGCACGCTCAAGGAAGCCCTCGCGGCCCACCATCTCCTTGGTCAGGCCTTCTTTGCGCATGGCTTCCACGACCTTTGCTTCGGTCGCGATGGAGGCGTGGTCCGTGCCGGGCAGCCACAGAGCTTCATAGCCCTGCATTCTCTTAAAGCGGGTCAGGATGTCCTGCAGCGTGTTGTCGAGCGCGTGCCCCATGTGCAGCTGGCCCGTGATATTGGGCGGCGGCATCACGATGGTGTACGGCTTCTTTTCCGAATTTTCATCCGCATGGAACCAGCCCTTCTCCTGCCAGCGGCGGTAGAGCTTCTCTTCGATCTCCTTCGGATCGTATGTTTTTTCCATCTTGATCATGTCATCACCTACCTGATCTTTTCCAGGTGCCAGATGTCGTCCACGTACTCCTGGATGGTGCGGTCGGACGAGAACTTGCCGGAGCAGGCGATATTGCGGATCGCCATCGCTGCCCAGGCGCTTTTGTTGCGGTATGCCTTATCGACGCGCTCCTGCGCCTCGGCGTAGGAACGGAAATCCTTCAGGGTGAAGAACGGATCGGGGCGTCCGCTGATGCGGTTCGTCAGCAGAGAATCGTAGATCGGGCGGAACAGGTCCGGATCATCCGGGCTGTAAAAGCCGTTGACGAGCTGCATCAGTACCCGGCGGATCTCCGAATCATTGCGGAAGATCTCGGCCGGATCGTAATCGCCCGTGCGCTCGCGGTCGATAACCTCCTGCGCGCTCATGCCGAAGATGAAGGCGTTCTCCTCGCCGACCTCTTCCACGATCTCCACATTGGCGCCGTCCATGGTGCCGATGGTCGGCGCGCCGTTCAGCATGAACTTCATGTTGCCGGTGCCGCTGGCTTCCTTGGAGGCCGTGGAGATCTGCTCGGACAGATCGCTGGCCGCGAAGATCATTTCTGCGTTCGATACCCGGTAGTCCTCGATGAAGACCATCTTCAGCTTCTTGTTCGTGCGCGGGTCGTTGTTGATCACATCGGCCACGGCGTTGCAGAGCTTGATGGTGAGCTTCGCGATCCGGTAGCCGGAAGACGCCTTCGCGCCCAGGATAAAGGTGCGCGGGACCACGTCCAGATCCGGGAAGTCGGACAGCTTGTTGTACAGATACATCACATGGAGGATGTTCATGAGCTGCCGCTTGTATTCGTGCAGACGCTTGACCTGAACGTCAAACAGGGAGTCCGGATCCACGTCCACGCCGTTGTGTTCTTTGATATACTTCGCCAGCACGAGCTTGTTGTGGTGCTTCAGGCTCAGGAATTCCTGCTGCGCCACCGGATCATCCGCGTAGGGCAGCATCTTTCTGATCTGCGAAAGATCCGTGATCCAGCCGTCGCCGATGCGGGCCGTGACCCAGGCCGCTTCGGCAGGATTGCCGTGCAGCAGGAAGCGGCGCTGCGTGATGCCGTTCGTCTTGTTGCTGAATTTCTCCGGCCAGAGCTCGTAAAAATCCTTGAATTCCTGCTGCTCCAGGATCTTCGTGTGCAGGGCCGCCACGCCGTTCACCGAGTAGCTGGAGACGATCGCCATCATCGCCATGCGGACGCGCCCCTCGTACAGGATCGCCATCTTGCGGATCTTGTTCTCGTCACCGGGATAGCGGCGGCGCAGCTCTGCCACAAAACGGCGGTTGATCTCGTCGATGATCTGGTAGATGCGCGGCAGAAGGCGCGAGAACAGCTCGATGGGCCACTGCTCGGAGGCTTCCGACATGATGGTGTGGTTGGTGTAGGCAAAGCAGCGGGTGGTGATGTCCCAGGCCTCGTCCCATTCCAGACGGTGCTCATCCAGCAGGATGCGCATGAGCTCGGGGATCGCCACCGTGGGATGTGTATCGTTCAGCTGGAAGACCACTTTGTCCGGCAGGCCGTGGATGTCCTCATGGCGTTCCATGTAATGCTGCACGGCACGCTGCACGGTCGCGGAAACGAAGAAATACTGCTGTTTCAGACGCAGTTCCTTGCCGCGGATGTGGTTGTCGTTCGGATAAAGGACCTTGCAGATGGTCTCGGCGAGGTTCTCCTCTTCCGCCGCGCGGTCGTAGTCGCCGGCATCGAAGGACGCCATTTCCAGCTGTTCTACCGGCTCGGCGTTCCACAGGCGCAGGGTATTGATCACGCCGTTCTTGTAGCCGATGACCGGCGTATCGTAGGGCACGGCCAGGACCGAGCTGTAGCCTTCATGGATGAAATGCACGCGGCCGTCGTCGCCGTATTCGCCGCGGGTATAGCCGCCGAAGTGGATCTCCTGCGTGAAATTGTCCTTGCGGACCTCAAAAGGGTTGCCGTTCTTAAGCCAGTTGTCCGGCACTTCCTTCTGGTAGCCGTCCTGGATGACCTGGCGGAACATGCCGTACTTGTAGCGGATACCGCAGCCGTAGGCCGGATAGCCGAGGGTCGCCAGCGAATCCAGGAAACAGGCCGCAAGACGGCCGAGGCCGCCGTTGCCGAGCGCCCAGTCGCGTTCCTGATCCTCGATCACGTTCAGGTCCACGCCAAGCTCGCTAAGCAGTTCTTTTACTTCCTTCTGCGCGCCCAGGCTGATCAGGTTGTTGCCGAGAGCGCGGCCCATGAGAAATTCCATGGACAGGTAGTAGACCCGCTTTAAGTCCTGATCCTGGCACTTTTCACGCGTACCGTTCCAGGCATCGATGAACTGCTCCTTGAGGGCCGTAGCAAGCGCCTTGAAGATCTGCGCGTTGGTCGCCGATTTCAGGTCCGGGACCAGCTCCAGCTTGATCAGCTCCGCCATGCGGGCTTTCAGTCGTGATTTATCGATATGATATCCTTCCATCAGGCCTCCTTCTTTACGGCCAGGGTCACCGTTTCGCCGTTGATGTTCCACTCCTTGCGATAGCCGTCCGTAAGGCCGCTCAGCACACGCTTTGCGAGCACCTCCCCGCCGATCTTATCGCCGTATTTGCTGAAGATCTCTTCGATCTTCGCGCTTCCTTCATGACTAAGGCTGATGCGGTCCATCACCTCGAAGCCCGCTTCCTTGCGCATGGTCTGTACCTTGCTGATGATCTCGCGCACAAAGCCTTCCTCGATGAGTTCAGGCGTCAGGTTGGCGTCCAGGACCACGGTCCACTCGCCGCTCTGCTCAGACACGAAGCCTTCCTTCTGGGCGGAGTCGATCAGCAGATCGTCCGCAGTCAGGGCTTCATCGCCCGTGGAAAGATGGAGCATGAGTCTGCCGTCAGCGTTCAGTTCATCCATGGCGGCGTTGCCGTCCAGCGCTTCCAGTGCCGCGCGGACCTCGCCCAGCTGCTTGCCGAAGCGTCTGCCGAGGGTGCGCAGCTGCGGCTTGAAGGTATAGGTGGTAAACGCGCGCACATCGTCCGTAAATTCGATCGCCTTCGCGTTCAGTTCGTCTTTGATCACGTCGCCGTAATACGCTTCCAGGCTGACCGGCGCCTTCACATAGATCTTCGCGACGGGCTGGCGGTTCTTGATGGTGCCTGTCATGCGTGCCGCGCGGCCCATGACCACGATCTTCAGCACCGCCTCCATGGAGGCTTCCAGCTGCGGGTCGATGGCGGCCTCTTCGGCCACCGGCCAGAGGCAGAGGTGTACGCTCTCGGGCGCGCTCTTATCCAGGTTCGTGACCAGGTTCTGATAGACCGCTTCGGCCATGAACGGTACGAACGGCGCCGAGACCTTTGCCAGCGTGACCAGCGCGTGATGCAGGGTCAGGTAAGCGTTGATCTTGTCCTGCTCCATGCCCTTTGCCCAGAAACGCTCGCGGTTGCGGCGCACATACCAGTTGGACAGCTCGTCCGTAAAGTCCGCGATGGCCCGCGCCGCCTCGGGGATCATGTAGCGATCCATGGCGTTTTCGACCGCCTTGATCAGGCTGTTTAAGCGGGAGTTCAGCCATCTGTCCGTGATGTTCAGGCTGACCTCATCCAGCTGGTATTTGTACGGATCGAACTGATCGATCTCGGCATACAGCACGTAGAAGGCATAGGTGTTCCAGAAGGTCGACAGGAACTTTCTCTGTCCCTCCAGCACCGCCTTGCCGGAGAAGCGGCTCGGAAGCCAGGGGGCGCTGCCGGTGTAGAAATACCAGCGGATCGCGTCCGCTCCGTAGCTGTTCAGCGCTTCCATGGGATCCACGGCATTGCCCTTGGACTTGGACATCTTGTTGCCGTTTTCATCCAGGACCAGGCCGAGCACGATCACGTTCTTAAAGGCAGGCTTGTTAAAGAGGAGCGTCGCTTCCGCGTGCAGGGAATAGAACCAGCCGCGGGTCTGGTCAACCGCTTCGGAAATGAACTGCGCCGGGAATTCCCGCTCGAACAGTTCCTTATTTTCAAAAGGATAATGCAGCTGCGCGTAGGGCATGGCGCCGGAGTCGAACCAGCAGTCGATGACCTCCGGGACGCGCTTCATGGCCGCGCCGCAGTCCGGGCAGGGGATCGTCACCTCATCTACGAAAGGACGGTGCAGCTCGATCTTCTCCGCCTCCGGTCTTCCGGACATCTCCGCCAGTTCCTTCCGGGAGCCGATGCAGTGCTGCTTTCCGCAGTCCGGGCAGATCCAGACCGGAAGCGGCGTGCCCCAGTAGCGGTTGCGGGAGATGCCCCAGTCCTGAATATTCTCCAGCCAGTTGCCGAAGCGACCTTCGCCGATGGATCTGGGGATCCAGTTGATCTCCTGGTTGTTGCGGACCAGATCGTCCTTGACCGCGGTCATTTTGATGAACCAGGACTCTCTTGCGTAATAGAGCAGAGGCGTGCCGCAGCGCCAGCAGTGCGGATAGTCATGCTCCGCCTTGGGCGAGGCAAACAGGATGCCGCGCTCCGCAAGATCCTTCAGTACCTCCGGATCCGCGCTGACCGCGCCGCCGTCCATCTCATGCTGCGTAGGCTTGCAGCGCATGCCCGCAAATTTTCCCGTCTCCGGCTTCAGGCGGCCATGTTCGTCCACCATCTGCACAAAAGGCGCGTCATATCTGCGGCCTACGCGCGCGTCGTCTTCACCGAAGGCCGGCGCGATATGGACGATGCCGGTACCGTCGGTCATGGTGACGTAGCCGTCACAGTAGACAAAGAAGGCTTTTTTATGCTGCTTTGCCGCTTCGGCCGCCGCGAAATCGTAGAGCGGCTCGTATTCCTTATATTCAAGGCTCTTGCCGGGGAAGGTCTCCAGAACCTCGTAGGCCGGCTGATCGTCCTTTTTCAGGCTGCCGAGCACGCTGTCAAGCAGCGGCTGCGCCAGAATATAGGTAAAGCCGTCCGCGGCTTTTACGCGGGCATAAGTCTCCTCCGGATTCACGCAGAGGGCGATATTGGACGGCAGGGTCCAGGGCGTGGTGGTCCAGGCCAGGAAGTACGCGTCCTCATCTTTGATCTTGAAGCGGACGATGGCCGTGCGGTCCTTGATGGTCTTGTAGCCCTGCGCCACCTCATGCGAAGAAAGCGGCGTTCCGCAGGAAGGGCAGTACGGCACCACCTTGAAGCCCTTGTACAGCAGTCCCTTCTTCCAGATCTCCTTCAGAGCCCACCATTCGGACTCGATATAGTCGTCATAATAGGTCACGTAGGGGTTGTCCATATCGGCCCAGAAGCCGACCTTGCTGGAGAACTCCTCCCACATGCCCTTATATTTCCAGACGGATTCCTTGCATTTCTCAATGAAGGGTTCGATGCCGTAGGCTTCGATCTCATCCTTCCCTTCGATGCCGATCTCCTTTTCCACTTCCAGCTCGACCGGCAGGCCGTGCGTATCCCAGCCGGCCTTGCGGGGGACCTCATAGCCCTTCATGGTCTTATAACGCGGGATCAGGTCCTTGATCACGCGCGTTAGGACGTGGCCGATGTGCGGCTTGCCGTTGGCCGTGGGCGGACCGTCGTAGAACATATACATGGGCGAGCCTTCCCGCTCCTCCACGCTCTTTTCAAAGATCTCATGGTCCTTCCAGAACTTTTCGATCTCGTGTTCCCGGTCCACAAAATTCATATCCGTGGAAACCTTCTGATACATACAGACTCCTTTCACCCCTAAAAAAAGACCTCATCCCAAACGGGACGAGGTCTGACTCGCTGTACCACCCATTTGCTGCATACAAACATATGCGCTCCCCGATCACGGAGGGAATCCGTCTGAGCCTACCTTCTGCCGGAATCAGCTTCCGTCAGTCATCGGTCAGCGGCTCCGGAGTGACTTTCCCCTGCTCCTACTCGCACCGGTCTCTCAGCTTAAAACCGGCTCTCTGTGGCTTTGGAAAACGGGGTACTCTCTCCTTCATTGCCTTTTTTATTCGGTTAGGCAGTATTGTACACGTTCAAAGACTTGGTGTCAAGAAAAATGTTCCGGCCAGCTCAAGATGACTGGATCGTCTCGATTTCGCCCTGATGTCAGTTCTCCTCTTCTTCAGCTGCTTTCTGCAGATCCGGGAAGATGGAATACATCGGCGTGACCGCCTGTTTGCCGAAGGTCCTGTCCGCGTAATTCTTCGTGATCTTCACCACCAGCGGAGCCAGGGCGACCACGCCGATCAGGTTGGGCACCATCATGAGGCCGTTGAAGGTATCGGAGAGGTTCCAGGGAAGGTCCACATTCGTCATCACGCTGCTGACGAAGATAATGGCAACAAAGACGGTCTTGTACGCGATCGCGCTCTTCTCCCCGAAGAGGTAGATCCAGCTGCGGGTGCCGTACAGGCTCCAGCCGAGAATGGTGGAGAAGGCGAAAAGCAGCACGGCGATAGCCACGAACATGCCGCCGAATGAGCCGAAATTGTTCGTGAACGCCTGCGCGACCAGGGTGTTTTTGTCCATCTCCGCATACGCCGTGACCACGCCGCCGGTCGAAAGATCGATCACACCCGAAGACAGGACGACGATGGCAGTCATGGTACAGATGATGATGGTATCGAAGAAGACCTCAAAAATGCCCCAGAGCCCCTGGTGAACGGGTTCCCTGACATTGGAGGCCGAGTGGACCATAACGGAGGAGCCAAGGCCGGCTTCATTCGAGAAGATGCCGCGTTTGAAGCCCATCTTGATGGCTGCGCCGACCGCGCCGCCGGCGACCGCGCGCCCCGTGAACGCGAATTTGAAGATCGCGCCGAAGACCTGCCCAAGCAGATCAAGATGCGTGAACAGAATGACCAGCGAACCGAGGATATAAATGATGGACATGAACGGGACCAGCTTTTCCGTGACGCTCGCAATGCGCTTGATGCCGCCGATGATCACGAGCGCCGCGAGGATGAGCAGCAGGGCGCCGGTCGCCCAGCGGGGGATGGAAAAGGCTGCCTGCATGTTGCCGGCGATGGTATTGGCCTGCGCAAGGTTCCCGATGCCGAAGGAGGCCAGAACGGCAAAGCAGGAGAAAAGGATCGCAAGCACGCGGCCTACCGTCTTCATGCCCTTCTTCGCGCCGAGGCCGTCAGCCAGGTAATACATGGCGCCGCCCGCCCAGTCGCCGTTTTTGTCGCGGCGGCGGAAGTAGATGCCCAGCACATTTTCGGAATAGTTCGTCATCATGCCGAAAAAGGCCGAAAGCCACATCCAGAAGACCGCGCCGGGTCCGCCCACGGCGATCGCGCCCGCCACACCGGCGATATTGCCGGTACCGACCGTGGCCGCAAGGGCAGTGCAGAGTGCCTGAAACTGGGAGATCGTCCCTTTTTCCTTCGTGTGAGAGCTGACCTTCTTGTTAAAAATGCTCCCGATCGTGCTTTTCATCCAGTGTCCGAAATGCGTGATCTGGAAGAATTTGGTCAGCACCGTCATCAAAACACCTGTGCCGAGCAGGATCGCGATGCCGAACCAGCCCCAGATGAAATCGTTGAGATCGCCCGCGATAAATTCCAATATCTTCATAGGATGCCCCTTCCGACCGTTTGAAAAACCGGACATTTCATCTGCCGAGCAGGGCAGACCAAGCGTTCGAGGAGGCTTTTCCCGCCTCCGAGAAAGCTTTCGTCTGACTGCGAGGCCGCAAGACAAAAGAACCATCCCCCTGTCTTGGAAACTCCTCGACGAAAAAGACGAAAGCTGCCTTTCGGCGCTTCCGTCTTTTCAAACAAATATCCATCTGATCGGTCTTTCGACCGTCTTTCTGTCCTTTTGCCTGAGAGATTCGTCTTCCGACTTGCACCTTCGGCACTCCACTTAAGGAGTTCTCCCGAAATCCGTCCGCTGCCGGTCTTTTCATTCCGGCAGTTTCATACGGTCTGTATTGAATTTTGGCTCATTATAGCGCGCTCTATCAGACTGCGCAAGCCTTTTTTTCAGAAAATATTTTCGCGGAACAGGTACACATACAGCTTCTTTCCGCTGCCGCCCGGCCCGGCATATTCCTTGGTATCGATCACGATGCAGTCCGTGATCTTCTCCTCTTCCCGCTGCTGCTCAAGCCACTTTGCCATCGTCTCGTTTTCCGTCGCGCTCAGCAGAAGGAAGTAGCAGTCGGTATCCTTGTCTTTGTAATTATTCTTATAATCCTGATACGTCGTGACCCCGGGCACATTTTCCTTGGTAATGATCATGTTGGAGGCCTGCACCTCATTGTCCGAAAACACGGTGATGAGTTCACACCACCAGAAGGTCGCGTAGCCGTATTTCAGGCCGCGTGCCTTCAGCTCAGCTGCTGCCGTAAAGCGGGCGCTGTCCCGGTTGTAGTCAGCGGGAAGCTTCCGGATATCATTCGCAGGCAGGGCGCAGAGCAGCCCCATAATCAGCAGTCCCGTCACACACACACGCCTTGTGACTGTCCCATTTTTCAGCGCGCAGACGGCTGCCGTATACATGGTCAGGATGGCCGTTCCGAGCATGGGCGCAAGCCGCCAGGCTGTATTGCCAAGGCTCCCGAAGATCACCGCAAAAAGGATCAGGGCACTAAGGGCCGCATGCGCGCTGACCAGCATTTTCAGCCTGGTATTTTTGATCTTCGGCAGCCTGATCAGCAGGATAAACGGAAGGATCAGCAGAAGCAGTGCCCCGAAGATCCTCACCGCGGCAAGCAGCGCTTCTCCGCTCATAAAGCTTTCCCTGTTGGTGGAGACCCCGAACAGCTTCAGCCAGTTCAGCAGGAAATTTTGCGCGTTTTCTGTCCACTTACTCATCGCAGAATAGCGGGAATAGCCGTCTGCGTAGCCTGCCTTAACGCCATGTGTGATCGCCGGGATCAGCAAATAGCCCGCTGCCGAGCCGGCCAGAATCACGGCAAACGTGACCCAGCTTCGGAAATTCTGCCTGGCAAAAAGCTTTGTTTTTCCGTCCAGAAAGCGTTCTGCCGCAAGAGATGCCAGAACCGGCAGGCTGCAGCACACAAGGCTCATCAGCCCGTCGCTCCCCGCCGCAAGAGAAAACAGACCCAGGCAGATCAGTCGGACGATCCACCATCTTTTGCCCTTCGGGGCCTCTAGCGTCTCCCGCCCCGTATGGCGCAGGCGCAGCGCAAGTCCGAAGCTGACGCAGAAAAAGAGGATCCCCAGATTGTAGTAGAAGATATGCTCCCACATGATCTCCCTCAGCTTTTCGCTTGAGGAAAGGAGCAGCATGCTTACCGATACCAGCCCCGCGGAGGCTGTCCTTCCAAGCTTCAGTCCGCGGCCAAGGTAATACAGCGCGCCCGCAAAGAGAAGCACGAAGATCGTCATGCCCCAGATCTGGGCCTTCAGGCCGTAGCCGAACAGAGCAATGAGCGGCCAGAAGATCAGATTTCCGCCAAAGGGCAGCAGGGCCGCGTAGGTAAAGTCACCCGAGATCAGACGGCCGGACAGATAGCTTGCCTGTCCCCAGCGCAGGGAATCCGTGCAGTCCGAGGTCATATGCCCCGCAGCCGGCCCGGTCACATAGTAGAGGATGAGCAAAAGGCCGGGCAGCAGTGCCAGCACAGGAAGGATCCATTCCTTCAGTGCTGCGGAATATGGCTTTTTTTCTCTTTCCGTGCTGCCTGCTTTCACGCTGTTTCTGCCTCTTATCTTCTGTTTCCGAAAGGAAGCTGTCTCTTTTGATCATTTTACCCGAAAACGCCTCAGCGCGCAAGAGTTTTGGAAAAGATGTCTCTCCTCATCTTGCGCTCCCGGAGTTTTAATGCTATAATCGCCCTTGCGTCGGGAAGGCAAGGCATCTTCGCTTTCCCCAGAAGGAGAACCATTAAACATGCCTGCAACATTATTACTCGCCATCAACAGTTGGGGGATCGTCGGGATCATTTTCGGCGTGGCCGCCCTTATCCTTGCCGGTCTGTATTTCTTCGGAAAAAAGATGCAGAAAAAACAGAATGAAGCACAGGAGCAGATCGAGGCTTCCAAGCAGGTCGCGTCCATCCTGGTGATCGATAAAAAGAAACTGAAACCGAAGGAATCCGGACTTCCCGAAGCCGCGCTCGGCCAGCTGCCCTGGTATGCGAAAAACCAGAAGCTGCCCATCGTGAAGGCCAAGATCGGGCCGCAGATCATGTCCCTGATGTGTGACGCCGACGTTTTCGAGATCATCCCCGTCAAGAAAGAATGCAAGGTCGCGCTGAGTGGGATCTATATTGCGGAGCTGAAGAGCGTGCGCGGCGGCAAGGTCCCGGAAAAGCCCGCCAAGGTCGGCGTGCTCAAGCGCATCGGAAACAGCATCAACGCCAAGCTCAAAAAGGAAGAACCCGCAAAGGGAAAGAAGAAATAACTCTCCTGACTTAAATGAAAACGCCGCCCGGCCGGGCGGCGTTTTCATATGGGTAGTTCCGCATTTTCTCCCTGCGCATTTCAGCGTCTGAAGGCGGACGCGACGAGCTGATCCAGCAGTTCTACCAGCGGAAGGCCTGCCTCTTTCCAGAGCATGGGATACATGCTGATGGACGTAAAGCCGGGCAAGGTATTGACTTCATTGAAGACGACCCGGTTCGTCCCGTTTTCCAGGAAGAAATCAACACGGGAGAGCCCGTAGCCGCCCACCGCTTCGAAGATGCGCACGGCATCCCTGCGGACCTCGTCTTCCTTTCCTTCGGGAAAGACGGGGTGCGTATCGGTCTCAGAATCCGGATTCGTGTATTTTGCCTCGAAATCGTAGAACGCTGCCGCGGCCTTGATCTCGCCCACACCGGAAGCCTTCGTTCCTTCAGGCGTGCTTAAGACGGCGCACTCGATCTCGCGGCCGCTTATGGCTTCTTCCACCATCACGCGGGTACCCTCTGACGCCGCGAGCTTAAGTGCCGCATACAGTTCGCTTCTCTTCTCCACGCGGGTCACGCCCTGGCTGGAGCCGCCGTCAGTCGGCTTGACAAAGACCGGATAGGGGAACGCCGCCTCCGCCTTCGCGGCGCAGGCAGCTTCTCCCGCCTCGAGCTCCCGATGGGTAAAGGCTACAAACCGTGCCTGCGCGATGCCCAGCTCTTCCACCAGCACCTTTGCGTAAAGCTTGTCCATGCAGACCGCCGATGCCGCTACGCCGCAGCCCACATAGGGGATCTTCGCCAGTTCAAACAGCCCCTGAATGGTGCCGTCCTCGCCGAATCGTCCGTGCAGCACCGGAAACGCCACATCGATCTTTTGTCTGCGGATCTCTCCCTTTTCCGGGATGATCAGCAGGCATTTTTCCGTCGCATCGGGAAGCAGCACGGCAGTCGCTTTGCCCTCCCGCCAGGAACCGTCCTTCATACTTTCCAGGTCATTGACCAAAAGCCAGCGGCCTTCTTTCGTGATCCCCACCAGGATCACGTTATATTTGTCGCGGTCCAGACCGCCTGCGACGGTCTGCGCGGAGATACAGGAAATATCATGTTCCGAGGACATGCCGCCGAAAAAGACGGCAACGCTTTGCTTTGCCATAAACAGCACCTCTTTTCACAAGGTATCTGCACTATACCACAATCCGGCCTTTGCCGCAAGGCAGGAGCTTTCTAAAATCCTGCTCATCTTTGCGTAAAAACTGCCGGAAGGGCGCCCGGGTGGAGGCAAACAGCCAAAAATCGGCGGATTATGCGGCAAAACGGGCAGCTTCCCCCCGCTTTTCAAAAGAAAACTTGCATTTTTAGCAATTTTGACTTATAATGTTCAAAAATATGTCCAGGAGGCATCATGCTCACAGCCAAGGGCCTTAGCTTTTCCTATAACAAGAAGCCGCTGCTGAAAAACCTGAGTTTTACCGCGGCTCCGGGAGAGTGCGTGGTCCTCGCCGGGCCGAACGGCAGCGGAAAGTCCACGGCCTTAAGCCTGCTTGCCGCTGTGCTGAAGCCGGATGAAGGCACGGTCATTGCCGATGGCCGCACCGGCTATGTGCCGCAGGGCACTGCCCTCTTTGAGGACATGAGCGCGCAGGATAACCTCTCCTTTTTCGCAAATCTTGCCGGTGTGAAGCTGCCGGAGCAGCTGCCCTTCGGGGTGGACCGCTACCGCAAAAAGAAGGTCTCTTCCCTTTCCGGCGGTACGAAAAAGCGGGTCAGCATTGCCTGCGCTCTGCTGGGCAGTCCGGAAAACCTGCTCTTTGACGAGCCCTGCTCCGGACTTGATGTGGAATACCGCGACGAGCTGCAGGAGCTCATCCTGAGCCTTAAGGCGGAGGGCCGCTGCATCGTTTACGTGGGCCATGAGGTAAGTGAATTTGCCGCCTTTTACGACCGCCTGGTGTTTTTAGGCAATGAAACGCCGCAGATCTTTGAAAAAGCCACTCTCTCCGGAACCTCCGGAGATCTGATACAGGAAACTGTCAAGCTGGACAGCGCCTACCGCGCCCTGTGCGCCGCCTGTCCCAAACCATGAAGAAGGAGAAAACCATGAACGAGAATGAAAACCCCAATGTGAATGAGGAACCGGTCATTGCTCCTGCTCCTCAGCCCCAGCCCCAGCCCGAGGTGCCGGTCTATGCATCGTCCGTTCCGGAAGAGCCGGTCCAGAAAAAAGGCTTTCCGAAGATCCTGCTGATCGTCCTCGCCGTTCTTGCCGTAGGCGCGATCGCGTTCTTCGGCATCCGCGCCGCAGCGTCAGGCAAGCCGCTGAACAAGGTCGCCCTCGGCGCGAAAAAGACAGCCGAAGCACTGGAGAAATCCGGTCCTCTTGCTCTCGCAGAGAACCTTGGCAATGCCGGCAGCGTGGCCGTCAGCGTTGATCTGTCCAAGTTCAGCGATGTGCTCCATGCAGACATCCCTGCCACCATCAATCTGACCTCCTATGCCGATGCAAAGTCCTCAAAGGGCGCTCTGGTCTTTGATGCGCTGCTGAAAAACAAATCCGTCGTGAACGGGACTATCGCCTTCTCGGAAGAGGAAATTGCCGCCGCCTGCGACGCCCTTCTGGGCAAGACCGCGTACGGCCTGAGCTTCAAGAACCTGGCCAAGAATCTGCCCGGCTCCGTCCTGGATCCGAAATCGGACAGCGATTACGCGCTTCCGGAAGAGATCTATGACTGGCTCATTTCCCTGAAGAACGGCCCCATCGCCCCCGCAAAGGAACTGACGAAGCAGGGCAAGGCAGTAGCCGAAGCGGCTGCCCAGGTGCTGCTGAAGAGCCTGGAAAAGAATGCGGACATCACCAAAGCTTCCGAGACCATCTCCATCGGAGAGAAGGATGTCAAGACCACTGCCGTTACCATCGAGCTGAACGGCAAGCAGGCCGCGGCTGTCGCGACTGACCTTCTGAAGTGGGCCAAGTCCGACAAGGATCTCAAGAAGCTTCTGACCTCTGTGACCGATACCTACGGCCCGCTTATGGAATACGACGGCCAGGATCCCGATGATTTCATTGATGAATTCTACGAAGGGATCGATGACGAGCTGGACAAGATGGGAGACGCCGAGAAGGACGATCTGGATCTGACCTGCGTGTTCTACGTCAGCAATTCCGGCGGACAGCTGGTCAAGGCCGAGATCAGCACCAAAAATAACTATGGCAAGACCGTTTATACCCTCGAAGGCGGCCCCGACTGGAAGAATCCCACTTACATCTCGGTCACCCAGAAGAACAGCTACTCCAAGCAGACCGTGACCTATACGGTCGAGGAAAACACCAAGAGCCAGTTTACTGCCAAGATCAAAGTCAAGGCAGACAACAACTCCGCGACCATTACCTTCAGCTGGGATAAGTCCAGCGGCGATCTGCGCATCAGCAGCAGTGATCTGGATCTCAAGCTGACCGGCAGCATGACCCAGAAGGGCAAGGAGACCACCATTGTCCTGAAGAAGCTGGAGTATGACGGCATGACCATTAAGGATCTGGGCACCACCATCGTGTTAAATGAAAGCGCGAAGGTGCCGACCATTTCCAAGACGACCGATCTGCTGACTCTTTCGGAAGATGATTTCGAAGAGCTGGGCGAGGATGTGACGGAAGCGGTCCGGGATCTGATTGAAAAGATCCGGGATGAGCTGTATTGATCCGGACGGCAAAACGTCCCGAAAGGAATCTTTTCATGCTCCGTAGAGACGGAAGATTATTCAGGCGCGGGGTGATCCCCGCGCTTGTCTTATCCCTGCTGCTGGCCGCCGTGATCGCTGCGGCTTCTTTTGCCGTGCTGCAGGGCGCCTCGGCAGGAGCAGCCCGCGCCGAGGTCCTTCTGGTCGATCAGGAGGACTCCTTCTACAGCCGCATCGCCATCAGCACGGTGGAAGCGCAGAGCTATATCGACAGCCTGCTGCATATTGAGTCCGCGGATGACGAAGACGAGGCCATCGCCCGCCTGAATGCGGGTGAATGCGCTGCCGTGATCATTCTGCCGGAGGGATACCTGAACGATATCATGGTCGGCAATGCGGCAAAGGGCAGGATCATTCTTTCCGACGCCGCTGCCGCCTCCGCCGATATCGTTGCCTCCGTGGCGCTGTTCGGGGAGCGTCTTCTGGCCGCGGGGCAATACGGCGTCTTCGCGGGGCAGAAGCTGATCTGGGACCACGGTCTTTCCGCAGACTTTGAAAAGAACTTCCTGCTTGTCAGCAATACCGGACTCATGGATGCCGCGCTTTCGCTCTATGACGAGGCGTTTGCTGTTGAAACGACGGCCTACGACGGCACCTCGCTTTCGATCACGGCCTACTACGCAGTGGCCTGGCTGGTCTTGTTTTTCACCCTGGCCGGTCTCTTCTTCATGGGGCTGTATCTGAGCGATAACCGCTCCGATATGCTCACAAGGCTCTATGCTCTGGGCGTTACGCCCGGCCGTTTCTTCCTCGGCAAATGGCTCTGGCCCCTGCTCTTCCATAGTATCTTTGCCATACTGCTTCTTGTCGCGCTCTCCAGGGTGCTGCCGCTCACGCTTACCGTCTTCAGCCTCCTGCTGTTTCTGCTTGGTCTGCTTGTTCTCAGCCAGTTTGTTTCCTGCCTTTCCGTGATGTTTGCGGACCGGGGGCTTGCCTTCGGAAGCATCAGCGCCATGGCCGTGACCGGTCTGTTTCTGGCCGGGGGCATCATCCCGCGCAGCATGCTCTCGCGCAGCCTGACCGTGGTCGGACGCTTCTTTCCTTCCGGCCTTGTTTCTGCCTGCTTTGCGCCGCTCTTTGGCGGGAAAGCCGACTGGCTGTGCATCGCACTCGCCGCGGCACTCGCCGGGCTGCTATATGTCTTGACGCTTCGCGTGCTCGCGAAACGTCCGATCGGACGGGGAGGTGATCCGGAATCATGAAGCATCTTCTGTTTGCCGTAAAGCGCCTCTTTGTGTCCTTCCGTTTTCCCCTGTTCCTGCTGCTCCTTCTCATCCTGCCGCTTCTTGCGCAGCGCGCTGCCGGAGAGGTCGCCGTGCCGGCCCCGGTCTATGCCATCGAAGGTCAGGCCGATGCGGACGCGGCAAGAATGGCCGCCTGTCTGGAAGAAGCCGGATTTGCGCAGGCTGATTCCGCGGGCGAAGCGCGGGATGCCGTTGCCGGCGGCCGCGCCGATGCCGCCGTAATCATTCCGGGAAATATTTCCTCTAACCTGGCAAATAAAGACTTTAAAGCAGCGCTTGTTTTTGTAAAATCCCCTAATTCCCTGCAGGCGGATCTCTGGCAGGAACATGCCGCTGCCGCCCTGTTCACCGTTTACGCCCCGTATATCATGGCGGATGCGCTGGACGGATCCGGGCTTTCCGAGGAAGAGATCTTTGCCGCGTATTATGATCGGATCGAAAGCGGTGCGCTGTTTCGCTTCGAACTGGAAAGCGCGAAAGGATATCTCACGCCCTTAAGCGAGCGGCAGGACCGCTTCTTTTTGGGGGCGATGTCGCTGCTGCTGTTTGCCGCCTGCCTTTACGGGGCAGCAGAGCCTCTGGCGGATGAAACAAAGACTCTCTCTGTCCGCATCGGAAAGCGGAGAGCGCTGCTCTCCTTCTTCCTGCCCGGCGCCGTCATCCGCTACGGCCTCTTTTATCTTGCCGCTGCCTGCGCCTCCCTCCTTTGCGGAAGGGCTGCGATGCTTCTGCCGCTGCTTTTCTATGTACTTCTGCTCGCTATATACGGCTCTTTGCTGAAACTCATTCCCGGAAAGAACTGGCAGGGGATCTTCTGTCTGTTTCTTCTGCTGCTCTCCCTTGCCCTCTGCCCCATCTATACCGACCTCTCGCTTGCCGTTCCGGCCGTGGCCACGGCAAGGTATTTCCTTCCGCCCTGGTGGCTGTGGATCCTGTAGGGTGTTCCCCGGCACAAGGCACGTGTCATAATTTGTTCACATTTTATCTTGAAAACAATTACATTCTCCTCACATTATCAACACATCGGTCCTGTATCCTTTGGGACAGATAAGAGTTTTTTCATAATTTGAGCTGTTAATCAGCTCCCTCCTTCTTCATTAAATACTTAAACAGGGCGGCACGAAGCTGGGACGTGCCGCCCTACCTTTTTATTACAGGCGGCAGCGGCCGGCCCTCATGCACCCTGGCTGCGGCCGGAATTCCCGCCGAATGCGTCAGTTTTTCTTGAAATAGCGCTGCTATTCCGGCGAAAATCTTCCTTTTCGGCAGAGATTCCTGCTCACAGCCAGGGCGCGTCGGACCAGCCGCTGCCGCCTCAGACTGTATCATTCCGTAAATTGTTATCTTTAAATATTCCTTATGATCATGACCGCTCCGGAGAGGATGATCATGTAATAGATCATTTTCTTCAGTGTTTCCGGCTTCATTTTTCCCGCAAGATGCAGTCCTGCCTGCTCGCCCAGGAGGATCGCCGCGATCCCAGCTGCCGCAGTCGGGATGAGGCTTGCCGTCACGATCCCCTTGATCGCCCTTGTCGCCGTGTTGATGATCGCCGAGACCACAAACAGGACCTGCAGGTTCACGGCATACTCTTCTCTTGTCTTGTAATGCTCCACAAACAGCAGGCTCATGAGCGGGCCGCCGATCCCGAACATGGCCGAGGTCATGCCGGAAAACACAGAGCAGCCGATCAGGGTCACCGGATTTTCATGGAGCCTCGCTTTTGCGGAAAGAAGAAGATAATACAGGCCCAGCGCCGTCAGAAAAATGCCGAAGATGAGGCCCATCATGCGCGTATCGATCTTCTGCACGAACTGCAGGGTGAGCACGCTCACCGCAAGAAAGATCGGGGCCGTCTTCAAAAGAAGATCCGGCTTTAAGTGCTGCCGGTATTTCCAGATCAGCGAAGCCGACAGACAGCCGCCGATGAGTGAGTTCATCGCCGCCGCCTGCACCATAGGCATCAGATAAGGGAAGACCATCATCATGATCAGACCGCAGCCAAAGCCGGTCAGCGTATGCGCAACGCCGCCGGCAAATGAGATCAGTATCAAGGGGATCCAATACATCATTTTTCTTCCCTCTTTCAGACGAAGCAATTGACGTCCGTCTTTCTGGGATTATATAATAGGATCCGGCCTTCGGCAAGCGAAGGCGGCAGAAATCACAAAAATGATGCAGGGGAACGTCATTATCCCATGGAAAAGAAAACCGTCACCAGTCACCATATTCTTCAGAATGCCCGCTACCTGCTCTGCTGGACCATCTTTGCCCTTCTTGTCGGCATCGTTGGCGGCATTCTCGGCGGGCTGTTCGCCAAAGCCATCAAAGCTGTCACGGGGCTTCGCGCTGCAAACTCATGGCTCATTTTTCTTCTGCCCCTGATCGGCATATTGATCAGCGCCCTCTACCGGGGCGCGCTTGATGCCGATAACCGCGGCACCAACATGATCCTTGCCGCGATCTCCGAGGAAGGGCCTATCAGTCTTCCGACCGGTCCGCTGATCTTTGCTTCCACCGTTCTCTCGCACCTTGGCGGCGCATCGGTAGGCCGTGAAGGGGCCGCACTGCAGCTGGGCGGCTGGCTGGGCAGCGGATTCAGCGAGTTCCTGCATCTGAATAAGAGCAACCGCCACATCGCCGTCATGTGCGGCATGAGCGCGGTCTTTGCCGCCCTCTTCGGCACCCCGGTCGCCGCTGCCATCTTCTGCATCGAAGTGGCGCGCGTGGGCGTTTTTCACTACGCCGCGCTCATTCCCTGCATCTTTTCCGCCTTCACCGGCGCCGTGATCGCGTCCCGAATGGGGGTCGATCCGGAGATCTATACGATAGAATCCATTCCCTGGCTGGATGCCCTGACCCTGCTCAAGGTTGCCGGCCTTGGCCTGCTCTGCGCCTTCCTGGCTATCCTTTTGGTCATCGTTTTTCACGGATTTGAGAATAAAGCAAAAAAACTGCTGCCGAATGCGTACATTCGGGCAGCAGTCTGCGGCATGATCATCACCGGGCTGATGCTTCTTCCCGGTATGGGGATCTATTCCGGCGCGGGAACTGAGCTGATCACGAAGGCGCTTGCCGGAGAAGCCGACAGCTACGCGTTCCTTCTGAAGCTGCTCTTTACCGCGCTCGCCATCGCGGGCGGCTTTAAGGGCGGCGAGATCGTTCCCACCTTAAGCATCGGTGCCTGCTTCGGCGCCTGCTTCGGCGCGCTTGCGGGACTTCCCGTCTCGCTTTCCGGCGCTCTCGGCATGATTGCCGTCTTTGCCGGCGCGACCAACTGCCCCATCGCCGCCCTCATGATCGCCATGGAGATGTTTGAAGGAAAAGATCTCCCCTTCTTTGCCATCACCGTGGCCATCTCCTTCGTCCTTTCCGGTTACTACAGTCTCTACGGCAAGCAGCGCTTTGCCTTTGCCAAGACCAGGTACTGACTTAAGGAACGTAGACGATCTCTTCGTTGTAGAACCATTCATACGGGTTTTTCACCCAGCCGAAATACTGTTCCACGCTGCTGCCGAGGGGGCTGATCACGCTGCCGTCCGGCAGCAGTATGACTTCCGCGATCCCGTAATATAGATAAATCAGCTTCTGCCCGGCATGCGCCTTCAGAAATGCATTGTAGCTGTCAAACCAGGGGCCGCCGAAGCTGGGCGTCGCGTACAGCTTTCCGTCTTCCTTTACCAGGGTGATGATCGCCACCAGCTTATCGCTGCTGTAGGCCAGATAGTCGCGGAAGTTCTGATGGACCTCCAGGGCTTTGCCGTCCCCCTCGTAGTTGATGTGCGCATAGCCTTTTTCCAGGATCCGGAAACCCTCCACCTGCACGCCGCTCTGTTCCAGCGCGTTCCTGATCCAGGTAGAATTATCCTCAAAATACGCCTTCGCTTCCGCGTCAGTCAGCTTTTCCCCGGTAAAATTCAGCGTATTGTCCTTCGGCGGCTGATTCAGTCCAGGCTGACCGCCTTCTGCATATTCGCTTTCGCTGGAATTTGCTATCGGTCCCCCGCTCTTTGATTCCATCTGCCATACCGTAACTCCGATGAGCACCAGGCAAAGCGCCATCGCGGGCACCGCCGTCCTCAGCACTCTCTTTTGTCTGATCTTTTTTGCGGCAAAATATTCCTCTCTGCGTTCAAGCAGGCTGCTCATCATTTCTTCAGAACTCTTCATCACTAAAGCCCTCCTTCTCCAATTCTGTCCGTAAGGACTGTTTTGCGCGATAAAGGAGATTGGTGATCTGACGGCTGTTTTTCTTCATGACTGATCCCGCCTCTTCATGCGAGAGCTCTTCGAAGTAGACAAGCCAGAGGACCTGCCGGTAATCCGGGATCAGTTTTTCCATCGCCCGGTGCAGCCGGATCCTTTGCTCGCTGCGGATATAGGCTCTCTCCAGATCCGTTTCATCGGCCAGGTATTCCGCCATATCTTCTACCCGCGTATCCGCAAGCTTCGCATTTCGTCTGAGATGGTCTATCGCCACATGACGCCCGATCGCGTACAGCCAGGACTTAAACGAGCTCTTCCCGGAAAAGCGCGGCTTTTTCACCATCAGCCGGAAAAAGGTCTCCTCTGCCAGCTCCTCCGCCATATACAGGTTCGCAACAAGGCTCTGCAGATAGAGGATCAGGCCTTCCCTGTACTCGTTTACGATCGCGGCCAGTCCGTCATCATCACCGCTCAGGAAACGGCGGTAGCTGCCGGCACCGTTATCCGAATCGTTTCCCATATCGGTTTCTCCTTTCCGAAAAGGTTTTCCCCTTTCACCTCTTAGTCGAAGCGGAAGGGGAAAAATCTCAGACAAATGGGTTTTATTGTCCTGTTCTTTCAAAACAAAACAGCGCAGAGAAGGGACACGGCAGCTACGGAAATGATCATATTGAGAGATACGCCGAAGGCCACCTTGTCGCCTTCATAACCATGATACAAGGCCAGAGACGGCGAGCCGTTGGGGATCGGTGCCAGCAGAACGATGATCATCGCGTTTTTGATCGGTCCGAACGGGATCACATCAAACCACACCAGCAGCGCCGCGGAAATCGTGATCGCAAGCCGCACAGCAAGGGCTTTGAGATTCTCTTTGGGAAGTCCGCGCGGAAACTCAAAGAGAAGGCCCATCGTCAGCAGGGCAACCGCAGCGTTTGCATTGGCCAGCGGGCGGAAGGCCGTGATCAGCTCCTCCGGCAGCTTGATGTGCAGCAGGCAGAGCAGTAGCATGAGCAGAGCGGACATGGCCGCCACGTTTCGGATCATCGTATGGCCCACCGCCTTCAGGCTGAACTTTTCTTCTCCCGCCCCCAGCATATCCACGAGCAGCGGTGTGACGATAAAGAAGAAGAGACTGATCGGGATATTGAACAGCACGAGTGAGGCAACTTCATACTCCGAGGCAAACATCTGCAGCACCGGCAGCGCGTAGCCGGTCGTATTGAAGCCCGGTACGCAGTACTGCATGATGAATACGGTCTCCTTCGGCTTTTTCCAGGCAAGCAGAAATGCCGCTGCCGTCAGGACCGCATCGATCGCGAATCCCCACAGCAGTGCATTGACCAGGTCCTTGGAGATCGTCAGTCCGTTCAGATTGCTGATATAGACAAAGGGCAGCATCACGTTCAGCGACAGCCTGGACAAAAGCTTGGCCGAATCCGCCGGAAGATATTTCGTTTTCTTTAAGAGATATCCGATCGCGATGATCACGATGATCCCCGCGGTCTTGATCCAGACTTCAAACATGAAAAGCCTCTACTCCTGTTGACGCAGATTCCGCAGCACGAGTTCCATCATGCGGCGGTGATTATTCTGTCCCAGATAGCTGTTGTGGGCAGAAAGAAGGACATTATCCAGTTTCCAGAGGGGGCTGTCTGCCGCAAGCGGCTCCTGTTCAAAGACGTCCAGGGCTGCCCCTGCAAGCTTCCCATCAGTCAAGGCCTGCACGAGCGCTGCCTCGTCGATCACCGCGCCACGCGACCCGTTGATCAGGATCGCCTCCTTCTTCATGGATGCCAGGGCTTTGGCATCGATCAGATGCCTGGTGTCCGGTGTCAGCGCGATCGCAAGGATCAGGATATCCGCCTTGGGAAGATGTTCCTTCAGTTCACTCAGCAGGCGGAACGAATCCACATTCGGATCTTCTTTTATGCTCCGGTTAAAGACCGTGATGCGCGGACCGAAGGGCTTCAGGCGTTTTGCGATCTCGCGCCCATAGGCGCCAAAGCCTGCGATACACACCTCTTTGTCCGTCAGCTCCTGCCAGCCAAGGTCACGCTTATAGCTGCCTGCCAGCTGATTCCGAAAGCCCTGCGGCACATGCTTTAACAGCTCCAGGATGCGCATCACCGTCCATTCCGCCATGGGGCCACTGTAGACGCCATCCGCATTGAAGATCTTTATTCCTCTCTCCCTGACCCAGTCCATGGGAACGCGGTCATAGCCTGCGGAAGTGATCTGCAGGTATTTCAAGGAGGTAAATCCTTCATGGCCGGTATAGTAGAACAAACTGTTCCCGATGACTCCCTCATAGCGTTCCGGGTGGTCTGCGGGAACGCGCTCATCTTTGTGGACGGTGACCTCGTGTCCCAGCGCTTCGATCGCGCGGACATCTTCCTCGGTGGCTCCCAGCGAGCCGGTGATCAGGAGTTTCATCATCTTAGTCCTTTCCCTGGTACTTCAGATAGCGTCCGCTTAGGCAAACGATCCGCTGAAAGGATATGACAGGATCGGCAAAAACGCAAGTGTTTATGAATTTATGATTGCGTTATTTGGCATTTTTCGTTTAAAGATAAAGAAATTCCTGTTGACAGAAGACCTCCTTCGCGCTATGATTCATATGAACGGTTGTTTATATGTTTATTTTTAAGGATGACCATATATCTGCTGCAAAGCAGCATGACAACAAAGCCGAAAGTCCAAAGGAGGATCGTCATGAAGAAGACCTATAAGATCGATGTGGACTGCGCAAACTGCGCGAACCTGATGGAAGAAGAAGCCAAAAAGACGCCCGGAGTAAAAGACGCGGCCGTCAGCTTTATGACCCTGAAGATGAAGGTGGAATTTGAAGACGGCGCAGACACAGAGAGCGTCATGCAGGATGTGCTGAAAAACTGCAAGAAGGCTGAACCCGACTGCGAGATCTTTTTATAAATCCTCAAGCCCTCCCCGGTCAGCACGGGGAGGGTCCTTCATTTCACTCATCTCCGCCTGAAAGGAAAGCGATCAGACATGAATAAAAAGCAAAAAAATCTTCTTGCGCGGATCATTGTCGCGGCCGTTTTATACGTGCCCGTCTTTCTGATCAGTGAAGGGATCGTCAAGCTGGAGATGCCCCGCTGGGCGCTTTTTCTCCTCTTCCTGATCCCTTATCTGACCGTGGGCAATGATATCCTGTACAAAGCCTTTCTGGGCATCAAAAATCGCAAAGTCTTCGATGAATGTTTTCTCATGACCGTCGCTACGCTCGGTGCCATCATCCTCGGCGAGTACGGCGAGGGCGTGGCCGTCATGCTGCTCTATCAGGTGGGCGAGCTCTTCCAGAGCGTAGCTGTAGGCAAAAGCCGCAAGAGCATTTCCGAGCTCATGGATATCCGTCCGGACTATGCCAATCTGCTTCTGGAAGACGGCGGGACAGAGCGCGTCGATCCGGACGAGGTGGAGATTGGCAGTCTGATCGTGGTCGGCCCCGGAGAGAAGGTCCCCATCGACGGCGTGGTGGAGGAAGGCTCTTCCGCCCTGGATACGGCAGCCCTCACCGGAGAAAGCCGGCCGCGCTCCGCAGGCGTGGGCGATCCGGTCCTTTCCGGGACCATCAACCTGTCCGGCGTGCTCAAGATCCGCACCACGGCGGACTTTGAGGAATCGACAGCCTCGAAGATCCTGGATCTTGTGGAGAACGCGGCTTCGCACAAATCAAAGTCCGAGACCTTTATTGCCAAGTTTGCGCGGGTCTATACCCCCTTCGTCTGTTACGCGGCGCTGGCGCTGGCCCTTCTGCCGCCGCTCTTTATTCTGATCACGAAGATCGGACTTAACAGCTACAGCGGTGCCGGCGAGGTGTTCCGCGACTGGGTCATGCGTGCCTGCGCGTTCCTTGTCATCAGCTGTCCCTGCGCTGTGGTGATCAGCGTGCCCTTAAGCTTCTTCGCAGGGCTCGGCGGCGCGAGCAATCAGGGTATCCTCATCAAGGGCTCCAACTACCTGGAGACCCTTTCCGATGTGACCACCGTGGCCTTTGACAAGACTGGGACCATTACCAAAGGCAATTTTGAAGTGAGCGCGGTCCATCACAACACGATGGACAAAGCCCGCCTGCTGGAGCTGGCCGCCCATGCCGAGTGCCACTCTTCCCATCCCATCAGCCTGAGCCTGCAGCGCGCCTACGGCGGTCCCATCGACGCCGCCCGCGTCAGCGAGGTGGAGGAGATCAGCGGTCACGGGATCTGCGCAAAAGTGGACGGCACCAAAGTGGCCGTGGGCAACGAACGGCTGATGGAGCGCCTCGGGATATCCGTGCCTGCCTGTGAGCAGGACGCGGGCACCGTGATCCATGTGGCTGCAGACGGCGCCTACGCAGGGCATTTTGTGATCCGCGATGAATTAAAAGACGGCATCCCGGAAGCCATGGATGCCCTGAAGAGGGCCGGCGTGAAACGCAGCGTCATGCTGACGGGAGACATCAGCAAAGTGGCGGCACAGGTCGCCCGTGAAGCCGGGATCAGCGAGTTCCGCGCCGAGCTTCTGCCGCAGGATAAGGTCGCTGCCGTGGAAGCGCTGCTTGCGGAAGCGCAGGGCGGCAAAAAGCTGGCCTTCGTGGGCGATGGCATCAACGACGCCCCGGTCCTTTCCCGCGCGGACATCGGCATCGCCATGGGCGCGCTTGGGTCGGATGCCGCGATCGAGGCCGCGGACGTGGTCCTGATGGACGATGACCCGAGGAAGATCGCAAAAGCCATTGCCATCTCCCGCAAATGCCTGCGTATCGTCAGAGAAAACATTATCTTTGCCCTCACAGTCAAGGCCCTCTGCCTTATCCTGAGCGCCCTGGGCCTTGCCAATATGTGGCTCGCCATCATGGCGGATGTCGGGGTCATGATCCTCGCCGTCCTGAACGCTATACGCTGCCTCTTTGTCAGGAAGCTGTAAACACCGAAATAAAGAATCCCGTCTGTCCTTTCGGGCAGGCGGGATTTTTTGCTGAGATCGTATCTTATTTCACGATCTCGATCTTCGCGGCGTTCTGAAGGGTGTATTCAGGATACATGATCGAAGTGGCATCGATCGACTCGCCGTTGTGGAAGATATAGGCATCCGGGATATCCGCAGCGTCGATCTCTTCGCTGTAGCCGTCAGCGCAAATCACGTTGATGGCAGCGGCATCCGACAGGCCAAGGCCTTCCAGGATCTCCGTGAAGGGACGGCCGGCTTCCTGGGTGGCATCCTCAGGCACATAGAGCAGAGCGGAGTCTGCTTCGGTTTCCTTGACGGCGGTATTGAAGATCGTGATCTTGTAGACCGTGTTCTCCGCCACATCCGCAGGAAGGTTCTCCGCATCTACGCCGTGAGGCACGATGTACAGGATATCCTGCAGCGTGTACTCCGGATACATAATAGATGTGGCGTCTACGCGGCTCTTGTCTTCCGTGAAGAAAATCTCCACATTGGCCAGATCTTCTTTGGCGATCTCTTCCGCATAGCCATCGGCGCAGACGAAATCGTAAGAATCGGCTTCGACCATCTTCGTCACCTCATCGGCGCCGCCGAGCTTCTCAAAGAACAGTTCTTCGGCGTTCCAGGCTTTCTTCTTGGCAGCGACGATCGCTTCGGGGCCGCAGACTACAAAGCCGATCTTCCACGGCAGCTGCGACAGATCCATACCGGGACCGGCAGCGAGGAACATCGGATGCGCGCTCTGCAGAACTTCGGGGATTGTCGCAGTCAGCAGCTGATCTTTGAACGTTTCAAAAGTCAGATCTTCACCGTAGGTGTAGCCGTCACTGTAGGAAACGATCAGGACCTGACCGGTCACATCCGGTTCAAACCAGAAGTGCTTTTCGGCGAAGCTGCCGACGTTCCAGCCGCTCACAAGGTCAAAGCCCTTCGGGTCAAAGTACTCATTGGCTTCTCCCTGCTTCGGCAGGACATAGAGCGTCTTCACGACTTCCGGCTCTCCTGACGGTTCCGGTGCAGCTGTCGTCGCGGGCTCGGTAGGGGCTTCCGTGGTTGTCGGTGCTTCCGTTGTTTCGGGGGCCTTCGTGGTCTCCGGAGCCTGAGTGGTTTCGGGGGCCTTCGTGGTCTCCGGGGCTTTGGTGGTCTCGGGCGCCTGGGTGGTCTCAGGGATCTTCGTGGTCTCGGGGGTCGTTCCGCCGCAGGCCGTCATCGAAAAGACCATGGCCAGCGCCAAAACGAGGGCAAGAGTTTTTTTCATGGGTTTCTCCTTTCATGAATATGCTACGTAGTTTTTATCCTTTACCGTCCGCTCTGCCCAAAGCAGGGCAGCGGCTGCAGTCAAATCTTGCGGAAGTAAATGTCAGTTGTCATCCGCTTCCTGTCTGGTTTTGCTTAAGTCCTGCGTTCTTGACACATGCAGGATCGTGATGAGCACGCACAGCACCATGATCCCATTCAGGATGTAGAGCCAGCGCGCATCTTTGCTGTACATCACGGAGCAGATGGCGGTCACAATGACCCCAAGCCCCGAAGAAAGCAGATTGGCCGCGGAGTAGATGCCGCTGCGGTATTCGCTCTCGGAATAGACCGCGAGCGCTCCTTCGATCGCGCTTTTCAGCATCCCGTAGCCCAGTGCGAGCACGAGTGTCGCCCCGATCGCGAGGACATAGACGCCGGAAGGGACCGTGATCATCAGGGCAAAGCCGGCCAGCGTCACCGCGCAGGAGAGCAGGATGCCTTTGGTCAGATTCTTCCGGCTGAAGGACGGATTGATCAGGACCATTGCCGCCAGCATGCCGCCGTAATACACACTGCCGAGGACCGAGCTCTGCATGGTGTTCATGCCCATGCGGTCGGAAAAATAGGGCACGAAATACAGGCTGTAATTGGTTCCGAGGTTCATGTAGACGCAGAAGAAGACATTGGCGAGGGCAAAGGCCCTGGCGACCGGATTCTTCGCGAGGAATCTCAGGGCGTCACGGTAGGGCGTCCAGAGCTGCCTGATCGTCGTCCCGATCCCTGCCGGCTCTGCTTTCACCTTTGCGCGGACCGTCTCGCCGACTTTCGTTTCCTTCAGCAGAAGATGCCGCACGATGATCATGACCGTGATCACAAAGAAGCTGGCAAGCAGGAAGGTCTCCTCGCCCTTGACCAGGCCCTGCTTCTCCACATAAAGACCCGCGACAGGCAGAAGCAGGCCGGCGACCACCGTGATGATGTTGAACATATTCATCGCAACGATCTTTCCGTCATCTTCCGAGTCTTCGATCATCACCAGATAGTAGCCCACGCTCATCAGGCGGTTCGCGTTAAAAAGCACCATGGCGATCAGCGCCATGCCGAAATCCCGTGTAAAAAAGTACAGGAGGGGAGGGAGGGCGGAGCTTAAAAAGTCAAAGAGCGAGGTCGCGTTCCGCCTGCCCAGCCTGTCCACAACGGGCGCGGCCAGGAAGGAAAAGAAGGTCGCGGAAACGGTGCCCGCCACCATGAGCGTGCCCAGCTGAACGTCGCTGATGCCCCTCTCCTGCAGGTACAGGCTGATGTAATAGGTATAGAACATATAGGGGATCGCCCAAAAGGGATGCGCCGCAATGCAGACTGCCGCGTTCCCTTTCAGCTTGCCCAGATATGCCTTCACCCTCTTCATGCCTGTAATGCCTCCGGATACTTCGACTCAAATAAAGCCCTGTTCCGCGCACGAACCGTGTCCATGACCGGTCCGGGAATATTGTGGCCGCCGGCAAAGGCTGCGGAAAGCGCCCCGGCAAGCGCTGCGATGGTATCGGTATCGCCACCGATAACGGTGGAAAGGCGGATCGCCTGCCAGACGTTATCTTTGGCTGCCGCAAAGATGGCAAAGACGGCGCCGGCAACATCTGCCGAGGGCAGGCCAGTCCCCCAAAGGCTGTAGACATAGTCAAGGAGCGCCGCTTCGTCAAGTTCCGCAGCACGCTGCCTCGCCTTGCGGATCCTGCAGACCGCGCTCGGGGCGCAGCCCATCCAGGCCGCTCGGGCGATCAGGCGCCTTCCGCCCTCTTCTGCCGCCGCAAAGACCTCATCCATCGAAGCACCGGAGTATGCCGCCCGCAGGGCAAAGCCATAGGCACCGGCTGCTTCGAGCGCTTCAGACGTATTATGAGTCGGCAGAAGCGAGGTCCGGATGCTTTCCTCCAGTTCCTCTTCGCTCTGCTTCACATTCCACAGGAAGGCAGAAGGCGTCCGCATGATGCCGCCGCAGGTGGTCCCGCCCATTCCGGCTTCTTCCGCAGGCGTTCCCTTCCGGATGGCTTCAAGCGCCTTCAGGCTGCTCGGACCGATGTAGTGCTTTTCCACCGCGCCGGTCTCGGCGATCCAGGCTTCGAGCGCGCTCAGCACGCCTTCCAGCGTCACGGCGCCGCGCCGCCTGGCCTCTGCGAGCAGGTACAGATTCTGCTCAGTATCATCCGTCACGCTGCCCCGCTCCAGAATGTTGTGGGTAAGGGACAGCGAAGGATCAAGAAGCCCCTCCGGAAGGCCTTCAGGCATTGCGCTGCCAAAAGCCTTCCGGATATCTTCCGGGCACATAAATTCCGTGGGCATGCCCATGGCATCCCCTGCGGCAAATGCCTCCCAAATCGCGCGGATCCGCGCCGCTTCACTGACTGCTGTCCCTCTCATCCCATCTCCTAAAAAGTCGGGAAATCGCCAAAATTCTCTTCCAGGAAGCGATATCCCCGCCGCAGTTCCTCCATGGTATTGTCGATATACCAGCGGTAAGCCGGCTCCAATGTAAAGTAGCCTTTGTACTGTTTTTCCTCCAGTGCTGCGCGGATATCCTTCCAGTCGAAGGTCCCGTCGCCTGCCGGGACATGCTTGAACGTCCCGAAATCACTCATGTGCAGGTGGCAGGGCACGAGCTGCCGCAGAAACTCGCCGGGATCGCCGTCTGCTTCCTTGACCTCAGTCGTGTCGACCATCGGTTCAATGTTCGGGCGGTCCAGCATGGCCACATAGTCAAGCAGTGCCTTGGCGGTCGGCGCCGAACGCGGATGGTTCTCCATCGCCATGATGTAGCCATAGTCCGCGCAGGTATCCGCAAGCCAGCGCAGGTTATCGATCATGGGCTGATTCAGCAGCTCATCATGTCCCTTCAGCGAAGGCTCATCGTGCGGATGCACCACGAGCACGTGGCAGTCCAGCCGTTTGCCCATGCCGAGCAGCTTTTTCGCGTAAGCGCGGCTGTCCGCGATCATGGAAGGCGTGCAGTTGTACTGCATCCCGAAGAACACCAGCGGATAGTGGATCGAGCCGAGCAGGATCCCGGTCTTTTCAAAGGCCAGGGTGCTATCTTCGGACACATCCGAAAGCGCCTGCGGCATCAGCTCCGCCCGCGGAAAGCCCGCGTCGTGGATCATCTGCAGCGCAGTCACACTGTCGTAGGGATACAGGGCGCCGGTAGAGAATGAAAATCGTTCTTTCCCCATAGCTCCTCCTTATTTATCGTCGATCTCGGACTGCAGTTCCTTCACAGCCTTATCCAGCAGCTCCTGCGATGTCCCGCGGCCTTTTTCCAGCTTGCCCAGAGCAGCCTTGATCTGGCTGTCCATCGTACCCATTTCCTGGAAATGCGTGTAGGCCCAGGTGTAGCTCAGCTGATTAAAGGCGACCGTGTACATTTCGTTCGCGGCGATCGCATCCTTCACTTCCTGGCGTTCCATGGCGGATTTATGGATCGGCAGGTAACCGGTCCCCAGGGCGAAGGTGGTATTGTTCTCCGCATTGGCAAGATAAGACACATATTTCCAGGCTGCCTGAAGCTTGCTCTCATCTTCGGTCAGGATGACCAGGACGTTGCCGCCCAGAGCAAGGGAAGGCTGTGTGAAGTACGGCATCTCGATCGCGCCCAGTTCAAAGGAAGTGGCGTCCGCAGTCCAGCGGGAAATACGGTTCGAGGAAGCGGCAATGAAGGCCAGGTTTCCGCCCAGGAAGGCTTTTTCCGCGTTGCTGTGCTGCGCGGCGGACATGTAGCCGGCATCCACCAGGGACTTCCAGTAATCCGCGACTTCAACAGCCTTTGCATTGTTGAAGATCGGGGTGATCTCGCCATTGTTGTTTTCAATGATCTCGCAGCCGTTCTGCATCAGCATGGATTTGAACAGCCAGGCTTCGTCGTTGGTATCGAAGGCCTTGAAGCCGTCGGAACCGCTGATATTGCCCTTCTCCATGACCTTGCTGAGCACATCGTAGAATTCGCTCCAGGTCTTCGGCGGGTTCGTCATGTCCACGCCGGCCGCTTTCAGAATGTCCTTGTTGTAGTACATGACCTGTGTGGAAATGCCGCAGGGGATGGCGCAGATGCCTTCGTTCATATAGTCGCAGTAGTCCATCATCCCTTCAAAGACGTCGTCCTGGTCAAAATCCGAGGTCGTCTTCAGCAGCTCGGCGATCCGGAAATCACCCTCGCCGCCGGTGTACAGCGGGCCGGCATACATCAGGGCCACGTCGGGCTGGGTGTGCGTCAGCAGGGCCGCACTGACCTTGGTCGCGGTATCGCCTGAGCCGCCGGAATAGGACAGTTCGAGCTTCACGCCGTATTCGTTCTCAAATTTCTTGGACAGCTCGTTGAACAGTTCGCCGCTGGTGCCGCTCACGGCATACCAGACCGTCAGAGACTGGCCCTTGATGTCTGCTTCGGTGCTCTGTACCGGGGCAGCCGTACTGTCCGAAGCGGCAGGCGTTGTTTCGGGCGCTTTTGTCGTCTGCATAGCTGTTCCCTCTGTCGTCTTGTCCACGTACTGGGATACGCACCCGCTGGTCAGCGAGAGGATCATCAATGCTGCCAGAAGTATCGCCGGGATCCGTTTTTTCATCAACATTTACCTCATCTTTCATTAAGATTTCATGCCGGTCAGCGTAATGGAACGCACCAGCTGTTTTTCAAAGAAGATAAAGACGATCAGGACCGGAAGGATGGTCATGACCGCGGCCGCCATCATCACCTGATATTCCGATGAGGATTCCTGCGTCAGGTATTTCAGCCCGATCGGCAGGGTCCGGTATTCGGTCTTGGTGGTGATGATCAGAGGCCAGGTGTAGCTCTTCCAGTTGCCCAGGAAGGAGAACAGCGTCGCCGTCGCGATAGCGCCCTTGGTGTTCGGGACCACGACCCGCATCATGATGCCGGCCGGCCCGCAGCCGTCCAGTTTGGCGGCATCGATCATATCCTGCGGGATCGAGGCGAAATAGCTCATGATCAGGAAGGTCGTAAAGGCGGTGGTGATCTGCGGCAGGATGATGCCCGAGTAGGTATCGATCAGTCCCAGGGACGCGCAGAGCAGGTACATGGGGATCATGGTGACGACCATCGGCACGAACATCGAGGACCGCATCACTGCCGCAACAAAGCCCTGTCCCGGCCATTTCAGATGAACCAGCGAGTAAGCCGCCAGGATGCTGATCACGATCTGCAGCGCGGTCTCCGCAACGGTGGTCAGAATGCTGTTCCAGTAGTAGCGCAGGAACGGGATCATGGAGAACACCTGGCTGTAGTTCTTCCAGTTCCAGACAGACGGGATCCAGCGCGGCGGATACTGATAAACGTCAGCCGCGGTCTTGAAGGACGAGAGGATCATCCAGACAAAGGGGAAGATCATCGCGAGGGACAGCAGGAAGAGGACGATAAAGCTCACCGTGTGGCGGTTGTAGCTGTATTTCACTTTTGTTGCTTTGCTCATCACGCGCCTCCCTTAATCGATGTCGACGGTCTTGCGCGCGCCGACCAGGCTCTGGAACTGCGTGAGCACGAAGATGAGGACGAACAGCATCAGAGCGCAGGCGCAGGCCCTGCCCATGCGGCCGTTCGTGAAGGCCAGCTCGTAGATATAGGAGACGATCAGCTTCGTGGAGCCGAGCGGGCCGCCGTCGGGAGTCATCACGTTGAATTCCGCGAAGACCTTGAAGCTGTTGATGATGCCCATCATGATGACAAAGGAGGTGATCGGCCGAAGCAGCGGGAATTTCACCTTCCAGAACAGCTGCCATTCACTGGCGCCGTCCAGCTTTGCCGCCTCCGTATAGGAATCCGGGATGTTCTGCAGTCCCGACAGGAAGAGGATGATGTTGTAGCCAACGCCCTTCCACAGGGAGAACAGCAGGATCGACCAGAGCGCCGTGCTTTCATGGTACAGCCACTGGCTCTCGGGCAGGCCGAGCCAACCGAGGATCTGGTTGAAGGGGCCGACGGTCGGATCATAGAACCAGATCCAGATCAGGCTGGAAGCGACCATGGGCACCACGACCGGGGCAAAGAAGGACGAGCGGAAGAACTTCTTCAACGGGAGGCTCTTGTCCAGCAGCACCGCGAGGAAAAGGGCGATGGACGTATCCAGCGTCAGCTTCATGACGGAATACTTGACCGTATTCAGCAGGCTCTTCCAGAAATCTTCGGTACCAAGGAGCTTTGTGTAATTGTCGAACTTGATGAACTCCATGGTCCTGGTCTTTAAGTTGAAGTTCGTGAAACTCAGCTCGACCACGTCGATGACCGGAATGATGAAGGTGAAGACCATGAATCCGATCGTCGGGAGAATGAAGAGAAGGCCGATCATGACTTCATTGGTCTGGTATTCCCTGCCGAAGATCTTGACTTTGTTGCGTTTTGTGCGCCCCGTTTTCTGCGCACCCATCTCAGTGCTCATAAGCGTCTCCTTTTCAGGACCCGGATCACATCCGGTACATATTGCAGGGTCACGCTGCCCTCCGGCAGCAAATATGGATTTCCGTCCGCGACTGCGCAGACGTTATCGTTCAAATGGTCAAGGCGCAGGCTGTCCTTTTCTGTCAGCAGAAGCTGGCCGCCGGTCCTAAAGCAGCTTATTCCGGCATCGTCATCTTCCATGCTCACCACCGGATTCGGGCCAAGGTACACTGCCGCCTTAAACTCAGAACCGGGCGTAAAGCAAAGAATGCCGGTATAGGCTCTGCCGTAGAAATTGTCCGGTTCAACCGGTGAGACGACCATCTGCGCCGCGCGGTAGGGCGGCGCGGCAAGCGCTCTGCCGTTTAAACTCATGGAAGAAGGTCCCCGGAAAAGATCTTTTACCGGTGCCTCTTCCGTAAGCCTGCCGAAGGCGGCAAGCTCTCTTCCCGAAAAGGTCCTGGTCTCTCCCTCGGCAGAGGTCCCGAGGAAGGTATTGCCGATCACGATGTCATTGAAGCCGTAGGCGATGTGCCGTCCCTGCACGTCCCGGGCCTCGACCGCGCCGAGGCTGATCTCTGCAAGCGAATCAGGGTCCGGGAGCTCTTCCGCGCCGAAGCTGACGATGGGACCGACATTGGCCGTTCCCGCGCCGATGCCGAGAAGCGGCACCTTGCTGCCTTCAGCGATCACGCACTCCGCCGCGTAGGCTGCGGCGCCGTCGCCGCCCACCGTGACCAGCAGGTCCGGTCCTGCCGAAAGCAGCGCCCTTACTGCGGCATTCAGCCGGGGCACATAGCCTTCTGCCTCTTCCGGAAAGATGCAGCGGGGAAGCTGCTCGCCTCCGAAGCCCGCCGCAGCGAGAAGCTCATGAGCGCTCCAGGCTCCGGCGATCTTCTGCAGCACCGCGGCGGCTTTTCCTCCGCCTCCGGCTTTCAGATTGGCAAGAACTGCGATCTTCATGGCTCGATCATGATCTTGAAGGCTTCACCGCGCGCCAGCGTCTCCATCGCTTCCTGTCCCTTTTCCAAAGGAAGGCGGTGGGTGATCAGCGCCTCATAGCGAGCCGGATTTTTGCGGATCATGGAAAAGGCCTCATGGAAAGCCGGAAGGGCGTAGCCGCTGCAGCCCATGATCTGCACAAAGCGGTAGTGCAGTGCCTTTGCCGGGATCTGCAGCACGGTATCGGAAGGAAGGCCGGCAAACACATGGACCTTGCCGCCGCTTTTCACTTTCCCGACCGCTTCTTCGATCAGCGCCGGCACATTGACCGCGACCAGGATCTTATCAAAGGAAGCCGCCGCGTACAAGGCTTCGGTCGTATCGACCGGGATCCCCCATTCGTGCAGTTTTTCCTGCCGCTTCGGATTGATCTCGCCTACGCGCACATCCACGCCTTTTTCCAGCAGCGTCATGGCCGCGAGCGTCCCCATGGGGCCGCCGCCGACGATCAGGACGTTATCATCTTTTCTGATCTGCAGCTGGTTTAACGCCGTCAGCACGCAGGCAAGCGGTTCTGTCA
>Ga0129307_1000765_pt1 | contig 44493 bp, 41 predicted proteins | sample P1105metagenome_FD_94437 | JGI IMG/M metagenome (GOLD analysis project Ga0129307, IMG submission 94437) | Capybara group fecal microbial communities from Wisconsin, USA - P1105 metagenome | ecosystem: Host-associated > Mammals > Digestive system > Large intestine > Fecal | place: USA: Wisconsin...
TGGCTTTTTACCAACTCTTTTTGTCCGACCTGTATCTTCTTGGAAACAAGATAAAACGGCTGCAGCTATTGGAATTCCTTCGCTTACAGCCGTTTTTACCAACTCTTTTTGTCCTATAACCCCTGAAAGACGACAAAAAACTAAAAAGCCGATAATGCAAGCAGTATCGACTTCTTAGTATATGAAATGTGAATAAGAAAGAAAGCTTAGTCAGGCTGCCTGGCAGCTATCTGTATTCGTCCTTTCAGATGAGTCAAGTATAGCCGAGAATATGAAAAATGTCAAGTTGGAGCATTGCACTAGAAACGTTGAAAAATCAACCTTTGTAAGGTCCTTCCAACAACGTACAGTAGTTGCAAAAATACAAAGTTCAGAAAATAATGAACAATAAACATGAGCAGAAAAGTGCATCCCGCGCCGTCGTTGAAATAAAAGCCCTGCTGGCTTATAATACAGTCATGCATGAATTTCCAATCACAGAGAACATTGTCCGCATAGCGGAGGAGCACTGCCGCAAGGCCGGCGGGACGAAAGTCAGAAGCATAAAGCTCGTCGTCGGCGATTACTCGGGATATGTGCCGGAGTCTATCGGCATGTATTTTGATATCATCGCAGAAGGCGGCCTCTGCGAAGGAGCGGGGATCGAGTTCGAGAGAGTGAAGCCGATGCTGCAGTGCCCGGCATGCGGGACGATGTTTCACCGGCAGCCCGGCTCTTTCGCCTGCCCGCAGTGCGGCACCGACGGCGAACCGACCGATGTCGGCAAAGAGTTTTATATCGATAGTATCGAGATAGAGTAAATTGGCAGAGCAAACGACAGAACGGATCCGTCTGTGGGGCATCGTGCAGGGCGTCGGATTTCGTCCCTATGTCGCCAAGGTCGCTGCGGCGCTTGGCATGAAGGGGACCGTCTCCAACATCGGCGGCCTGGTGGAAATCTATGTGACGGATACGGAGCAGCGGATCACCGCTTTCCTGAATACGCTGATCGAGCAAAAGCCGGGACCGGCTGAGATCGTTCATGTGCGCCGTGACCCGGCGCCGCTTAACGTGTTTGAAACGTTTACCATCCTGCAGAGCGGAGAGGGCGAACGGGAAGTCGCGATGATCCCGGCGGATATCGCCGTGTGCCCGGACTGTCTGCGGGAGATGTATACGGCTTCCGACAGACGGCACCGGCACCCGTTCATCAGTTGCATGGTGTGCGGACCGCGCTACACGATCGTGGACAGGTTCCCCTATGACAGAGACAACACGTCGATGATCGACTTCCCGATGTGTCCGCAGTGTGAGACGGAATACACCATGCTGAAGGACCGGCGCTACCACGCCCAGACCATCTCCTGCCACGACTGCGGCCCGCAGATGCTGGAACGTCTGGCGATCGACGACCCCACCGAAAAAGAGCCGCTGGAACGCGCGGCGGCACTCCTGAAGGAAGGGTGTGTGGTCGGCTTCAAGAGCATGGGCGGCTACAATCTGCTGGCGGATCCGCTTGACCCGGATGCTGTCCGCATGCTCCGCGAGATGAAGGGACGCGAGAAAAAGCCCTTCGCAGTCATGTTCCGGTCGGTGGAGGAGATCCGCAACTACTGCCATGTCAACGACGTGGAGGAAAAACTCCTGACCTCCTCTGCGCGCCCGATCCTGCTGCTGGAGAGAAAAACGACCGATGAACTGCAGGCATTCCATCCTGCTGACTATACAGAGTTTGAAAAGAGCCGTTTCATCGGCTCGTTCCTGCCGTCCATGGGCGCCCAGTATCTGCTTCTGGACAACTTTGAAGGCCCGCTCATCGTAACGAGCGCCAACCGGTCCGGGATGCCGATCATCAAAGAGGATCGGGAGATGTTCCGCTTTATGGAGGAGAGCCCGGATCTGGCAGCGGTCTTCTACAATGCGCGGAAGATCCGTGTGAGTGTGGATGACAGTGTCTGCCGCGTCATCGACGGGCAGCCGCAGATCATCCGCCGTTCCAAGGGATATGCACCTGTGCCGCTTTACGTGGAGCCCTGCGAACAGGAGATCCTCGCCTGCGGCGGACAGCTCAAGAATTCGTTCGCACTGGGGAAGGGCGGATTTGTCTACCCGAGCCAGTACTTCGGCGATATGGACAGCGCGGAGAACCGGGCGCTCTACGAGGAAAACGTCGAGCGCATGGCGGTCCTCTTCAGGATCCGGCCGGAAAAGGTCGTCTGCGACCTGCACCCGAATTACTACACGACCGGCTTTGCGGAGGCGTATGCAAAGGCGAACGGCCTGCCTCTCGTCCGGGTCCAGCACCACCACGCGCATGTGGCCTCCGTCATGGCGGAGAATGCCATCGAAGGACCGGTTATCGGCGTCAGCTTTGACGGGACCGGATACGGCACGGACGGCGCCATCTGGGGCGGGGAGTTCCTGCTCTGCGAGAAAGGGGATATGAAGCGTCTTTCGCACCTCAGGTACGTCGATATGATCGGCGGCGACAGTTCGATCGATGAGGGCTGGAAATCGGCCGCCAGCTATATCTTTGCGGCGGCGCACGGATACTATGAAACGGAGACGTCTGCCGGCGATGAGACCGGTCAGCCGGTACAGGAGGATATCACCATCGATATCCATGAGATGATCGAATACAGCGAGCGGATCGGAACGCTCGAACAACGGGAGACGGAGATCCTATACAAAGCCATCGAGGCCGGGATCAATACCGTGAAGAGTTCCAGCATGGGCAGGCTGTTCGATGCGGTGGCTGCACTGCTGGGGATCTGCGATCACAACTCGTACGAAGGTGAAGGCGCGATCCTGCTCGAGGATGCTGCTGCGCGGGCGCTGGATTCCCCCGGAAGGGAGGAAGCGGACGACCTGGCGCTGGAGTTCCATATGCGCATCGCCTACATGATCGCGGCGAAATGCCGGGAGATCCGGGAGAAGACCGGTGTCAGCAAGGTGGCGCTGACGGGCGGCGTTTTTCAGAATCGCATCCTCATGGAAGAAACGCTCCAGCAGCTGCGTGCAAATGGATTTGAAACGTATTATAATATCTCGGTCAGCCCCAATGACGGCGGCATCGCGCTGGGGCAGGCCTATGCTGCGAGTTTTCTAGGCGGAGAAATCCCGTCCTGAAGTGGCTAAACAGAGAAAGTTGTGGCACAATAAGAGATGTGCCTGCGACCTGTCATCAGGAAAGGACAGACCGGCAGGAATATAGACAAGGAGAACAGAACACTATGTGCATTGCGATCCCCGGTAAAGTCGTCGAAGTGGACGGCATGCGGGCAAGAGTAGACTACAGCGGCAATCAGGTGACCGTTAACACCGGACTGGTGGAGCCGAAGGTCGGCCAGTATGTACTGGTCCACGCGGGCTGCGCCATTGAAGTGATGGAAAAAGACAAAGCGGAAGAGCTGATCGAGCTGTTCGCGGACATCGAAGAACTCGGCGCATAACGGCGCGGAGAGTGGAGCATGGTATGAACGAACAACTTGCCAGGATCGTTTCGTATTTAAAAGACTATGACGGCCCGGAGATCCGTCTGATGGAGGTCTGCGGGACCCATACGGCCGCGATCTTCAAAGGCGCGATCCGCAGTCTGATCTCGCCGAAGATCCATCTGATCAGCGGACCGGGGTGCCCGGTCTGTGTGACGCCGGCCGCATTTATCGACAAGTGCGTGGAGTACGCCCATATGGACGGCCACGTGCTCTATTCGTTCGGTGATATGCTGAAGGTGCCGGGCACGGCGGGCAGCCTGTCCGACCACAAGGGGCAGGGGGCGCACGTGGAAGTCGTGTACTCGCCGTTTGAGGTCCTGGAAAAGGCGGCTGCGCAGCCGGAAGTGACCCATGTCGTGGCGGCGGTGGGATTTGAGACCACAGCCCCGATTTACGGCCTGATGATCCGTGAGATGCAGGAAAAAGATATCCATAATGTGCGCCTTGTGACGGCGATCAAGACGATCCTGCCGGCGCTGACCTGGATCTGCGACAGCCAGCCTGAGATCGACGGGTTTATCTGTCCGGGACACGTCTGCGTCATCATCGGCAGCGACCCGTTCCTGCCGCTCGCAGAAAAGTATAAGAAACCGTTCGTGGTAGCGGGCTTTGAGCCGGAGCATCTGCTGGTGACCATTTATGATCTGGTCTGCCAGATCGAAGCCGGCGAACATAACGTCGGCAACCACTATAAGAACGCTGTCCACGCGGCGGGCAACCGGAAGGCACTGGACGTGCTGGAGGAATACTACGAACCTGGCGCGGCGGTCTGGCGCGGGCTCGGGAGCATCCCGGACTCCGGCCTTTATATCAGTGAGAAATACCAGGAATACGACGGAGGCAGCTTCGGCCTCGATCAGGATATCGAACTGCCGCCGGCATGCCGCTGTGCGGATGTCATCACCGGTCGGATCAATCCGGCGGACTGCCCGATGTTCGCCTCCGGCAGCTGCACCCCGACCTCTCCGTACGGGCCGTGCATGGTCTCGGCAGAAGGGGCGTGCGGCATCTGGTACCGCAACCGCTAACACAGGCGGCAGCAGGAGCGATCCCTTAAGAAAGAGCAAACAGACATGAGCGAAACAAAAGACATCATCACCATGGCACACGGCAGCGGCGGACAGGCGTCCCATGAGCTGATGAGCCGGGTGTTCGGCAAATACTTTCACAATGAGATTCTCGACGCACTGGAAGATGCGGCGGTCCTTGACATGGAGGCGGGCAAACTGGCCTACAGCACGGACAGTTTTGTCGTGACCCCTCTGTTCTTTAAGGGCGGCAATATCGGCAAGCTCTGCATCGCCGGGACGGTCAACGACCTGCTGATGATGGGAGCGGAGCCAAAGTATCTGACCTGCGGATTCATCATTGAAGAGGGATTTCCCATTGAGGACCTCGACCGGATCGCGGCTACCATGGCGGAAGAAGCGGCCAAGGCAGGCGTGCTCATCGCGGCGGGCGACACCAAGGTCGTAGATGGCCAGGGCGGGCTGTACATCAACACGTCCGGCATCGGGATCATCCCCGAAGGCAGAGCCGCCAGAGCGGCCAATATGAAGACGGGCGACAAGATCATCCTCTCCGGCAATCTCGGCGACCATCAGGCGTGCATCTACAGCGCCCGCATGGGCATCGAGAACGAGATCCGGAGCGACTGCGGCGTGCTGAAGGACATTACGGACGCTCTGTACGGCGCCGGCATCACACCGCATACCATGCGTGACGTGACACGCGGCGGTCTCGGTACGATCCTGAACGAGCTCTGCAAGGCGGCAGGGTGCGGGATGCGCATCGAGGAATCGCAGATCCCCGTGGACGAGAAAGTCGCTGGACTGGCGGGCATCCTCGGCCTTGATCCGCTGTATATGGCGAACGAGGGAAAGATGATCGCGGTCGTAGCGGAAGAGGACGCGGACAAAGCGCTGGAGGCGATGCGGCAGACGGAGCACGGAAAGCATGCGATGGTGATCGGAACGGTCACGGAGGATGCGAACGTGCAGCTCGTCACAGGACTGGGCGGCGTGCGTGTGCTGGACGTTCTGTACGGCGAAGGGCTTCCGCGGATCTGTTAGCAGATCGATGCGGGCAGGCCCCATTACCAGATGAAAGACAGCAAAGCAGCAGAACATTCTGCTGCTTTTTTCGTGTCACCCCATTTTCCGGCGTAGGAGGTACGAATGAAATAGTGTCAGACAAAGTGGCGCTATGAAAAGCGAAAACAGGGAATGCCCCGCGGCGTTCCCGGAAAGGAAAGACAGCATGAGAAGTTATGAAATGTCATTAAGAAAGAAAGTCACTGCAGCGGCGCTGACCGCTGTGATCAGTATCGCACCGGTCGCATCGACGGCAACAGGCGTTTTCGCGGATACGGATGATATGCCGGCGCCGATGCCGATCGCACAGATGATGCGCGATGCGGCCGGCCATCTGCTCGACCACGAGGGCAATGTACCGGAGCCCGGCACGGGTCCGGCGCCTGCGGAGATGCAGCTGCAGGAGAACGGAGAAAAACCCGTGGATCTGCAGTTGCCGGAGAACGGTGAAATGCCTGCGGATATGCAGCTGCCGAAGAACGGTGACTTCGGTATGCAAAAGCCTGGAAAATTCGGCGGTATGTTCAAGCAGTATCTGGATCATGCTGGCAATGTACCGGCACCTGGAGAAGGTCCGGCACCCGGCAGCGGTCCTGTTCCGGCAACCGTAAAGGACGCGGACAGCAGCACAGCACCGGCGGATGCGCAGGCACCTGAGAACGGCGAGGCGCCGCAGGATATGCCGAAGGGCAAGGCGCCGCAGGATATGCCGAAGGACAAGGCGCCGCAGGGCGATACGCAGCACGGCAATGCACCGCAGGATATGCCGAAGGACAACGGCACGGACGGACAGCAGTCCGCAGCACCTGTGGATCAGGATGGCAATATGCCGGCACCGGGAAGCGGTCCGGCACCGGGGAACGGCCCGGCACCCGGCAACGGGCAGGCACCTGCCAGCGGTCAGGGCGGCAGCGCGCAGAATTAATTCTGCCGGCCGCGTGTATATAGAAAACGGGCGGATCAGTTCCGCCCGTTCTTTTGCGATTCTTCTTCGATGGCCTGGGTGACCTTTTCTGTCTTTTCGCGGAGTTCCCGGATCCTGTCGGAGGTCTCCTTGACCTGACGCAGATTCTGGATGTTGTCCTGCCGCAGTTTTTTGATCTCGTCGGTGTACGCTTCCTGCAGGAGTTCGAGTTCGTCGAGCCCCGGCGTTTTCTTTGGCGCCGCTGGTTCTTCACGCTGCTCGAGCGGGATGTAGGTCTGCCGCGGCTGTACGTTCACGTAGGCAGGACGCATCAGCTTTTTGCCTGCGACGAGTTCCTCAAGCCGGTGTGCGCACCACCCGGACAGTCTCGCCATGGCGAAGAACGGGGTGGCGACATCCATCGGGATGTTGAGCGCATTGTAGACAAAGCCGGAATACAGGTCGACGTTGGCGCACATCTGCGTTTCCTTGCCGGTAACCTCGGCGAAGAGAGAGGGGGTACGCTGCTCGATGTAATCGTACAGGGCGAAGTCTTCTTCGAGCCCCTTGCTTTTGGCCAGGTTGCTGGCAATGCCCTTGAGCATGACCGCACGCGGATCGGACTTTGTGTAGATCGCATGCCCCATGCCGTAGATGAGGCCGGAGCCGTCGTTGGCCTGGCCCTTGAGGACTCTGGTGAGGTATTCGTCGACCGCTTTGCGGTTGGTGATGTCGCGGACGTTGGCCTTGAGGTCCATCATCATTCTGGTGACGGAGATGTTGGCGCCGCCGTGGCGCGGCCCTTTGAGCGACCCGATCGCCGCCGCGATGGCGGAGTAGGTATCCGTCCCGGAGGAGGAGATCAGATGGGTCGTGAAGGTCGAGTTGTTACCGCCGCCGTGGTCCGCATGGAGCACGAGGCTGATGTCGAGCGCTTTGGCTTCAAGGTCTGTGAACTCGCCGGTCGGCCGCAGCATGCGCAGCACATTCTCCGCCGTGCCGAGTTCCGGAACAGGGTAGTGCAGGTGCATGCTCTGATTGTCGTAGAATGTCTGCTTGGCCTGGAAGGCGTAAGCGATCAGCGCGGGGAAGTACCCGATGATGCCGATGGACTGCTTGAGGACGTTGCCCAGCTCTGTATTGTCCGGGTCGTCGTCGTAGCAGTACAGCGCCAGCACGCTTCTGGCCAGTTTGTTCATGATATTGTTGGACGGTGCGGTCAGGATCATGTCGCGCGCAAAGCCGGTCGGCAAATCGCGCTTTTCGCCGATGTACGTCTTGAAGGTCTCCAGTTTTTCGGGGGTCGGCAGTTCGCCGAAGAGCAGGAGGTAGGTGACCTCCTCAAACCCGAACCGGTCCTCCGCGATGTAGTTCCTGACGAGGTCCTTGACCTCATAGCCGCGGTAGAACAGTTCGCCCTCGATGGGCACTTTATTGTTGTTTTCGTCGACGTCGTAGCCGTGGACGTCACTGATCTTGGTCAGTCCCACGACAACACCGGTGCCGTTCGCGTTGCGCAGGCCCCGTTTGACGTTGTATTTCTGATACAGATCCTCGTCGATCTCGTTGATGGTAGTCAGGCGTCCCTTCATGTGTTCCAGGTAGTCTCTTGGAATCACAGTCCCGGCCTTGCGGGGGGTACGCCGTGTACGTTTGAAATCCAGCATATCTTTCTCCGTTCACATTGATTTCCCTGCCGAAAAGCAAGAATAATTCATGATACCACAAAATGGCGGTTTCTGCTATCCCTTTACCGCGATAAAGTAATCGCTGTGACCGGCGGGCAGAGAAGCGGTTTGCAGGACAATTGCGAGCCGCCGGCACTTAGCGACTGGCGAGCGCAGCGAAGCCAGAGCTTAGTACCGCTGCGAGCGAGCACTCTGCCCCGCGAAGTATGAGCGGCTAGGCAGAGTCTCTGCTAGCGATGCCCGAGCTTTGCTCGGCTAGCAGCGCGAACGTAGAGCATTAGCGCGAGCGTGTCCCCGCGGACCACTTCTCTGCCTGCCAATACAGCATTTACGAAATCTGCGTTATCTGATAGGATAGAAACGCTCGGCATTTTGCCGGGAACTGACAACAAGATGTGCATTAGTAAGGGGAAGTTAATGTCGAAAAAGAGAGTATTCGCTATTGCAGGGGCCTACGTCGCCTGGGTCATGGGGTCCGGTTTTGCGACCGGGCAGGAGATCTTTCAGTTCTTCACGAGCTACGGGTATTACAGCATCCCGATGATCGCGATCACACTGGCGGGATTCCTCCTGGTCGGCACCGCATTGCTTGGGACAGGCTTTGATCATAAAGACCAGCTGCAGGCAAATCCGGAAGGAAAGCCCGGACAGAAGCCATTTGACCATTTCAAATATTTTTGCGGAGAAAAACTGGGCGTGGTGTTTGACTGGTTCCTGCCTGTCAGCATGTTCGGCGGCCTTGTGATCCTGTTCTCGGGCTCCGGCGCCACATTGGAGGAGTACTATGGGCTCAACCATTTTGTCGGTGCCGTGCTGATGGCGTCACTGGCGTGCGCGGCATATGTACTCGGGTTTGAGCGATTCCTTAAGATCGTGTCCTGCATCGGGCCGGTGATCATCGCCTTTACGCTCACCGTGGGGATCATCACAGCACTGCGCGATGCGGATCATCTGGCGCTGGTTGAATACTACGACGGCGCACTGTCGGTCCGGCAGCCTGCGCCGTTCTGGTGGCTGTCGGCGCTGCTTTATATTTCCTACAACCTGTGCGGCGGGTCCAAATACTATACGGCGCTCGGCGCCAGTGCGGTGACGCGCAAGGAGGCCGTCTGGGGCGCGATCGCAGGTTCGGTCGCACTGATGGCTTCGGTCACCCTGATCGACCTCGCCATGATGACGGAGCCGAGCAACTCGCTGGTCCTCGGCATCCCGACACTGTATCTGGCAAAGCGCGTATCGGCGGTGCTCGGGGCGCTGTTCAGCGTTGTGCTGCTGCTCGGGATCTTCTCGTCCTGCAGCGCCATGATGTGGACCATCTGCGAGAAATTCGTCGTGCAGGGGACAAAGAAGAGCTATCTGTTCTCTGTCGGAATCGCTGCGGCGGCGCTGGTGCTCGGTCTGCTGCCTTTTGCGAGCCTCATCGGGCACATTTATACCGCTTTCGGATACATTGGCCTTGTATTCATAGGCTGTGTAATTAAGAAGAGAATCGAACATCGGATCGCGAAGTAAAAAGAGATATGAAGCGTCTGAGACAATTGCCCGCCGCCGGCACTTAGCTAATGAATTCTCACGCACACTATGATAAAATATCACCATGAGTAACGAGACAAATATGACACAGAAAAACGATGCGTTCAGCCATCTGAACAAAGAACAGCGGGAGGCCGTCCTGACCACGGAAGGGCCTCTTTTGATACTGGCCGGAGCAGGCTCCGGAAAGACCAGTACGATGACCCACCGGATCGCCCATCTCATCAAGGATGAAGGCGTGGAGCCGTGGCAGATCCTGGCGGTAACCTTTACAAACAAGGCGGCAGGGGAAATGCGCGAGCGTGTAGAATCGCTGCTCGACGGTCCTGTCAATATGTGGATCCTCACATTCCACGCAGCGTGTCTTCGTATTCTTCGCAGACACGCCGAAGTTCTAGGTTACAGTAATTCTTTTACGGTCTACGATCCTGTGGACTGCAAAGCAGTCGTCAAAGCGATCGTAAAAGAAGAGAAGATCGATGAGAAGCAGTTCCCGATCAGTTCGCTCCTCGGCAAGATCAGCGATTGCAAGGAACAGGAGATCACACCACGGACATACCGGACGGCTTTCGGCACCGGCTACCGGGAGGATGTCATCTTCCGCGTCTACGAACGCTACGAGCACGAACTGAAGAAGAACAACGCGATGGACTTCGACGACCTGCTGCTCAACACGGTCCGCCTCTTTGAGCGCGATGAGGCCGTGCTCGATCAGTATCAGAGGCGATTCCGCTACATCATGGTCGACGAGTACCAGGACACCAACCACGTCCAGTACAAGTTCGTCCGGGCGCTGGCCGAAAAACACCGCAACATCTGCGTCGTCGGCGACGATGACCAGTGCATCTACCAGTGGCGCGGCGCGGACATCAGCAACATTCTCGATTTTGAGAAGGACTTCCCCGGCGCGAAGGTCATCAAGCTGGAGCAGAACTACCGCTCGACCGGCAACATCCTCGCAGCGGCGCACAGCGTCATCGCGAACAACAGCCGGCGCAAGGCCAAGAAGCTCTGGACCAGTGCGGAAGAAGGGCAGAAGATCACGTATTTCAGGGCGGAGGACGAAAAGGACGAAGCACGTTACATCGCCCAGGAGATCGACCGGCTCTGCACGATGGACCGGCAGTGGAAGGATTTTGCGGTGCTCTACCGCACCAATGCGCAGTCCCGTAACTTTGAAGAATCGCTGTCCCGGCGCGACATCCCGTACCGCGTCGTCGGCGGTGTCAGATACTACGAACGCAAGGAGATCAAGGACCTCGTGGCCTACATGCGCCTCGTGGAGAACCCGGACGACGAACTGTCGCTGCTCCGCATCCTCAACGAGCCTAAGCGCGGCATCGGCAACACGACCCGCGACAAACTGACGGCGCTCGCAGGCGTGCGGCAGGAGAGCCTGTTCCGGACGCTGTCCGACCCGGATGTGCAGGAAGGTCTTTCCGCCAAGGCCGGGAAGGCTGTGCACGAGCTCATGGAAACGCTCACCAAATACCACGACGAGCGCGCCAACCTGCTGATCTCCGATATCTACGACGGCCTTTTGAATGAAACAGGGTATATGAAAGCCCTGGAGGATATGAACAACGTCGAGGGCGACAGCCGGCTCGAGAACCTGCTCGAGTTCCGGACGGTCATCGAGGATTACCAGAAGGAGGGCGGCGATTCACTGCCGGAGTTCCTCGAGAAGATCGCGCTTTTGTCCGACATCGACAACCACGATCCCAGAGAGAATGCGGTCGTGCTGATGACGCTGCACAGCGCCAAGGGACTTGAGTTCCCGTTCGTCTTCATGCCCGGCATGGAGGACGGTCTGTTCCCCGGCTGGCGGGCGCAGGACAGCCCGGACGGCCTCGAGGAAGAGCGCAGACTCTGCTACGTCGGCATCACCCGCGCCAAGGAACGGCTGTGCATGACGAGCGCGTCGTACCGCACCCTCTACGGCAAGGGCAGCTACACCCGCGAATCCACGTTCCTGCGGGAGATGGATCCGAAGCTCCTTGTGGGCGACGGCGTCTTCCAGAAACGCGAAGAAGTGATGCACGGCAGATCCGTCAAGATCGATGGATACAGCAATCCCGAGCCGTACCGTCCGTTCGGCGGGAATATCGGCTCCCCGTACGACCATATGGGCAGCGCCAAACGCGAAGTTCACGCGAAGAAAAAAGCGCCGATCGCACTGGCTGCCGGCGACAAGGTCTTCCACAACAAGTTCGGAGAGGGGCTTGTCATCGAGGTCAGCGGCAATGTGGTCAGCGTGATGTTCGACAAGGCCGGCCTGAAGAAACTGGCGGCGGACATCGCACCGCTGAAGAAAATATAAGTACGATACAATAACTCTTTCGGAGGTCCGTTCATGGGCAGAGAAAAGCAGGAAGAACAGCTGCAGATGGGCATGTTTGATACAGCGGAAGCAGGGCAGGCGGAGGCGCCGGCGGATGCAGATGCCATGCTGCCGCGCATGAAAGAACTGGTCGCAACACTGGACGAAGCGGCGCGTGCGTACTATGCAGAGGGGCGTGAGATCATGTCCAACTTCGAGTACGATGCGCTGTACGATGAACTCGCTGCCCTGGAATCGCAGACCGGCGTGATCCTCGCCGGCAGTCCCACCCAGCGGGTCGGCTACGAAGTGATGACCGAACTGCCCAAAGAGCGCCACGAGAGCCGGATGCTCAGTCTGGACAAGACCAAGAGCGTCGAGGATCTGGCAGCCTTTGTGGGGGAACACGAGAGCCTTATGTCCTGGAAACTGGACGGCCTGACCGTGGTCCTGACCTACCGCGGCGGCGAACTGTACAAGGCGGTCACCCGCGGCAACGGCGAGATCGGAGAAGTCATCACACCGAATGCGAAAGTCTTCGCGAACGTGCCGCTCAGGATCCCGTATGAAGAGGAACTCATCCTCCGCGGCGAAGCGATCATCACCTACAGTGGATTTGAGAAGATCAATGCGGAGATTCCCGAGACAGAAGCTAAATACAAGAACCCGCGCAACCTGTGCAGCGGCTCTGTTCGACAGCTGTCCAGCAAAGTGACGGCGGAGCGCGGGGTCAGGTTCATCGCCTTCTCGCTTGTGAAGGGCCCCGGTGAAACGCGCAGCGAACAGTTTGCGTTCCTGCAGGGGCAGGGGTTTGAAGTGGTTGCATTTAAAAAGGTGTTCGGGGCGGATGTGCCGGATACCGTCAAATGGTTCGCGGGCAAGATCGAAGGAGAGGACTATCCGTCGGACGGTCTTGTCGTGACCTATAACGATATCGCCTACGGAAAGTCGCTCGGGACAACGACCAAATTCCCGCGCGACAGCATCGCGTTCAAGTGGCAGGACGAGACAGCCGAAACGGTGCTGCGGGAGATCCACTGGAGCCCGTCGCGCACAGGACTGATCAACCCGATCGCGGTCTTCGACCCGGTTGAGCTCGAAGGGACAACGGTCAGCAGGGCAAGTGTGCACAACGTCAGCATCATGAAGGACCTGAAGCTCGGCATCGGCGACCGCATCATGGTCTACAAGGCGAACATGATCATCCCGCAGATCGCGGAGAATCTGACGTGCCTGGGCAATGCGCCTGTGCCGGCAACGTGTCCGGTGTGCGGGGCTGCCACGGAGATCCGGGCTGAGGGGACCGTGGAAACGCTCTATTGCACCAATGCGGACTGCCCGGCCAAACAGACGAATGCCTTCGCGCTTTTTGCGTCCAGAGACGCCTTGGATATTGAAGGTATGAGCGATGCCGGCGTCGAAAAACTGATCGACCTCGGTGTGCTGCATACCTTTGCGGATTTCTTCCGGCTCGCGCCGCATAAGGAAGTCATCGTCGAGGCCGAAGGATACGGGGAAAAGTCCTTTGACAACATGCTGAAAGCGGCTGAAAAAGCGCGGCATACCACGGCGGCGCGGCTGCTGTATGCGCTCGGCATTCCCGGTATCGGCAGCGCCAACGCCAGAGTGATCGCCGCCTATGCGGGCGGGGATATGGCGGCGGTGCGTGCGCTCACCAAAGAAGAGCTGATGACCATCGACGGGGTCGGTGAAGTGCTGGCGGATGCATTCACGGCGTACTTCGGAACCGGGCTCGATGAAGCAGCGCAGAGCGATACGCAGAAGCGCCACAACGAAGAGCTCGATGATCTTCTGAAAGAACTCGTCATTGAGCAGCCGCAGACAGCAGGTACACAGGATATGGCCGGCCTGACCTTCGTCATCACCGGCAGCCTGAACAACTATACAAACCGTGATGAACTGAAGGCGGAGATCCTGCGGCGCGGCGGCAAGGTCGCCGGCTCGGTCAGCGCCAAGACATCGTATCTGATCAACAACGATGTCAACTCCACATCATCAAAGAACAAGAAGGCGAAGGACCTGGGGATCCCGATCCTGTCAGAAGAAGACTATCTGGCGCAGTTCGGGGAAGAGTCCTGACGGCAGCGGGTTATCTGTCTGCAGCGGCATATCGGTATTGCAATTCGGCCGCTGTTGATATAAGATAGTACGGCAGATATCTGTCAGAAGGAACGCCTTTTGACGGCTCCGCCGGCTGTGCCCGGGCCCTGCGCAATAAGACGCTGTGAACCTTGTCAGGTCCGGAAGGAAGCAGCAATAAGCAGAGGTTCTTATGTGCCGCAGATCAGTCTGGGTAATAGCAGCGGGGTCGTCAAAGGGCGTTCCTTATTATGGCATCCGCCGGTTATGAAACATACCGGCAGGAAGGAAGCGATTCATGTATAAAGCACTATACCGTTCATACAGACCGGAGGTCTTTGAAGAGGTCCTGGGGCAGGAACACGTGATCCGTATCCTGCAAAACCAGGTCGCGGCGGATCAGGTCAGTCATGCCTATCTGTTCTGCGGCACCCGCGGGACAGGCAAGACTACGATCGCGCGTCTTCTGGCCAAGGCGGTCAACTGCACAGGCGAAGGGGCAAGACCCTGCGGCCACTGTGCGAACTGCCGCTCCATCATGGAAGGGTCGTTCATGGATCTTATTGAAATCGACGCGGCGTCGAACAACGGCGTCGACAATATCCGTGAACTGCGAGAGAGCGTCAACTATCCGCCGGTTGTCGGACGTAAAAAGGTCTATATCATGGACGAAGTCCATATGCTGTCTCCCAGTGCGTACAATGCACTGCTGAAGACACTGGAGGAACCGCCGGAAAACGTGATGTTCATCCTGTGCACGACGGAGCCCGAAAAGCTGCCGGCGACGATTCTGTCGCGGTGCGTGCGCATGGACTTCCGCCGTGTTTCCGAGCAGGCGCTCAAGAGCAGACTCGCTGAGATCTGCCATGACAGAGGTCTGGAGGTCGAGGAGAGCGGGCTTGGTCTCATCGCGCAGGCGGCGGACGGTTCGGTCCGCGACGGATTGAGTATTCTGGAGCAGTGCATCTCGGGACGGTCCGGGCAGATCAGCCGGGAAGATGTGCTGGATGCGATCGGTACGGTCGGAGAAGAAGATCTGATCGCCCTGACGGATGCCGTGATGCAGCGGCATGTGGCGGACGGACTTTTGATGATCGAAGATATGCTCCGCAAGGGCCGCGATGCGCGGCAGATCATCCAGGGCTGGATGGGGCACTACCGCAACCTGCTTCTGGTCAAATTCCTGGAAGACCCGGCGGGGACGCTGTCCATGTCGCTGGAGAATGTGGAACGTGTCCGCATGCAGGCGGAACGCCTGGAAATCGGCGCGGTGACAGGAGCAATCCGTGAGCTGTCGCAGATCCTGTACGATGCCAGAAGATCGACACAGCCGCGCGTGCTGCTCGAGATGGTATTTGTGAAACTCGCAGCCGGAGACGGCTTTGATGAAGAGATGCGGCAGGTGACTTATCAGCCGCAGCAGTTCGAGGCATTTGCAGCGGCAAAGATCCAGCACGATCTGCACGGGCAGCAGCCCGCAGTGCCGCAGTATGAGCAGCCGGCAGAGCCTGCGCCGCAGTACGAACAGCCGGCACCGCAGCCGGATCCCTATGCGATGGATCTCAACTCCCTGTGGGAAGCATTTCTCGACAGAGGTGAGCGGCAGATCGGTGCGCAGTTCTTCTTCATCCGCGGCAGGGCGGTGCCCGAGTCGCTGGAGGACGGTGTCCTGCGTGTACGCGTACGCGGGGCGGCAAGACAATACGTGGAAGAAAACCGCAACACGCTGTCGGCACTTCTCTCGCAGGTAGCAGGAAAGATGACACTGCTGCTGCCTGTCGGCGATGAAGAGCCGGCACCGCAGTATGACCAGCCGGCAGAACCGGCACCGCAGCAGTACGAACCTGCGCCGCAGTACGAACAGCCGGCACCGGAGCCGGACCCTGCAGAAGCGCTGCGCAGCCAGGCATCCGACATCCTGGGGCTGGACATCAAACTCGAACAGTAAAAGCAGAAAAGGAAGCGATTCCTGAATATAAAGGAGGAACAACATGGGCAAAGGTATGAGAGCAGGCAGAAAGCCGAAGCCGGCAGGCGGCGCCAACATGCAGAAGCAGATGCAGGCCATGCAGCAGATGCAGGCCAAGATGGAAGCGCTGCAGGAAGAAATCAATGAAATGGAGACAACCGCGTCCTCGGGAGGCGGTGCTGTCAGCGTGAAAGTGAACGGCAAGAAGGAACTGCTGGAGATCAATCTGCAGCCGGAAGTCGTCGATCCGGACGATATCGAGATGCTGCAGGATCTGATCCTGACGGCTGTCAACGAGGCGCTGCGCCAGATGGAGGAGATCTCCAACAACGAAATGAACAAACTGACAGGCAGCCTGGGGCTGCCGGCGGGGATCCTGTAGGAGCAGACAGGCGCTATGAAGAGTTACGCCAAACCGCTGACAAGGCTCATCGGCGAGCTGTCAAAATTGCCTGGCATCGGCGGCAAGACCGCACAGCGGCTGGCCTTTCACATCCTGTCACTGGACGACGCGGAAGTGGAATCGCTGGCGACCGCGATGACGACCGCAAAGAGAGAAATGCGGTACTGTTCCTGCTGCGGCAATCTGACCGACCGCGATCCCTGCGAGATCTGCCAGGATAAAACGCGCGACCGCAATGTGATCTGCGTGGTGGAAAATGCGCGGGATGTGTATGCGATGGAGCGGATCCGCGAGTACCACGGTCTGTATCACGTGCTGCACGGGGTGATCTCCCCGATGGACGGCATCGGGCCGGAGGATATCAACCTCAAGGAGCTTATCGTGCGTCTGCAGGACAGCACGGTGAACGAGGTCATCATCGCGACCAATCCCAACATCGAAGGAGAGGCGACCGCGATGTACATCGCCCGCCTGATCAAGCCGACCGGCATCAAGGTGACGAGGATCGCGCACGGCATTCCTGTCGGCGGCGATCTGGAGTATACCGATGAAGATACGCTGCTGATCGCGATGGAAGGGAGGCGCCAGCTATGAGAAGACGCATGGATCCCATGATGATCATCATGCTGGCCCTGATGGTGACGCTGGCGTTCCGGCAGGGCGCGCACCAGTATGCTTCCCCGATGGACTGGGTCATGGAGAAGGTGTATATCCTTCCCGGTATCATCATCGGTCTTTCGTTCCATGAATTTGCCCACGCCTGGGCGGCAAAGAAACTGGGGGACAAGACGGCCGAACTGCAGGGACGTGTGACGATCAATCCGGCTGCGCACATCGACATCGTCGGATTTGTGTCGCTTCTGATCCTCGGCTTTGGCTGGGGGATACCGGTCCCGGTCGATGAACGCAATTTCAAACACCCGCGCCGGGACAACATCATCGTTTCGCTGGCCGGTGTGACCATGAACCTGCTGATCGCAGTGGTGTTCACTGTGATCCTCAAGATCGTGACGATGACGATGGGGTATTCCCTGACAGGGATGACCGGGGCTGTGTGGACGATCGTCTTTGATGTCGTGATGATCAACCTGGTGCTGATGGTTTTCAACCTGATGCCGATCCCGCCGCTGGATGGATTTAATCTCATCACAGAGGTCTTCCGGCTGCAACGGTACAGCTGGTGGAGCACGGTCTACCGCAACGGCTATATCTTCCTGATGGCCTTTATCCTGTTTGATATCAGCGGGCATGTTCTGACGCCGATCCTGAATTTCCTGCTCTCGATCATCTTTTCGATCCTGTGAGCAGCAGGGCTGATGGCATAACGACCAACAGTTTGCTGACGATGAGTCAGTTGACAACCAGCGGGGAAATATTTAAAATGTTTTTGTTCACAACACCTGCTTCATGGGGCAGGTAGAGCGAGTAAAAAAGTAAGGAGAAATCAATCATGAAAAAGAATGTAGCAAAACTGCTTGTCGTCTGCCTGATCATGACCATGGTTATGGCGCTGGCATCCTGCGGCGGCAGCAAAGAAGAAAGCCCCTATGTCGGCACCTGGAATGCTGTCAATATCAGTTACAGCGGTGTCGAGATGACCCCTGAGGATGTCGGCCTTGAATTCCAGCTCGTGATCAATGAAGACGGCACGCTGGCAGCAACCACCAACGGTGAAGCGGACGGCGAAGGCAACTGGGAAGCGACTGATGATGGCATCAGCATCACAGATGCCACCGGCTCCGAGATGAGCGCCGTTATGGACGGCGACCAGCTGATCGTCGACTTCGGCGACGATTTCATCGTCACTATGGAGAAGGCTGAATAAGCAGCTTTTCACTGCACGATTACGAATGAAAAATACCGGCTCTCAGGAGCCGGTATTTTTTACTCTTTTGTGTGGATTGCTGTTTACTCCATATGCCGCCGGATCGAGTTGTTCATATGCGATTCCATGGCGGCGACAGCAGCGTCCACGTCGCGCTCCCGGATGGCCAGGAAGATCTTTCTGTGCTCGCTCAACACGGTCTGCAGATAGCCCTCGGTGCGCGAGAGGGAGGAAGCATCGTGCCGGATGTAATTCTGATAGGAGGAGAGGAGCTGCGCCAGCATGCGGTTGTGCGAAGCGCGGTAGATCATGCGGTGAAAGCTCCGGTTGATGTTGAGCATCTTTTCGATGTCGTTCTTCAGGGTGTAGAACTCCATGAACTCGAAGTTTTCTTCCAGTTCGTCCATCTCTTCGTCCGTGATCCGCTCCACAGCCCAGCGTACCGCCTGGATCTCGTAGATCTTACGCATTGTCATGATGTCGGTGATGTCCTGGCGGGAGAGGCCGCGGATGAATGCGCCGCGGTTGGGGATGTTCTCGATGAGGCCTTCCACCTCGAGTTTTGAAAGCGCTTCGCGGACCGGGGTGCGGCTGACTTTGTATTTGTCGCAGATGGTCTGCTCGGTCAGTTTGCTGCCGTCTATGAGTTTGCCGGACAGGATGTCCTCGCGGATGCGTGCTGCGAGGTCTTCGGAAAGAGACGCAGCGGTCTGTTTGATGCCGGAAAGGCTTTTGACTGTGACTGCCATAGGTGTTGCAGTTTCCTTTCTTGATACTTCTCTGGATTGTGTATTCGTATACAATTATACAAACTGCGGCACCGCGCGTCAATGCGATTCCAATACCAAAGCGGCGCTCTGGTAGTGTATAATACTGATATGTTTGGATACGTCACATGCGATAAAGCAGAACTCAAGATGAAGGACTGGGAACGCTACAATGCGTACTATTGCGGTGTCTGCAAGTCCATCGGCGCACGCTACGGGCAGATCCCGCGGATGATCCTGACTTTTGATGCGGCCTTCATCGCTGTGCTTCTGGCGGGACTGACGGAGGAGCCGTCCGGATACAGCCTGCGCAGCGAGCGGTGCATCGCCCATCCTGTGAAGGAAAAACTGGTCGTGCGGGAGGCGGCTGTCGACTACGCCGCGGATGTGATGCTTTTGCTGGCATATTACAAGATGGAGGATGACCGGCAGGACGAGCATTCCGTCAAGGCTTCTGCAGCGGCGAGCTACCTGAAAGGCGCAAAGCGGAAGATCGAAGCGGCGCGGCCGGGGCTCGGCGAGGTGCTGGCGGCACAGCTGGCGAGGCAGTCGGAACTGGAATCGCAGATCTGCGCATCCTGCGACCAGGCGGCCGATCCCACCGGAAAGATCATGGAAGCCATCCTCACAGAAGGGCAGAAAGCGGTACGGGTGCAGCAGGAAGAAGACGACCCTGCAGGCAGCCGGATGCAGCAGGCGGAACAGCGCGTGCTGGCGCAGTGCGGCTATCAGCTCGGCCGCTGGATCTACCTGATCGACGCGGCGGACGATCTGCAGGACGACATCGCAGACGGCGGATACAACCCGTTCAAAGAGCGATTCCGCTACGATCCTGTAAAAGAAACAAAGGAAGATTTCAGCAAGCGCGTGCATGATGATGCTGAGCGGATCCTCCTGTCGTGCCTGGAGGACATGGCCGGCAGCCTGGATCTGCTTGAAATCAGGCGCAATCAAGATATAATTAGGAATGTGGTACAGTTCGGACTGCTGCGGCAGACGGACAAAGTGCTTGAAAAACTGAAAGGAACCAATACATGAGAGATCCCTATGAAGTACTGGGTGTCCGGCAGGGCGCCTCTGAAGAAGAGATCAAAGCAGCATACCGGGAACTGGTAAAGAAATACCATCCCGACAAATACCAGAACAACCCGCTCGCGGACCTGGCGGAGGAAAAACTGCGCGAGGTCAACGAAGCGTATGAGTATCTTGAGAAGAATCGCATGGCCGGCGGGTCCGGCAGCGGCACGTACCAGAGCGATACGTACAGCAGCAACTCATATACCGGCAATGACGCCTACGTCTACCAGCAGGTGCGGCGCGACATCGATGCGGGACGCCTTGCGGATGCGGAGGCGGCGCTGGCGGGTATCAGCATCCGCAATGCCGAGTGGATCTTCCTCTCCGGGATGATCAGCTACAAGCGCGGCATGTATGACGATGCGTATGCCAAGATCGATCAGGCGTGCAACATGGAGCCGTCGAATTACGAATACCAGCGCGCGCGCAACACCATCGCGCAGATGGGCAGCCGCTACCGCAATGTATCGCAGGGGCAGGGATACAGCTATGAGGATGCGTTCTGCCAGGCGTGTCAGTGCTATCTGTGCGCAGACTGCTGCTGCAACTGCTTCTAAGACAGTACGCTCATGCGGGAACAGAAAGCCGGAACAACTGAACAGAGAAAGCAGCAAATGACGGGCCGGAGGGGGCTCTCTGCGTACCATATGGCGCTGGGAGGCATCCTGCTGGCTCTTTGCATAGCCGGCGTGTTCATGAGCAGCATCGTGCCGGGGGCGGAGATGACGCTGCTTCTGGTCGCTTCGGCGGGTATTTTTATCTTCTGCCGGGAAGCCGGTGCGGCTGGCGGTGGGGTATTGTACGCGGCGGCCTGCGGGCTGAGCTTTATCCTCGTGCCGAACAAACTGGCGGTCCTGCCGCTGGCGCTTGTGTTCGGCCTCTATCCGGTACTCAAGTATCTGCTCGAGAAAGCCGCCGGCAATCCGCAGGGACTTTTGCAGAAGATGCCGGCAGGGGCGGCGAAAAACAAGGTACTGTGCCTGCTTGGCAAGACGGTATACTATGTCCTCGCCGGCGCACTCGCGGTGACGGTATTCCGCGGCGTGTTCTTCGGGGAAGCGGAGCTGTCGTTCTTGCCTGCGGTATCGGAATGGCCGGCTGCGCTGCTTCTGGCAGCCGGATGGGTTGTTTTTATCGCCTACGACGTGATCCTGACGGCCTGCGTGATCTGGTATGAGAAACGCTTTGCAGGGCGTGTGCCGGGTGCGGCCGCTGCGGCAGAACCGCCGCTTGCACCGCCGGAGATCATCCTGTCGGATCCGGCGCAGCATGAGGATATGGAATAAGGGAAATGGCTAAGAAGAAACTTACAAAAGCACAGGTCATAGAAGTCCTGGACCGCCTGCGGGCAGCGTATCCCGAGGCGGGATGTGCGCTGGACCACTGCGATCCGTACGAACTGCTGGTCGCGGTGACGCTGTCGGCGCAGACGACGGATGTCAGCGTCAATAAAGTGACGCCGGCGCTGTTTGCGGCATATCCGGACGCCTTTGCGATGGCGGAGGCGGATCCGGCTGACATTGCCGCGATCATCCGCACGATCGGTCTTTATAAGACGAAGTCGCAGCGGCTTGTGGAGCAGGCCCGCACACTGGTGGAACTGTATGACGGCAAGGTCCCGGATGATCAGAAAAAGCTGCAGGCGCTGCCGGGCGTGGGGCAGAAGACCGCCAACGTAGTCATGGCGGAGGCGTTCGGCCATCAGCGCATCGCGGTGGATACGCACGTGTTCCGCGTCAGCAACCGGATCGGACTGGCGGACGCAGGGGATGTATTCAAAACGGAAGAACAGCTGAAAAAAGCGATTCCGGAAGACAGATGGACCGAAGCGCACCACACCATCATCTTCCATGGACGGCGCTGCTGCAGCGCCCGTTCACCGCAGTGTGACACCTGTCCGCTGGTGGATATATGCTTGAAGCGCGGGGTCTGATCACAGGCGTGCGATATAAGGAAGAAAGAGTGAACAAACGATGAGGGAGCTTACCAGAAGCGCCATTGACAGCGCGCTGAGCAGCAATGAAATACCGGTCTACGAACTCCTTGAGGAGCTGGGGATCGACTACACGCTGACAAGACACGAAGCATTCCTGACCTGCGACGATGTCGAGAAGAGCGATGTGGAGTTCCCGGGTCTTCATGTCAAGAACCTGTTCGTGCGGGATACACGGGCGGATCAGTACTACCTGGTCCTGCTCCTGTGGCACGAGAGATTGGATATCAAGGGATACCGGGACGTGGTCGGTTGGAGCCGGCGCATCGCGTTCTGCGGGGATGATGAATTAAAAGAGTATCTCGGTGTCGCCACCGGCGCGTGTTCGGTGTTCGGCATGCTCAATGATAAGACGCACGCGGTCACGCTGGTGGTCGGACACTCGATCGCAGCGGCGCCGGAGACGGAGATGATCAATTTCCATCCGAACGACAACCGCGCGACCGTCACGATGACAGTCGGCGATATGCGCCGCGTGATCGAGGCGATAGGATGCAAGGTCATCTACGACGATCAAGAACCGGCAGCAGAGTGACAGAAGGATTGGAAGATGGGAGACAGAAAAGAAAGCGATTACGAATACAGAGTACCGTTCGGCACGAGCCTGTTCAACGGCGAGGGACTGCTTCGCCCGGATGCCTATCTGCGGATGGCGACCGATGTGGCGGATCAGCACGTACGGTCCTTTAATGCCAACAATGGCATGCTGATGGAGCAGTTTGGCGTGGCCTGGGTGCTCCTTTCCATGGAGATCCACCGGCTCAGTCCAGTCAGGCAGAACGAGACGCTGACCGCAAAGACCTGGTGCACGGGCTGGCGGCACGGTATGTTCGGTCGCGATGTTCTGTTCCGCAATGAGGCCGGTGAAGCGGCCATCGGGGTCGGCTCCATGTGGACGCTTTTTGACGTGAACGCCAGAGAGATCTACAAGGGTGAAGAGGCCTACGAAGTGATGGACCTGCGGGAAGAGCCGTCTCTCTATCCCGGTAAGAAGGCCCGTTTTAAGACCAGAAAATACGACCTGGCCGAAATGGAGACGCGGATCATGCAGCCATCTATGATCGACGCCTCCGGGCATGTCAATAACAGTCGCTATGGAGAGTTCTTATATGATATGATGTCTGCAGGGGCACGTGACCGCCTCGCCGACGTGGACCGTTATGAATTCTTTTTCCACGGCGAATTATCGGAAGGGGACAGTGTCACGCTGTCGCGCTTTGAGAGTGATGAGGAAGTTCTGGTGACCGGCAGCAAGGCGGCGCAGGAAGCGTTCGTCGCGAGGGCGGTTTTCAGATAGTAAAGGGCCCTGCATGAATCGCATACGCAAAAGTATTGCAATTAAGAGCATTGCCGGGATCGTCCTGCTTCTCACCATCTTTTGTGTGATCGTGGGGCAGATCGGCTATCAGGGGTTTACCAATGCCCAGCTGTCCGAATATGCGGAGGGCGCTTTTAAGGTTGCACAGACAGCCGCTCTTTCGGTGGATGCAAACGAGCTGGATGCGTACAAGGATAGTCAGGGCCGCGGGCAGAAGTACCTGAATGTCTGGACCAGCCTGGCCAGGACCTGCAACTCGACGCAGTCCACGTTTATCTATGTGATCGAACCCGATGCGGACTACAAGCACATCACATTCTGGTTCTCAACGGTCAACACAGGGACCAGTTACACACTGTATCCGTTTGGATATTACCGGGAAACCACAAATGAAGATTATGAGAAGAAATACAAGAGAATCATGGAGGATGACTCGGAAAGAGAGCTGGTGATCCGCGACCAGGGGTACATCGAGACTGACCCGCATATCACGGCCATGGTGCCGCTCAAAACAAAAGAAGGGGATGTGGTCGCGATCCTGTGCGTGCAGCGGCAGATGGAAGATCTGGTCGAAACCAGAAACCAGTTCCTGATCAGTATCTTTGCGGCGCTTCTGGGGCTTGCCATCATCGCAGTGGTTATTCTGTGGCTGTATCTGCGTACGATGTTGCTGAAACCGGTGAAGGAGATCACAGAGGAAGCGAGCCGCTTTGCAACGGAGAATATATACACGGAAAGCAAGCTCACCGATACGATCCGCAACAAGGATGAGATCGGCCTGCTCGCTGCTTCGATCGACCAGATGGAAGAACAGGTCCGCAGCTATGTCGATGACCTGAAAGAAGCAACGGCCAAGGAAGAGCGGATCGGAACAGAACTTGCGCTGGCGACGCGGATCCAGACAGGCATGCTGCCGCACAATGCACCGGACCGCAGCGAATTTGCACTTTCGGCGTCGATGCGCCCCGCACGGGAGGTCGGCGGCGACTTCTACGACTATTTCATGATCGATGATGACCATCTGTGCATGGTCATGGCGGATGTGTCCGGTAAGGGGATTCCGGCGGCGCTGTTCATGATGGCCTCGAAGATCATCCTGGCGAACAATGCCAAGATGGGCAGGTCTCCGGCGCAGATCCTGGAGCAGGCTAACGCATCGATCTGTTCCAACAATGAACTGGAGATGTTCGTGACCGTCTGGCTGGGAATTCTGGAGATTTCTACCGGCAAACTGACCGCGGCCAATGCGGGTCATGAATACCCGGCGCTGATGCAGCCCGGCGGGCCGTTCGAACTCTATAAAGACAAACACGGATTTGTGATCGGCGGCATGGACGGTATGCGGTACACGGAGTATGAGCTGCGGATGCAGCCCGGCACAAAACTCTTCCTCTACACGGACGGCGTGCCGGAAGCGACGGATACAGAGCTGCATATGTTTGGTGCAGACCGCATGCTCGATGCGCTGAATGCGGCAAAGGCTGCCGCACCGGAGGAGATCCTCAAAACGGTCCGCAGGGAAGTGGATGTGTTCTCAGCAGGTGCGGAGCAGTTCGATGATCTGACGATGCTGTGTCTGGAATACAAAGGGGCGCAGGAATAACAGCCTGCTGCTGATGGGTTCTGCCCCGCATAATATTTATGGCAACCATAGGGAATGGTGATGTATCTCCGTGGCAGATGTATGGTATACTATGCATGGCTTGACGGAAGGGGGGGTCATTACTATGCAGATGAGAAGAAAAGACAGAGAAGTTACAGACCTGGCAGTGATCAGAGAGATCCTCGACAAGGCGCGCTACCTGCACCTCGGACTCTTTGACGGGGAGCATCCGTACATCGTGCCGCTGCACTACGGCTACGAGATGGACGAAGAAGGCAAGCTGACCTTCTACATGCACGGCGCCAGACAGGGTCACAAGGTGGATCTGGTCAAGGCGGACGGCCGTGCGTTCGTCGAGATCGATACCGACGAAGAACTGATGTATTCGGATATCGCCTGCGACAACGGGGCGACATACTCCAGCGTAATGGCACGCGGCAACGTGACGCTGCTGGAGGATCCGGCTGAGAAGGTCAAGGGCCTCAAGGCGCTCATGAAGTTGCAGACCGGCAGAGACTTTGAGATCAGCGAGAAGATGACCAATGCGGTCAGCGTCTTCAAAGTCGACGTGACCGAGTACTCTGCGAAGATGAGAACAGAATAAGCCTGCAGCACAGGCAGAACAGTGAAAAACAGAACCCGGTGGTGCAAACCGCCGGGTTTTTGGTGAAATGCAACATGCTGTGTTGCATTTTGCGCGTGCAAATTGCTTGCCAGAACGAAGAATCGCTCTGTACAATGAGGATGTCAGAAGAAAGGAGGCGCTACGATGCAGGCACTTGGAACAAAGATCGCGGCAAAGCGCAAAGACCTGGGCATGACCCAGTCGGAATTCGCCGAACGGCTTTCCGTTACCAGACAGACCGTCGGCCGCTGGGAAACCGGCGCGGCGGTGCCGGATATCGATAAGATCAGCGACATCGCGGACATCCTGGGCGTGAGCTGCGATTACTTATTAAAAGACGACCACACAGAAGAGGGCGGCGCGGCATCGGCAAATCCTGTCAGCAGACTGCTGCAGGATGCCGTTGGAAGAAAGGTAAAGCTGTCGTTCTTCGACGGGGAGGCAGACATCGATCTCTATGATACGGTCGTAACGATCGAAGCGTTCGAGGGCAGCTGGATGAAGGTGAATGCGGAGACGAAAAAAGGAGCGGTCGAAAAACTGATCCCGGTCTCGTCGATCCTGTCTCTCGCCTATGAAGAGGAGGATGCGTGATGTTGGTATATGTGGCACTGGTATTCGGCATCTTTGGCTTAGTCGCCTACGTCGGCGAGGAATCGCTCAAAAAGCGAATCACCGCACTGGAGCGGCAGCTGACGAACATGCAGGGAACATCCTTTGCGGAGGAACGCCGCTCGCTGATCGATATGGCCCGCTCCTATATCGGGCAGCCGGTACAGATCAGCCTGAAAGAGGACGATCACGACGTCGATATCATGATGTACGGCAACACAAAGTATGGCAGCAACACGATCCTGGATGTGGATCAGGACTGGATGCTGGTGCGTGTTGAAGGTCCCAAGTGGACAAAAGAAAAACTGATCCGCCTGGAATCCGTCGAGCGGATCACCCTGGTAAAGGAATAAGCGGATACACAGCATTGACTGTACAGAAAAGCCGGTTCGTACATGAACCGGCTTTGTGTTTGTGTTTTGTTTCTGTGGCACGCATCTGCGCTGTCCGGACAGGCGCTACGCGAGTCCCTGGTCCTTCTTCATGCAGCAGTGCTTGTACTTCTTGCCGCTGCCGCAGGGGCAGGGATCGTTGCGGCCGATTTTCGGCTGCGCTCTGTGGAATGTCTTGGACTGCTTGTACGCTTTGTAAATCTCCTCGAGTTTGTCCATGTCGAAGACCTTGGTCCACTCTTCGAGGCCGTACAGGTGCTCGGCGCCCGCGTCGTGCATGTTGAAGTAGAGTTTCTCGAAGTCGATGTCGAGGTCGATCTGCGATTCCAGATCGAGATCATCCAGCACGAACGGCTTGTTCAGGCTGCTCTGGATGCCGTCGAGGAAGCCCATGAACATGACCGGGCGGACCTTGTACTTCTCGGCGAGTTCGCCGATCTTGCCGCTCATCGGCTCCTTGTGGTGGGAGAGGATGTCCGCATAGATCGTCATCTCCGCCTCGCTGTATTCCTTCCAGAATACGTTGAACTGGCCCTGGTCGCGTTCTTCTCTGATCAGATTGTCCCATTCTTTAAAAAGTGTCATATGCTTTCTCCTTTATTCTATGCCCGCGGCCGGCGGGCTTTCTTACGTAGTTGTTGGCGGGCGTCTTTATTTCAGGTGCTTTGCGATCGAGAGGACGTCTCCCATCACGGCGCTGCCGGTGGGCAGGGGACCTGCACCTTTGCCGTAGAACATGAGGTCGTCCACCGCGTTGCCCTTGACGAAGATCGCGTTGAATTCGTCGTTGACGCCTGCGAGGGGATGGCTCTCCGGGAGTTCCATCGGGCCGACGCTGTATTCGATGCCGCTTTCCGTCTTCGCCGCTCTTGCGATCAGCTTGATCTTATTGCCGCGCGCTTTGGCAGCCGCGATGTCGTCCATGGTGATCTTCGTGATGCCCTCGCGGGGGATGTCGTTCGGATGGACGTAGTTGCCGAACGTCAGCGCCATCAGGATGGTCAGCTTGTTCGCCACGTCGATGCCTTCGACATCCGCGGTCGGATCCGCTTCTGCAAACCCTTTCGCCTGCGCATCTTTCAGGACCTCCTCGTAGGGGAGTCCCTCGTCAGTCATTTTGGTGAGAATGTAGTTCGTCGTGCCGTTGACAATGCCAAGGACCTCCATGAAGTCGTTGGCCTGCAACACCGTGGTCAGTGCGTTTAGGACCGGGATCCCGCCGCCGACGCTCGCTTCGTAGCGGAAGAAGACTTTGTTCTCCTTTGCGCACTTTGTCAGGGCGTCGTAGTTGGCCGCGACGGCTGCTTTATTGGCGGTGACGACGTGCTTGCCGTGCCGCATGGCCTCCAGCATGAAGGTCGTTGCCGGCTCGATGCCGCCCAGCAGCTCGATGACGATGGAAATGTCCGGATCCTCAAAGATGACGGATGCGTCCTGCGTGAACTGTTCCGGCACAACGGTGATGTCGCGTTCGCGTTCTGTGTCGATCTCGAGGATTCTCGTAATCGCCAGATCAAGACCGGAACGCGCCGCGATGAGGTCGTGGTTCATTTCCAGTGTTTTGTAGGTGCCGGTCCCAATGTTGCCGAGCCCCAGCAGCCCGATGTTTACTTTTTTCATATATGCCTCCTGAAAAGGTTGGTCACTGGGCAAATTATACATCATTATACGTGAAATGTCTTTATGAAATGCTATAATGGATACCGCACAGGAGGAACCGCAATGCTGCACATCGTACTCGTAGAACCCGAAATCCCGCCGAACACTGGCAATATCGCCCGCACCTGCGCGGCGACAGGCACAAAACTGCACCTGGTCAAGCCGCTTGGATTCTCTATTGATGACAAGAGTCTCAAGCGCGCCGGCCTCGACTACTGGCCGTATGTGGATCTGGAAATCCACGAAAACCTGGAGGCGTTCCTGCAGGCGTACGAGGGGCACAGGATGTTCCTGGCGACGACGAAGGGGGCGAAGCGATTCACCGAACATGCCTACCGCGACGAGGACATGTTTCTCTTCGGCAGAGAGACCAGAGGACTGCCGCGGCCGTTCATCGAAGCGCACGAGGAGATGGCGATCCGCATCCCGATGAGTGAAGACACAAGACTGCGGTCCTTCAATCTCGCGAACTCGGCGAACATCATCCTGTTCGAAGCGCTCCGGCAGCTTGGATTTCCAGGGCTTGCATAGAAAAAAGAACCCGCATCCGGTCCACAGGACCGGGTGCTTTTGTTTTTGAACAGGACGCCCATTATCTGTTCGCATCCATACCAAAACAGCCGTTGATATGGTATAATAACTACGATTACGGTATCTGAAGAACGGACGGGCATTTATGCGGCTTGGATATGAACTGACAACCGAACAATCCCAGCGGCTGATCATGAGCCCGGTGCTGCTGCAAAGCCTGCGGGTACTGGCGATGAACGCACAGGATCTCGGGGCTTATGCCGAGGAAGCGCTGCTGGCCAATCCCGTTCTGGAGGAAGTCACCCCCTACAAAGAAGGGCTGCAGGAGTACCTGCGGGAGTACTATTCACAGGGCGCTCTGCGCGGTATGGGAAACGCACGCACCGCACCGGAGACGCAGCGGGAAGACCTCATGCAGCGGATGCAGGACAAAGCCCCTGCATTGCCGGAGTATCTCGCAGAGCAGCTCGGCATGACCAGAGCACAGGAGCCGGTACGGAGCCTTTGCAGGTATCTGATCGACAGCCTCGATGAAGGCGGGTATCTGACCGTTACAGCGGAGGAGATCATCCAGCTGACAAACGGCGCGGTCACAGCCGCGCAGATCGAAGAGGCCATCGCACTGCTGCAGAGTTTTGAACCTGCAGGGGTCGGGGCGCGCAGCGCGGAAGAGTGTCTGTCTCTGCAGCTGGAACGGACCGGCAGGATGGATGCGCTTTACAAAGCGCTGCTGGCGGAGTATCTGCCGGCACTGTCTGCCAACCATATCAAAGAGATCGCGGCTGCGCTCGATGTCTCCGCAGCGGAGATCCAGCGGCGCGCAGATGTGATCCGCAGCCTGTCGCCTATGCCGGGCAGCGCCTATGATGATGGGGAAGAGATCGTGTACCTGCTGCCGGATGTCCTTCTGGAGGAGACCGAAGATGGGTACCGCGCCGTGGTTAATGAACGGATCGTTCCGTCGCTCAGGGTCAGCGCTTATTACGAAAGCCTGATGAAAGAAGATGCGGCGGACAAGGAGACACAGCAATATCTGAAAGAACGCGTGGAAGGGGCCGTGCGGCTGCTACAGGCGATCGCGCAGCGGAAGGAGACGATCCGCAAGATCGCACAGTGCATCACCGACCATCAGACACCGTTCCTGCGGGGCGGCATCGAAAATATGCAGCCGCTCACCATGCAGCAGGTGGCGGAAGAGACAGGCGTTCACGTATCGACGGTCAGCCGGACCGTCCGCGGCAAATATATGGAGTGCCCGGCAGGGCTTATGGAACTCCGCTCCTTCTTCACGGGAAGCCTGGGAACAAACGGTGTCAGCGCCGGCAGCGCCAAAGCCGTGCTGGCCGGGATCCTGAAGGAGGAAGACCGCAGCAATCCGCTAAGTGATGAAACCATCGCCGGGATGATGCAGGAAAGGGGCATCGCGATATCCCGGAGAACGGTGGCGAAATACAGGGGGCAGATGGGTATACCCGGATCCTCTAAAAGAAAACGTTATTCATAGCACATTTCTATAACTGCAAGGAGGAAATGAAATGGCAATTAAAGTAGGCATCAATGGTTTTGGTCGTATCAGCCGCGTCGTGATCCGCGTCGCAATGTCGGATCCGGAGATCGAGATCTGCGGCATCAACGTCCGTAATGCAGATGTAGACTACATGAAGTACATGCTCAAATACGACAGCACGTTCGGCCGCTTCCCGAAGGAACTGGATGTCTACAAAGAGGGCAGCAAGGACAAGGATGCAAAGCAGGGCCTGATCATCAACGGCAAGAAGGTGCCGGTCTTCAGTGAAGAGCATGCAGTCGCGATCGACTGGGCTTCCTGCGGTGCGGAGTACATCGTCGAAGGTACCGGCGCATACGTGACGACCGAAAAGGCCATGGCACATATTCAGGCCGGCGCAAAGAAAGTCGTCATCACAGCACCTGCCAAGGACAACGAGACGCCGACCTTCGTCATGGGTGTCAACAACGACAAGTACAAGAAAGAATACCAGATCGTTTCCAACGCATCCTGCACCACGAACTGCCTGGCACCGCTCTGCAGAGTCCTCGAAGACAACTGGGGCATCGAAGACGGTCTGATGAGCACCATCCATGCAGCGACCGCCAAGCAGAAGGTTGTCGATATGCGTTCCATGAAGGACTGGCGCACAGGCCGTGCATCCTTCAACAACATCATCCCGACCACCACAGGTGCGGCCAAGGCAGTTGGCCTTGTCATCCCGTCCCTGATGGGCAGACTGACCGGTATTTCCTACCGTGTCCCGGTCTCCGACGTTTCCCTGGTCGACCTGAACGTCCGTCTGAAGGAAGGGGCGACCTACGCGGAGATCTGCAAGGCTGTCAAGGATGCTTCCGAGACATACCTCAAGGGCATCATCGAATACGTGGATGACGAAGTCGTCTCCAGCGACTTCATCGGCGATCCCTGCACATCCATCTTCGATGCACGTCAGGGCTTCGAGCTCAACGATCACATGTTCAAGCTGATCGCGTTCTACGACAACGAATTCGGTTATTCCACAAAGGTCCTCGAGCTGATCAAACACATGTACAAAGTGGACCACGCAGAATAAAGACCGAAACGAAAAGAAGATAAAGGAGAAGTGATGAAAAAGACAGTCAGAGATGTGGAGGTACGCGGCAAGCGCGTGCTGACACGGTGCGACTTCAACGTCCCGATGGAGGACGGCAAGATCACAAATGACACCAGGATCCGCGCGGCGCTGCCGACCATCAAATATCTGATGGAGAACGGCGCCAAGGTCATCCTGATGAGCCACCTCGGCAGACCGAAGGGTGAGCCGGACCACAAGTATTCGCTGGAGCCCGTCGCAAGACGTCTGGCGGAGCTGCTCGAGCACAAAGTTGTCTTTGCGCAGAGCGATGTCGTCGTGGACGATGAGGTCCGTGATGCAGTCGGCGTGATGGCGGAAGGCGATGTCATGCTGCTCGAGAACACCAGATTCCGTGACGAGGAAACGCACAATGCGCCGAACTTCACGCAGGAACTGGCTTCCCTCGGCGATCTGTTCGTCAACGATGCGTTCGGCACCGCGCACAGAGCGCACTGCTCGACCGCAGGTGTGGCGGACTTCATGCCGGCGGTTTCCGGCTTCCTGATCGAAAAGGAAATCAAGTTCCTCGGCGAAGCGGTGGAAGACCCGGCGCGTCCGTTCGTAGCGATCATGGGTGGTGCGAAAGTTTCCGATAAAATCCTTCTTGTCGAGCAGATGATGAAGAAGGTCGACACCGTGATCATCGGCGGCGGCATGGCCTATACCTTCTATAAGGCGATGGGCCTCGAGATCGGCAAGTCCATCCTGGACGAAGACGGCATCGAACTGGCGGCCAACCTGATGAAGCAGGCGGAAGAAAAGGGCGTACAGCTGCTGCTCCCGCTGGATACGGTCTGTGCAGATGAATTCAGCAATGATGCGAAGACATGCGTTGTGGACCGCGATGCCATCCCGGCAGATATGATGGGCATGGATATCGGTCCGAAGAGTGTCGAGGCGTTCGGCAAGGTCATCCGCGAAGCGGGGACCGTTGTCTGGAACGGCCCGATGGGCGTGTTCGAAATGGACAACTTCGCAGCCGGCACGAAGCAGGTCGCACAGGCGGTCGCGGACTGCCAGGGCGTTACCGTCATTGGCGGCGGCGACAGTGCGGCAGCGGTCGAAAAGTTCGGCCTTGCAGACCAGATGACCCATATCTCTACCGGCGGCGGGGCCAGCCTCGAATTCCTCGAGGGCAAAAAACTGCCGGGTGTGGAAGTATTGGAGGATAAATAAATGAGGATCCCGTTCATTGCAGGCAACTGGAAGATGCATAAGACGGCAGCGGAAGCGAGGGCGTTTGCAGAAGAATTCAAGGCCCTCTACAAGGACACGGATGTGAAGACAGCCATCTGCGCACCGTTTGTCCACCTGGCTTTGCTCAAAGAAGCCTTTGCGGGCACGGAGATCAAGGTCGGTGCCCAGAATGCGCACTTTGAAGACCAGGGCGCCTTTACCGGGGAGATCTCGGTCAAGATGCTCGAGGATATTGGCGTCGATTACTGCATCATCGGCCACTCCGAGAGACGGCAGTACTTCGCTGAGACCGATGAAACGGTCAACAAAAAGCTGAAGAAGCTCTTTGACGGACCGATCGTGCCGATCCTGTGCGTCGGCGAAGTGCTCGAAGAGCGCGACGCCGGACGGGAAAAGGAAGTTGTCGGCAGACAGATTCGTGCAGATCTGGCAGGGCTCTCTGCAGACGACGTCAGAAAACTGGTCGTCGCCTACGAACCTGTCTGGGCAATCGGCACGGGGCGTACGGCTACGCCGGAGCAGGCGAACGAGATGTGCGGCTATATCCGTGAGGTCATCTCGGAACTGTACGACGATGATGTCGCATGCGATGTGACGATCCAGTACGGCGGCAGCATGAAGCCTGCCAATGCGACGGAACTCATGGCGATGGAAGAGATCGACGGCGGCCTGATCGGCGGTTCCAGCCTCAAGGCGGATGAGTTCATGCAGATTATAGATTTCTGATCATTGCTGAGATAGGGAAGCGATTCCCTGAAATAAAAGGAGGAAACAACATGCTTTATATCGATGATGTTGTCGGAAGAGAGGTACTTGACAGCCGCGGCAATCCGACCGTAGAAGTAGAAGTCTACCTGAGCGACGGCTCCATGGGCCGTGCGATCGTACCTTCCGGCGCCAGCACAGGCGTCCACGAGGCGGTCGAACTGCGCGACGGCGACAAAGAAAGATACCTTGGTAAAGGCACACTGACTGCAGTTGAGAACGTCAACGAAGTGATCGCTGAAGAAGTTGTCGGCATGGATCCGTTCGACCAGCCCGGCCTGGATAAGGCGCTGATCGAACTGGACGGCACCCCGAACAAGGGCAAACTCGGCGCCAACGCGATCCTCGGCGTCAGCATGGCGACTGCTGCTGCGGCAGCGGACAGCCTCGGTCTGCCGCTGTTCCAGTATCTGGGCGGCGTCAACGGCAAGATCCTGCCGACCCCGATGATGAACATCCTCAACGGCGGCAGCCACGCGGACAACACCGTTGACATCCAGGAATTCATGATCATGCCGGTCGGCGCACCGTCCTTCCGCGAAGCGCTGCGCATGGGTGCGGAGACATTCCACAACCTGAAGGCAGTCCTCAAGGCGAAGGGTATGAACACGGCAGTCGGCGATGAGGGCGGCTTTGCACCGGACCTTGGCAGCAATGAAGAAGCGCTGCAGGTCATCGTCGAGGCGATCGAGAAGGCCGGCTATGAACCCGGCAAGGACATCTGCATCGCGATGGACGCGGCTGCAAGCGAGTTCTACAATGCAGAAGAAAACCTGTATGATCTGGCCAGCGAAGGCGTGAAGAAGACCGCGGAAGAAATGGTCGATTACTGGGAGATGCTGGTTGACAAGTACCCGATCATCTCCATCGAAGACGGCGTCGCGGAAGACGACTGGGAAGGCTGGAAGATCCTGACCGACAGACTCGGCAAGAAGATCCAGCTGGTCGGCGATGATTTCTTCGTCACCAATACAGTCCGTCTCAAGGAAGGCATCGAGAAGGGCCTGGCGAACTCCATCCTGATCAAGGTCAACCAGATCGGTACCCTGACCGAGACATTCGATGCGATCGAGATGGCCAAGAAGGCTGGTTACACGGCGGTCGTTTCCCACAGAAGCGGCGAGACCGAAGACACCACCATCGCGGACATCGTCGTCGGTATGAACGCCGGACAGATCAAGACCGGTTCGCTTTCCAGAACCGACCGTATCGCGAAATACAACCAGCTCCTGCGCATCGAAGAGATGCTGGGTGATGTGGCTGTATACGCAGGCAGAGATGCGTTCTACAACCTGAAAAAATAAGCGGATCCTGTATCCGTTCGGATACGGCAGCAAACTGCAAAAGAGGAGCCATCCGTTATCGGATGGCTCTTTTTGAACCATTCATGCGCCAAAAAGAAACAGTTGTTGACGAAGCAAACCCGCTGCAACCGTTGTGTTGTATAAGACGAGTTGGTACACTAAACTCAATTTGGGAGTATTTATAACAACTTTCAGTTTAATTAAGTATATTGGATAACACCTATGAATGTGCTGCGGCAGGGGGAGCACATGGCTATTGTGATTAAGACGCTCAGTGAGCAGATTTATGAATATGTTTTCCGGGAAATCCGCACCGGCAGTCTCAAATATGGAGACAAGATCGACGAGAACGATCTGATCGATCGTCTTGGCGTGAGCCGGACACCGATCAGGGAAGCGCTGATCCAGCTCTCTTCGGATTGTATTCTGGATAATCTTTCCCGCAAGGGATTTTATGTCCGTGAGGTCAGCGATAAGGAGATGGACGACGCCTTTGCTGTCATCGCACGGCTGGATACATACGCCATTGAGATGATGATGGACAGGATGGACGAAGAGACACTCGAGGAACTGGAAGCCTGCATAGTCAGTGCCGACAGAGCGATTGACAGACGGGATTATGAAGCCTATTACGACGGGCAGGAAGCATTTCATATGACCTACGTCCGCAAATGCGGCAATGAGGTGCTGACCCATGAACTGGAAAACCTGTTCAAGCGGTCTTTGCGCATGATCAACTATACATCGAATGAAGAAGACCTGTTCGGGATACTGGAGGCCGCCAATGCCCAGCATAAGCAGCTGGTGGATGCGTTCCGGAAAAAGGATCTGGCGCGCGCGAAGGAACTGGCGGTCAGCCACTGGTCCAGACATCTGTAAGGCACAACAAAAGAACCCCGCAGAGCGGGGTTCTTTTTATGCTACGATTTATTCGCTCTTCTTGCCGAACTCGTCTCTGAACTGTTCCCAGGCGTTGTTTTCAAGCATTTCAGGCATGTACTCGTCGATCAGATCAAGCAGATCCTTGCGGCGGATGAAAGCTTCCGCTTTGCGGATATCCGGCCACAGTTCTCTGTCCACTTCGTAGAAGGGGATCTCTCTGCGGAACATGTTGTAGACATGCTGATGGAACGGGCTGAGCTTCTGACCATGCGTGTTCAGGCGCTTGCGGATGTCGATCGCCTGGCAGGCAGTGAGCAGTTCCAGTGCGAGGACGGACAGCGTGTTCTGGACGATGTCACGCGCTTTTCTGGCTGCTGTGGTGCCCATGGAGACGATGTCTTCCTGGTTGGCCGAGGAAGGAATCGAGTCGACGGATGCCGGATGCGCCAGCACCTTGTTCTCGGAAACCATGGAAGCCGCTGCGTACTGCACGATCATGTAGCCGGAGTTGACGCCGGGCTCTGTGGTCAGGAACGGTGTCAGACCGTTGGAGAGCGCCGGGTTGACCATGCGCTCGATGCGGCGCTCGGAGATGTTCGCGATCTCGGAGCAGGCGATGCCCAGCAGATCGAACGGGATCGCCATCGGCTCGCCGTGGAAGTTGCCGCCGGAGATGACCGCTTCGTCGTCGGGGAAGATCATTGGGTTGTCTGTGACAGCATTGATCTCGATATCGACCTTGTGAATGACGAACTGCAGGGCGTCGCGGACAGCGCCGTGGATCTGCGGGATGCAGCGGAGTGCATACGCATCCTGGACACGGTCCTGCTGGCAGTTGTCGAGGATTTCGGAGCCTTCCAGCAGCATGCGCATGTTATCCGCAACGAGGATCTGGCCCTTGTGGCCTCTGGCTGCATGGATACGCGGGTCGAATGCGTTGCGCAGGCCGGTCAGACCTTCGAAGGTCATGGAAGCGATGACGTCTGCCATTTCTGCCGCGCAGATGGAGTCGTACAGCGCGAGTGCGCCGCAGGATGTCATGGCGCAGGTGCCGTTGGTCATGCCAAGGCCTTCTTTGCAGACCAGTGTATCAACAGTCTTGATGCCGGCGCGCTTCATTGCCTCTGCACCGGGCAGCACTTCGCCCTGGTATTTGGCTTCGCCAAGACCGAGGATCGGCAGTGTCATGTGTGCCAGCGGGGCGAGGTCGCCGGAGGAACCGAGCGAGCCTTTTTCAGGAATCACCGGCAGAACGTTCTTGTTGAGCATCTCGACCATGATCTCTGCGAGCAGCGGACGCACGCCGGAGAAACCGACCAGCAGGTTGTTGACACGCAGCAGCAGGATGCCGCGGACGATCTCGTCTGCATACGGTTCACCGCAGGCGGTGCAATGGCTCAGGATCAGGTTGGTGGAGAGCTGGTTGGACATCTCTTCCGGGACAGCGACCTTCTGGAAGTCGCCGAAACCTGTCGTAATGCCGTAGGTCGGCTTGCCGGATTTCTGGATCTTTTCAGTCAGTTCTCTGGACTGCTGCATGCGTTCAAGCGCTTCCGGTGCGATCTTGACAGGAGCCTGAAAACGAGCAGCTGCGATGAACTCTTCAAAGACCAGGCTACGGCCGTCAAGCGTGACTTCTTTGATGTTGGACGGGTTGTATTTCATACTTGGGCCTCCTTATGAATGTGCTTAGCGGTGCACAATGTTCCCACTTTTGATAACGGTATTGACCAGATTGCTGCCCATGCGGTATCCCAGATAATCGAGATCCGGCGCATTCCACAGGACAAGGTCCGCCTGCTTGCCGGGCTCAACAGAGCCGGTTTTTCCGGCAAGTCCGATGGCTGCTGCTGCGTTCAGTGTGACGGCAGTCAGCATTTCTTCCGGCGTCATCCGGTATTTCAGGCAGGCGAGATTCATGACCAGCTGGATGTTCAGGCTGGGGCAGGAACCGGGGTTGAAGTCGGTGGCTGCCGCTACGGGAACACCTGCTTCGATCATATCCCTTGCCGGGGCGTAGGTCGCGCCGAGATAGAACGAGGTCGCCGGCAGCAGGCAGGCGATGGTGCCGCCTTCTGCGAGCGCCTTGATGCCGGACGGCTGGCAGACGATCAGGTGTTCGGCGGAGATCGCTTTGACGTCCGCCGTCAGTTCGCTGCCGCCGATGGCTTCGATCTCATCCGCGTGGATCTTCGGGATGAGGCCGTGCTGCTTGCCGGCTTCGAGGATGACGCGGCTTTCTTCCGCTGTGAAAACGCCTTTTTCGCAGAAGACATCGCAGTAGTCGGCGAGTCCTTCTGCCGCCACTTCCGGGATCATCTCTTCGCAGAGGAACCGGATGTATCCTTCTCTGTCATCCTTATAGTCTTCCGGCAGGGCATGGGCGCCGAGGAATGTCGAACGCACATCCATGCAGTGTTCTTCGCCGAGTCTGCGGATAACGCGGAGCTGTTTCAGTTCGGTCTCACGGTCAAGCCCGTACCCGCTCTTGGCCTCCATGCTGGTGATGCCGAGTGCCAGCATTTCGTCCAGCGCTTCTTTGGCCTTCTGATAGAGCGATTCCTCGGACGCCTCACGGGTCGCCCGGACAGTCGACAGGATCCCGCCGCCGCTCTCGAGGATATCGAGGTAGGAGGCGCCGTGGAGCTTGAGCCCCAGTTCGTTCTGCCGCCAGCCGCCAAAGATGAGGTGTGTATGGGCATCCACGAGGCCGGGGGTAACGAGCTTGCCGTCCGCATCGATCGTTGTGAGATCGTCCTGCGGGAGCTTTTTCCAGCTGTCGCCGGTGCCGGTTTCCTTGATGAAACCGTCTTCCGCGAGGATCCAGGCGTCTTTTTGCAGCAGGATCTGTCCCTGGGCAGGGCCTGCTTTGGCGGCGCTCCCGGTGGGGGTCGCCAGCAGGCCGATGTTGTGGATCAGAAGTCTGTTCATAGTCCTTCCTCAGTCTTTCTTCAGTGCTTTTTCGATGAGTGCATCGTCCGCCACATAGGGGAGGGTGATGTGGTCGGAGCCTTCGTACAGTTTGTTGTACTCGGCTGCCACTTCCATGGCGTGCTCGTTGCGGGCCCAGTTGCGGCGGGAAACGCCGACCATGGTATCCCACGGCATCGCCATCTTCAGGATGTCATCGACGCGTTCGGAGCCGTCGAGCACCATGCCGAAGCCGCCGTTGATCGCGTTGCCGATGCCGGTGCCGCCGCCGTTGTGCAGAGCGATGTAGCTCATGCCGCGCGCCGCGTTGCCGGCGAAGCACTGGGTCGCCATCTCAGCCATGAGGTTGGAGCCGTCCTTGATGTTGGACGTTTCACGGAACGGTGCATCGGTGCCGCCGGTGTCGTGGTGGTCACGGCCGAGGATGACCGGACCGATCTCGCCGTTTCTGACCATCTCGTTGAACTTCAGCGCGATGTTCATGCGGCCGAGGGCATCCTGATAGAGGATGCGGCACTGTGTGCCGACGACCAGTTTGTTCTTCTTCGCATCACGCACCCAGACGTAGTTGTCGTAGTCCTGGTAGCGTCTGTTGTGTGCGAGGATGTACTCTGCAGCAGCTGCGTCCGTCTTGTCCAGATCTTCCGGATCGCGGGACAGGCAGCACCAGCGGAAGGGACCGTAGCCGTAGTCGAAGAGGCACGGACCAAGGATGTCTTCGACGTAGGACGGGAAGATGAAGCCGTCCAGGTCGTTCTCGCCGTTCTTGCAGATGCTTGTGACGCCGGTGTCGTAAACAGCCTTCAGGAAGCTGTTGCCGTAGTCAAAGAAGTAGGTGCCTTTTTCGTGGAACTTGCAGATCATCTCATAGTGATGCTGCAGCGTCTTGTCGACCAGTTCGTGGAATTTCTCCGGATCGCTGCCGAGCATTTCTGTACGTTCTTCGAAGGTCAGGCCCTGCGGGCAGTAGCCGCCGTCGTAGGGGACGTGGCAGGAAGTCTGGTCGCTCATCAGGTCAACGTGGACATCCTTTTCATAGAGGTACTCGAGCAGGTCGACGATATTGCCGTGGAAGGCGACAGCACAAGGTGTGCCGGCCTTCTGGTGTTCCTGCGCGATCGCCAGCGCTTCTTCAGCGGAGTCTGTTCTGTGGGAGACCCAGCCCTGTGTATATCTTGTCTCGATACGGGAATCGTCAACTTCTGCGATGATCGAGGCTGCGCCCGCGATCTCGGCTGCCTTGCCCTGCGCACCGCTCATGCCGCCAAGACCGGCGGAGATGAAGAGCTTTCCTGCGAGGTTGCCGTCGTTGGGAATGCCCAGCTTGAGGCGGCCTGCGTTGAGCAGGGTGTTGAAAGTGCCGTGGACGATGCCCTGCGGGCCGATGTACATCCAGCCGCCTGCGGTCATCTGGCCATAGTTTGCAACACCGAGTGCTGCAACACGGTTGAAGTTGGCCTGGTCATCGAATGTGCCGACCATGAGGCCGTTGGTGATGATGACGCGCGGTGCCAGTCTGTGGGAATGGAACAGCCCGAGCGGATGACCGGACATCACGACAAGTGTCTGGTCGTTCTTCATGACTTCCAGATACTTTTTGATCAGCCGGTACTGCATCCAGTTCTGGCAGACCTGACCGGTCTCGCCGTAGGTGGTCAGTTCGTAGGGATAAAGGGCGACGTCAAAGTCCAGGTTGTTGTCGATCATGACCTGGATCGCCTTGCCTTCGATACAGGCACCTTTGTACTCGTCGATCGGTTTGCCGTACAGCTTGCCTTCAGGACGGAAGCGGTAGCCGTAGATGCGGCCGTGTTCTTCCAATTCTTCTGCGAACTCCGCCGCCATCTGTTCGTGATGGTCGGGGTGGATGTAGCGCAGTGCATTTTTGATCGCCAGTGCCTTGTCTGCCTCGCTCAGTTTGGATTCTCTTCTTGGCGCTCTGCGATAGCCTTCCTCCATTTTCGGATAGGGAGGAAGCTCGTAATCAAGTTTGATCGTCATAGCGTCCATGTATTCGTTCATAATCGCACCTCGTTCAAACAATGAATCAGAATTATTTTGCAATTCTATTTTACCACATATAGTTTGTTTTGTTTCACACCATGAAACTTTTTTGTTTCACACCATGAAACTTTTTTGTTTCATTCGGTGTAAAAATCCTGCGCATGATGGTATGATGGGTGGGAACCGGGACCTGACGGATCCGCAGAGCGATTCCTCGGATCCATAGTTAATAAAAAGAGGAGTATCATCATGGCTAAACTTATCGAATGTATCCCCAATTTCAGCGTCAGCAAAGAGCGCGAACCTGAAAAGTATCAGGCGCTTGTGGACCTGGCGCAGTCCATGCCCGGCTGCACACTGTTTGATGCGCAGACCGACGGCAACCACAACAGAAGCGTTTTCACACTGATCGGCAGTCCCGAAGGCATCGAAGAAGCCGCCTTCGCACTGACGAAAAAAGCGGCGGAGCTGATCGATATGAACAAGCATGAGGGACAGCATCCCCGCATGGGCGCTACAGACGTCATGCCGTTCGTTCCGCAGAGCAGAGATGTCACGCTGGAAGAATGCATTGAACTGTCCAAACGTGTAGCAAAGCGTATCTGGGAGGAACTGCAGATTCCGTCCTTCCTGTATGAAGACTCCGCGACAAGACCGGAGCGCCGCAATCTGGCGAAGTGCCGCAAAGGCCAGTTCGAGGGCATGCCCGAAAAACTGCTGCAGGAAGAATGGGCACCGGACTTCGGTGAAAGAAAGATCCATCCGACAGCCGGCATCATGGCGATCGGCGCCCGCATGCCGCTGGTGGCATTCAACGTCAACCTGGATACCGACGATCTGGAGATCGCGAACAGCATCGCAAAGGCGATCCGCGGTTCTTCCGGCGGGTTCAAATACTGCAAGGCGATCGGTGTCATGCTGGAAGAGAGAAACATCGCGCAGGTATCCATGAACATGGTCAACTATGAAGGGACACCGCTGTACTACGCATTCGAGATGATCCGTGCGCTGGCCGACCGTTACGGCGTCAAAATCATCGGCAGCGAGGTCGTCGGGCTGACACCTGCAAAGGCGCTGATCGACTGTGCGGAATACTACCTGAAGATCGAGAACTTCAGCTGCCATGATCAGGTCATCGAGTATCACCTGATCGACATGAAATAAGACCTGTATATAAATGAACTCTTCTGAAGAGGGGAAAGGAGACGGCAGCATGGCAGAGAAGCTGATCGAATATGATGTAAAGAAGTTTGCGGACGTGATGGCCTCCGATGCACCGGCACCGGGCGGCGGCTCCGCTTCGGCACTGGCAGAGGCGCTGGGCGCATCGCTGGTATCGATGGTCTGCGCGCTGACAAAAGGGCGGGCAAAGTACCAGGCCTTCGAAGCGCAGGCGGTCAAGGCGGAAGCGGATGCGCAGGCGCTCAAGGAAACGCTCCTCGCGGCAGTCGATGCGGACACCGAGGCGTTTGATGCGGTCAGTGCGGCGTTCGGTATGCCGAAGGGAACAGACGAAGAGAAAGCCGCGCGCAGTGCGGCGATTCAGGCAGGCCTTGTCGGCTGCATCGAGTCCCCGCTCGCGATGATGAAGCATGCACTGGCGGTGCTTCGTCTGGCTGAGCAGGTGATCGGCGGATTCAACACATCCAGCGCCAGTGATCTCGGCGTCGGGGTGCTGCTGGTCCGCGCGGGGCTGTCCGGCGCATGGCTGAATGTCAAGATCAACCTGGGAAGTCTGAAAGACCGGAAGAAGGCGGCTGCGTATGAAGCAGAGGCGCGCGCGGTACTCGAGGAAGCGCTGCCGCTGGCAGATGATCTGTACAGCCGGATCGAGCAGATGCTGTAGAAGCGCAAACGCTTGAAACTGCAAGGAAAGAGGGAAGAAAAAATACAATTTTCTTCTCTCTTTTTTGTTGTATTGCGAATATAATTGTGCTAACATATATCAGTGCGATTTTATCGCGGATTATTTTAGCTATTAGGAGGAATACTCATGAATACAGTTCTGATGGTACTGCTGGCCATCGCCAGCGTCGTTCTCATCGCTACGATCCTTCTGCAGGAAGGCAACAGCGCCGGTCTTTCCGGCAGCATCGCAGGCGGTGCGGAGCAGCTCTTCGGTAAGAAGAAGGCAAGAGGCTACGAAGGCATCCTGAGCAAGACGGCGACCGTCTGCGCAGTCCTTTATGTTGTTCTCTCGCTCATTCTCGTCGTACTGGAGAAATAAAAGGTCAGTTACATCCTGCTGAGGCGCTGCGCCGCTGCAGGATGTCGCAATAATACTTATTTCTTTGCAAGGAGGTTTTTTAACATGCAAATGTCACTTGCTGTTCTTGCCCCCATCGCAGCTGTGATCGCGCTGATCGTTGCATTCGCGCTCACCAAATGGATCTCAGGCCGTGATGCGGGTAATGACCGGATGAAGGAGATTTCCGGTTACATCCATGAAGGTGCGATGGCGTTCCTGACGAAGGAATACCGCTTCATGGTCATCGTCGTCGTCGTGCTGGCTGTCCTGATCGCCGTAGCGATCTCCCCGCTGACAGCTGGTCTGTACGTCTTCGGCGCACTGCTGTCCGTCCTGGCCGGTTTCTTCGGTATGCAGGTCGCGACCAAGGGTAACGTCCGTACAGCTGCAGCAGCTGAAAAGGGCGGCATGGTCCAGGCACTGGCTGTCGCTTTCAGAAGCGGCGCGGTCATGGGTCTGTGCGTTGCCGGTCTCGGTCTTCTCGGTGTCGGTATCGCAGTTGTCGTGATTGTCAGTGCAAATGGCGGCGAACTCTCCACACTGGTTCAGTGCATCACAGGTTTCAGCCTTGGCGCTTCCTCGATGGCTCTGTTCGGCCGTGTCGGCGGTGGTATCTACACCAAAGCTGCTGACGTCGGTGCTGACCTGGTCGGTAAAGTCGAAGCAGGCATCCCGGAAGACGATCCGAGAAACCCGGCTGTTATCGCAGATAACGTCGGTGACAACGTCGGTGACGTTGCAGGCATGGGTTCCGACCTGTACGAATCCTATGTTGGTTCCATTATTTCCGCTATCACACTGGCAGCGATCGCTGCGCTCCATGATGGTACCATCGTGGACGAAGGCACCGCGATCCTGTTCCCGCTCCTGATGGCTGCGATCGGTCTGATCGCCAGCATCATCGGTATCCTGCTCGTCAGAGGTAAGGAAGGCAGCAACCCGGCCAACGCTCTGAACATGGGTACCTACATCAGCAGCGCGATCGTTATCATCGCTGTTCTCATCATGAGCAAGACCATGGTCGGCAGCTTCGACTGGGCCATCGCGATCATCGCGGGTCTGGTTGTCGGCGTCGCCATTGGTAAGATCACCGAAGTCTACACTTCCGGCGATTACAAGCACGTTAAGAAGATTGCTGAACAGTCCCAAACCGGTTCTGCAACCACCATCATCAGCGGTATGGGCGTCGGCATGCAGTCCACTGTCTGGCCGATCCTGTTCATCTGCGTCGGTATCTACCTGTCCTTCCACTTCGCTGGTCTGTACGGTATCGCGCTCTCCGCTGTCGGCATGCTGTCCACCACCGGTATGACCGTTGCTGTTGACGCTTACGGCCCGGTTTCCGACAACGCCGGCGGTATCGCTGAGATGTCCGAACTTCCGGAAGATGTCCGTGAGATCACTGACAAACTCGACGCTGTCGGTAACACCACCGCTGCGATCGGTAAAGGTTTTGCGATCGGTTCCGCTGCTCTGACAGCACTGGCTCTGTTCGCTTCCTATGTTACAGCGACAGGTATCGCGAATGACGAACTGAGCATCATGCAGCCCATGGTCGTCATCGGTATCTTCATCGGCGCTATGCTGCCGTTCCTGTTCTCCGCTATGACGATGAACTCCGTCGGTAAAGCGGCGAACCAGATGATCGAA
>Ga0129307_1000769_pt1 | contig 44383 bp, 32 predicted proteins | sample P1105metagenome_FD_94437 | JGI IMG/M metagenome (GOLD analysis project Ga0129307, IMG submission 94437) | Capybara group fecal microbial communities from Wisconsin, USA - P1105 metagenome | ecosystem: Host-associated > Mammals > Digestive system > Large intestine > Fecal | place: USA: Wisconsin...
TGAAATCTGCGAATAAAGATTTGCGAACTCGCTAAGACTAATCATGCCGTCCGACACATTCAAAGTGTAGGTAGATGTCTCATAAGTCTTATCCGGACCGTCGCCATTGATATTGCAAAAGTCAAAGTTAAGAATGTCGAACATAAACGCATTGGCGTTTTCAGCAGTTAAAGCCTCGTCGCTTTTAGCGCCAGCTTGAAGTTTTTTCTCAAATTCAAGGATATAAGCCTCCCTGTCTGGTACTTCGTTTTGATAGACGATGCCTTTGTTCAGTGCCATCTGCGGTGCGTTGTTAACGACTTCGTTTTTCTTGTTGCAGGCCTCAAATGTGATTACTCCTGCTGCTGCGACGAGCAATGTTGCCACTGTGGCAACGAATTTCATTTTCTTGTTCATAATGTAAAAATTTTAAATGTTAGTAAATTTTTTGGTTTTATATTTTTTTAGTTATTCGACACCTATTATATACTCCGTGTTATCTCCTTTTCCACTGATTTAATTTTATTTGCGCCTACTCTAATAGCTTTTCGGCATCCGCTGTCAAGTGTAAAATTGATTAAATTCTTTCTGAAAACTATGGAATTGTATTGGAATTTTCATAAATTTTTATTTTATAAATCATTGAAAAACAATAATTTACAAATAATACTGCTTGGAGGTGCGACAAAACAGTGGAATCTTACTGGAAAAGGTCAAAAAAAATAGCTATTTTTGCAAAAAAAACATGGAAACTGACACTATCAGAAAAGGACCGATTTATCATCTGGCAGATAATCCCGTGGAAATTGCAGCTACTTTTGACCATGAGACAGGCAATGCGACTTATAGAATCGCAATTGTGCCAGATGAGAATACAGTTGTTGAGAATAACGACAGTCAAACTAGCCATGTTTTTTTGTGGTTGGGTGTCGCGCTCGTGGTTGTTGCCAGCGTTTTGCTTGTCGTCAGATATATTTGGAAAAAGAATCGCAACAACGATAGAAAAGCAAAACAAAGCGAACAGGACACTTCGTTGAGATATGAACTGCTGAAACACAAGGACATATATAAAAAATTCTGTCAGAAAGGCTATTTCTCAAAGGTCAGAAAACCCAATCTTGAAGTTGTTGAAGGATATGAGATTAACGAGCTTTGCGAGGCTGTCTCCGAAATTTTCACTTCATTCATCCAGTTTTTGAATGGCCATGGGCTTTCTGCCAAAGATTTTCAGTTTTGCTGCCTGTTGAAATCGGGGCTTTCTACCCTTGAATTGGCTGAAATATATTGTGTTTCGGAAAGCGCCATCTTCAAAAGGCGACAAAAAATCAAGAACCAGCTCGGCTTCGAGTCCGACCAAAGAACTTTGGATGCGATTTTTGAGGAAATGTAAGTAACCGATAATCTATATTTTTGTCAGTCACTTTAATTTTATAGAATCAAATCGCTAAATATTATAATTTTTGGCGATTTGGATAGAAAAATTTATTATCTTTGCAACGTAAAAATGACAGAAACATGATAAAACGCATACTTCATGATGTTATCAAACAACGGTTGTATAAAGGAAAGGCGATTGTGCTGATAGGAGCCAGACAAGTGGGTAAAACCACGTTACTTAAGGAGATTTTTCCTACACAAAATGATATGTTGTGGTTTAATGCTGACGATTTGCCAGTTAGGGACTTTTTCTCAAATGTCACAATAGAGCGATACAGAAGTATGATTGGAAAGAATAAAATTGTCGTGATAGATGAGGCGCAACGTATTGAAAATGTTGGAATTAAGATGAAACTAATAACGGATAACTTTCCTGGTATCCAGTTGGTAGTTACCGGTAATTCATCGTTTGAGTTGGCAAATAAGATAAACGAACCTTTAACTGGCAGAAAATTCGAATATGAGCTTTTCCCATTGTCTTTCAACGAAATGGTTAACGATATAGGGTTGTTTGCTGAAATACAGAAACTGCCAATAAGATTGGTTTATGGCATGTATCCTGATGTTGTTTGCAATCCTGGCGATGAGAAAGAAATCCTTAATCAGCTCACAAATAGTTATATTTACAAAGATATTTTAGAATGGGGACGCATAAAAAAACCTGACAAACTGGTCAAACTTATGAAAGCCTTGGCATATCAGATAGGAAGTGAGGTGTCTTATAATGAATTGTCACAAATTGTCGAAATTGATAAAGGAACTATTGAGAAATACATAAATTTGCTTGAGCAAACAAAAATCATTTTCAGACTTCCATCTTACAGTCGTAATTTGAGAAATGAATTAAAATTTGGCCGTAAAATTTATTTCTGTGACAATGGCATCCGTAATGCATTGATTAATAACTTTTCAGATATGGAATTACGTCAGGATGCAGGACCTTTGTGGGAGAATTTCATGATAAGTGAATTAAGGAAATACAACCATTACACACATAATTATTGCAATACATACTTTTGGCGGACGACACAAAAACAAGAAATTGACTATATAGAGGAGAAAGACGGCAAACTGACAGCGTATGAGTTTAAATGGAATCCGAAAAAGAAGTCGCGAGTGTCATCCACTTTCACCTCGGCCTATCCTGAAAGTATAGTAAAAACAATCAATCCAGATAATTTTTATCAATGTTTTGGATTGTAATAGACTTGCATCATGGAATGGTTTAAAACATCTCTTGTTGATGAAAAAGTGGTTGTCTTCGACCCTTTGCGGAGACAATGGGTCTCTTTGACGCCCGAGGAGCAGGTGCGGCAGAAGATGCTGTATTTCCTTGTGGAGACACGAAAAGTGGCAGCGGGACTCATCGCAGTGGAGTATTCCATCAAGGTGAACAATCTCCCGAAGCGTGCCGACATCGTGGTTTTCAATAAGCTCGGCGAGCCGCAGATGATAGTGGAATGCAAAGCGGAATCGGTGCCAATAACCGAAAAAGTGCTCGACCAGGCAATAAGATATTATTCTGGCTTGAAAGTGAAATATCTCACCTTAACCAATGGTAAGACGATGTTTTGCTATAAAGTGGAAAACGGTAAACTCGAGGCTATCACGGAGTTCCCATTTTAAATCTCATGCAGAAATTGAAAAAACAGCAGAAAAAATTCTGCCATATCTGCTATTTCTGCGTGGGTAATTATTTTAGCAAGTATTTTTTCGTTAGAAAACCGATTACAAATCCCAATATCAATCCCAGTGCCGCCCCGCAAATCACATCTCCTGGGAAGTGCGCTCCCATGTAAATCCTGCTGTAAGAAACCACAGCTGCCCAAGGGAACATCACCCAGCCTATTTTGCTGTAATGCTTTTTCATCGTCATGAAGATGAGCGACGCCAAAGCGAAGGTGTTGGAGGCATGCGACGACATGAAGCCGTACAATCCGCCGCAGTGACCGTCAGGCAGATACACAAGGTCTTTTGTCAACGGGTCGTGACACGGCCTGAGTCGCATGACCATAGGCTTGAAGACATGCGACGCGATCTGGTCAGATAATGTTATTGCAACAGCCACACCTAATAGAATCCACAAGCCTTTCCATTTGTATTTGTAAAAAACGAGGAACACCAGCACCGTATAAAACGGCACCCAGCCCAGCTCCGATGAGATGAACGTCATCACAGGGTCGAGCCACCCAACGTGCAGGCCGTTGAGAAACAGAAAAAGCTGATGATCGAGGTCGTTTAACATAATCGGGTCGCCTAACGGCTCAAAATCTTACAAAATCTAATTAAAAATCATTCAAAATATTCTTCCTCAATAATCCTAAAATCTCTCTTTTATCTTTTAACTTTTAACTCTCAACTCTTAACTCTTCACTCTCAACTCTTAACCTAGTCAGTCGAAATGACAAGTCATTCACTAAGTGAAAGCCAAATTAAATCCTTCAACTCTTTAATCCCTTCGCCTGTTGCCGAGCTGATGAAGAGGTGCGGCACCTTTTTCGGGAGGTGTTTCTTGATGTCTTTCTTAGTGTCTTCGTCAATCAGGTCGCACTTGCTGACGGCGAGGATACGTTTTTTATCCAGCAGTTCCGGGTTGTATTTCTTCAATTCATTCAATAAAACGTCGTAAGCTTCTTTAACATCGGGGCTGTCGGCTGCGACGAGGAACAGCAGTATTGAGTTTCTTTCTATATGACGTAAGAATCTGATTCCCAATCCCTTACCTTCCGATGCGCCTTCGATGATGCCAGGGATGTCGGCCATGATGAACGATTTGAAGTCATAATATGGCACTATTCCGAGGTTTGGTGTCAGTGTGGTGAACGGATAGTCGGCAATCTCAGGTTTTGCTGCTGATACGACGGATAACAGGGTTGATTTTCCTGCATTCGGGAAGCCCACGAGACCGACATCTGCCAGAAGTTTCAGTTCGATGATGATCCAGCGTTCTTCTGATGGCTCGCCAGGCTGCGAGAACTTTGGTGCCTGCATGGTGGCTGTTTTGAAGAAGGTGTTGCCTTTTCCGCCGCGTCCGCCTTTCATGATGACGATTTCCTGTCCGTCTTCTGTCACTTCGCCGAGATGTTCGTTGGTCTCAGCGTCGTATGCCACAGCGCCCAGCGGCACCTCTATGATGACGTTGTTCCCTTGAGCGCCAGTGCGCTGGTTTGCGCCACCTAACTCGCCGTCGCCAGCGAACAGATGCTTGGTATAACGCAGATGCAGCAGTGTCCACAGCTGGGCGTTGCCTTTGAGGATGACATCGCCGCCCTTGCCGCCGTCGCCGCCGTCAGGACCGCCCTTAGGCACATATTTCGCATGGTTGAAATGCATAGCGCCGTTGCCGCCCTTGCCCGAGCGACAGAATATCTTCACGTAGTCAACAAAATTTGAGTTTGCCATATTTAAAATTCGTCTTCTTCAATCACTTCCGGTGTCGCTGCCGCGTTTTGTTCTTCATCATACTTGTCGCAGTCGAATTCCAGATCGACATTCGAAAGCGGCTTCTGGAAGTCACCCTGGCTGATATGCAGCGTCGGGTCGGAGTACACCTTCTTCATATATAAAGCCCAGATTGGGAGTGCCATATTGGAGCCTTGTCCGAGCGTTATCGTTTTGAAATGCACCGAGCGGTCTTCAGCGCCCGTCCAGATGCCGGTGGTGAGGTCGGGGGTGATGCCCATAAACCATCCGTCGCTCTGGTTCTGTGTGGTGCCGGTTTTGCCTGCGATAGGGTTGCGTAAGCCGTATTTATATCTCAGACGTACGCCGGTGCCTTCATAAACAACGCCTTTCATCAACTCTATCATCTTATAAGCTGTCACCTCGTCCATTGCCTCGTGCTGCTCGGCTTTGAACGTCTCGATGACGTTGCCGTTCTTATCTTCAATCTTTGTAATGAAAATAGGCTTCACATAAACGCCTTTGTTGGCGAAGGTGCTCATGGCGCCCACCATCTCGTAAAGCGAGAGGTCGCATACGCCCAAGCAGATAGAAGGCACTGCCGGGATGTCGGATGTGACGCCCATCCTGCGAGCCATCTGTATGGTGGCTTCCGGTCCGAAACGTTTCATCAGATAAGCTGAGATGCGGTTGTTGGAATGTGCCAACGCCCATCTCAAAGTGACTTCCTCACCGAATTTGGTTTTGCCTGAGTCCTTTGGCTCCCAGAACTTGCCGTCAGAAAGCTGGATGCTGTAGCTGATGTTAGGAACCTTGGTGCATGGTGTGTATTCGCCTTCCTGCATCGCCAGAGAATACAGGAACGGCTTGAACGTTGAGCCGACCTGTCGTTTTGCCTGTGTCACGTGGTCATACTGGAAGAAACGGAAGTCATCGCCGCCCACGTAGGCTTTCACATGACCTGTACCTGTTTCCACCGACATCAAAGCCGACTGCAGGAAGAACTTGCTGTATCTTATTGAGTCCATTGGACTTAAGACAGTGTCGATAGGGCCGTCCCACGAGAACAGCGTCATTTCGGTAGGCTCGTTGAAGTTGGCGATGATGGAGTCAATAGGCCAGCCTGCTTTCTTCAGCACACGGTAACGCTCCGAGCGTTTCATCGAAAGCATCATGATTTTTTCGACTTCTTCTTCGTCTTTCAGGACAAATGGCGCTTTCGGGTCGCTTTTCCAATGTTCGTAAAACGCCGGCTGCAGGTCTAGAGCGAGATGTTCGCGCACCGCCTCTTCGGCATACTGCTGCATCCTTGAGTCGATGGTGGTGTAGATACGAAGTCCGTCCTTGTAGATGTTATAAGGCGTGCCGTCTTGTTTGAAATGTGTCTTAGCCCATTCGTGCATCTCGCCTCTAAGAAACTCGCGGAAATATGTAGCCTGTCCCGCGTTGTGGTCGAGGACGCCGAAATTCGACAAGTCTATTGGGATTTGAGATATGGAGTCGTACTCCGCCTCGGTGATGTAGCCGTTGGTCTCCATGCGTTTAAGCACGAGATTACGGCGGTTTATCGCGTTGTCGGGATGACGTCTCGGACTGAATTTTGAAGGTGCGTTGACGACGCCGGCCAGCAATGCGGCTTCTTCCATCGTGATTTCATCAGGCTCCTTGCCGAAAAACGTCTCTGTCGCCTTCTTGATACCGTAGGCGTTATGTCCGTAAAACACGGTGTTCAGGTACATGGCGATGATTTCGTCTTTCGAATAGTTGTATTCCAGCTTCGTCGCGGTCACCCATTCCTGCAGTTTTCGTATCACGAGCTTGCTCTTGCTGAGGTTCTCGCCGCGAGGGAACAGGTTTTTCGCCAGCTGTTGCGTGATGGTGCTGCCGCCTCCCTGGTCGCTGTTGCCTGTCGCGATGCCTTTCGCCACCCTGAACAATGCTATCTTATCGATGCCGCTGTGCTCGTAAAATCTCACGTCTTCGATGGAGATGAGCGCATGGATGAGGTCGGGAGAGATGTCGGCATAGCTCACATTGGAACGGTTCTCGATGTAATAAGTTCCAAGAAGCTTGCCGTCGGCAGAGATAATCTCCGTCGCGAGGTTTGTCTCAGGATTTTCAAGCTCTTCGAAGGTGGGCATCTCGCCGAACCACTCGTGTACTATGCCGTGGAAAAGCAGGAAAACCGATAGCGCAAACAACAGGAACAATGTCCAAATCACTATCAGATAGACCTTGATATCCTTCTTCTTTTTTGTCTTGTTTTTTGCCATAACTTATTGTTTTTCAAAACAAATGCCTATGTCGGTGATGCCTTTCAGCTCTTTCTCGCGCATCGCCTGTTCAAGTTCGAAATGATAATCGCCTTTCAGCGGGAAGCGCAGCGATGGGTTTAAAAGCACCTTTGCATAGTGCATGTTGCCGCTGCTTTTGCCCATCCAACGGCCGTCGGGAGCCGCCAAGACACACTCGATGGTGTCGTGGGTGACGTTGCCGTTCGGAAACTCAGTGTGCATGAAGACATATAAATTGCTGTAGCGATAGTTTTCCAAATGCCTGATGCTCATGTAGAAAGCGTAATCCGTCAAGGTGTCGTCAACGGTGACATTGAAATAAGGGATGTTCTCGTTGTCCCACCTCGCTTCAGGAATGACGACGCTCTCGTCGTACAGGGCGTTGGTGCTGCACGAGGTCATCAAAATCCCGATAACTACAACTAATATTATATTTCTCATATTTATCTTTTAACTCTTCACTCTTAACTCTTCACTCTTAACTTTTATCCTTTGCGTCTCTCTTTCATCATCATTCCAATTTCGACAAATCTGCCGGCTTGCCTTCTTCGCCGTAGTCGTTGTTCTTCTGTTCCTTGATGAACGCGAAGTCCTCCAATTGTTCAGGAAGCACGCCTTTTTTGTTATCTTCGATGATCTCTTTCACCTTTTCAGCCGGAATCGCCATCATGTTGTTACGGTCGAACGGGTAGGAGTACCACATAAGACCTTTGAAGATGTCGATTTTCTGGTATATTCCGTCGCCTTTCTTAGTCTTCAGCACTATGCGGTTATCCGGGAATGCTTTCAGAGCGTCGATGTAAGTCTCGTACTCGTAGTTGAGGCAGCATTTCAGCTTGCCGCACTGACCTGCGAGTTTCTGCGGGTTTGGTGACAGCTGCTGCACTCTTGCCACGTTGGTGGTTACCGACTGGAAGTCAGTGATCCACGAGGCGCAGCAGAGCTCACGGCCGCATGAGCCGATGCCACCGAGCTTCGCCGACTCCTGACGGAATCCAATCTGACGCATCTCCACGCGCACATGGAACTCCTCGGCCAGTTTCTTGATCAGCTCGCGGAAGTCGACACGACCGTCGGCGGTGTAATAGAATATAGCTTTTGTCCTATCTCCTTGATATTCAATATCGTTGAGCTTCATCTCAAGCTTCAGGCTCGATGCGATCTCACGGCTGCGATACAGTGTGTGGTCCTCCTGACGGATAGCCTCGAGGAACTTCTCCACGTCGTTGACACGCGCGCGGCGATAAATCTTCTTCAGCTCTGCCACAGGGGTGTTGTTTTTCTTGCGTTTGCGCTGCTTATCGATGAGCTCGCCCACCATGGTGACGATACCGATGTCGTGTCCGATGGCTGTCTCCACCGCAACTAATTCACCTTCAAGCAGATGCATCTCCGAAGGATAGCTGTAGAAGTCTTTTCTGTCGTTCTTGAAACGCACTTCGGCAACGAGTAAATCGCCTTCTTTCGGGGTCTCGTTCTCAAAATCTTTGAGCCAGTTGAAGCTGTCGAGTTTGCACTGTCCGTGACGCAGCACGTTGCAACCAAACTCGTATTTGTCGGCTTTTATGCGGCATCCGCGGTGAAAATCGTTGGTGAGCGTCTTTTTCATGTCGTCGTGCAGCGGCCATGTCGCCTTAAACTCCTCGCCATCGTCCTGTTTGTTCACCATACGGTCTTCCATCTCCTCGTCTTTCATGTTGATCTTTTGAGGAGCCGATTTCAGCAGACTGTCAACGTCTTCGGTGGTTTCCGTTATATTTTCGTCAAGAATTTCTTCTTCGTTCAAATCTTTATCTAAATCTTTCTCTTCCATAAATGCAAAAATATCCAATATATATTATTAACCTGCAAAGATAAGGAAAATTATATTACGAACCTTTATTTTTTGTATTTTTGCGGAATGAAGCATATTTTTGGGTCGACACACGAGGAAGATGAGCAGCAGCGCAGCGCACGTTTCGTCATGATGACGGAAAGTCCTGTGCGTCAGCTGGTTATGAAGATGGCAGTTCCTACTATCATCTCCATGATGGTGACGGCTCTTTACAATATCATCGACGCGTTTTTTGTGGGACATATCTCCACTGAGGCTACTGCCGGGGTTGGAGTGTCGTTTGCCTACATGACTTTCATCAACGCGATAGGTTTTTTCTTCGGTCACGGCTCGGGAAATTACATCTCGACGGCGCTTGGCGCGAAGAGATACGGTGAGGCAGAGAAGATGGCGGCGACGGGTTTCCTCTCGTCGATGGGGATAGGCACCATAGCGGCGATAATAGGACTTTTCTTCCTCTCTCCGCTTTCGCGAATGATGGGCGCTACTCCCGACATCGTGCCGTATTCCAATGATTATCTGACGTTTATCCTTATCGGAACGCCTTTCATGATGTCGTCGCTGACGCTGAACAACCAGCTGAGGCTGCAGGGCAACGCGCGTTATGCTATGGTGGGAATCGCCACCGGCGCAGTGTTGAACATCATCCTCGATGCGCTGTTGATTTATGTGCTTGACATGGGTGTTAGGGGTGCCTCGCTTGCCACCTGCATCAGCCAGATGGTGGGATGGTTTATCCTGCTTCTCGGCACCGAGATGAACGGCAACGTGCATATAAGATTCAGAAATTTCACCCCGACTTTACGAAGTTATATCGACATCTTCAACGGCGGCATGCCTTCGTTGTGCCGTCATGTCTTTGTGTGCATCAGCACCATAATGTTGAACCGGTATGCGGCTTTTTACGCTGCTCCGGGCACCGAGGCGAGTGCTATCGCGGCGTTTGCGATAGTGTCCCATATCATGATGTTTGCCTTCTCCATCATCCTTGGAGTGGGGCAGGGTTTTCAGCCTGTCTGCGGTTTCAACCACGGCGCCGGGCTGCATGAGCGCGTGCGTAAGTCATATATCTTCACCACCAAGCTCGCCACCGTCATCCTGATAGTGATGTCGATAACCTTTGCCATCTTCGCTCCCGACCTCATCAGGTTTTTCCGCAGCGAGGACGCCGAGTTGATAAAGATAGGGACGAGGGTGTTGAGATGGCAATGCATCTCGTTCCCGCTCATAGGGGTGAGCACGGTGACCAACATGATGTATCAGACCACCCGTAAGACGTTTGTAGCCACTTTGTTATCGATGGGGCGGCAGGGCATTTTCTTCATTCCCACCATCCTGATTCTGCCTCTTTTCATCGGGCTTCAAGGTGTTGAGATGACGCAGGCCGTCGCTGACGCGATGACGTTTCTGTTGGCGTTGCCGTTCGCAGTGAAAGAGATAACAGAGAAAAGAGAGGGGAGGAATAATTAATTGTTCGATATTGTTTCTAATGTTTCTAATTTGATCACAAATGCCATAAGTCTCAAATTTAGGAAAACCTTTTAATGATGTATATATCTCACATACTAAATTAAAGATAGTAAACTTTTTAAAAAAAACATCACCTTATATAAAAATAAATACTATTTTTGCACATTGAGGTTATACATCGTAAAACAGGAAGATGATGAAAAAATAATTGATCTAAATTATTAAGATACAGAGCTTTGCGCTCTTATTCCACTTGTCAGAATTACCCCAATTTTACAAAGTATCGGAATAAGTAAGCGAAAAGCTCGCGCATTCTGGCGTGAGTTGTTTCGTGCTTATCAGATACACAGGGTAGGGGTACCCTTGACAGGTTGGTTGGCGCAAGCGGAACGGCAAACGCCTTTTTTTATTTGTGCTCTCTCGTCATTTCGACCGGAGCCGATAGGCGGAGTGGAGACCTGAGCGAAGCGAAAGCATTCACCTCTGGTGAATAAATCTCAGATAAAGTTGAGAGTTTGAAGTTTGAAGTTTGGAGTGTATGAAAAAAGCGGCATCATTAAAGGCGTTAAGCGGCTGCCTTAAGGGCTTTAAAGCCATTAATGCCGTTAATGCCCTTAAGGCAGCCGCGGTGGAGAGGTGAAAAAAATCTAGATAATAATTAAACAACAAAATATTAACCAAAACAACAACAAATGAAAAGAAAAATTACTTTCTTAATTGCGGCGCTATGCGCGGTAATGCTAATTACCCAGCCTGTGAATGTGAATGGACAAACAAAAACTGATCCGGTTGTGCTTTATTCAGAAACCTTTGGTTCGGCAGACAAGCAAGTTGGCATTTCAGATTACACTGGTTGGTCTGCAACAACTGTTATGTTTAATGGCTCCGGAACAGTTGCTTCGCATTATTCTGGATCAGGAAGAATATATAAAAAGGATGCTTCAGGTCCTTCATCTGGATATACAGGCGCTAGCGGTAATAGTTGTGTAGTACATGCCGCTTCTTCTGGAACAAGTACAACAACTGTAATAACAATTACTGGCATCAAAATATCTGGATATACTAGTTTATCTATGTCCTGGGGTATGAATATGACAAATGGTAATAATACTTCAAATAAAACAGAGATATCCTACAAAATAGATAATGGGAGTTATACAGCTTTGAGTTTTACCCATCCTGCTACTAGTGGATGGTCTTTAATAAGCGGAACAATATCTGGTACAGGCTCATCTCTTGATATTCAAATTGTCTTGAAAACTACTGCTGGATATACGACAAAATATGACGATATTAAAGTCACTGGTACTGCTGCTATTCCATCCGACCCAACTCTTACCATTGCTACTCCAACTGGTGGAACCATCGCTGTAGCAAATGCGACAACACCTGTGTCTTCTGGAAGCACAGTGGCTGCAGGAACAAGCCTTACATTGTCAAATGAACCAAGTACAGGATACAGTTTCTCGGCATGGAATGTGTATAAGACTGGCGATCAGTCAACAACAGTAATTGTTTCAAACAACTCGTTTACAATGCCTTCTTACAACACAACAGTTTCTGCAACTTTCACAAAAAACAATTATAGTGTTACCTTAGGAACTCCAGAAGTAGATTTGACTGCTACTGACTATGATGAAATTACCATTGAAGAAGGAGAAACAGAATCAGTTCCATACGGTACAGAACTAGTGCTCGAAGCTGGTAGTCTGACTGATGGAAAAATGTTAGCATGGAAAGTTATAAAAACTGGTGTCTCACCAGAAGAAGATGTAACCAACGATGTGCTCTCTGATGTTTCTGCAGACGCTGCTTTACTTACAGTTCCAGATTATGATATTACTATTAGCGGTACAGTTGAAGATATTAAATACTATGTGTCATACAATGCTAATGGCGGTACAGGTACATTAACCGACCCTAATAGCCCTTATACATCGGGATCAAATGTAACTGTACTTGCTAACACATTTACATATAGTGGTCATGTGTTCAAAAAGTGGAAAGATGGAGATGATGAGTACTACCCGGGTGATGTTATCTCTGATATTTCAACAAATATTACATTATATGCTCAATGGGCTGATGCATGGACAGTTACCTTAAACTCAAATGCAGTTACAACCATTCAAGAAGTAGAAAAAACATATTCTATAAGTTTAACAGCACCAGACAACGTTCCTAGTGGTTATTCCTACAAAGGTTGGACAGCTACGCCATCAAATCCTGCCAATATGGTTAGCACAACCTATACTCCAAATGCTAATGTTACACTTTATGCAGTTTTTGCAAAAACAGTTCAGGAATATGGTGAGATATCAGTTATTCTAGATGGTCAAGGGTTAACAACCACAGCTCTTTCACAAGAAACAGAAAGAACAGTGAATGGCTTCTCTTATATGTTTGCTGAAGGAATTAAAGGACAGGCAGTAAATGGAACAAATCAATTCTCTGCGGAAAATGCAATATTTGTTCCAGTTGATGCTTACATATATAACACAATGCCATTCGGAGAAAGGATTACAAAATTTGAACTTTTTGTTAATCAGGGTGCATCTCCTAAAGCAGCCGCTGGTATTTATTTCAGTAACTCAGTAATTAATTCATATCAAACTGGAGATAATACATGGACACAAACACTATCTACAACAAACAATGTTTATGATGCTTCTTCTAAATTAACTAGCGCAGCTAAATATTTCTGGTTTAAGAGTACAGGTACAGATAGTAAAGCTGCCCAAGTACAATTTAGAATAACCTACATAGCTCCAGTCTATTACACTCGTATTTATCCTGCTGGCAATGTTGCTCCTGATGAAAATATGACAATTACAACACCAACTGTCATTTCAAATGGTACTGTTTTTAATATGGGCACTCATGAATTAGAGATTGGTACTGGCGGCTCACTTACCATCGAAGACGGCGGAGAGCTTATTTGCTCCAACTCTGTTCCTGCAACAGTGAAAAAGAACATCTCTGCAGCAACAGCAAAAGATGTTACTAACTGGTAAGGAATTTCATCATCAGTGCATAAATCAGGTCAGACTTACGAAGAAATGGGTAGTGTAACAAATCTTCTTGGTGGCACTTACGATATGTTCTATTACAAAGAATCAGAAAGCAAATGGATCAATCAGAAAGCAACAGTTTCTCCATATGCAGCCGCATATACTAATATGGAAAGTTGTCGTGGTTATATCTATCGTAATGCTGCGAATGTAGTTCTTTCATATGCAGGCGAAACAAATGTTGGCGAAATAAGCCAATACACATTGTCGCATACATCGTCTCTTACCAACGGCCTTAAAGGTGTGAACCTTATTGGCAATCCATACCCGCATAAGATTTATAAGAGCGTCGCTTTTGCTACAACTTCAGGCACAGCAACAGACACTCTGCAGACAGGCTATTATGTTATAGGAGGCGATGGTTCCTGCACTGCAACAGCCGATAATGTCGCAATTGATGTTAATCAAGCAGTCTTAGTTATAGCGACAGAATATGCTAACGGCAAAACTCTTAAATTCAAAGATAGAACTAAAGCTCCTGCAGGTGGTGGCAGCAAAGCTAACAACGATAACATCAAGTTTATGGTCTCAAACAGCCAATATGAAGATGTTGCTTATGCATTGTTTGATAAGGGCTCTGGTTTGGATAAAATCAACCACCGCAACGCTGATATCCCAATGATTTACATCCCTCAGGATGATAATAACTATGCTATTGCAATGATGAGCGACGACACCAAGTCATTTAACCTTAACTTCAAGGCTATGACAACCGGTAAGTACACATTGAGCTATAAGGCAGACGGCAACTTCAGCTATCTCCATGTCATCGACCGCCTCACTGGTGAGGATGTTGATATGCTTCTTGAAGGCGAATACAGCTTCATTGCAAGCCCAATCGATAGCGAAAACCGTTTCATCGTTCGTCTTGAGTACTCAGCTGGTTCTGAGATCTCAGAGAGTTCTATCTTCGCTTACCAGAGTGGCAATGATATCATTGTTAATGGCGAAGGCGAATTGCAAATTTTCGATATGATGGGAAGAAGAGTTTTAACGCAATACGTCAGTGGAGTTGAAACAATCAACTTACAATCACATGGAGTTTTCATTTTCAGATTAAATGAAAAGACACAAAAAATTGTTGTTAAATAAATGATAGGAGGAAATTGAAATGAAAAAGATATTATTTGCAATCGCTATAGTTTTGACAATCGGTTTAACAGCCAACGCACAGAATAGAAACGACGCTTTCGTGGCAGAATGGAGTTCTAATGGCGGCGATGCTTGGAGAGATGCATTGGCCATTACGCTTCCTTCAGGAGGATTGGGCACAATCGAAGGTGACCCGGGCGCTCCTCTCGGCAGCGGCCTCTTAGTCCTTACCGCTCTCGGTGCAGGATATGCTGTTGCGAGAAAGAGAAAGAAATAATCAGATGTCATTTCGACCGGAGTGGAGAAATCCTTTTACTCGGTTGCTCCCGAAAAATAAGGATTTCTCGACTCCACTTCGTTTCGCTCGAAATGACAATAACCCCAAAGCTACAGGAATGTAGTTTTAACATGTTTAGTTTTAGTTTTGTTTGGGTTCCCCGTTGTGATAACGGGGAATCTTTTTTGTGATTTTTTTGTCAAACCTATTGACAATCAAAAAATTTGTTGTATCTTTGCAGCCTGAAAAGATTGGTTTTTAACTGTCTTTTTTATGAGAAAAACGTGTAGATCGGCTTTTGCAAGGATTAACTACACGCTTTTTTTATGTACTCCAAACTGTATTGAATATTCCGCCCGTCATTTTTCTTGCCAATAACTAATTCAATTGTAAAGTTCATATAGTTATGCACTTTGCTATTAAAAGAGTGTCTTAGTTTGATAATTTCAACATAGCGATTCTTTTTTTGATTACCTTCTTTAATATCAAAGGTTCTGTAATTTTCATCAAAAGGTTTTGCGTTTTTGATAATCACTGGTAATTTGAGGACAGCAAATGTTGTTTGCCATAGTCTTGTCGCATTATTAGATGCTTTTTGAAAACTTTCTTTCCAAATGATGTAAATGTTTTCATTTAAAAAATCGTTTTTGATAAAGTTGTTTCCTTTAAGATTTGATAACAACAGCTTATAGCCTATTTTTATGATATTTCTCCGCTCACTTCTGTATTCTTTATTAGGATTTGTTGGGATTTTGAAGTTAAATCGTGTTCCAGACAAATGTGTTTCAATGTACTCTGGCAAATTGTAAACATCCATTTTTATGAAATTAAAAGGTTACTAAATATTGATTATTACCTGATGCAAAGATACAAAAATTTTGGTTTGACAGGATATTTTGGGTAAAATAAAAGAGCGCAAAGCAATACAGATGCCCTGCGCCCTCTATTATCTGTTATCTGTTATCTAAAATAAGCAGCTGTCAAGCGCTTGTTTTATCGCTTCCTTGTCGAGTTTCTGTCCGATGAAAACGATTTTCTCCATGCGGTCGCCGTATTCCTCGTCCCAGTCTTTGAGGATGCTCGGGTCGCGTTCGACGAACTGGCGCAGCTCTTCCTCGCTTGCTGTCGCGAACCAATAGCCCGCCTCAGAGAGCTTCTTCTGCTTGCCTGCGGTCTCGAAGATGTACGACATGTCCTGGTTGTCGGCGAAATAGCACAATCCCTTGCAACGGATGATGTTCTTCGGCCAATTGTTCAGCACGTAATCGTTGAACTTCAAAGTGTCAAAAGGTCTTCTGTTGAAATAAACATAGGTGCCGATGCCGTATTCCTCAGCCTCGCCTTCTTCCTCGTCATGATCGTGATGGTGGTGATGATGCTCGTGATCATGGTCTTCGTGGTCATGATGATGTTCATGTTCGTCGGAGATTTCTCCACTACGCTCCGCTTCGGTCGAAATGACGGAATTACCCTCTATAATCTTAATCCAGCCGGCTGAACCTGAGACGGTGTTATAGTCGAACATGTAGGTGTCGATAATTCTGTCCAGATCGACGTTTGCGTAGTCGCATTCGAGGATTTCGGCGTCAGGGGAGAGGTTCTTCACAATCTGGCGGATGCGCTCGAGTTCTTTAGGCTCGACCTCCGACACCTTGTTCAAGATGACCATATTGCAGAACTCAATCTGTTCAATCACAAGGTTCTCGATGTCGTCTTCGTCGATGTTTTCGTTCTTGAGGCTGTCGCCGCATCCGAACTCGTCTTTCATTCTGAGGGCGTCGACCACTGTCACGATGCAGTCGAGACGTGGGGTGCCGGACTGAGTGTATTCCTTGCCCATGCTCGGGATTCCGGCGATGGTGCGTGCTATAGGCTCAGGCTCGCATATGCCGCTTGCCTCGATGACGATATAGTCGAAGCGTGCCATCTTCATGATGTCGTTGAGCTGCTCGATGAGGTCCATCTTCAAGGTGCAGCAGATGCAGCCGTTTTGCAACGCCACAAGGCTTTCGTCTTTCTTTCCCACCACGCCGCCTTTCTGGATGAGGTCGGCATCGATGTTCACCTCGCCTATGTCGTTGACTATCACTGCGAATTTGATGCCTTTCTTGTTTGAAAGGATATGGTTTACCAATGTTGTCTTTCCGCTTCCGAGATAACCGGTCAGAAGTAGGACCGGGGTTTCTTTTCTACTCATATTTCTATGTATTTTAATTTTCAACTTGCAAAAATACAAAAAATCTAATGGCTAATAGCTAATGGCTAATGGCTTTTTTTTGTAATTTTGCGCCCGCAATGAAAAAGTCTTTAGGTCATATTTCAGCATTCATCGCCTACACGATTTTAGGCTTCAACATCATCATCTGCAGGGATTTGTCGATGTTGGCGTTGATATCGCCGATGGGTTTGTTTTGCTTTCGTGCGGTAGGTGCTGCTGTGCTTTTCTGGCTGACGTCGTTGTTTCTGCCGAAGGAAAAGGTCGACTTAAAGGACTTCCCGAAGATTTTTCTCGCCTCGATGTTCGGTCTATTCCTCACCCAATGGTCGTTTTTGAAGGCGAGCACCATGACCACGCCTTTCGACACCAGCATCCTCACTCCGCTCACGCCTATCTTCACTATGTTCATCGCGGCAATAGTGCTGAAGGAGCCTATCACCTGGAAGAAAGCCGGCGGTGTGGCGTTGAGTTTCTTGGGTGTCATCTTCCTGGTCTTCAACACCGTTCGTGTCGATAGCGGTAGTGTCACCGAGACTCAGCCCATGGGCATTGTCTATATGATTGGCAACTGCATCTTTTTTGCCTTGTATCTCGGGGCTTTCCGTCCGCTCATCACGAAATACAGCGTCGTTACCTTCATGAAGTGGATGTTTCTCTTCTCGGCTGTCGTCGCCATCCCGTTAGATATCAAGGAGTTGGTTGGTCTCAACATGGCTGTTATGCCTACGAAATACCTTCTCGAGCTTGGTTTTGTGATTCTTTTCTCCACCTTCGTTGCTTATTTCCTTATTCCGGTAGGGCAGAAGGTGTTACGTCCGACGGTCATCAGTCTATACGGCTATTTGCAGCCCATTATCGCCACTGTGATGGGCATTGTCACAGGAATGGACCATCTCACATGGCAGAAGGTTGCTGCTGCGGTTCTCGTCTTCACTGGAGTTGTTTTAGTGAACAAGAGCCGAGCTGCTTCTCATTAACCTCGTCATTTCGACTGAAGCGAAGCGGAATGGAGAAATCTCCGACAAAAGAATTATCGAAATCAAATGTTTGAGATTTTTCCACTACGCCTAACGGCTCCGGTCGAAATGACGGATAAGGTTATTTCTTACGTCTGCGAGCGACGGCGTATCCTGCGCCGAGGGCGCCGAGGATGAACAGACCGCTGCCGAGAGGGGCGCCGGGGACGTCGGTGGTGAGGCCGTGCTCGTTAGGAAGATTAACGAGTGTGATGTCGCGCATCAAGTCGCTCTGTGCCCAGTCGTTGAAGAATGCGTCGGTAAGGCCAATTTGGGCTTTTGCGCCGAAGCCCATTGTAATAACCAATGCAATTACAAATAATATCTTTTTCATTTTATATATCCTTTCTCTTTTTTGTGTCATTTCGAGCTTGTCGAGAAATCCTCTTTTTCACATGTCACCGGAGAAAGAGGATTTCTCCACTTCGGTCGAAATGACGGTTTGAATATTATCTTACAACAATCTTTTGTGTCTTCTCATTCAGTTTGAATATAAACACTCCCTGTGAAGGAACGTTCACTGTCTGAACTCCGTTCACGTGTTGTGTAGCGACCATGCGACCTGTGACGTCGAACACCTGGAGTTCGCCTTCGCCGTTGACGATGATGTCGCTGCCGTTCTGGAAGGCGAAGATGTCGTTTCCAGCGCTGTTGTTGGTGTTGTAGCCGAGTTTCACGATGAAACGTGCGTCGTTGTCACTTGGTGAAGCGATGAAGCTATATTCACCATCGAGAAGCATGTCGATATCCTCACCAGTCATACGGTCGATGACGTGGAGGTAATCGTATTTGCCTTCAGCCTTGAAGCTTAAGGTGTACTGACCTGTTGTCATTGCTCTTAAGTTGAGGTTGAATGATTGTGTTTCGTCGCTCATTGTGGCGATAGCGTAGTTCTGACCATCTTGTGGGATGTAGAGCATTGGGATGTTTGCATTGCGGTGGTTGATTTTGTTCAAACCTTCTTCGTCATTGAACAAAGCGTATGCAACGTCTTCGTATTGGCTGTTAGCTATCATGAACTTGATGAATTCATTGTTGCGTTTTGCACCGTTTGCAGTGGTGTTGGTCATTGTGACAGTGCCAGCTGCAGTAGCTTTCACCAAGATACCCTGACCAGGTTTGATAGCTGTTGTATTGTCTGTTCCGGCTGTCCAAGCGCCAGCATTTGACAATGTGTAGTAGCCAGCTGAGAGGATGCTATTTGGAATAGCTGTGCCGTCACCTTTATAGATGTTATGTGAATAAGGGTTACCGATGAGGTTGAAACCTGCGAGGTCGCCTGTTCCTGTCTTGGTAACAGCAATCACAACACTACCGCTATTAAGTTCACCTGGGAATGATAATTCTGCACCAGTATTGTTCCAATAGAGGTAACCTTTACCGTTTGTCATGTTGGCAACTGCGTGACCGGCAGCTTTGTGGTTGAACCATGTGGTTGTTGCCTCATCGTAGTAGTACAAGTCGTAATTAGCAGGAGTTGCCTGTATGAGGTTAGTTACAGAACCAGGAGCAATGTTGTTAACCGGTGAAGAAATTGTATACCAGTTAGCAGCGGTTTTTGCTGCACCGTGTGACACTGACTTCTTAAATGTAGCTTGAACACCAGTGTTGTTCACGATAACCTGACCACCGTCTTCGATAACGAGGTTGGCAGCAGTACCTTGATTGATGAAGTCGCCAGTAACTGTCAACACAGAACCTTCAGTAACTGTAAGTGTTTCGGTGGCAGGGATTGTTAAATCGGTATATGTGTTATTACCAAAGAATTCTAAATCAGTGTCGTTTTCTTTTTCGTAGAGATAGACAGGGGTTTGTGAACTTGAATAGCAATTAAAACGGTCTGAATTAAACTGAATTGAATAATCTGTTGAACCGTGTTTAATCACTGCATGATTAGAACCATCAAAAGTGATAGCCCATGTTGAAGAAGCGTTTCCTGTGTTTTTCAATGACTTGTTTCCACCAACAAGAAAACCGTCAGCATGCAAGGTGTAACCATTTGTACTATTTCCATTGATGACAATCTCAGAAACACCAGAGTCGCTAGATATTGTAGTTGATTCTGATGTAGCGGTAATGCTAACAGGATTTCTATAATTACCATTATTTTGGTTTCCCAGTGCATAATACTCTTCAGCACTTTCTGCCACGATTATATAATGCTTACCATCTGTTACAGATGTTACGCGATTATATGTTGTCGTAACAGGTGCTGGATTAACAGTACCGCTGAGAGATACTGTTTCTTCGAGTGTTCCCGAAGTTACAGTGATAGTACCATTGTAATTGTTCTCAGTTAATCCACTCTTCATGCGCACGTTAATTGTAGTTGAAGCAACAGCGCCGTTGTTTCGTTGCAGAGTCAGTGAGTTTGTCCATTCACCTTCACCCAGCTTCATCTCGAAGTTGCTGTTCAAAGGAAGGGCGACAGTAATGTTATTACCCAAATTATTACCAGCAACAACAATATTCTGCGGCTCTGATGGACCTTGACCTTCAGCGTATGTGAAACCTGTAAGAGATGTTGGAGCTACTGAAATAGTAGGATCAGAACTGAAATTCAATGTAGCTGATGCAATACCTACTTGGTTAGAAGAAGTTGAGAAAGTGATCTTCACAGCGTTAGTTCCTGCAGGTAATGCAGCACAAGTAATTGTGAAGTTGGTCGAAGTAATTTCTGTTGAAGTATAGCTCTCACCTCCATCTGTGCTGTAGTGTAATGTAATAGTTTGAGCTTTTGTACCCCATTGTTGGCAAACAAAGGTGGCTCCTGAAATGTTTGGTTGGCCATTTTTCATAACAATCATAACATCGCCACCTTTAGTTACAGGAACGTCTGTAATTGTTTGGGTACTACGGTTAGCTGAGGCAAATGTTACAGTTGCTTCGGTATAATTAACCACATGTTGAGTGTAACTGGTTGTCCATTCGTTAAAACCAGAGATTTGACTAAAATCATAAGTTACTTCGGAAAGTTCCTCAAATGTCGCAGTAGCTGTAACAGCATATCCTGGCATTTCAAATGTGAAATCATCGCCACTTGCGGTTGGGGTTATGCCTGTAGCAGAACCATCCGATGTCTTTGTGATAACAATTGAAGAAAGGGTATAACCTGTTTCAGCTGTATATTCCAAGGTAACTGTTTGTCCTTCGTATGCAGGTGTAGGTGTAGCTGTCAGAAGACCTTTTGTATCATCATACGCACATGTAACTGCAAAGGTTTGTTTTGCATTAAATGTAGCGGTGACGTAAACTTCGCAAGCCGGCATTGTAAACTGGTTGTCTGTAACTGTAACTGGTGTTACCAAATCGTCTTTTAAAACTGACCATGAGTCGAATATATATGCGGCATTTGGATGAGCCGTCAAAGTAACAATTTCGCCCTCTGCTGCAGATGCTTTATCAGATTCTATTGTACCACCTGTAATATCATCATCAAGATTAATTGCATATGTTGCACTAGTAACTGAACCGGTCAAATTAACAACAATATTTTCTGCTCCTTCGTTAGTCAATGTTAAAACTCCGGCATAATCGTTGTTAAGTGCTAAACCAGCTTTCATACGAATTGAAATCACATCACCGCTATTAACTGTAACAGTATTTGAATAAACGGCATCGTCTGTAATTTCAAAATATTCGGCACCAGTAGTAATTGTTGCGACAATATCATCTGATGTGAGGTTTGTTCCTGTCACTTCAAACACTTGTTCTGCAGATGGACCTGCACCAAACACATAAGTGAATTGGTTTGCCGTTTCAGGATCGATGCTGATAATTGGATTTGTCACCTCCTCGACGCTTTCCATTGTCGTGGTGAAGACTGCGTTATTACCAGATCCGCTGATTCCTGAGAAGAAACCGTGCACGCGAACTGTTTTGTTCAACAAAGGATTTAATTCTGTTGTTTGGTCATTGGTCGGATAGGTTATTCTGATTTGTCCTTCGCCGACTGCTACGAAGTAATTGTTGTTTGATGTTGTTAGTTCGCCTTCGAATTGTAAGTAGGTTGCCAAATAATATCCTTCCGAATAATCAGGAACTTCAGTGATTTCGGTAACATCAGGAGTGCCATCATAATTTGATTCTGTGGCTTCTTCGATAGTGGCAGAACTGGTGAATTGAATTATGTGACCGTAACTTCCGGTTGTTCCGGATACTTTAATCATGTCGCCAACTTCAACGGATGGAGTATCATTAAGATAGGTGTAAACATAGCCTGTTCCATCACCCATAATAAATCCTTTGCTATTGATGGCGACAACAGTACCTTTTACTCTGTAAGCTGTGCCAACTTCGGTGATGTCAGAAATGTTGTCAAACACATTAGGATTGCCAGCTTGAGTTACAGTAACATCTTTGGTAACAGTCTCTTTGGCCTCGTAAGTATAAGTCAACCGAACGATTGCTGTACGTTCTAAGGCTGATGGGTTTGCGCTGCATGAGAGAGGCACAATTCCGTTGTTTGGTCCGCTAACTGTAAGCCAGTCGCCACCAGTTGTTGGCATAGATGACATTGTACCACCTTCAACGGGATTATCAACAGTGTAAGCTATTGAACTCTCTGTGGCATCATAAGTGAGGTTGACATTGCTGGCAGTAATATATGGAGCAGATCCACCGCCGACAGTAAAGTTAATCACGATAGAGGTGGTTTTACCTGTAGCATTTCCAACTTGTGTTGTAAAGAATCCGTTGCCAACTGTTGTTCCTGAAGTCGGATGTGCTTCAGTACCATAATAAGTGGTAAATGTTCCAGCGGTAGAATTAACAGTTACACTATTAATTGTTCCCAAATCTGTAGTGTTATATATATAACCATTGTTTTTTTGCCATTGCATAACACTAGAGGGTTGCATAACTTGATTTGAAACCCAAGTAACACTCATAGTATTATTGGCATTGTTAACATCAACCGCATCTTTTGTATGATTACCATTGTTAGCAGTATAAGACGTCGTGTTGAAGTCCGATGTTTGTATTGTTAGAGCGTACGTCGTTTGCCCCCACATCCTTCCTGTGGTTGCCACCATTGTTAGCAGCATCAACGCTGCCGCGATTAAAAATGTAAATTTTCTTTTCATACTTGTTAATTTTTTGTTATTTATTTAATTCGATTTTTTTCAAAAAGTGTTAAACCGCAAAATTAGCTATTATTTTAATAAGGTGCAAGGAAATTTTGCAGAAAAATTTCTAGCCTTAATTTCCCTCAGCGGCTCCCTTAATGGCCTTAACGCCATTAAAGCCCTTAATGCCTTTAAGGCAGCCGCTGTAACGCATTTAAGGCAGTCGCTGTAACGCATTTAAGGCGACTTGTTATTCCAGTCTTTCCCAATTTTTTGCTGGAATTTATAAAGCAGATAATCAGCTTGATTGATAAGAACGATTGCTATATTTGCTATCACTTCTGGAGGACGGTTTTTTACAATATCACTAATCAGCTCGTCATTTTGGGAATTGCTTGCAAGCTCTCTCATTTTTATTTTTTCAACCGAATTGTTCTCCCATTGTCTGTGGTTGTGAATGTTTAAAAAATCTTCATAATCTTCCAGCAGTTCTTTTAAACTTGACTTTGCGACATTGATTAAGAATTCTTTGCTTTTTAACGATTTCTTGCCAGCTGAACATCCTTCAACAATATTTTGTTTGCCACTTCTTGCAGCTTGTATCATTTGATCAACAGTACGGTCTTTACTGTCTAAAAATGTTGTACAAAAATAATGTGTTATTTTATAAATTAACGCTGTCTTTTTGTAAACTATCAGATTTTTATAGCTTCCAATATTTGATTTATTTTCATTTTCCATAACATTTTTTTATGATGGACATTGCCTTAATTTCCCTTAGCAGCTCCCTCAGCTTTGCGAAAGCCTCAATGATGGCAATGGTTGTATCGCTTCTCAAAATTGTTGCCAGCATATAAAGACCTTTTTCGCTGCAAAATTACAACCACCCTTTTCAATTAGTCGTACGAAAAACGACTAAGTTTAAAAAGAGAGGTTAATGATTTGATAATCAATCGTATAGACAATAAGAGTTGTGCCTCTGAAATGTTAAAAAATTTTAACAATTCAGGGCAACTGATTTGTAATCAAAGGTTTATGATAAGAAAATCCCAAATATTGGCGGAAACGCCTGGATTTCCTTGAGATTATGAATGACAATTAAAATGAAACTTTTAACGTCATCCCCAAGGAATAGTTGCTTTGTAACTGAGGCATCTCGCTTTTTATCAATGTCGGAGCTACACTCAAGGAACCGCTGTTGTTGTAGTCGTCGACAACCCAGTTTAGCCTGCCTTTTCCTATGCCCGTCAATATCAGCCATAATGGGCAACTGATGTCGGTGATAATGGCGCTTAACATAAGACGATCAGACCAGGTGCTAAATTGAAATGGATCATTACAGTTTATCATCCTGGCAAAACAGACACAATCCCAGAACACAGCTCCGACAAATATCACTGCAAAAATGTTGCCGACCTGCATCTGCGATTTCGCGCTGATATAAGTGTTATATTGATCTTTAGTGAGGAGTTTCCGAGCTTCATCCTTGGTTAACGTATGCCTGTCTACCACAAGAGAGCTGCCAATTCTGTACATTTGACTGCTTTTCGAATCAGCAGCGCTTTTTTCATAATGTTCTACTTCTCCATTTTGGTAAGCGATGCTAAGAACGTCTGAAACGTTGATTGTATAAACGGGTCCGTCGGGATTTGACCACTTCTTGTATTCTATTACATTTTTGTCTATTTTTAAGACTTTGCTCTCAATAGTGGTACTGTCGTTTTTCATAATTACATCCTGAGCTTTTAATAAAGAAGGCGTCAGAAAAAGCACAATAAGGCTTAATGCAATAATATAAGTTTTCATGAACTGATTATTTAAATGATTATTTCTGCCCGCAAAAATAATATTATTTTCTTTTCTCTGTTCAACTTTTGTTCGTATCTTTGCAAAAATTTTCGAAAATTTTAAAATCATGAGTAACCACAAGAAACTTTTTGAGGAATTTCCTCCAGTGACCACTGAACAGTGGGAAGCTGTCATCGAAAAAGACCTCAAAGGAGCCGATTACAACAAGAAACTTGTCTGGAAAACAGCCGAAGGTTTCCAGGTAAGGCCGTATTATCGCGCTGAGAATCTCAAGGACATCCCATGGCTTGACACCAAGCCGGGCGAGTATCCTTACATCCGCAGCACGAAGAAAGAAGGCAACGACTGGCTTGTGTGCGAAGATATAGTAGTGAAGGACTACCACGAGGCTAATCAGAAAGCCCTCGACGCACTCAACCGTGGCGCAACGGCACTGTCGTTCCGCCTCGAATACGACAAGCCATACGACGCTGTCGAGATATCGGGCCTCCTCAACGGCATCGTCGCCGAAGCGGTCGAAATCAACTTTTACAACAACAAGTATCATCTGCCACTCCTCGAGATGATGTCGAAGATCCCGGGCATCAACGGCTCGCTGAACTACGACCCGCTCACACGTTATATCCGTCGCGGAACATGGTTCGTCACCGAGAGTACCGATATGGAACTCGCGGCAATACTTACGAAAGCCGAGATTCCGGGCGTGCAGACCATAGGTGTCAACGCTCACGTGTTCACCAACGCAGGCGCAACAATCTCTCAGGAGATGGGTATCGCTCTCGCAGTGGGTGTCGAATACATCGAGCAGCTGCTCGCCAAGGGCATGACAATCGATGAGATAGCACCTAAGATGCGTTTCAACGTGGCTGTCGGTCAGACCTACTTCATGGAGATGGCTAAGATGCGCGCCTACCGTATGCTCTGGGCAGAGATCCTCAAGGCTTACGGTGCGAAAGAAGAGAACTGCAAGATCCGTATCCACGCCTTCAACGCGTTGATTAACATGAGCTTGTACGACCCATACGTGAACATGCTGCGTACCACAACAGGTACGATGTCGGCTGTCCTCGGCGGTGTCGACTCATTCTGTGTGACACCATTCGACGCCACATACGAAGAGGCTACCGAGTTCTCAGACCGTATCTCACGCAACCAGCAGCTCATCCTCAAGGAAGAGTCACATTTCGACAAGGTCGCTGACCCTGCTGCAGGTTCATATTACATTGAAAATCTTACAGAGTCCATCGCCACCGCAGCATGGAACGTGTTCCTCCAGATTCAGGAAGAAGGCGGCTACCTCGCATCGGTGCGCAAGGGCACAATCCAGAATATCGTGAAGGAAAGCGCTGCCAAGCGTTTCAGCAACCTCGCCACACGTCGCGAGACCATACTCGGTACCAACCAGTATCCTAACTTCACCGAGGTGATGAAGTTCGACCCGGCAGAGTGGGTGTTCAAACCTGACTGCAAACGCGAGGCTAAGGCCGAAGTCGACACCATCGACACCTTCCGCGTGGCTCAGCAGTTTGAGACAATGCGTTATGCCACCGACGTCTACGCTAAAGACCACAAACGTCCTACAGCATGGATGTTCACCTACGGCAACCTCGCCATGCGTAAGGCCCGTGCCAACTTCGCATCAAACTTCTTCGCTTGCGCAGGCTTCGAAGTGGTGGATAACCCGGGCTTCAAGACCATTGAAGAAGGCATCGAGGCAGCACGTCAGGTGAAACCTGAGATTTTGGTCATCTGCTCATCCGACGAGGAATACGGCGAAGGCAACGCCCTCAAGATTTACGAAGCTCTGAAGAACGAGACCATCGTGGTGCTCGCAGGTAACCCTGAAGGCACTGCCGACATCCTCAAAGAGGCCGGCCTCGAATACTTCATCCACGTGAAGAGCAACGTCCTTGAGACATTATTGAGTTTCCAGAAAAAATTAGGTATAACAAAATGAGAAAGGAGTAAGCAATGAAACCAGATTTCAAAAATATCAACATCAACGCTATACCTAAGTCAAATATCAAGGCTGATTACAAGCCTGACTGGGAAACTGTTGAGCATATCAACGTGAAGCCGGCTTATACGGCTGAAGACCTCGAGGGCATGGAGCACCTCAACTACGCTGCAGGTATCGCTCCTTATCTCCGCGGACCTTATTCAACAATGTATGTGATGCGTCCTTGGACCGTCCGTCAGTATGCAGGTTTCTCTACAGCTGAGGAGTCAAACGCATTCTATCGCCGTAACATCGCCGCCGGTCAGAAAGGTCTGTCAGTGGCATTCGACCTTGCTACACACCGTGGCTATGACGCTGACCATGAGCGCGTTATGGGTGATGTCGGTAAGGCTGGCGTGTCAATCTGCTCGGTAGAAGACATGAAGGTCTTGTTCGACCAGATTCCTTTGAATAAGATGTCTGTCTCTATGACAATGAACGGCGCTGTGTTGCCTATCTTGGCATTCTACATCGTCGCAGCTTTGGAACAGGGCGCTAAATACGAAGAGCTTCAGGGTACAATCCAGAACGACATCTTGAAAGAGTTCATGGTGCGTAACACATATATCTATCCACCTGAGTTCTCAATGCGTATCATCGCTGATATCTTCGCGTTCACATCACAGAACATGCCGAAGTTCAACAGCATCTCAATCTCCGGCTACCACATGCAGGAAGCCGGTGCTACATGCGACATCGAGTTGGCTTACACCCTCGCCGACGGTTGGGATTACCTTCGCACAGGTGTCAAGTCAGGATTGGACATCGACGCTTTCGCTCCACGTCTGTCGTTCTTCTGGTGCTCCGGAATGAACCACTTCATGGAGATTGCTAAGATGCGTGCCGCACGTATGCTGTGGGCTAAGATCGTGAAGACATTCAACCCGAAGAGCGACAAGTCATTGGCATTGCGTACTCACACCCAGACTTCAGGATGGTCGTTGACAGAGCAAGACCCGTTCAACAACGTGGCCCGTACATGTATCGAGGCTATGGGAGCAGCTCTCGGCCACACTCAGTCGTTGCACACCAACGCTTTGGACGAGGCTATCGCACTTCCTACCGACTTCTCAGCACGTATCGCACGTAACACTCAGATTTACATCCAGGAAGAGACCAATGTTTGCCGCGTCGTCGACCCATGGGCAGGTTCATATTATGTCGAGTCATTGACTCGCGATATCTACGAGCGTGCTTGGGCTCACATCCAGGAGGTCGAGCAGATGGGCGGTATGGCTAAGGCTATCGAGACAGGTCTTCCTAAGATGCGTATCGAAGAGGCTGCAGCACGTAAGCAGGCTAAGATCGACGCAGGTACAGAGACCATCGTCGGTATCAACAAATATCGTCTTGAACATGAGGATAGCATTGATACTCTTGAAGTTGACAACACAGCGGTGCGTGAGTCACAGATCCGCCGTCTGAAAGAGTTGAAGGCTAACCGTAACGAAGCTGACGTACAGCGTTGCCTCGACGCCATCACCGAGTCGGTGAAGACAGGCAAGGGCAACCTCCTCGCTCTCGCAGTGGAAGCAGCAAAATGCCGCGCCACATTGGGTGAGATCTCAATGGCATGCGAGAAGATCGTCGGTCGTTATAAAGCTGTAATTCGTTCAATATCAGGAGTTTATTCTATGGAAGCAAAAGGCAATGAGAAATTCGCAAAGGCACAGGCAATGGCTGATGAGTTCGCTAAGCTCGAAGGCCGTCGTCCTCGTATCATGATTGCGAAGATGGGTCAGGACGGTCACGACCGTGGCGCCAAGGTTGTCGCTACAGGCTACGCCGACATCGGATTCGACGTCGATATGGGACCATTGTTCCAGACACCGGCCGAGACAGCACGTCAGGCAGTGGAGAACGACGTCCACATCGTGGGTGTCTCTTCATTGGCAGCAGGTCATAAGACCCTCGTGCCTCAGGTCATCGAAGAGCTCGCCAAACTCGGTCGCCCGGATATCATGGTGACAGTGGGTGGCGTTATCCCTCACCAGGATTATCAGTTCTTGTATGACGCCGGCGCAGTTGCCATCTTCGGACCTGGTACCATTGTGTCGGATTCTGCAATCAAGATGTTGGAATTGTTATTGGCAGTTCGCAAACAGTAATTGAAAAATAAATTTTACACGGTTTGGACAGGCCGGCAGATCGGCGTCTTCGCCTCTTGGGACGAATGCCGTCTGCAGGTCGAAGGGTTCCCTGGTGCGAGATATAAAGGATTTCCCACCAGGGAAGCCGCCGAATCGGCATTTAAATCGGAGCCTGATTTTTCGTCGGATAACGAACCGAAAATATCATGGCAAACGTTACCTGAAGGCAGCCCGAAACCTGATACCAACACCATAGCCGTCGATGCGGCATGTTCAGGAAACCCTGGCAAGATGGAATATCGGGGCGTGTTCACCGACACCGGCACAGAGCTGTTTAAAAGCCCAGTGTTTGAAGGCGGAACCAACAACATAGGGGAGTTCCTCGCCATCGTTCACTGCCTCGCATGGCAGCAGAAACACAAACTCAACTACCCGATATACTCTGATTCGGTCAACGGCCAGAAATGGGTGAGGGAAGGGGCCTGTAAGACGAAACTCGTTGAGAATGAGAAGAATAAATATCTCTTCGAGGTGATAAGAAGAGCCGAGAAATGGCTTCACGACAACACCTTCAGGGTGCCGATATACAAATGGAGAACCGAGATTTGGGGTGAGATACCAGCTGACTTCGGTCGTAAGTAATTAAAAATCAACGTCATGATAAAATACGATACCTTTTATATTCAATGTCCTCGCTGCGGAGCGTGGCTTGAAGGCCATATCGTGAAATCCGAGATGGTCAATAAATCGACATTGTATTCTGACGGTAAGACGTTGAACGACAATTACATAACCGAGCCCCAGAAGATTATAGCATGTCCATCGTGCAGCCATTGGTTTTGGGTTGACGAATACAAAGAACCCATCGTGACATCGGCAAAGCCCGGCGTGCCTTATTACAGCTGGAATCACTGGCGTTTCTTCGGCATACATTTCAATAGCGTTGAGGGTCGTTTGGCTCTTGTTGAACATTATAAAAGATGTCTGCAAGCTATTGATAATGATAGAGATAAGGAGCTTTACATACGTCGTCTGATGTGGTGGGCGTATAACGACCTCGTGCGCAACAACTATCAGATGCATCTGCCTTATCTGTTTTCAGGAAAGATGAGTTTTAACGTCTGGCGAAAGAACCGCAAAAAACAAAAGCAGGGTCGTGTGATGTTCAAGCAACTTCACGGGGAATATATCGAAAATATAAAGGCTTTACTGCTTTTGGTGAAGGGGCGTTACACTCCTGATGACGAGGAATATGAGGCTTCGATATTGGAAATCATAGAGTTATACCGCGAGATGGGCGAGTATGACGAGGCTCAGAGGATTCTCAATACCATTCCGCGACGCACCCATTACATCGCAAATATTGAGAAAGAGGTCAGGAGGAAACACGATTTTGTGTTTTTAGTAGCTGGTTGATGACGTGTGATGCGCAGAAGCATCCGAAAACAGCCGGCATATAAGAGATTGTTCCCACAGTAGCTATTTTGTTTTGTTGTTGTTCGTCTTCCACGATGAAGGCGTCGTCAGCCACTTTTTCAGGTGAGAACACCACCGTTATGCCTTCGCGGATACCCAGACGGTGCAGGCGTTTGCGGATGTAGAAGGCGAGACGGCAGTTGTATGACTTCGACATGTCGCATATCTCTATCTTGGTGGGGTCGAACTTACCGCCGGCGCCCATGCAGCTCACGATATTCTGGTGGTTTTGTACGGCGTAGTAGAGGAGGAACACCTTGGGTGCCATGGTGTCGATGGCGTCGACCACGAAGTCGAATTTTTGTGCCATCAAGTCTATAATCGATTGGTCTTTAAGATATTGCGGCAAGACGTGGAGTTTTATCTCCGGGTTGATGTCGCGGATACGCTCAGCCATGACGTCTGTCTTGAGGCGTCCTATGGTGCTGTCGAGTGCCAGCAGCTGGCGGTTTTTGTTGGTGGCGCTCACGGTGTCGCTGTCGACGATTGTCATCTCGCCGATGCCTGCGCGTGCCAGTTGCTCGGCGGCGTAGGCACCTACGCCGCCGAGCCCGACGACGAGGACGTGTGCCTTAGCGAGTCTCTCAACTCCTTCAACACCTATTAATATATCTGTGCGCTGTTTCCAGTCTTCCATAATTCTCAAAAATCTGTTTGCATAATAAATCGATTTCGCAGTTCATCAACGTCGATGCCTTAGCGTAAACGTCTTTTATGTCTCTTCCGGAGACGTCGGTTTCTAAAAAGAGCCTTTCCAGAGGGATGTTTTTCAATATCTCAACTGCTTGATTCTCATTGCGATACAGCATTTCGCCAAGCGAGATATACATGTCGTATCTCAGCAGTTGCTGCATCGTCTCCACCGAGCTGTTGAACCCATGGATGACCCACGGCATCGTGGCTTTCGTTGTTTTCCTCATCGCGATGATTTCGGAATAAGCCCTCACGCAGTGGATTATCATCGGCTTGCGGTAAGACTCTGACAATTTTATCATCTCCTCGAAGACCTCGATCTGCTTCTCGAAAGTCTCTTTATGGGCTTTGTCGAGACCGACTTCGCCGATAGCTGCAGTCATTTCGAGCTTGTCGAGAAATCCTCCATTACCGAAAGCTTTTTCGAAAAAAGGATTTCTCCATTCCACTTCGCTCCAGTCGAAATGACGGTCGAGTTCCCATGGGTGTATTCCGACCGTTTCGAATATCCTTACTCCATTCTCATCAACAATCTTTATAACAGATTGATTATCAATGTGAGTATGGATATCGACGAACATCTGGTTTATTTTGCTTTTCCTTGGTTAGCGACGCTCTGCATCTTCTTTGCGATTTCTTCCGGGTCACCGAGGAAGAAGTCTTTTTGCAGCTTCATGTTGTCGTCGAACTCGAAGACGTAAGGGATAGCTGTAGGGATGTTGAACTTGATGATTTCGTCTTCACCCATGCCTTTGAGTTCTTTCACGATGCCGCGGAGGCTGTTGCCGTGAGCCACCACCATCACCTCGTCGTGGTCTTCGAAAGCCTTGAGAATCACTTCTTTATAATAAGGCATGAGGCGTGCGATGGTGTCTTTCAATGACTCTGTGAGCGGGATCTGTTCGTCGGTGAGTTCGGCGTAGCGTGGGTCTTGACGAGGGCTCTTCGGGTCGTCCATTGCGAGCGCCGGTGGCTGCACGTCGAAGCAGCGGCGCCATTTCAGGACCTGTTCCTCGCCGTATTTCTTTGCCATGTCGACCTTGTTGAGGCCTTGCAGCTGGCCGTAGCTCTTCTCGTTGAGACGCCATGTCTTATACACCGGCAGCCAGTCCATATCCATCACATCGAGGATGTTGTTGAGCGTTTTGACAGCTCTCTTGAGGTATGATGTGAAGCAAATCTGAGGTTTGTAACCGCCGTCTTTGAGGGCTTTTCCTGCGTCTTTAGCTTCCTGGATTCCTTTTTCCGACAAATCCACATTGGTCCAACCAGTGAAGAGGTTGAGCTTGTTCCATTCACTTTCGCCGTGGCGAACTAATATTAACTTTTTCATGATTTGTAGTTTTGATTTTGTAGTAAGACGTTATATCTCACTACCTTTTAATTGGCTGCAAAAATAATTATTTTTTTTGAAAAACATTAAAAATTTACTACTTTTGCATCGTCGAAAGACGCAATTATAAATATTGAGTGAATGTCAATAGACAGTATATCTACCGAATTATTATTATTTTTCTTGCTTTATGGTGGAACGACAGTGGCGGCTCTCATAGCCTGTCTTTACTTGTTGTTTTGTAAGGGTAATGCTTTTGTTGAGGGTGTCACGCCGCCTGAACGGCTGCGTCTTTGGGCCGCAGCTTTTTTTGCTGTGGTGTTTTTGGGTCATATATGGTGGCTTCTTTTCTACCTGTATTCCGGAGACTATAACAGTGTGAGTTGCATGGTTGTTAGCATTCTCGACGGTATGACGCTGATGACTACCATTCCCGGCACTCTGTTTGCCATGCTCCAAGACCGCCAGCGCACCGTCTGGCCTATAATCATGGCAACGGTGCCATACGCCGTTTTGTTGGAGCTTAGCCTGGTCTATCCTGGCAGTCATTACGCTGATATAGCAGTCGTATACGTAATGGTGATTTATGTGGCTTTTACTGTATATATGATAATTGCTGTCAGACAATATGGGCGTTGGCTGCGCGACAATTATGCCGACTTGGAACATAAGGAGGTGATGATTAGCTATGTTATGATAATTGCCATCTTACTGTTAATCGTCACCTATGGGTTTGATAATGACAACCTTACCATAAGTTACTTCGTTCAAGGTACGGAACTCGTGCTTATCGGCCTCATGCTGTGGCGTGTTGAGACATTGCCGCAGTTGGTAGACGTGTCGCTTGAGCCGTTGGAATATGCGGAACCGGAGATACAACAGCCCACGGCTATCCCTTCCAATATCGAACAGCTGTTGGAGGAGCATTGCGTCGCCACTAAGCTTTATTTACAGAATGACCTGACCCTTCTACAGCTGGCTCAAGCCATTGGCACCAACCGTTTCTATCTCAGCCAGTATTTCTCCCGTCATGGCATCACTTACAATGCTTATATCAATGATTTGCGTATCAATCACTTCGTGAATCTCTATCGTGAGGCCACAGCTACCCATAAGTCGGTCACTGCACAGCAGCTGGCAAGCGACAGCGGTTATCGCAGTTACAGCACCTTCAGCCTCGCTTTCAAGCAGCGCATGGGACAAAGTGTGACAGCTTGGATGCACGAAATGGCCGTGTAATTGGCCCCTGACTTTCAAAATTTGCAAAAATTGTTTCAAAATTTGCAAAAACTGAATGTTTGGCATTCAGGAGTTGTTTTATTTGAAAAAAACTGCATATCTTTGTACCAGTTTTACTACTATTATTTAACTTTACTATTTGATTTATGCTTAGATTTAAAACGAAGGGCAGAATCTTTGACGTCGCCGTGACGGCCTTTGGCGGATTGTTTTCGGTAGGCGTCATGCTTTATGCCGTTGCCCATTTTGGATTAAAAGAGTCGTGGCCGGAGCTGGTGCTCAATATGTTTTATTTGGCTTGTCTGGCTATGATGTGGTTGTATTTCTTCAACCGACTGAAGCCGGAACAGTTCAACTACTGGAGTTCGGTGTGTATCGGTGTGACGGTACTGTTACGCGACATCCTTTTCGCGCCTCCGCTGGCATATTATGCTTTGCACCTTGTGTGTCTTGTCCTCGCGGTGGTGCTGCTTCTCACGCTGATGTATTTCTATTCGCGCAAGAACTGGCAGAGTTACACCAAACGCAACCTGTGGGTAATCTTTGTTCTCGACATGCTCATTGCCGTACTTTACAATTTGGACATCTACATTGAGCCTATCGATGAATACACTCCTTATCTCCTCACGGAAATATGGATTCGTCCGACCATCACCTACGGACTTGTAGCTTGTTTTTTGACGGAAACCAAAGAGAAATAATATGACAAAAACTACAGAACTGGTACGTACAAGCCGGAGTTGGGACGGCGCTGAGCTGCCCGACTACCTGCAGGGACGCCCCGAACTGGTGGCCATGAAGTATGAGTTTCCGGTAGGAGCGAAGTTGGGCTGGCACCATCATCCTGTGATGAACCACGGCATACTGGTGCAGGGTGAGCTGACTATTGTCAGTTTGGACGGCACGGAGAAGGTGGTACATGAGGGCGAGGCTGTCGTGGAGATGGTAGGCACCATCCATCACGGTGAGAACCGGGGTACGAAGCCCGTCGTCCTTTACATGTTTTACCTTTCGCAGGAGGGTCTGCCGTTGTCGGTGCAGCATCCCGAGATACTTTTGGGATAATAAAATCAGGAAATAAATAAACTTAGTATATGACAAAGAGACTTTTACTGATTATCGCTCTGCTGTGCGCATTTGCACAGGGAGCTTGGGCACAAAACAGTTGGGACGAAGTCTATGCAATGACGCAGACCACCTCGGCAAACTGGACGGCCCTGAATGCAGGCTCCACTACGGGACAGACGCTCGGCAGTGTGGGTAACACGACGTACTATTACGCCAATTCGAACCTCAGTTTCACCAACAGCAACGCAGGCGGCAGCGGCCTGACCATCCGGGGCACGGTGTATCTTTACATCCCCTCCGGCACGACGCTGACCTGCACAGGCGCCAATGCCAGCGGACAGACGGGCGCCGGTGCCGGTATCGAATTGACCGAGGGCAACACGCTCAACATCATTGGCAGCGGTACGGTGAATGCCACGGGCGGCAATGCTGCCAACGGCGGCAATGGCGGCAACGGCGGTGACGCAGAATGTACCTATGATGAGTCTATCCTCGGTGGCTCGGGTGGCAACGGTGGCAATGGCGGTGGCGGTGCCGGCGCAGGCATCGGCACACGCGGCGCGAATGGCGGCAATGGAGGAGCCGGCGGCCAACGCAACGGGTCTTACGGACAGGAGACCACACAATATGGCGTTGATGGCAATGCCGGCAGTGCCGGTAGTACTGCTGGCGCTATGGGCAATCTCTATGTGGTTGCGTCCTCCGTCAATCTGTCAGCCACGGGTGGTAGCGCTGGCTCAAGCGGCACTGGTGGCAATAGAGGTCTCACCGCTTCCCAGCACCCTGGCTCGAATTTATATATGGCATCTGGTGGCGGTGGCGGTGGTGCCGGCGGCTTCGGCGGTGGTGCCAGCAACATCGGAACCGGTGGCCCCGGCGGTGGCGGTGGTGGCGGCGGTGCCGCTGGTAACGTTGCCTGGGTGGTTTACTCTGGAACCGCAAATGGTTACTATCATGCAGGAGCAAAAGGCGGTAAAGGCGGCACGAATAGTAATGGCACACCGGCCCCAGACGGTACTTCTATTGAGTTGACCAACCCTAAATATGCGGATATCCAAGCGGGCGGCCTCAGACCTGATGCCAGCGACTATGATGATGACGATGGTTGGGAGAATGGCAACGCATGGCATGACGGCGGTGCTGGCGGCGGCTGTGGCAATGCCAGCAGCAACGGCTCGGCCGTCAGCCTGGCGTTATGGCCTACCTCAGGCGCAGGCACGGCTGAAAGCCCATACCTCTTGAACAATGCTGCCGAATGGAACACATTCGCCACAAACGTCAACAATGGCATCTCCTTCAACGGCAAATACATCCAACTGAACAACAGCATCAGCGTTTCGACGATGGTAGGTTTGTGTGAGGAGAGTCCTTACGCCCCTCGTCCCTTCAGCGGCACTTTCCTTGGCAATGGAAAGACACTGACTGTCAGCATCAGCAGCTCGGCGACAGGCACTGGCACCAATGAGCAGGGCGTGGCACCGTTTCATTACATCAAAGGCGCCACGATCAAGGACCTGACCGTGGCGGGTACTATCGCTTCGGCCAGCTATTACACAGCGGGTATTGTGGGCTTTGCCCATGGCAGCAACCTGATTGAGGGTTGCACCGTCACCGCCACGCTCAACATCAGCAACAACTATGCTGGTGGTATCATAGGCCATGCCATGAACTCAATCACCACCGTCAAGGATTGTTTCTTTAACGGCACTTTCAACGGCGTTAGTGGCAGTCGTATCAATATCGGTGCCATTTGGGGTTGGTGCAACAGCGCCATTGGCGTTCTCCAGAACTGTTGGGAGAAGGGCACCTACAACAACATCACCTCCATGCATCCCATGGGCTTGATGGCCGCAGCGACCACAGGCACCGTCACCACCACAAGCTGCCTTTATGTGAATCAGCAGATAGGCACGCCTACCAACGCCAATACCATTGTGGGAGCAAGTCAGGTCAGCACCTCAGCACCCGGAAGTGGAATCTACGGTCCAGTAATGACTCCTGACAACTCTGTTTACTATCTACCCTGCGTGGTTTCTGGTATTAAGGACAAATACGTCAGAACAGGTTCGGCTATTGTACCGGACATTGTGGTGACCTGTAACGAAATCGCGCTCGAAAACGGCACCGACTATGAAGTGACAATCGCCAATAACGTCAATTTAGGCACCGCTCAAGTAACCGTCACTGGCAAGGGCAGCTACAGCGGCACGGAGAGCTTCACGTTCTCCATCGTTGACTATGAAATCGTTAATTCAGCGATTACCAGACTGCAAAACAAAGCGTATAAGGTGATTAAGGACACAAGAATAGATTGGGATCGCGTTGTAGTTGAAGGTGATGTCATACTGATTCTCGGCGAGGGTACTACCTTAGAAGTCCCGTTTGGCATCGAAGTGAGTGCTGGCAACTCGTTGACCATCGAAGGTCCTGGCACGCTGCGTATCACCGGCTGGTTCAGCCCATGCGCGGGCATCGGAGCCGATAACCCTGGTACCATCATCATCAATGGCGGCACCATCAATGTTCATGGAGGTATGAATTCAGCCGGACTCGGCGGTAGCCAGTCAAGTACCGGCGCAGGACGCGTCATCATCAACGGCGGTGTAGTCAATGCCACAGGTGATGGTTATGCTCCTGGCATTGGCGCCGGCGGTTATGGCAGATGCTGCGAAATAGTTATCAATGGCGGTCAGGTGACAGCTAAACCCGGAGCACATGGAGCCAAAGGCATAGGTGTTGATGACTACAATGATTTGAGTGGAACGCTGACGATTGACTGGACCCACCCCGACGATTTCATACGTTCCATTGGTGGTAACAGATTAGCCAATGTTACTTTTGTCAACGGCAAGCAGTTCGTATATGAAGGCACACAGAATATAGCTACGGGCGCTGACTTCAACACAGGCGGTGAGAAGAAAATAGTGCCTTACATAGCAACGGGTACGCTTCCTGGCACTGGCACTCAAGGAGATCCTTATCGTATCAATAGTGCTGCCGACTGGAACGCCTTTGTGGCGAATGTCATTACCGGCAACTCCTACAGTGGCCAGTATGTGGAACTGACTAACGACATCAGTGTCGCCCAGAAATGCGGCTATGTGATGCAAACAACACCGAGCAGGGCTTTCAGTGGCACCTTCATCGGCAACGACCACACCATCACCGCCACCATCAACGATATGAGCGCCGACTATGGTACGGCTCTCTTCAGCTATATCAACGGCGCCACCATCAAGAACCTGACTGTGGCGGGTTCCATCACATCATCCAACAGGTACGCGGCAGGCCTTGTGAGCTATGCCGAGGGCACCAACCTCATTGAAGAATGCTACGTCACTGCTACGCTGAACATCAAGAGCGACTACGCAGGCGGCATCATTGGCCACGGTATGACATCGGCCACCACCATCAAGGAAAGCATCTTTGCCGGCACCTTCAACGGAATTGGTGGCAATCGTGCCAACGTCGGAGGAATATGGGGATGGAGCACCGATGGTACACCCACCTTGCAGTCCTGCTTGGAAGCGGGTAACTACAACAACATTTCGTCCATGCATCCTATGGGCTTGCAAGGCGAAAAGGGCACCATCGAAAACAGTTACTATGTACACACACAGATCGGCTCGCCCGCCAATGCCTGCACTGTCAGTGGCGCCCTTCAGGCCTACACCTCGGCTCCTGACAATGAAATCTACTGGCAATTTACAGCTGCCGATGGCAATAATTACTATCTGTCTTGCACCGTCAATGACGTATTGTCATCCTACGAATGGCAGAATGGTTCCCCTGACATCAGCTTCACGCCAGTCGTGAAAGGCATCACCGGTGAGGCTCTCACCTTGGGCACCGACTTTACAGCCAAGCTGGATGACAATAATGTGACGTCATTCCCAATCACCATCAATTCGGAAGATACACATACGCTCACCTTCACAGGCAAGGGCCAATACTATAACGGATCGAAGACCTTCAACATAGTGCTGCACGATCCGTTTGCGGGTACAGGAACATCTGAGGAAGACCCCTACCTTATCAACAATGCAACCGACTGGGCATATCTGGCCGACAATGTAGCCTATGGAAAGGACTACAGTGGCAAGTACTTTAAGCTGACAGCCAACATCGATGTTACTGAGATGGTGGGCACCATCGCACACGACTTCAAAGGCATCTTTGACGGCGACGGCAATACGCTGACCTTTACTAAAGGCACGTCGGAAAGACCTTTCGCCGAAGACCATTGCGCTCCATTCCGCTCTGTTAGCAACGCCACTATTAAGAACCTTAAGGTGACAGGCAATATCTACTCATTCAAAAAGTACGCCGCCGGATTGGTTGCCCGCAGCTACGGCAATACAAACATCAGCTCTTGCGTCGTCGGCACAGTCATCCATAGCGGCATTACTGGCGACGGCACACACGGCGGCATCATTGGCCATCCATTCGGCACGCTGACTATTTCAGAATGTGTCTATAATGGTCGTCTGCTCACCAACAATGGCACTACCAAGTGCGGTGGCTTTGTTGGCTGGTATAATGGCAACATCGTCAATGTCAACAATTCGCTTTATGCCCCCAACACCAGCATCACACCAGCTGCTGGCGAGACGGACATCACCGACGGTGCCACCTTCGTGCGCGGCGGTAACATAGACGAATACTGCTACTACACCCAGGCCTTGGGCGATGCTAATGCACAGGGTATTCAGGTCTTTGCCACCCGCCCCAGCAATGAAGTCTGCATACAGGCACAGGCACTCGACGGCAATATGTACTATCACCCCTGCATTGTCAGTGGTGTGGAAGCGACTTACGAGCTGAAAGACAACCCACAAATCACGCTGAACGTGACAGGCCTCAATGGAGAACTTACATTTGGCAACGACTACACGGCTACACTGAACGGTGCTGCAGTGCAACAAAGCACCATCAGCATCACCGCAGGGGGCTACTACACACTTGTCCTCACAGGCATTTCGGATAACTACACTGGCTCAAAACAAATCACATTTGTAGTGACGGATGATCTTCCTGGCAATGGAACAGAGGATGAACCATATCTCATCAAGAATGAAGCTAACTGGAATCAGTTTGCGGTCAATGTAGCCAGTGGCATGGACTACAGCGGCAAGTACGTGAAACTGAACGCCAACATCAACGTTACCTCAATGGTGGGTACCAGCGAACACCCCTTCAAGGGTATCTTCCTCGGCGACGACAACTATACGCTGACCTTCACGGCTGGCTCGGCATCCGGGCCTTTCAACGAGGGATATTGCGCTCCGTTCCGCTACGTCGAAGATGCCACTATTGAGAACCTCAAGGTTGCCGGCGACATCTACATGTCCAAGAAGTTCGCTGCCGGACTGGTCAGCCGTACCCTCGGAACGACGAACATCACAAACTGCATCGTCAGTACTGTCATCCATAGCAGCATTGCGGGTGACGGCACTCACGGCGGCATTGTATCCATGCCGTCCGGCGAGCTGGACATGACAGGCTGCATCTATGATGGCCGTCTGTTCACCACCAATGGCACTAATTGCTGCGCCGGCCTCATAGGTTGGCATAATGGCTGTGAAATCAATTTCAGCAATTCGTTCTATATCCCCAACACCGGCATAACACCGGCTGCGGGCGAAACGGCTATCACTAACGGTGCCACCATCGTGCGTGGCAGAAACGCAACCCAGACCTGCTACTACGCCGAGACGTTAGGCGAGGCCCAAGGCACGCGAATCTATGTCAGCCATGGGAACGATTTCTACAAAAAGATTACGGCCAATAGCCATACCTACTATCAGCTTTGTACGATCAGTAACGTTACTGATGCCTATCAGTACACGGGCGAGGACATTACCATCGTTCCAACCGTCAAGGCTGCCGACGGCACGGAGCTCACGAAAGATACCGACTACACCTATGCTTTCAATCCTTCTCCAGTGAATGGAAAAGGCGACTACACCATGACCATCACTGCCAGGGGTAGCGACTGTGTTGGCTCAAAGAGCATTTCGTTTGCCGTGACAGACATCAAACCCATGACTGCTGAATCGACCGAACTGACAGAAGGTGAATATAAGGTATATGGCAACATTACTGTCAACCAACGCATCACAATCAGCGGCGATGTCGTGCTGAATCTTGGTGCTGGCAACACGCTTACCGCCAAGAAAGGTATTGAACTGAGCGAGGGCAACAAACTGACCATCAACGGACCTGGCTCACTGATTATCGACGACTGCAATGACAACAAATCGGGTATTGGAGCCGTGCGTGTGGGCACCCTTGTCATCAACGGTGGCTACCTCAATGTAAAGGGTCATGCTACAGCAGCCGGATTGGGTGGCGATTATAACAACACTTCGGGTGGAAGCATCACCATCAATGGCGGCGTGGTCATTGCCGAGGGCGGAGTTTTTTCCGCAGGCATAGGCGGTGGTGTAAGCGACTCAGACCAGTCTGGTGTATGCGGCGATATCGTCATCAATGGCGGTCAGGTAACTGCAGGTTCTAGCATTGGGTTCTTTGGGATTGGTATTGGACCTGGATATAGAATTCTTGGAGGACTTGCTAAGAGCGGAACGCTGACCATCGGCTGGACCAACCCCGACGACTTCGTCAAAAGCATCGGTCACATTTATAGTGGAGAGACTGTTTTGAATAGCGTTACTTTTGTCGAGGGCAAACGATTCTTCATTGATGGCACACAGACCATCGCCACTGCCGCAGACATCGAAGGCAATAAGATTGTACCTGCCATGACGACTGTCATTGATGGCTACATCGAAGGCAACGACGGTTGGGTCTTCATCGCTTCTCCAGTAGTTGAAAACATAGATCCTTCGACGGTCGGTAACCTCCTTGGTAATGTGATTCCAGAGACAGATCCAGTGCAATACGACTTCGACCTCTATCGCTTGAATCCTGCCAATGCGATGTGGGAGAACTACAATAACCCAACACACCAGGCAGGCTTTAATCTCGTCAACGGCCAAGGCTACCTCTATGCCACCAAAGAAACCAAGACTTTGGCGTTCCCCGGCACATACAATACGGGTAACGAAAAAACCGTCAACCTCATCCCTGGCTTCAACCTTGTGGGCAACCCGTTCATTACAGAAGCATACGTCGACAGACCTTATTACAAGATGAATGCGGATGGCTCCGATATCGAGGCTGTGTCAGAATATGGAACCACTGCCATCCCAATGTGCACTGGCGTGGTGATAAACACAACATTCGCAGACGAGGTGACATTCAGAACTTCGGCACCAAATCAGCAGTCGTCAGCCAATAATGGCAGTCTTCAGATGACCCTTGTGAAAGGCGACCTCAACACTCGCGACGCAAAGGTGCACGACAAGGCTATCGTGAGCTTCAACGAAGACAGCAAACTCGAGAAGTTCATCTTTAATGATGAACACGCTAAGCTGTACATCCCACAGGACGGTTATGACTACGCCATCGCGTTCAGCGACAGAAGGGGAGAGGTGCCGGTCAACTTCAGGGCACAGGAGACTGGTCACTACACTATCATATTCGATAGTGACATGGCCAACCTAAGCAACATGTCCCTGATTGACCAGTTTGAAGGTGTGACAGTCGACCTCAGCTCTACTCCGAGTTACACCTTCATGGCTTCGGTGGCCGATAGAGAGAACCGATTCATGATAGTATTCAAGAATTCCGAGTTCTCTGATGGTTCCGATATTTTCGCTTACCAAAACGGCAGCGACATCATCGTTAGCGGCGAGGGCGAGTTGCAGGTGTTCGATTTGATGGGACGAATGGTGATGAACCAGTACATCAACGGTGTACAGACGGTTGAAAAACCGTCTCAAACAGGTGTTTACATCTTCAGATTGAATGAGAAGACACAGAAGATTGTTATCAGATAACATTTAATGAGATTCCTCACCCCTTCGGGGTTCGGAATGACAACGTTGCTATTGGAAGGACCGTTGCCATTCCGACCTCGACCGGAGGGAGAGGGAGAAAACTAAAACAAATGTGGCTGGAACAAACAGAAGATATGAATTGATAAAAGAATTACTAAATATGAAAAAGTTATTATTAGCAACAGCATTGATAATTTCGACAGGCTTCGGAGCGAAGGCACAATTTAGCAATGATGCATTCTTCAACAACTGGGATGAGAGCAACCGTCTGATGGAAAGCGGCTTCGGTTTCGTGTTGCCGACGGCTCACGGCTTTGGCGAGGACACACCGGCACCATTGGGCAGCGGATTGCTCATCCTCACAGCGTTAGGCGCAGGATATGCGGTCAAGCACAGACGCAAAAATTGTTAGTTCAATTTTTAAAATAGTATAAAAAATTGCTTAACTTTGCGATGTTTATTGATATACTGACATTATGGCACTAAGCGGCAACACATTCTTCTTTTCCTGGGAAGTCTCTCTGATGGCATGGCTCCAGGCTAACATCAGCGACACTTGGATATCGTTCATGTCGTTCTTCTCCCTGTTTGGAGAAGAGTTGCCACTCATACTTATAGTGGGCTTCGTGTACTGGAGCTACGACAAGAAACTGGGCAGAAAAGTGGGTCTGATCGCCATTATGGGGCTGATCTGGAACACCATGATTAAGAACATCGTCATGCGCCGCAGACCGTATTTCGACCACGAGAGCATCAACATACTGCGTGTGGTGGATTCGGAGGCTGACATCTACGACATCTCGGCCCAGGGCTATTCCTTTCCTAGCGCCCATTCGACCAATGCGGTTACTGTGTTCGGCTCGCTGGCTGTCAACCTGCGCAAACGGTGGTTTACTGTGATTGCCATAGTGATACCTTTGCTCACAGGCATCTCACGCTTTGTGGTGGGTGCTCATTATCCCACTGATGTGATGGCGGGGTGGCTGCTGGGCTTAACCAGTGTGGTGCTTGTTCAGATGCTTCAAAAACGTGTGAGTGACACGCTCACGCTGTACGGCATACTTCTGCTCACCATTGTCCCAGGCTTCTTCTACTGCACCAGTGCTGATTATTTCACCGCGGTGGGCCTGCTGGTCGGCTTCATGGGCGGCACACTCCTTGATGATTATTGCGTGCGCTATGAGGATACGCGCAAGCCTCTCTTCATGGTCACCCGTCTGCTCGGAGGACTGGCGGTATATCTTGTGCTGAACGCCGTGCTCAAGATGCCATTCTCAAAGGAGTTTCTGACAGATGGCAGCACCGCCGCACTGTTGGTGCGATGCACTCGCTATGCCATCATCGCCTTTGTCGACTTCGGCGTATATCCTATGCTGTTCAAGTTTGAAAATAGAAAATGTTTTAATAAGCTTTAATATTGAAACAATATGAAGAAAATGTTTATACTACTTGCCGTGATGATAGCTATGTCCCATGCTGTGACAGCGCAGGATGAGACCATAGTGTTCACGCCACAGTGGACGGCGCAGGCTCAGTTTGCAGGCTATTACGTGGCTGAGGCAATGGGCTTTTACCGCGAGGCAGGATTGGATGTGCGCATTGAACACCCGTCGGCA
>Ga0129307_1000770_pt1 | contig 44333 bp, 48 predicted proteins | sample P1105metagenome_FD_94437 | JGI IMG/M metagenome (GOLD analysis project Ga0129307, IMG submission 94437) | Capybara group fecal microbial communities from Wisconsin, USA - P1105 metagenome | ecosystem: Host-associated > Mammals > Digestive system > Large intestine > Fecal | place: USA: Wisconsin...
ACGAGAGAATCACCATGAAAAATGGCCTTACTCCGTTTGAAATACGGAGCAAAGCCACGTAATTTGGAGCTTTTCTACGACAGGTGCTTTTTTTCTTGTCTATTTGCTGGGGAACAGTCCACAGCGTGTTTTATTTCTGGGCGGCGTATTCGGTGCTGATCCTTGCGGGCATCCTTGTTGCCTGGAAGGTCATGCGCAGCTGAGGGAGGCGTGAACGATGGAAAACTGGCAGATCATTCTCAGCATCGTCGCGGTGTACTGCGCTGTGGTCATTGCCGTCGGCGTCTTCACCCGCAGCAAGGGGCAGAGCACCCTTGCGGATTACTTTGTCGGCAACCGCTCGCTGGGCGCGTTCGTTGCGTTTTTTACCTACGTGGCCACGTTCCACAGCAGCTTTGCCTTTATCGGTGCGGCGGGCATCATGTACGCTGCCGGCATCAAGTTCTTCGCGACGTTCACGTCGTGCGTGGTCAGCCCGCTGATGATCTATATCATCGGCCGGCCGACGTGGTATCTGGGCAAGAAATACAACTACATGACGCAGGGCGAGCTTGTGGGGGACTATTACGAGAGCAAGGCGCTGCGCTATCTGGTGGCGGTCGTCTCGCTCGTGTTCCTGATCCCTTATCTTCAGTCGCAGATCGCGGCGGGCGGCATCATCTTTGAGACGATCAGCGGCGGCCGCATTTCGTATCTGGCTGGCTGCGTCGTCCTCTATGCGGTCATCATCAGCTACATCCTGCTCGGCGGGTTCCGCGCCGTGGCCTGGACGGACACGCTTCAGGGGCTGCTGATGATCATCATGGTCTGGATCGCCGGCGGCGTCGTGCTGCTCAAGGTTTCGGGGACGATGGACTGGTCGGGGCTGATGCAGACGATCGTGGAAAAATACCCGAACAAGGTGCTCATTCCCATCGCATACTGGCCTACGTACATGACGTCGTTCATCTCGCTGTTCGGCATCTCCATCTATCCGCCGTCGTTCCAGCGCTTCTTCTCGGTGAAGGATCCCGGCACGCTGAAATGGCTTTCGGTCACGACGCCCATTTATCTGATCTTCTTCTATGTGCCGATCATGATCATCGCGTTTGCGGGCGTGATCTATATGCCTGATCTTGCCCGCGCCGACCAGGTGGTGCCGGCGATGCTGACGAAGTACTCCAGCCCTGTCCTTGTCGGTCTGGTCATGGCCGGCGCTCTGGCGGCGACGATGTCGAGCACTGACTCGCAGCTGCACTCGGCCTCGTCGATCTTCACGATCGACCTGTACAAGGGCTTTTCGCCCAAGGCCAGCGATGCGGCGGCTCTGCGGGTCGGCAAGGTCTTTATCGTCGTCATCTCTGCCGCGGCGCTGATTGCCAGTCAGTACAGCAGCAAGCTGATCGTCTCCATCGTCACGATCGCGCTTGGCGGCGCTTTGCAGATCCTGCCCTCGCTGGTCGGCGCGCTCTACTGGAAGGGCGCGACGAAGGCCGGCGCTCTGTTCGGACTGATCGTCGGCGTGGCTGTGGTGATCGTCACGCAGTATGTGCCTGCCTATAAGACGCCGCTGGGCATGTCGAGCGGTTTCTGGGGGCTGGTGTGCAATTCTTTTGTGTTCTGGGGGCTGAGCCTGGTCACGGCGAAGCCGTCTGATGCCAGCATCGCCAAGTTCCACGGCTACCTTGCCGAAGTCAACGCGAAAAGCGACGCGGAGGCTTAAGTGAGCGGCGCCTATGATCTTCACTTTCACATCGGTCCGGAGGTCATCCCGCGCAAGTTCGACGCGCTGGGGACGGCTCAGTCGCTTGCAAGCGGCGGCATGGCCGGGGCGGTGCTGAAAAATCACTATTTCTCGACGGTCCCGTTTGCCAAAATGGCCTGGGATCAGGGCGCGGAAAACGTGTGGGGCTCGCTCGTGCTCAACTGGTACGCGGGAGGGCTGAATCCGTTCGCGGTGCGCGGCTCGCTGGGGCTGAAAGCGAAAGGGCAGAGCCTGTTCAAAGTGCTCTGGATGCCGACCGTCCACGCGGCTGCCCATCTGCGCGTGCGCGCGTCTCACGGATCGCTGTACGACATCCCGCCCGAATGGACGGGAGGCGAACTGTCCGGCACGCCGATCAGCCAGGTCCCGCCGATCGACCTGCGCGCTCCAGAAGCGCAAAAGCCGCTGAAAGAGATCCTGCGCATCGCCGCGGGCGAAGGCCTGATCCTCGCCACGGGGCACGTCTCGCGGGACGAAGTGTTCCACCTTGTCCCTCTGGCGCGCGAGCTGGGCGTCGAAAAGATCGTGCTCACGCATCCCATCTACGAGACGACGGAGCTGTCGATCGATGACATCTGCCAGCTGAGCCGCCTTGGCGGCGTGTATGCCGAACAGAGCTACGCCCTCATCCCCATCGACGGCCAGACGCCCGGGACGATCGCCCGTTACATCCGCGGCGTCGGCGCGGAGCACACGATCCTGTCGACCGATCTTGGCCAGGCATCGCGGCAGACCAGCGGCGAGGGGATGGAGCTTTTCCGCCGGCTGCTTGCCGCCGAAGGCATCAGCCCGGCCGAACTTGACCGGATGAGCGTGGCAAATCCCAGAAAACTGCTTGGGGTGTGACAAAAAACAACCAGACTGTTCCCTGTGGAACAAATAAAGCAGCCCTGCCGCTTGCGAAAAAGCGGCAGGGCTGCTTGTGTGTTTTGTGAGGGTGATGATTATTGCGCCGGGGCGAACATGCCGTTCAGGGCCTTTTCGAGGTCGGCCATGGCTTCGCCGTAGGCGGTCCAGTTGCCGGCGTGCAGGGCGCTTTGCGAGCGGTCCCAGGCGCTCTTGGCGTCGCGGGCGAGGGCCTGGATGGCGCTGTCGGAGGCGGCCTGAGCGGGGGGCGCTTCGGGGATCAGCCCGGGCGTCTGAGAGGCGCCGGTCTGCTGATCTTCGGGCTTCCAGTGCAGCAGCTTTTCGAGCGCGCCTTCAAACGTCTCGTCCCAGACGACGTGTCCGGCGCTGGAGAGGATGACGCGCTTGAGCTCGGGCAGGTCGCTCTGGCTGGCTTTGAGGTAGAGCGGGCGCACGTAGAGCAGCGAGTTGTTGACGGGGACGACGAGCAGGTGTCCCATGATCACGTCGCTGCCGCGCTGCGACCACAGCGAGAGCTGGGCGCTGATCTCGGGCGTCTGGTTGATGAGCGCGCTGATCTGGTTGGGGCCGTAGATGAGGGTCTGCTTGGGGAAGCGGTAGAGCACGAGCTTGCCGTAATTTGCGCCGTCGCAGCGGCCGGCCATCCAGGCGATCATGTTGTCGCGGCCCACGGGCGTGTAGGGCGTCATCATCAGGAACTCCGGCTGCGTTTCGCCGATCAGCTTGTTGATGACGTAGTACGACGACAGGGTGCCTTCGCTCTCCTCGCCCTTGAGCGTGTTCCACACGTCTTCCTTGTTGTAGAAGGTGTTGGGATCGGCCATGTGGTAGGTGCGGTAGATGTCGGCCTGCACGGCGAAGAGGTCTTTGGCGTAGCGCAGATGGGCCTTCAGCTCGGCGCTCATCTCGCCGGCGTCGCTGAACAGGGCGGGGAAGATGCCGCGCCAGCAGCGCACGATGGGATCGCTCTCGTCGACGACGTAGAACTTCATGTGTCCGTCATAGGCGTCGACGGTGCACTTGACGCTGTTGCGGATGTAGTTGACGCCGCCTTCGAGCCGTCCGCGGCGGTAGCGCTGGCCGACGGGCTCGGAATAGGGGTAGAGGCTGGAGGTGGTGTAGGCGTCGACGATCCAGACGATGCGGCCGCCGATGACGGCGATGTACGGGTCGGAGTCGTAGGTCAGAAACGGCGCGGCGCGGTTGAGGCGGGCGCGGATGTTGCGCTCGTAGATGACGCGGCTTTCGCTCGTGAAGACGTCAGAGAAGAGGATCTTGCTGTCGCCGAAGGCGAGCGTGTAGACCAGCCTTCTCCACAGCGAGCCGATAGGCACGCCGCCGTCGCCTTCGTAGGTGCTGCGCGCGTTCGACTCGCCCATGGGATAGTCGAACTCCTTGGCGCTGGTCTTGACGAAGGCGTAGCTCATCGGGTTCTCGCCGAAGTAGATCTGCGGGCGGCTGATCGGCAGGTCGATGCTGCTCACGGCCGGCAGGTCCTTGATCCAGAGGTTGGGCTGGCCGTTCTGTCCGATCTCGCGCGCGCCGTTCATGACGATGCCGTAGCCGTGGGTGAACTCAAGGTGCGTGTTGACCCAGGTGCGGTTCTGCATCCCGCTCAGATCCAGCTCGCGCGGGGCGAGCATGACCTGGCGCATCTTGCCGCCGATGGTGTAGCGGTCGATGTCGATGGCGTGGAAGTCGTAATAGCTGCGGATCTCCTGGAGCTGCTTGTAGCTCCTCAGCAGCGCGCGGTAGTCCCACAGGCGCATGTTGTCGAGCGTCTCGGGATCGGCCTTCACGTCTTCGATGGTGACGCCGGAGTCGGGCGTCAGCTCGCTCGTTTCGATCCTGTCCATGCCGTAGGCGTGGAGCGTGGCCTGGATGTTGTTGCTGATGTAGGGCTTTTCCTTCTCAAACTCGTTGGGCACGACGATATAGCGCTGCACCAGCTCGGGATAGATGCCGCGCAGCAGCACGTTGGCGGCGACGAACGAGCCGACGACGATGAGGATGAACTTCCAGCTGCGGTTGGAGCGGATGGCGAACAGCAGCAGCCCCGCGGCGGCAAAGGCCAGCACGGCCAGCACGTTGAGCGCCAGCAGTGTGGCGTGGATGTCGGTGTAGCCGGGGCCGAAGACGACGCCGTTGGGGTTGTACAGCAGCAGATAGCGCTGGAGCACGTAGGAGAAGCCCCACACGACCGTCAGCACGGCCGCGAGCACGAGCATGTGAGCCAGCGGCGGGCGCGGCAGGTCGAAGCGGCCTTCCCTGGACTCGGTAAAGATCAGGAAGGCGTAGAGCGCGCCGCAGATGAAGATGACGTTGAACAGCAGCCCCGAGAGCCAGCCCTGCAAAAAGTTCCAGAACGGCATGGAGAACATGTAGAAGCCCACGTCGTTGCCGAAGATCGCGTCTTTGACGCTGAAAGCGCCGCCGTGCAGATACTGAAGCACCATCTGCCACTGGTCCATTGAATCCGTTCCGGCGGAGATCGCCATGAACAGGCCCAGCGCCAGCGGGATCCATCTGCTGAAACGGTGGTCGAGGATGGCGCCGAGCACGCCATTGCGGGCGCCCGGCAGACCGCGCGCGACCTTCAGGGCGATCTTCAGGTTGGGATGCACGATCAAAAAGGCGACGGCTGAGAAGACGATCAGCAGCGCCCACTGGGGCAGCAGCCGCGTCCAGAACACCGAGGCGATCTTCTCGGACTCGTACCAGTAATAATCAGCCAGAAAGCCGGCGATCATCGGCAGGCCGATCATCACGATCAGCAGCAGCGCCAGCAGGATGAGCGTCTTTTTGCGAAACGGCAGCTTGAAGTCGCGCAGCGTCGGCTGCGCCTCGTTCGGATCCGGATCGGGATCGCTGGCGCCGCCGCCCCCGAAGGGGAAGCCGCCGAACGGAAAGCCCCTGAACGGCCCGTTGGGATTGTTCCAGTCGTTGAATGTCATTGTGTGCCTCCTTTGTCGTTCAAAAATGATGTTCCATGTGGAACGAAAGCGTTGTTATTTCTTCACCGGTGCTGCGTCGCCCGAGACCGGCTTTTTGACGCGCTTATAGAGGATGCTCCCGGCGATCGGGCGCGGGGGGATGCGCGAGGCGACGCGGCAGATGCCGTCGCCAAGCTCGATCTTCGTCAGATACAGCGGCAGATTGTACCTGCTCATGTCAAGGAAGGGCTGGATGCGGTCGAGGGCTTTTTTCATCATGCCCTTCGACATCCTTTTGTTGTTCACCTTCAGCTCCACGTCCTCCAGCCACAGGGCGGTGCCGCGGCCGGCGATGCGGCACGACAGCTCCAGCTTGACTTTGAGGCGCATGATCTTGAGGTTGGCGTTGTAATAGCCGACGGCGTAGATGCGGTCGTCGTGCATCTTCACGCTGATGCGCTCCCACTCCTTGTCGTGGCCGAAGAGACGGTCGTGAAGAAAGGCGTTCACGTCCGCCTCGGTGAAGATGCCCTCGGCATGGCAGGCCAGCATCTCCTTCACGCGCGGGTGCTCGTGTTTTTTCCACTCATTGGGCGGCGTGATGACGGCGTCGAAGCAGTCCATCTTCAGCGAGCGGATGTTCATGCCGCGCACGTTGGCGTTGGTGCACTCCAGATACGCCCAGGGGATCTCGCCCTTCTCCGTGGGAGCGGACTGAAGATGGAACTCTGCCTTTTCGGGATCCATTTTTTTCAGGAAAAATTTGAACAGCTCCTGACCGAGATCGGCCGCGTGCGCGGCCGAAGCGGCGAGAAGCATCGAGAGGAGAAAGGCGCTCAGTCTTCTGAATCTCACAGGTGGATTCTCCTTTTTTGCAAAAATATCAGATCAGCAGCGACAGACCGGAGACGATGATGAGGATCATCACGCCGCGGCGGAACATCTGCTCGTTGACGCGCGAGGCGAAGCGGGACCCCAGCCATGTGCCGGCGAGCACGAACGGCAGAAGCAGCGCCAGTCCCTTGAAATAATCGGCGGTATAGGCGCCGCGCAGGGCGAAGGCGATCGCCGACATCACGTTCTGCGCCGTGAGGTAGGCCGACACCGACGAGCGGAACACATGCTTCGGCGTGCTGCCGGCCGTGAGGAAAATCGCCACCGGCGGCGCGCCCAGCGAGATGCTGCCGGAGAGGATGCCGCTGGCAAAACCGACGGCCATTCTCGGGACAAAGCCCTCCGCCGAGCACTTCCAGCCCGTCCACAGCACCGCGCCCGAGAGCGCGACGAAGATGCCGAAGCAGGTCTTGAAAATATCCGCGGGGATGATGTGCGGCAGGTACGTGCCCAGCCAGATGCCGAACGGCGAGCCGATCAGCAGCGGCGCGATGATGCTCCAGTCGGCGTTCTTGCGCAGCCTGAAAAAAAGCGACGCGTTCATGAACACCGCCAGCCCCACGTTGACCGGCGCCATCAGCTGCGGTCCCAGAGCGCGCAGCGTGATCGAGGCGGAAAGCAGGCCCATGCCGAAGCCGACGATGCCCTGAACGACCGCCCCGCCGAAGACGGCCGCGCAGGCCAGCGCCATCGCTGCGGAGACGATCATGCCTTGTTCGTCAGCTCGGCGCGCTTGTCCGCGATGATCTTCATCATATCGCGGAACGACTGGGCAAAGGCTTCAAGCCCGTCAGCCAGCAGCCTGGCGTTGACGGCACTGAGGTCGACGCCGAGGCCGGGCAGGGCGGCCAGCACCTTTTCAAAGCCGGGAGCGTCAGCCGTGCGCGCCGGATTGCCGGCGGCCATGAACGCCTCCAGCGCCGCGGGCGGCAGCGTGTTCACCGTGTCGGGCCCGATCAGCGAATCGGTGTAGAGCGTTGGGGAGTAAGCCTTGTTCTTCACGCCCGTGCTGGCCCACAGCGGCCGCTGCACGCGTGCGCCCTTCGCGGCCAGCTCCTTCCACTCGGGCGAGCTGAACAGCTCTTCAAACTTGGCGTACACGGCACGGGCGTTGGCGATCGCCGCTGTGCCTGCCAGCTCGGGCGCCTTGACTGAGAGCACGGGATCGACGGCCGTGTCGATGCGGCTGACGAACACCGAGGCGACCGAAGCCACGTTCAGGCTCTCGCCCTTCGCGGCCCGTCTGGCAAGCCCGCGGATGTAGGCGCGCGCCACGGCTTCGTACTGCTCGAGCGAGAAGATCAGCGTGGAGTTGACGTTGACGCCCGCGGCGACGGCTTCTTCAAGCGCCTTGGCGCCCGCTTCCGTGGCCGGGATCTTGATCATCGCGTTGGGACAGTCCAGCTTCTTCCACAGCCGCAGCGCCTCGCTCACCGTCGTGGCGAGATCGTCGGCGATCAGCGGGTTCACCTCCAGGCTGACGAAGCCGTCGGTGCCGCCGCATTCGTCCCACAGCGGACGGAACACGGCGCACGCTTCGCGCACCTCGTTGGCCGTCAGTTCGTCATAGATCTCCGTGTCAGTCTTGCCCTGCGCGATCAGCGCCTTCATGTCCGAGTCGTACACGCCCGCCGACGACAGCGCCTTCTGGAAGATGGCCGGATTCGTCGTCACGCCGCGAACGCCGGCATCCATCAGGGCTTTCAGCTCGCCGCCGCGGATCGCCGCGCGCGAGATCGAGTCGTACCAGATGCTCTGTCCCAGTTCATGCGCCTTTGCAAGATTTGCGTTCATAGTAACAGGTCCCTTCATGATTAAAAATTATATCCGAATGATTTTTCGCGCCGCTGCGTTAAAACAGGAGCGATAGGCCGGAGACGAAGATCAGCGTGATCACCACGGCGCGGAACTTTTTTTCGTCCACGCGCGAGCCCCAGTGCACGCCGACAGCCGTGCCGAGGATAAGCGCCGGCAGCAGCCAGATCAGCAGATGTGCGAACGTCGCGTTGAGTGCGCCGCGCGCGCCGAACGTGAACAGCGTCACCGTGTTGAGCAGCAGAAAGTACAGCGCCGTCGAGGAACGGAACACGTTTTTCGGCACGCCGCCCGCCGTCATGAAGATTGCGATCGGCGGCCCCGAGAGCGAGATGCTCGCACCGAGTGCGCCGCTCAGAGCGCCCACGGCAAAGCGGGGCAGCGCGCTGCGCAGCGAGACGCGCCAGCCCTTCCAGATCGCCGCGCCGGAGACGCAGATCAGCACCCCGACGGCGATCTGAAATGCGCGCGGCGGCACGAGCGACGGGATATACACGCCAAGCTGCGTGCCCGCGCAGGCGCCGAGCAGGAACACCGCGATCACGCGCAGATCGGCGTCGCGGCGCAGCTTCCAGAAAATCTGGGCGTTCATGCCCCACGCCAGCGCCGTCATCAGCGGCACCACCACCTCGCGCGGCAGCGTCCGCAGGATCACCGGCAGCGCAAACAGCCCCATGCCGAATCCGGCGACGCCCTGCAAGGCACTGCCGAAAAACAGCGCACATGCGGCAGCGCTCAGCTGCCAGAGCTCGACAGGCAGACTCATGCCCGTTCGTCCGGCTCTTCGCGCTTTTGCGAGCGGAACAGCAGCAGACTGGCCAGCGTCTCGTCGAAGTTGTCAAACGGCCCCTTCTTCGTCTCCACCGCGCCCATCAGCGGACCGCTCAGCCCCCAGCGCTCGCCCGTGTCGGCACGCCACTTCACCCACCACCAGCGGCCTTCGGGCTGCTTGTAGGCCGCAAAGCCGCCCTGCCAGCGCACCAGATCCTCCGTGACTGAATCGGGATCGACGCCGCCGAAGTTGAGCCCCTTCTGCTCCGCCACCGTGCCGGAATCCGTGCCGGCCGGTGCGCAGCCCTCGCGAAGCGATTCGCCCAGCGCCGAAAGCAGACGCCCCGCCTCCGCGCTCGTCACGCCCGAATCGACCTTGACCGTGATGTTGCCGCGGCTTGCCCGCAGGACATAGACGCAGTCGTCCTCAAAAGGCGGCCGCTCGCCCGCGGCCAGGTCCCGAGTCACGTCATAAAGCGCCATTCGCGCTCACCCCTTTGCGAAACAATAATCCAATCATATTATAGCCCGTCGCGGGCAAAATGGATATATTTTTCGCGCGGACAAATCGGTCCTTTCTCGTTGCAGTAGATTTTTGTCCGTAAAAAGACTGTTTTCGCGGCGCTGAGGCAAAAATGCGAAATCATTCGTTCGTGTGTCGCGGGAGAAGGGGATGTTCTATTTGCCTCGTTTCATGGTAAGATTTCCGCGAAGATACGACGGAAGGGACGAACCAACCATGAAACTCCAAGCGGTATTATTTGATTTCGACATGACCCTGATCGACACCAGCCAAGCTCTGCTGCACAACGTCAACATGATCGCCCGGGCCTTTTCGCGCCCCGAGTGCTCGCGCGAGCAGCTGCTCCAGGTGATCGGCTACAACACGCGCGATTTCTGGACGGCGCTGCTCGGCGACAATCGCCCCGAGTACGGCGCATATTACCTTGAGCACTGTATTCCCATCGAAGCTCAGCGCATGTTCCCCGCTGCCGGCGCGGTCGACTGCGTGGAAGTGCTCCGGAGCGCGGGGATGAAGGTGGGCTGCGCCTCCAACCGCATCGGACCGATGCGCGTCATCCGTCTCATGAAGCTGGAAGGCCTGATGGACTGCGTGACCGGCGCCGACGATGTGGAACACGCCAAGCCTGCGCCCGACGTGCTGCTGAAAGCGGCTTCGCTGCTGGATGCCGCGCCCGAGCGCACGCTCTACATCGGCGACACGCCTATCGACGCGCAGGCCGCAAACGCTGCGGGCATGAAGTGCGTCTGCGTGACGACCAGCAACGCGAGTGAGACGCTCGAAGCCGCCGGCGCGTGGCGCGTCATCCCTGACCTGACCGGCCTCGTCCCGCTGCTGAGGGCTGAAGGGATGATCTAGCGCCGGGAAAAGGCGAGGACGAACTCCGCAAAATCTTCCATGCGGTAGCCGCGCGGCGTGCGGCTCGTGGAAACAGCGTTGAAAAAGCAGCTGGGGATCTCGCCGGCGGCGAGATTTTTGGCAATGCAGGGCGTACAGCCCCGGTCGTGGTTGGCGGGATTGAACGGACAGCTTTTGTCCGCGCAGGTGCACATCGTTTTCGCATCGGTGTTCATGCTGGGATCATCTCCTGACTGCGAGTTTGGGCGGTCTTGTACCGGTGATTATAACGCTCATGACGACACAAAAACAGAGAAGGTCCGGGTGCATTGCGGCACTCGGACCTTCTCTGTTTTTGCGGATATATTGACGGGAGTACTCGACCGGCCTACAGCCACAGCGCGCCTTCGTCGGCGCCGGAGACTTTGTCGCGGTAGGATTTGAGCAGGCCCGTGACGGGGTGGATGTCGCCCGGCTTGAAGTTCTTTTTGCGCTCTTCGAGCGTCTTTTCGTCGACGAGCAGGTTGATGGTGCACTTGTCCATGTCGATCTCGATGATGTCGCCGTTTTCAACATAGGCCAGCGGCCCGCCGACGTAGGCTTCGGGCGTGATGTGCCCGACGCAGGGGCCGCGCGTGGCGCCGGAGAAGCGTCCGTCGGTGATCATCGCGACGCTGGTGTGCAGGCCCATGCCGACGAGCATGGCCGCGGGGATCGAAAGCTCTCTCATGCCGGGGCCGCCTTTGGGGCCTTCGTAGCGGATGACGAGCACGCAGCCGGGCTTGACGCTGCCGGCCAGCATGTAGTCGCGGACTTCCTCTTCGGAGTTGAAGACGACGGCGGGGCCTTTGTGGTAGTACATCTTCGGATCGACGCCGGTCTTCTTGACGACGGCGCCCAGCGGGGCGAGGTTGCCTTTGAGCACGGAGAAGCATCCGGCCTCGCTCAGCGGCTTTTCAACGGTACCGATGACGGAGCTGTCGCAGTGGATGGGCGCGGTGTCGAGGAAGTGGCGCAGCGTGCAGCCGTGGATGGTCTTCACGTCGAGGTCGAGGTAGTCGCGGATGGTCTTGAGCACGGCGGGAACGCCGCCGGCGTTGTGGAAGTCGGTGATGTTGAACTTGCTCGACGGCTTGTACTTGCTGATGCACGGCACGCTCTTCTGCAGGCGGTCGAAGTCCTCGATGGTGATGGGCATATCGAGCATCCGCGAGATGGCCAGCGTGTGCAGCGCGGCGTTGGTCGAGCCGCCGATGGCGGAGATGTACTTGATGCCGTTTTCAAAGTTGCCCTTGGTCATGATGTCGCGGAACGATACGCCTTCTTTGACGAGCTGGACGATGCGCTCGCCCGTGTCGCGCGCCTGGCGCACCTTGCCCGCGTCGCTGGCGAGCATGGTCGCTGCGCCGTAGGGGGCGACGCCGGTGGCTTCGAGGAAGGTGCCCATGGTGTTGGCGGTCCCCATCATCGAGCAGGTGCCGGACGAGGCGCACATGCACTGCTCCCAGCGGTGGAACGTCTCTTCGGTGATCTTGCCGCTGCCGAACTGGCCGATGGCTTCCTTCAGGTCGCAGGTGACGTAGACGTTGCCGCCGTCCTGATACGGCGTCATCGCGCCGGCAGTGAGGAAGATGGTGGGCAGGTCGATCTGGGCGGCTGCCATGATCATGCCGGGAACGATCTTGTCGCACGAGCAGAGCATGACCAGTCCTTCAAAGCCGTGGGCGATGGTCATCGCCTCGATGGAGCGGCAGATCAGGTCGCGCTGGGTGAGCACAGCGTGCATGCCGGCGCCCTGAGCCATGCCGTCGCACGGCGCCGGCACGTTGAACTCCACGGGCGTGCCGCCGCCGGCCCAGATGCCCTCGCGCACGTACTGCGCCAGCTCGCGCAGCGGCTTGTGGCCGGGATTGGCGTCGGTCCAGCTGTTGACGATGGCGATCGTGGGCTTTTTCAGGTCCGCGTTGCGGAACCCGCAGGAATTCATCAGGCCGATGTAGTAGGCCTCGGTGGTGTCTTCGATATTGCCTCTGTGATGAGCTTGCATGTTCTCCCCCTGATAGATGTCTGTCATTTTCGACGGGACATGATTTATCGCTGCTCAGAAATGTATCATTGCCATCTTGAACCGTAAAACAATGATATAATGAACCTCAAACCAAGAAATTTCTTGTGGCTGGAAGTTTGACCCTGTTTGCAGCGTCATGGAGGCATTCACGATGGACAACGCATACCGCATGTTTTTGCTGGCAGTCAAGCACATGAACTTCACCAAAGCGGCGGACGAGATCTTCGTCACGCAGCAGTGTCTCAGCAATCATATCAAGCGGCTGGAGCGCGAGCTGGGGACGGAGCTGTTTGAGCGCTCGCCCCGGCTGCGGCTGACGGCGGCGGGCGAGTCGCTGCTGAACACGGTGCGGCAGATCGAGGCTCTGGAAAAAGGGCTGCACGAAGAGCTTCGCGATCTAAAAGAAGAAACGGTGGGCGAGATCCGCTTCGGCATCAACGTCACGCGCGCGCGCATCTTTCTGCCCAGTCTGTTCGAGCAGTTCAGCGCCCGTTACCCGAAAGTGCGGGTCAAGACGGTGACGGCCGACACAGTCGATCTGGCCGAGATGCTGCGCAAGGGGCGGCTCAGCGTGTTTCTGGGCGTCGACTGCGAGCCGCAGAAGCTGTTCCACATGGAAAACATCTCGCGCGAGTCGGTGTACCTGATCGCCACCAGCACGCTGCTGCGCCGGCACTACGCGGGATCGTCGCCGTGGCGGCCGCTGCGCACCGGCGATACGGTCGATCTGCATGACTTTCCTCTGCTGCCGCTGACGGGCAACCTCAATGTGAGCACGACGTATCAGCTGCTGAAGGAGTACCTGACGGCGCAGAACATCATCCCTCAGCAGACGTTTTTCATCGGCGACTATGACACGCAGCTCAGTCTCTGCGGCCGCAGCCTGTCGGCGATGACCTGCCCGACGCTGATCCTCGATCTGCTGATCGACTACAACCGCTTCAAGGAGCGCGCTCATGCCGACCCGCTGCTGATCCTCAGGATCAAGGACCTGACGCAAACGCTGAAGATCGACCTGGTGCGGCTCAAGTCGGCGTATCAGCCGCGCTATCAGACGTTTTTCGAGGAGCTGGTCCGGCAGCAGATCCTGAACTACTATGAAAAGATCGGCCGCTACATGAGCGAAGCGCCGGCCGCGGAAAAAGCGCCGTAAACAAAAAAGAGACTGCCGTTCGCACATCGCTGACAAAGCGGGGTGCGAACGGCAGTCTTTTTTTGGTCTGCTGCTTTTTAGGAAGAGCTGATTTGATCCTATTTTACCGTATTCCAGCCTGCGTTTCCTCTATACGAAGCTGACGCTGCCGCTTCCGAGGATGCGGTCGAGCGAGCCGCAGGCGGAGAAGGGCACGTACTTGCCGGAGACGGCGCCGGCGGCGAACGCGGTGACGTGGATGGTCCAGTCGATGCCCTCGCCCTTGATGCGGATGACGTGCTCGTTGGTGTCCACCGACGGATCGGAGATGATGCGCGACTTTGTTCTGTCAAAGCCGATGCCGGCCAGCGACAGGGCGGCGTGCACGTTGACGTTGCGCGGGTACAGGCCCGTGGCTTCGCGCGCAGTGCCGTCGAAGACGACGGTGTACTCGGTATCGGTGCGGCCGAGGCTCTTCGGGTTCTTGATCGTCTCGATCGACACTTCGTCGATGATTGCATGCCCGTCGAACACGCCGTCAAGGCCGAGGATGGCTCCGTGGGGCAGGTACAGCGTGTGTCCGCTGGCTGCCGCCTGAGCTCTGGCCGCTGCCAGCAGTTCGTCGTCGCGGAACGCGGTCATGGAAAAGGGCATGAAGCTGGCTTCTTTCAGAACGTTTACCGCGCAGGCTCTCACCACGTCGGCCGTGGCGCACTCGACGACGAGGTCGAGCCCGGCGAAGGGATTTTCCGGCAGTTCGCGGCAGACGGGCACGCCCATCAGCTCATCGGCTTTCTGAAACGGATCGTAGACGAACGCAACTTCGGCGCTTTTCTTCTCAAGGACATGGGCGAGCATCGCCTGACCGACTTTGCCGCCGCCCAAAAACGCGATCTTCTTCATCAAAGATTCCTCCTTTTGTTTTAATGATGGGAATATTTGCGATCGAAAGAATTTTCTCAATATTCTTCATCAATGGCGGGCATTATAGTGCGGACTTAAATAAACGTCAAATAACGGCTCGATTATGACATTATGCCGAAGCAGGAATGAGCGGCGGCGCGCGTTCCATGCGGAACAGCTGCGGAAGGGCAAAAAAGAGCGGCCGCGAGCATCGCCCTCGCAGGACGTTGTTCGCGGCCGTTTTTGCAGTTTTGCTTCGGTTATTCTTTCATCTGTACGATCATTTCCACTTCGCAGGCGGCGTTGCCGGGCAGCGAAGCGACGCCCACGGCGCTGCGGGCGTGGACGCCCTTGTCACCGAACACGTCGACGAGGAACTTCGACGCGCCGTCGACGACCTGCGACTGCTTGGCGAAATCGAGGCCGCAGTTGACGAAGCCCGTGACCTTGACGATGCGTTCGACATTGTCGAGGCCGCCGTTGCGGTCGATGATGCTCAGGCAGTTGACCGCGCACATGCGGGCGGCCTTCTGCGCCTCTTCGAGCGGCAGTTCATCGGCCTTGCCCTTGTATTGCAAAACGCCGTTGATCTTCGGCGTCTGGCCGGCGGTGAACAGAAAGCCGTTCGCTCTCACGCAGGGCGTGTACGCGGCGGCGGGGGGCGTGCTTGCGGGCAGCTCCACGCCGAGTTCCTTCAGACGATCCTTGACAGACATTGACATCTACTCCTTTGGGGATTTTTGTGCAGCCTGTGACAAATTTCACATCTGGAACGAACATATTGTAGCGCATAAGATTATTTCCGTCCAATGTCGGACTGAACATAACTCAATGACGCGCCATGCATAAAGAATGTTATAATCGAACAGTCAAAAATAACGGCCGTATCCGGCCGGCGGAGAGGATCATGCATGAAAAACTGGAAGATGGCCGCTGTTCTGGCTGCCGCGCTGTCAGCGTCCGGCGCCTGCGCGCAGGTCGCGATCCCGGAAAATCCGTACGAGCTGGGCATGGGATACTGCACTGCCGAACCCCGGAACCTGGAGGGCGCTCTGCGCATGTTCGAACTGGCGGCAGAGCGCGGCGACGCGCGCGCTCTGTTCGAGCTGGGGCGGATGTACGGTGAAGGCACGGAGGTGACGCCGAAGAACAGCGACGAAGCGGTCAAATGGTACCGGCTCGCCGCCGAGGGCGGACACACCGGCGCGATGTATCAGCTGGCGCTGATCTTTGAAGAAGGATCTCCGGAGCAGGCGCGCGAATGGCTGCGCAAAGCCGCTGAGGGCGGAGACGCGAAGGCGCAGACGGAGATGGGCCTGTCCTGCGATTTCGGCTGGGACGTGCCGGAGGACAAAGCGGAGGCTGCCAGATGGTACCGCGCGGCAGCCGCGCAGGGCGTCGCCGCCGCGCAGTGCGGCCTGGGCATCCTGCTCGCCAACGGCGAGGGCGTGCCGCAGGACTTTGACGAAGCCTTCACGCTGCTGACGGCCGCCGCCGCTCAGAACTACCCTGCGGCGATGGGTGCGCTCGGTCTGCTGTACGAAGAAGGTCTGGGGACGGAGAAAAACGTACAGACCGCCGCCGGACTGTACCGCCGCGGCGCGGAGCGGGCGACGACAGCAGCGCCATCTCGCTGGCGGCCCTGTACCGGGACGGGCGCGGCGTGACCCGTGATCCGGCCGAAAGCTGGAAGTGGCTGTCCCTCGCGGCGCTCGAAGCCGAAGAGGGGGATACGGATGCGGCCGACCTGCTGAAGGAGCTGGAAGCGGTCTCCGAACTGACAGCCGAGGCGAAAGCCGCCGCCTGCGAAGAGGCTGAAAAGCTGTACAAACAGATCTTCGGCGAGGAAGAACATTAACAGCGTCACGGTCCCGTGAATGTTCCACGAAGAACATGACCGCTGCGAAACAGGCCGAAGCGTTTCGGAATGATCTCCGGACGCTTCGGCCTGTTTTATTCTGTATGGTCCTGTATGGGCGGAGGTGTTCCGAGCGGAACATGACTAGCGGGGTGACGCGCGGCGCCCCGGCTGGAGCTGCGTTAAGGGCCTTGGTGCCAAACGGTTTACGACATTACGATGCTGACGGCGCAGAAGGCGAGCGAAAGCGCCATGACGGCGTTGAGCGGCTTCTGCCAGGAGCGGAAGAAGCGCTGGAGCGACGCGCCGGCGAACAGCCACAGCAGATTGGCGATCGGCCCTGTGAACGGCAGGATCACCGCGATCTTCAGCACGTCGGCCCAGCTGTGCGCGTAGGGGAGAGCGTAGGTCGTCAGCGCGGTCATGCAGAAGATGATGATCTTCGCGTTCGTGAGCTGGAGCAGCAGACCGGCGGCAAAACCGCAGTGCGGTCCCGCGTGCGCCTCCCCGCTGCCGTCGCTGCGGAGGATGTGCAGAGCCAGCCAGAGGATGTAGGCTGCGCCGATCCACGTCAGCACGGGGAGCCAGCGTTCCAGCGCCTGGCCGAATGACCAGACGGCGGCGGAAGAAAACAGCGCCACGACGGCGAATCCAGCAAAGATCCCGCGCCACTGCACGAGCGCGCGCCTGCGGCCGTATTTCAGCGCGGAGGCGAGCGAGCACAGATTGGCGGGGCCGGGCGTGACGGCCGAGACAAGACAGTAGAGAACAAACGACGGGACTAATGACAGAGGCATGACGACCATTCCTTTCCTGTTTGGGTGCAGCTGGATCATAGCATCGCGGATGTTCAGTGTAAAACTGTTATTATCGATGTATAATACAGGCAAAAACTGTATCACGGGAGACGAGCATGAATTTCTCATCCATGGAATATTTTGCGGTGCTGGCGCAGGAGCTCAGCTTTACGCGCGCGGCGGAGCGCCTGCACATCACGCAGCAGTCGCTCAGTTCCCACATCGCCGGCATGGAAAAGGAGCTGGGCTGTCAGCTGATCGTACGGCATGTGCCGCTTGAACTGACCTATGCGGGGCAGACGCTGCTCCGTTACGCGGCGCAGTTTGTGAAAACGCATACGGACATGCGGCGCGAGTTCTGCGACATCTCGCAGAACCAGCGGGGGCTGCTGCGCGTCGGCGCGGGATCGGCCAGAGGAAGGGCGGTCCTGCCCGCGGCGATCGCCGCGTTCGGGACGGTGTGCCCGAATATCGCTGTCCAGCTGACGGAGGCGTCGAACGACGTGCTGCGGCAGAAGCTCCTGGACCGGGAGCTCGACCTGGCTGTCGCCGATTTTCCCGAGGCGGCGCCCGGCATCAGGACGCGGGAGTTTTATCGCGAGGAGATCGTCCTGCTGATCGCGAAAAAGCTCTTCGCGGCCGTCTGCGGCGCTGAGGCGGCCGAAGTGAGGCGCCGCTTTCGCGCCGGGGATCTCAGCGCGCTCGGAGCGTTCCCGTTCGTGCTGGGCGGGCCTGACGACGTCGACGGCCGCGTGGCCGCGGAGTTCCTCCGCCGCGCCGGCGTGGAGCGCCCGCTCGTCAGGGCGGCGTCGCACAGCGTGGGCATGCTTGCCGAACTGTGCGCGCACGGCGTCGGCGCCTGCTTCTGCCCGAACGAGCTTGCGGAGAGCATCCTCGGCGAAACGCGGCTCAGGTCCCTACTGCGCTTTCGATTGGGCGAGGGCGCGGGCTATGCCGTGCGGTTCGGCTATCACGAGCAGGCGTATCAGTGGAGCGTCATCGAGACGTTCATGAACTGCGCGGCCGCGGCGCGCGGATGATGATGCCCGCGGCGGCATGACCGTTCTACGGGGAACATGATCAAAATGCGAAACAGGCCGAAGCGCTTCGGAATGATCTCCGGACGCTTCGGCCTGTTGTGTTTGTGGAAGTGTTCCATGTGGAACGAGCGTACCGCTTTCGTTATCGTCGGGCGATGCCGAGCGCCTTGAACAGGCGCATCAGCGCGCCCTCGTGGAAGACGATCGCGTCGAACGGGCACATCTCGTGGCAGCAGTAACAGCGGATGCATTTTGAATAGTCGAAGCGCAGCTTTTTCCCGTCGAGGACGAGCGCGCCGGCGGGGCAGACGGCGGCGCAGCGGCCGCACTGCATGCAGCGGCTTTCGTCCTGGGCGGGACGGGAAGCCAGCAGCGCCCGCCCCAGCTTGTTCATGAAGCGGGGCATCAGGCTGAGCGCGTCGAGCGCAGGGATATCCACGTTTTCAAAGCGTGTGCCGGGATCGAAGTCGCCCCGCCATTCTGCGCCGTTCAGTTCGCAGTCGCCGATGCCGCGTGCGCGCGCGGCGGCCAGCGGCGCATAGTTTTCGGCCGGCAGTCCCATCATCGGCGCGAGCGCCGCGTCGAGGGCAACGGCGTCGGCCGAGGCGCCGATCAGGCCGAAGAAGCGCGGTTTCCCGCTGCCGGGACCGCGCCCCTCCATGCCCCAGACGCCGTCGACGATCGAGAGCACGGGAGGCAGCGAGACGAGAATGTCGATCAGCACGTCAGCAAAGCGGGCCCGGTCAAGGCCGACGGCGTAGTGCCACTGCGCTTTGCGCGTGCCGACGACCGTGCCGAACAGGTTTTTCACGGCCATCGTCAGCTGCATCTGGCAGTGCGTTTTCAGCTTCGGCAGGCTGACGATCGCGTCCGCCTCCAGCGCGTCGGCCGAAAGTTCGAGCCTCCTGTTCACCCGCCGGGCATTGGGCGGGCAGACTGTTGAGCGTGACAGCTCGCGGACCGGCACGCCGAGTTTTTCGCCGACGGCGGCGATGCCGGTCGCGCGCGCGACGAGCGGGAACGGCTCGATCCCCGGACTGTCGCCGATAAAAGGCCGGCAGCCCAGGTCGAGCAGCGCACGGCAGACGGATTCGACAAGCGCCGGGTGCGTGGCGACGCACTTTTCGGGAGCGCGGGCGGCGAGCATGTTCGCCTTGACAAGCACGCGCATCCCCGGTGAAAAGGGGCGCAGCGAGAGCGCCTCGCGAACGATCGGATCAAGTTTTGCAGACGTGTATTCATCACAGTGCCAGAGGGCGACGGCAGGCATGACAGTGATCTCCTTTGCGTGGGATATTCGTATCTTATCAGTATGAGCAGGGGAGTTCAAGGCGATCGCCGAGGAGTTCTTCAATCAAAGATCATTATTAGTCAGTCTCTTTATCCTCATTTTTAAGGGTCTCGGGGCCGTATTCTGGCAGCTGGGCCGGGCGCGGTTGACCGCGCGCCGAAAACAGGGTACGATTGATGCCGAATCGAACACGGCAAAGGAGACGATGAAATGACAAGACCTGAAAAGATCCTCGGCGTGTACGGCGGCATGGGGCCGGCCGCTTCGGCCGAGTTCATGCGGCTGCTGGCGGCGATGGCGCCGGCGAAGAAGGACCAGGAGCACCCGGTCGTGTATCTGTATTCCAACGCGCAGACGCCTGACCGCACCGACGCGTTTTTCGGCCGCGGCGAAAGCCCCGAGAACGCTCTGCGCGAAGGGCTGGACCGGCTGTGCGACTGGGGCGCCGACCTGCTGGCCGTGCCCTGCAACACCGCGCACATCTTCATCGACCGCTTCCGCTCGCAGCTGAAACGTCCGCTTGTCCACATCGTCGAAGCGACGATCGACGACGCGATGCGCTCGTCGCCTGAGGGCTGCTGGATCATCGCCACGGGCGCGACGCTGGCTTCCGGGATCTACACGGATGAGGCGAAGCGCCGCGGCTATACGCTGTTCAGCGTGGATGATGCCGTGCGCGATCTGGCGACTGAGGCGATCCGCCTGGTCAAAGCCGGCGAGCTGAAAAAGAGCGGAGCCGTGATGGACGAGATCGGCGAACGGCTGTGGAGCATCCGCCGCGTGCCGATCGTCACCGCCTGCACCGAGCTGCCTCTGGCCTACGACGCCAGCTCGCTGCCTCCCGAGATGGGCGTGAGCAGCCTGAAAAGCCTGTCGCGGGCGTGCATTGAGGCGCTGTACAAGCTCAATTAGTAATGAGTAATGAGTAATTAGTAATTAACGAAAAAGCCATGAAGAGCTCGGGCCATTTCCCCAGAGCTCTTCATGGCTTTTAATTACTCATTACTAACTATTAATTACTAATTGCTTTTTAGTTTTTAGCGCCGGAGAGGCCGCGGGGCTTGACGCCCTTGGGGATGGCGACGTAAGTCTCGCCCTGCAGGCGGTCTTTCAGCTCGGCCTGAGCTTTCTTCACCAGCTCGGGATCGAGCACCAGGTCGAGTCCCGTGGCGGCCAGAACCTTGCCGGCCTGGAGCATGGCCTTGTGGGCCAGGCCCGACTTGCCCTGCGCGACGACCTGCCAGGAGTGGCCCGGCGTGGAGTTGGCCCAGGTGCCCATGTAGATCTGCGCCGTCGGCGTCTGCCACGACACGTCGCCCACGTCGGTCGAGCCGCCCTGGGCGATGCCGGTGGGCACGTAGGGCAGGATGGTGCAGGGCAGAGCGTGCTTCTTGGCCTCTTCCAGAGCCTTGCGGCCGGCTTCGCCCGCGCCGCGGACGTGCTTGGCGAGGTCCTCGAAGCGGCCTTTCTCGGGCGTGGTGGCGAAGATGGCCTCGGCCAGCTTCTTGTCTTCTTCGTCGAAGTTGGGCGCGCCGTAGTATTCGAGGTTCTTCTGCAGGTCGCGCTCGAGCGTCTCGTTGTTGACGATGTTGGCGCACGACTTGACGAAATCCTTCTCCATCACGGTGTCGGTCATCAGGGCCGCGCCCTGGGCGATGCGGTCGACGCGCTCGACGATGTCCTTGACCTGGCCGCTCTTGGGAGCGCGCAGCAGGTAGAGCACTTCCGCGTAGGGCTGGACGACGTTGGGCGACACGCCGCCGGCATCGGTGATGGCGTAATGCATGCGGGCTTCCTGAATGACGTGCTCGCGCAAAAACTGCACGCCGATGTTCATCAGCTCGACAGCGTCGAGGGCGCTGCGGCCGAGGTGCGGCGCTGCGGCTGCGTGGGAGCTGACGCCGCGGAAGCGGTAATAGATCTGGGAGTTGGCCAGCGACGAGTCGCCCGCGGTGTAGCAGCAGTTGGCGGGATGCCAGGTGAGGGCCGCGTCAACGTCGTCGAACACGCCTTCGCGGGCCATGAACGCCTTGCCGCTGCCGCCCTCTTCGCCGGGGCAGCCGTAGTAGCGAACGGTGCCTTTGAGCCCCTGCTCGGCCATGACCTTTTTCAGCGCGGCCGCCGCGGCGATCGAGGCGACGCCGAGCAGGTTGTGCCCGCAGCCGTGGCCGTTGGCGCCGGGGACTTCGGGGTCTTTCTGGCAGACGCCGGCTTTCTGGCTCAGGCCGGCCAGAGCGTCGAACTCGCCCAGGAAGGCGATGACGGGCTTGCCCGATCCCCACTCGCCGCAGAAAGCGGTCTCCACATCGCCGACATTGCGCGTGACCTTGAAGCCTTCCTCTTCGAGCAGTCTGATCTGCGCTTCCATCGACTTGTGCTCGCGGAACGCCGTCTCCGCGTAGCCCCAGATCTCGTCGGCGAACTCGTTGTAGCGGCTTCCGCGCGACTCGATGTAATCGGCGATCTTTGTCCTGTTGTCCATGGGAATCAGTCTCCTTTCGGGAATTGAGCCGTCATTTCACCCGGCGTGCTGCGCCTCCGCCGTAGCGGCAATTTTCACAGTACTGTTATTATAACGTGATTTTTGCTTTGTTTTCAACTGCAAAAACAAATTTTTTCAACAACTGGAGCCTATTTTACCGCTCCGGGGCAGATCACCTTTTTCAAACAATTCGCGTGTCACCGCCACGAACGTTTCCGTCAATGGCGGCAGAGTTTCTCCGTCGCGCACGGCGATGCCGATACTGCGGCGCGGGTTTTCAGCGATCGGCCGCATGATCTGCGGCTGTTCGACGAGGCTCGTCATCATCAGCGGCACCACGCTCAGTCCCTGCCCCTGAGACACCGCGCTCAGCACGCTGTGATAATCGTGCACAATATGGCGAAACCGCGGACGTACGCCAGTCTCGACGAGGAGACGGGAGACATCGTTGAAGCGGTCTGCCGTAGGACGGACAAACTCCTCGCCGTCAAGTTCAGTCAGCGAGACCGACGGTCTGTCTGCCAGGCGATGTCCCGGCGGCAATACGCACACAAGGGGATCGTCGGCGAGGAACCAGGCCCGCAGCCCCCTGCCGACGGGCAGGCGGCAAAAACAGCAGTCTGCTTCGCCGTCGCGCAGCCATTTCTCCATTTCCGCATAGCTGGCGCCCAGCGTCTCGACGGCCGCATCCGGACAGCGCCCGCGGAACGACTCAAGCACGCGCGGCAGCCACAGGCTCGCGACGCTCGTAAATACAGCCACGCGCAAGGTTCGCGTCAGACCGCCCGCAAGCGTTCGCGCTTCCTGTATCAGACGTCCGTGAGTGCGTACGATCTGTTCGATAAGCGGCAGCAGCCGCTCTCCTTCGACCGTCAGACGGCAGCCGCTGCGGCCGCGCGTGAGCAGCCTGCTCCCTCCCAGCTCAGTCTCCAGTGAGGTGAGCAGATGGCTGGCGCCGCTTTGCGTGTAGCCGAGCGACGCGGCAGCCTCCGTAATACTGCCAAGAAAGGCCGACTGCGTAAATATTTTCAGTTTGTCGATATTCATCAATGATCCCTCCTGGAATACATGCCAAAAACTCATGTTTAACAGAAGAAATAGGCGTTATTTTTTTGCTGATTTTCATTTTATACTTGTCGCGTCGATAAGACAATCGCATTTTTAGATGATATCAATTTGCTCACAACGGGGGGCATGCTTTATGACAGAGTTGACGAATGAAGTCGAGACAGCGGTCTTCGAGCAGCCGGACAGACCGTCCGAAGACGAACGTATAGTCATCCGCAGACCGGGAGCCCTGCCTCTGAAAAAGGCGGTCAGCACCGAAACGTTCGTATTCCTCGGCGTGGCAGGCGCGGCGTTCGGGATCGTGGCTTCGCGGATGGGCGGCGTGAACATGGTGAATACGATGCTCAACACTGCGTCGTCGCTGCTGCTCAACACATGCTTTTACATCATGGCGATCGCGGTGATCGCCGGTGCGGCGGCAGCGCTGCTCTCCGAGTTTGGCGTGATCGCGCTGCTCAACAGGCTGCTCTCGCCGCTGATGAAACCGCTGTACGGTCTGCCCGGCGCAAGCGTCATCAGTATCTTCACCTGCTATCTCTCCGACAATCCGGCGATCCTGACGCTGTGCAATGACGAAGGCTTCCGCAAATATTTCCGCAGGTACCAGATCCCGGCGTTGACAAATATCGGCACGGCGTTCGGCATGGGCATGATCGTGACGGTGTTCATGATCGGTCTTTCCACGGAGCGCGAAAGCTTTGTCGCTGCCGCGCTGATCGGCAATCTCGGCGCAGTTGCCGGCAGCGTCATCTCGACACGGCTGTTCCTCGTCAAAAGCCGAAAGTTCCTGGGCGACGCTTGGGACGTGACGAGCAACGCCATCGAGGGCATCGACATGATGCAGTACCGCACGATCCACGAGGGCAACGCGGGCGAACGCATCCTCAACGCGGCACTCGAGGGCGGCAGTTCCGGCGTCAAGGTAGGACTTTCGATCATCCCCGGCGTGCTGATCATCTGCACGCTTGTGATGCTCATCACGAACGGCCCCGGCGAGGGAGGATACTCAGGCAGGGCGTTTGAAGGCGTCGCGTTCCTCCCGGCTTTGGCCGACAAGCTCAGTTTCGCGCTGCGGCCCCTGTTCGGTTTTTCGTCGCCGCAGTGCGTCGCCGTCCCGATCACGGCGCTCGGATCTGCGGGAGCGGCTATCGGACTTGTCCCAAAAATGGTAAAATCAGGAGCGATCCACGCACACGACATCGCCGTGTTCACTGCCATGTGCATGTGCTGGAGCGGGTACCTGAGCACGCATGTCGCGATGATGGACGCGCTGAAGTGCCGCAGGCTCACCGGCTATGCGATCCTCTGCCACACCATCGGCGGACTGGGAGCCGGCGTTTTCGCTCACATTTTCTACACCATCCTGGAACGGGTGCTGTGATCGTTCATTTACGGTTTTTCAGGGCGGTCCTTCCGGGGATCTTCCCTTCAATTTATTGAAAAGGAGTCTTTACACATGAACAAACTTCACGAAACGCGCTTTGCCGCTTTGCAGAAGGCGATGGCTGAGCAGAAAGTGGACTGCGTGGCGATCTGCAACTCGCCCAATCTGTTCTACATGACGGGGTACGCGCCGCACAAGGACGAGCGCTTCCAGGTCGTCTTCGTGCCGCAGCAGGGCAAGCCGATCATGGCGGTGCCGAAGATCTATGACATGGCGTCGCGCGCCTGCGAAGTGGAGGACAAGCGTTTCTGGACCGACGGCATCGACATGCTGGCCTATGTGAAGGGCATCCTGGCCGAGCTGGGCTGCGTGGGCGGACGCATCGCCATCGACGACACGTTCGAGTTCCGCACGTTCAACCTGATCCGCCTGGCGACGCCGGCTTCGGAGTTCGTGCCCGGCAGCAACCTGTTCACGCTGCTGCGGATGCGCAAGAGCCCCGAGGAGATCGAGATGATGAAGGTGTCGGGACAGCTCAGCGACTGGGCCACGCAGATGGTGATCGACCAGATCATGACGGGCAAGAGCGAGGCTGAGCTGAAAACGTGGATCGAGTACGAGCTGGCGCAGAAGGGCATGCGCTGGGGCTTCTCCAACCTGATCGCCTTCGGCGAGAACACGGGCAGCGCGCACCACGTTTCCGGCCCTAGAACGGCCAAGCAGGGAGATGCCATCTATCTGGACCTGGGCGGCTCGATCGATCACTACTGGTCGGACATCACCCGTTCGCTGCATGTCGGCAAGCCCGACGCCGAATATGTGGAGGTGTACAACCGCGTGCGCGAGGCGCAGCATCTGGCGTTTGAGGCGATCAAGCCGGGCGTGCGCGCCTGCGATGTGCACATGCTGGCGTGGAACTACCTTGAAAAGTACGACCTGGCCAAGTGGTTCCCGCACCGTCTCGGCCACGGCGTGGGCATGGACGGGCACGAGCTGCCCAATCTGGCAAAGGACAGCCAGATCATCCTCGAGCCGGGCATGACCTTCTCGTGCGAGCCGGGCGTGTACAACGGCCGCTGGGGCGTGCGCATCGAAGACACCGTCTGCGTCACCGAGACGGGTGCCATCTCGTTCAACCACTTCACCAAGGACCTCATCATCCTGTAAAGTCGAACGTCAAATTCAAAGCCAGCACGAAGGCCCGAAGACCCGAAGGATTTTAATGAGTCGTTTGGGTTTGGCAAAATGACGTGTTTCGCCCGGAACGCTTTCCGGGCAGGCGATCGCGGTTTTCACAGATCATTTTCTTTGTGTCGGCTTTGAATTGAATATGAATTTCAAGGAGGAGCTATTCATGTACACCGAAGTTGCCAATCAAAGCTGGATGTATGCCGTCGCCGGATTCATCCTGCTCTGCGTGCTGGCGCAGACGCTTGTTTTCATGCGCAAGGCGTGGGTGCGCGCCCGCGAGTTGGGCGTCACGCCGGCTCAGTGCCGCAAGGGCATCGCCGTGGGATTCGGCGTGTCGTTCATGCCCACCGTGTCGGTTCTGGTCGTGCTGCTCACGCTGATCCCGCTGCTGGGCGGCCCGCTGGCGTGGTACCGCCTCTCGGTCATCGGCTCGGCCACGTTCGAGACGACGTGCAGCAAATGGGCCGTCACCGCCATGGGCGAGGAGCTTGTCATCAACGGCTACTCCATCAACGCCTGGATCGCCGCCGCCTGGGTGACGACGATCGCCGGCATTTCCAACATCGTCTGGATGGCGTTTGCCTGCAAGCCCTGCGACCTGGCCTTCAACAAGATGACCGGCAAGGTCGACCTGAAATGGGTCGGCATCCTCGGCACCAGCGCGATCATGGGCATCATGGGCTACCTGTCGATCACCGAGACGCGCAAGCCGAACAACCGCACGATCTTCCTGGTCAGCTTTGCGGCGTCGTTCGCCATCTCGCTGCTGATCAAGTACGTGCCCGCGCTGAAAAAGCTGAAGGACTGGAACCTGTCCATCAGCCTCGTCATCGGCATGGTCGCCGCCTGCGTCATCTTCTAAGGAAACGCTGATAAAATGCGTCATCTCCTGCGAAACGCTGCCCGAGGGGCTCCTCCAACGTACCGGAGTACGCCTCCGGAGCCCCTTCCGGGCAGGTTTCTTCGGATCTGACGCATTTTCTCAGGTTTCCTGAGCACAATTCAAATTCGGCATTACACGAATTAATCAGAGCTACTCTAAGGAGTGTTGATCACTATGAACGAAAAGAATTCCAGCTGGTATCAGGTATGGGTGCATCGCTTCGGCATTTGGAGCGGACTCGCCATCTCGGCCGTGATGATGGCTCTGCCCGTTGCGGCGAGCGTCGTCTACGGCGTGTGGCCTGACTGGGCCAAGATCATGCCGGCCATCATCAGCTCCATCGTCTGGCTGGCGCCGTACTGGGTGAGTCAGACGCTCGGCTTCATGCAGACGATGGGCCCCGGCGCCCTGTACAGCACCTACGTCACCGGCAACGCCACCAACCTCAAGCTGCCCGCCATCATGGCCACGCAGAACATGTGCGATGTCGAGCCCTGCTCCGAAGCCGCGCACTGCGTCGGCGTGCTTGCCGCCGGCGGCTCGGCCATCTGCGTGATGCTCGTGCTTGCCGTCGGCGTGTGCTTCTCCGGCTTCGTCAAGCCGCTGGTCGAGAATCCCGCGTTCAAGCCCGCGTTCCAGTACGCCGTGCCGGCGCTGTTCGGCAGCCTTGTCGCCACCAACATCTGCAGCCTGAAGAAGATCGGCTACTGGGTGACGCCGTTTCTGGTGACGTACTTCTTTGCTTATCACACCAAGGTCGCCAGCTCCTGGTACATGCTCATCACGATCGCTTCGTCGATCATCGTGGGGCGCATCGTCTATCTCGTGCAGAAGAAAAAGCAGCCGGCAGAAGGCAAGTAGATGGCGCTGATGAAAGAACGCATCCGAAACCGCTTCAGGACGCTCGCGTCGTTTGCCGGTCCCAGCGGCAGCGAATTCGACGTGATCCGCTACTGCCGCGACGAGCTGAAGAAGTGGGCCGATTCCGTCGAGGTGCTGCCCAACGGCAGCATCGGCGCCGTGTTCAAAGGTTCGCGCCCCGGCCCGACGATGATGATCGACTCCCATGCCGACGAGATCGGCGTGCTCATCCGCTATATCACGCCCTCAGGCTTTCTGCTGTTTGAGCCGCTGGGCGGCATTTCGGCGAAGACCCTGATGGCCCGGCGCATGATCGTGCGCGGTACGCACGGCTGCCTCCCCGGCGTCGTCGGCATGACGCCGGGACACATCCAGACCGCGGCCGAAGCCGCTTCGCTGCCCGATCTGGGCAAGTGCTACATCGACGTGGGCGCGCGGTCGGCCGCCGAAGTGGCCGAGATGGGCATCGAGATCGGCAGCGTCGCCGTGTTCGACAGCCCGGTCGTCGAGATGCACAACCGCGATCTGCTCACCGGCCGCTGCATCGACGACCGTATCGGCTGCGCGGTGCTTCTGGAGATGGCGAAGACATTGCCCAATCTTGACTTTTGCGGAACGGTGATCGTCAGCATTTCCACGATGGAAGAGATCGCCCTCGTCGGCGCCTATCAGTCGAGCGTCCATTTCCGCCCCGACTACTTCGTGGCGCTTGATACGATCCCCGCGGGCGGCACGCCCGACGTGCCCGAATCGCGGCTGCCCGTTTCGATCGGCAAAGGCCCCGTGCTCAGCGTCGCCGACGCCGGCCGCTCCATCTGCCACATGCCCAACAAGGGCCTGCTGCGCCACATCCGCGCCGCAGCCGCCGCAGAACAGCTGCCTCTGCAGGTCGTCAGCATGTTCGGCCACTGCTATTCCAACAACTCCGACAGCGTTGACCGTTACGGCAGCCACTGCCCGGCCGTGCCTCTGGCCATCCCCAGACGCTATTCGCATTCGCCCGTCGAGCTGGTCGACCTCAACGACTGCGTCGCCGCTTTCGATCTGCTCAAAGCCCTCATCCTGCGCAACGACCGCGTGAAGTTCGACTTCCTGCCGGAAGCGTAAGCACACAGCAGCAAATATCAAGAGCCCGGACCGCATTGCCGCGATCCGGGCTCTTGGCTGTTGAATTGCGTTCCTGCTGGCGTGTGATAAAATATAAACAGATATTATGAAGCACGCAGCTGTTCAAGAAGGAGGTTTACTCAATGGACGTCACGATGACGATGCCTTCCTCGGTCGATTTGAGCACACTCAAAGGCTCTGTCGGTGTTACCCTGAACAACAGGAATTTTTACCTTGTCGATCCTGAAAGCTATGAGCGCATGGCGAAGGCAATGCGAAATGCCGAATACCTTGCCATGCTTGATCGCGGCTTTGAGCAGATGAAGGCTGGCACATGCCGGCAGCATGATCTGATCGAGGCTGATGATGAATAAGGTTTGGACGGACGACGGATGGAAGCATTATCTCTACTGGCAGGAAATTAATCGCAGGAACGTCAGGCGCATCAACGACCTGCTGAAAAGCATCGAACGCGACGGCTTGCTGAAAGGCATTGGCAATCCGGAAAAACTGCGCTACCGCGAAGGTTTCAGCCGCCGCATCGACGGGGAAAACCGACTGGTTTACGCCGTTGACGAAAAAGGAAATCTTGTCATCATTGCCTGCAAAGGACATTATGAAGATTGAACGTTGAGCTCTGCACACTGCAAACCACCGGGCCCGGACCGTGTTTTCACGATCCGGGCCCGGTGGTTTGTTTTTGTTTTACAGCAGCGAGGCGATGCACTTTGCCACTTCGCCCATGTTCGCGGTGGGCTCGAAGCGGGCGGCGACGTTGCCTTCGCGGTCAATGACGAACTTGGTGAAGTTCCACTTGATCTCGGCGTTATGCTCGTAGTCGGGATCGAACTTGGGCAGCACTTCGCGTAGCTTGTCGGCCATGCTCCCTTCGCCGAAGCCGGCAAAGCCTTTCTGTTCCTTCAGCCAGGCGTAGAGCGGCAGCGCGTTTGGTCCGTTGACTTCGGACTTTTTCATCTGCGGGTAAGTTGCGGCGTATTCCTTGACGCGGAAGTCGTGGATCTCCTCATCGCTGCCCGGCGACTGCGCGCCGAACTGATTGCAGGGGATGTCGACAGCCTCAAAGCCCTTGTCGCGGAATTTCTGACAGATCTTCTCAATAGCCCCGTATTGAGCGGTGAAGCCTCACTCGTACGCGGTGTTGACAAGGAGAACGACTTTGCCGCGAAGCGAATCGAGCGGAAAATCGCGCCCCTGCCAGTCAGTGAGCGTGAAGTCGTAAATGTTCATCATTGACCTCCTGTTATTTTATTGCGCCTGCGGCGCGTATTTCTTGAGGATGTTGGCGAGGACGACGCCGTGGTGAGCTTCCTCTTCGGCAAAGCGCTCGATCTCAGCGGCGGCTTCCGGGCAGCCTGCGGCGCGCACTTTTTCAGCCAGCGGCAGATATTTGCCCTTGGCCGACGCTTCCAGCTTCTGCACATTGGCGACGAAATCCCAGAAATCCTGCGGATACTGCGAGTTCATCACGGCGAAGAATCCCGCGTGCACGGCTTCCTGGTCGCCCAGCTCCTTGAACACGATCTCGAGCTCGTCCAGTCCCTGCTCCTTCGCCAGACGGGCGAGGGCGTAATACATCATCACGCCGTTGGCTTCGCCCTGTGCCGACGCGGCGGCGACTTTTTCAAACTCGGTGCCTTTGGCAAATCCGTAGATCGACATCGTTTGACCGTCTCCTTTTTAGTCCAGCTTCATGACGGTCTTGTTTTCGAGGCTGCTGACGCCAAACGGCGTGTGTGTCGAAAGGTAGACCGTCGGATTGGCCTTGATGAACGCGCGCACCTGATCGAGCGTCGTTCTCGCGGCCTCTTTGTCCTCGTAGATGATGGAGAGCTTGTTCTGCACCAGCGCTTCGTCCGTGTAGGTGACGTCGCCGTGCATCATGTAGAACAGGCCGTCCTTTTCGGCGATGACGATGCAGTTGCCCTTCGTGTGTCCGCGCGCCGGGATGTACCACACGCCATCGGCGATCTTCTGGCTGCGGGGAAAGTTGTGATACGGTCCGTCGCTGAACTCGGGACAGATGATGTTGTCGCCGCTCAGCTTGAGGGCCTCGGCGTCCTCCTTGCCAATATAGACCTTGGCATTGGGGAACGCTCTCAGCTCGCCCGTGTGGTCGGGATGCTTGTGCGTGACAAGGATCTTGCTGACCTGCTCGGGCTTGTAGCCAAGCGCTTCGAGAGCCGAGACGTAGTCGGCGACGCGAGTGCCCATGTAGACCTGCGTCTTGTCATTCGGCGGCGTGTCGGGCGTTTCCTTGGGCATGCCCGTATCGACGAGGATCACCTCGCTGCCGGTGTCGATGAGAAAGTTCTGAAGGCTCGACGGAAAGCGCAGCCCTGCGTCGATCGCGTCCCCATCGCCGCCCAGCGCCAGCTTGCCGGTCATGAATCCGTTCTCATACAGTTTGACGACTTTGATTTCCATTTCTTGTTCCCCCCGGTTGAAAAATAAACAGCGGTACGCTAAGATTAACATGATAGTTAGGCATTTATAAGTACGCAGATTTTTCATATCAAGGAAGAAAAAACTTCCTATTGGAGGGACGACGATGCAGAACAGAAACGCTGCCACGGAAGCAGTGTGCCCCCTGCGCCACCTGGCTAACGTGTTCGGCGGCAAGTGGAAGCTGCCGATCATTTGCATTTTGGCGGGCGTCGCGCCGGTGCGCTACAGCACTATCAGACGCCGCCTTGACGGCGTGACGAATGTGATGCTCACGCAGTCGCTGCGCGAGCTGGAATCGTACGGGATGGTGGAGCGCCGGCAGTACAGCGAAGTGCCGCCGCGCGTGGAGTACTCGCTCACCGAGAGAGGACGCAGCGCCATGCCGTTTCTGACGGCAGCGGCGCAGTGGGCCAGCGACGATCTGAAAAGGACGAACCGGGAAAAACTCTGCACGCAGTGTGCGGCGCAGAAATAGAACCGAGCGGTGCAAAAAATTGTTCCACGCAGAACGTGAACGTGTTCGTTCTGCGTGGAACTTTTTTATGCGCCGCTTTTCGGCTTTCTCTTTGATTTTTTCTTGGCGCGCACCGGGCGCGGCGGAGCTTGGGGCGGAAGGGCCGCTTCCAGGCGTTCGATCTCGGCTTTCAATTCGGCGGTCATCCGGCGAGCGCCGCGAACGGCCGGCACGCCGCAGCGCTTCATCAGCGACAGGGGGATCAGCTCGCGGCCGTAGCAGCGCGTCATGCGCAGCTTCATCACCTTTTTCATCGATACGTTTTCGTCATCGTACTGATAGGGGATGTCCGTCTCGAGCACTTCGCACCGGCACCAGACGGCGGAGACCGGGGCGCCGATATACATAAAGACGGTATCGCCCGGATGCACGGCGCTGGTCTGCTTCCACAGCTGCACGGGGTCTTCGTCGAAGTGCTTTTCAACGTCCCAGTACTTGTAATTGGCTGGGACGATCCAGGCGTTTTGTTCCATCGCGGCCGGGCTCGTGCCCTTTTTCGTGCCGCCGCGCGCGGCGAAATCCGCGCTTTGCCGCACCAGCTGCATGATTCGCTCGTCGCTCAGGCGATCGTCGAGCGTCAGCGTGATCCAGTGCTTTTTGTTCATGTGGTAGCAGCGGAAGATGCCCGGCTCGTTCCACAGCGCCGGCACGTCGGCCTCGGGAGCTTTGACGTTCATCGCCTCAACGCTCCCTGGCGCGCCGGGGACGAGCTTGGCGCGGTCGATCTCCATGACGAGGGCGAACCACTTGCGCGTGCGTTCGTGGCGGAAGACGGCGCCGCTGATGTCGTCCCAGGGGAACTCCGGCGAAACGCCGAATTCGGCCTTGATGAGCCCGGCGATGCGGTTGGCCTGATCGCCCTTAAAGTCGTGCGCGGCAAAGCACCGCCCGGCCAGCTCACGCAGCGCGGCGGCGTACGCCTCGCGCACTTTCGAGACGAACGCGCCCGACTGCGAGGGGATGTGCACGGCCAGATATTCGTCGCCGCTGTCGGCGTCATAAACGCGGCCGCTGACGCTGCCGGCGTCGCTCACGGTCACGTCGGCGCAAAAGTCGCCGTTCATGAATTCGATCCGCGCGGTCCAGGCTTGTTTCTTCGCGTCGTGAGCAAATCCCGCCGCGGGAAAGCGCGAGAAATCCGGCCGCAGCCGCGCGAACAGTTCGCTTTCAAGGCTCATGAAAAAATCTCCTTTGCGAAAAAAACAGCCCTTTCGCGATCGTTCAAAAGCGACGCGAAAGGACTTGTACTTTACAAAAACTATGTAAACGCTGATTGATTCACATATTACTGAATTTGACAAGCGCGCTGAAACGCTGAGAGAATGCGTCAGATCCGAAGAAACCTGTCCGCAAGGGGCTTCGGAGGCGTACTTCGGTACGTCGGAGAAGCCCCTCGGGCAGCGTTTCGCAGGAGATGACGTATTATCTCAGTGTTTCCTTATTTCACCGGCTGCACGCGGTTGATGTACGAGGCCAGCAGGGCGCAGCGCTCGACAAGGTGCTCGAGGAACATCTGCTCATTGGGATTGTGCATGAAGTTGCCGACAACGCCCATGCCGTCGATCGTCGGCGTGCCGGCGAACGAAATGTCGTTGCCGTCGGAGCATCCGCCGATCATGCCGGTCTTCTCGATGTGCAGGTCGAGGTCGGCCGCACAGGGCTCAAGCTGCGCGTAGAGCTTGCGGTTCACTTCGTTGTCGGCCATCGGCGGGTGTCCGACGTGAACGTCGAATTCCACGCGGGCGCCGGGAAGCACGGCCTTCCGCTCGGCGAAGATCTTCTTGCCCGCGTCGACCGCCTCGGGCACGCACATGCGCCAGTCGACGACCGCTTCGGCGTAGTCGCTGATGACATTGCTCACCGTGCCGCCGCAGACGATCTTGTTGGGCGTGAACGTGCTGCCGCCGGGGCCGTAGTCGCACTGACTCTGCGCGAAGATGATCTGATGCGCCAGCTCGACATTGGCGTTGACGCCGTCGGCCGGGTTGTTGCCAGCGTGCGCGGCCTTGCCCCAGCACTTGATCGTGATCGAGCCGCCGCCCTTGCGCGCAACCTTGATCTTGCCGTCGACGCCGAAAGCCGGCTCGCAGACGATGCAGGCAAAGCACTCCTTCGCCTTCTCCAGCATCAGCGGGCGCGAGTAGTCGGAGCCCGTCTCCTCGTCGGAGTTGTTGATGAGCATGACCCGCTTGTCAAGCTTTACGCCCAGCTCCTTCAGCGCCTTGAGCGCCCAGATGGCGGAAACGTCGCCGCCCTTCATGTCGGTGACGCCGGGGCCGTAGAGCACGTTGCCCTCGCGGCGGATGGGAACGGAGCCGACGGGGTGCACCGTGTCGTAATGGCCGACGATGAGCAGCGTCTTGTCACCCTCGCCGTAGACGCTGACAATGTTGTCGCCGCTGTGCTCAGACGGCACGAGCTGCGACTCCACGCCGAGACGGTCCTTGTACAGACCGGCCAGCACGCGCGCGCAATTGTCGCATGCCGCCTTGTCCTTCGTGGGCGATTCGGCCTTCGCCAGCGTGATGATGTCGGCGATGATGTCCTCCTCGTGCGCCTTCAGGTAGTCGAAAATCTTCTTTTCAAGTTCCTTCATCGGTGGTCCTCCTTATAAATGGGTGCCGTCCGCGGCAAACTCGCGCAGAGCCGCCGTAGCGGTTAAAGCCATGAGCCGGTGCCCTTCCGGACGGGGATGCAGGCCGTCGATGTACAGATCGCGCCGCTGCGCATTTGTCATGCGCGCGAAGATCGACCAGAAATCGCAGATCGGCGCGTCCAGCGCCGCAGCCTGAGAGCGCAGCCAGTCCACCCAGCCGGAAAGCGCCAGTTCCGCCTCGACATAATCGATATCCGGCGACCAGAAGACGCGCGCCAGCTCCGGCACAAACGGGCAGGGCAGGCCGATCATCAGCGGGATCTTCGCGCTGCGCGCCAGAGCGAAGATCTCGGCGAAGTTCTTGCGCGCCATGCGGTCCGTCCCGTCGCGCATCATGTCGTTGCCGCCGCCCATCAAAAACAGCAGATCAGGCGGGCAGGGCAGCACGTCGCGGCGAAAACGGTAGTTCATGCTCCAGGTCGTGTCACCGTTTACGCCTCCGTCGATCAGATCAAAGCCCGTCTCGCGCGCGGCCAGCGCACGCCAGCATTGCCCCGGCCGCACGCCGAACCCGGCCGTCAGACTGTCGCCGAGACAGAACACGCGCATCAGCGAAAACCTCCCCAAGAGCATAAAATAACAAGTCTATTATGTCATAAATCACGGAAAAGGCAAACGGACTGTGGCGGAATTTTACAATACTTCCGCCATCGCCTCCAGCAGACGTTCGTTTTCATCCCGTGTTTTCAGCCCGACGCGCCAGTAAGAAGCGTCGAGGCCGTCATAGTTGGCGCAGGAGCGGATCAGTATGCCGCGGTCGAGCAGGCGGGGACCGAGCGATCGGGGGGCGCAAAAAAGTGTGTAATTGGCTTGACCTTCATAGACCTTTAATCCCAGACCGCGCAGACGTGCGCGCACAAATTTGTTTTCCTCCTTTATAAACGCACGGGTCCTGGCAGTCCATTCCGGCTCACACGTCAGAGCTGCAATTCCCGCCGTCTGGGCGGGGGATGAAACAGCCCAGCTTTGGCCGAAGCCGGCAATGCGGCAGAGCAGCGAGCAGTCGGCGCAGAGCAGATAGCCCAGGCGCAGGCCCGCCATGGCGTAGAGCTTGGTGAACGCATCGAGCACGATCAGGTGAGGGTGAGTTTTCAAAAGCGGACGGGCGGACGGAGTTTCGGTGAAGGCGAGGAAGCATTCGTCGATCACGAAGAGGATGCCGCGCTCTTCGCAGAAGCCGGCGATCTCTTCGATCATTGCCGGCGGCGTCACGGCACCGGTGGGGTTGTTGGGATTGCAGAGAAAAAACAGATTGGGCCGCGTTTGGAGCGAGGCAAAGATCCCCGCGTCGAGGGCGAAACCGTTTTCTTCTTTTAAAGGGTACTGTTCGATCAGAGCGCCGGCCATCAGGGCGCCTTTTTCGTACTCGGAAAACGTCGGCGCGCAGACGAGCGCGCGCTTCGGCTTCACTGCCAGACACAGCCGCACGATCAGATCGGCCGCACCGGCGCCGCAGAGGATTCTTTCGGCAGGAAGCGTGAGCGAATCTCCCAGGGCCGCCCGCAGGGCGCGGCACTGCGGATCAGGATAGCTCTGCCAGTTTTCGATGTCGTTTTTCAGCGCTGTTTTGACCGCTGCAGGCATCCCCAGCGGATTAACGTTGACGGAAAAGTCCAGTTCGACAGGACGGGAAAAAACGTCGCCGCCGTGGTCGTATCGTTCCAAGATAAAACCTCCTTTCGCGGCCGCTTCATCCATGGGCCGCGAGAAACGCGTCTTTGTCATACTAGCACAGCGAAAAAAAAAGAGAAAGCGAAAACGCTGTGCGCCGGATCGAGGGCTGTCAAAAATAAAGTCAGGATAAGTCAGGCTCTTGAATCGCAAAAATACGCCGTTGAAAGCCGCGCGGACGATAAAAAAACAGGGAAGTTCTCCGTGAATACCGGAAAACTTCCCTGTTTTTGTGTTATTGAATGAGGCAGACGATAGCGGCTCGTGCAAGAACGGCAAGGCAGAATGCCAGGCCCGATGCGGCAAACAGCAAACGGTGCGCGCGTTTGATGTCTTCGGGCTCGACGGGGCGGAGCGGATCGCCGAGGAATGGCTTGTCTTCGACGCGGCCTTCGTACTGTGCCGGCCCTGCCAGCTGGACGCGCAGAGCGCCGGCGCAGGCCGCTTCGGTGTGGGCCGAGTTGGGGCTTTCATGCTTGAGGCGGTCACGACGGAAGACGCGCCAGGCGCCGCGCCAGTCATATCCGCACAGCCCTGCGGCGGCGACCATCAGCAGGCCGGCCAGGCGTGCGGGGACGAAGTTGACGATATCGTCAAGGACTGCAGCGCAGGTGCCGAAATGGCGGTAGCGCGCGTTTTTGTAGGCGATCATTGAATCCATCGTGTTGACGGCCTTGTAGAAGCAGCCGCCGGGAACGCCGAACAGCGCGATCCAGAACAGCGGCGCGACTTCGCCGTCAGAGGCGTTTTCGGCCACGGTCTCAACGGCCGCTTTGGTCACGCCCGTCGCGTCGAGCACTTCCGTGTCGCGCCCGACGATCATCGACAGGGCACGCCGGGCGCCTGGGAGGTCGCCGCTTTTCAGCGCAGTGTACACCGGCAGGCTTTCGTCGCGCAGCGAGCGGGCAGCCAGCAGCTGATAACAGAGAAAACTCTCGATCGCAACTCCCGCCGGGAACGAGAGCGCATACAGCGCTCTCAGCGCCAGAAACGGCACGGCCGTGCAAACAGCGGTGACGATCAGCACGAGCAGCGCGCCGCTGAAACGTTCTCCGGATTTTGTTGCCGGAAAGAGCGGCCGCAGATTTTTTTCAGCCGCGGCGATCAGCCATCCGGCGAAGCGCACGACATGCGGAAATCCGTGCGGATCGCCGAAGACGAGGTCGAGTGCGAAACCCGCGCAGAGCGCGATCAGCGAATGCCATCCGTTCATTTCAGCGCGCCGCCTTTCACCGTCAAAAACTGTCCGTCCCAATCGCAGAGCACTGTCTGGCAGTTTTGAATGAAGCAGTCAAAAAAGTTTCGCGCCGGGCGCGCGAACTGCGAAACAACAGCCATGATCACGCCGCTGTGAGCGACAGTCGCGATCCGCCTGGCTCCCGAAGCCCGGGCGGTCATGTCCAGAAAGCCGTTGCGGCAGCGAGCGCACAGTTCGGCTCTGTTTTCTCCGCCGGGGATGTCCGCTTCACCGTTTGAGGCCAGCCATGCGGTATAGGCCGGCTCCTCGGCGGTCAGCTGATCATGCGTGCGCCCTTCAAAGCGGCCGAAATCGAGCTCGACGAACTGCGGCACGATAAGCGGCTCCTGATCGGGATAAACGATCGCGGCTGTTTCAAGACAGCGCTTCAGCGGGCTGGAAAAAACGGCATCGACCGGCGGCAGTCCGCTTTCGTAAAGCGTCTGTGCCTGCGCTCGTCCGAGGGCCGACAGCGGCTCGTCTGCGCGGCCAAGATAGCGCCGCGCGTCGTTGCTCGGGGTGCGCCCGTGCCGGATCAGAACGATCTCCACAGGATGGACCCCGAGATCTCAACAGCCTGGCCAAGAAACATGCCGGCCATCATGGCCAGTTCCAGCATCTGCACGAAGAAGCCCGACGTGTCGCCCGTGATGCCGCCGAAGCGCCGTCGGCACATGGTGTGGTAGCGGTTCCAGACGATCACGGCGGCCAAGAGCGCGCCGCTTCCTGCGTAGACGTCGGCCAGGTCCATGCACAGCGCGCACAGAACGATCCAGCCCCAGGCGACGCGCCGCACGGCGGTGCGCAGGACGGGCTTTTGAAACGCTGCCAGCATCCCCGTGCCGCGCGCGTTTTTCTTCCCCGTCACCGACAGTACGGAGACTGCCCGGGAGAGGACGAAGATCAGGCAGTACACGCCCGGCCGGCCGGAAACTTCGCTGGCAAGGCCGAAGCTCAGCAGCAGGTAGGCCCCGCAGAAGATCACGGCGAACGCACCGGCGCGAGAGTCCTTCATGATCTCCAGGCATTTCTCGCGGTCCTGATGCGAGCAGAGCGCGTCGGCCGTGTCGCAGAAGCCGTCCATGTGAATGCCTCCGGTGACGAGCAGCGGCAGCGCGGCACAGACAGCGCTGCGCAGGATCAGTCCCGTGCCGCACCACCAGCAGAGCTTCAGCCACAGCCAGAGCAGCGCGGCGATGATGACCCCGGCGACGGGCAAAAAACAGAACGAAAGGCTGAGCGGCCTTTCGTCCCATTCAAACTGCGGCATCGGCAGCGCCGTATATGTTGAAAGCGCGATGCACAGCGATTTTACAAAGTCCATGGACAATTCCCCTTTATCAGTTGCGGCTCGCCTCCGCGCAGCTCGATCACCGCGTCGGCACGGCGGGCGAGGCGGTCGTTCAGCGCGTTCAGTTCAGCCACGTAATTTTTCGTTTCCGCGTCACAGCCGTTGCCCGTCAGACCGCCGATCGTCACGGCGATCAGGACCGCGCAGCGTTTTTCCAGTGCGATGATCTGCGCTTCGACAGCTTCCGGCGGCGCGAGATGCTCCGCATCGAACAGCAAATTTGCCAGCAGATTGCTGACGTCTTCAAGCAAGACGAGATCGTCCTTTCCCGCGGGGACCTCATCGAGCGAGAACGGGCACTCGACGGTGACAAAGCCCAGCCCGCGCCGCTGGCGGATGTGCTTTTCCTTGCGGGCTTCGCCTTCCGGTCCCCAGGGGATCATCGTCGCGGCGTAAAGTTTGTTCCCCGCAAACTGCGCTGCGAGCGCTTCGGCGCACCGGCTCTTGCCGCTGCCGTTGCCGCCGGTGATAAGGATCAGCATGACAGGGCGGACGCAGGATGTTCCATGAGGAACGTCACTGCGCGCTTCCGTCCTGCGGCGCGGCGTTTTTCTGGCGGGCCTGTTCGAGGTCTTTCATCGCCTCGACGATCTTCGCGAAGCGCGAGACGATCAGGCTGTAGCTCTTGCGGCTGTGCGGCAGCAGGCAGTTGGTGCAGTCCTTGATCCCGTTGTCAAGGTAGCGGAAGTTTCCGCCGCACTCGCGCCCCAGGGCGTAAAGAGGGCAGTAGCAGAACAGGCAGTTGAAATTTTCCGGATCGGCCCCCTTGTGACAGGGGTAAAATTCGCATTCCTTATGGCTGAAAAAGGAGTATTTGCATTCGTCGGGATTGGTTTTCAAAGCGTCGGTCATGAAGAAAGCTCCTTTCTGTGAAGCGTATTGTGTGCGTCAAATAACCTTAGGAAAACGCTGATTTATACTAGTTTTCGTTAAAACGGCTAACGTACTTTTAGCCGTTTTATAGCGCCGTCAGGCGCGTCGAAAACTGCATGAGACGGCGTGGCGCCTGTAAGGCGCCGACTGCCGCGCCCGTTTTTGGCGCGGCCTCGCGATTAGCTTTTTAATCGCGAAACAGTATTAATCCCATTACGCAGAATTCGATCAGCGTTTCCCTTATTCCTGCGGCGTGTAGGCGTCCATGCCGATGTCGCTGAAGACCAGCCCGTCGTACAGCGACATGGCCATATCGAGCAGCGGCAGCAGACAGAGCGCGCCCGTTCCTTCGCCGAGGTGCAGACCGGCGTTGATGACCGGCCTCATGTCGAGCGCGTCAAAGATCCTTTCGGCTGCCGGCTCCGACGACATGTGACTGGGCAGCATCGCATCGCGGCAGGCCGGACAGAGCTTCGCTGCCGCCAGAGCAGCTGCGGCGCAGGTGACGCCGTCAATGACGACAGGCAGGCGGAACAGCGCACCGCCGATGAAAAATCCTGCCATCGCGGCGATCTCAAAGCCACCCAGCTTGGACAGCACGTCAAGCGCGTCGGCCGGATTGGGGCGGTTCAGCTTGAAGCCGCGTTTGATCGCGTCCACCTTGCGCGCCAGTCCTTCGGTCGAAAGCCCGGCGCCGCGCCCCGTGATCTTTTCCGGGGAAAGCCCCAGCAGAGCGCAGGTCACGGCTGTGCCTGCCGTTGTGTTGCCGATGCCCATCTCGCCCGAAAGCAGCAGGTCATAGCCTTCGCTCGCGCACGACTCGGCCGTGTCGATGCCGGCCCAGACTGCCTGCAGCGCCTGCTCGCGCGTCATCGCCGGCCCCTGGGTGAAGTCGGCGGTGCCGGGAGCCACGCGCTTGTTCACGATCCCCGGCTGGTCAGGCGGATTTTTGATCCCCACGTCCACGGCGCACACGTCGCATCCGGCCACATGCGCCATCAGGTTGGCCGAAGAGCAGTCCTTGGCCAGATCGGCAGCCACCAGCGCGGTGATCGATTCATCCGTCTGCGTCACGCCCTGAGCGATCACGCCGTGGTCGGCGCACATCACCGCCAGCATGCGGCGCTTGATCGAAAAGCGCGCCTTGCCCTTGACGCCGGCGATCTGCGTGACCAGATCCTCAAGAACGCCCAGGCTTTTCAGCGGCTTGGCGACGACGCTCCAGCGGTCGAGCGATGACTGCACGGCCGCGCTGTCAATGCCGGGGATGCGCGAGTTCAGTTCGTTCAGGTCGATGCGTTCCATTGAGATCGCTCCTTCTTTACGCTTTTCTGTCGATGATGCGGCGGATCAGATCCATGTCCAGGCTGGCGCGCAGCGTGTCGGCAAGAAGATCGTACTGCCGCTCCTTGTACGCTTTCCAGTCGAACGCCGGAGAGCCAAGCGTCACGCCCTTGCGTTCAGCCAGCGCGTTCAGCACCGCCGTCCGCGCTTCCTCATGATCGAAAAATCCGTGCAGATAGCAGCCGTACACGCTGCCGAGCTGCGCGCCGTCCTCAGTGCCGTCTTCAAGGCGGATCAGCGGAAATCCTCCTTCGTCGCGGACGGAGACGCCGCAGTGGATCTCGTAGCCTTCGAGGCTCGCTCCCGTAAGGGATGAGAACAGCCCGCCGGTCTGCACAGCCCGCGCGGCCGTGCGCGTGCGGCGTTTTTCGGGCACGAAGCGCGTGACGACCGGCAGCAGTCCCATGCCGGCGATCGTGCCGCCGCCCTCGACGCCCTCCTCATCGACGATCTCGCGCCCCAGGATCTGGTAGCCGCCGCAGATGCCGATCACGGGGACACCGCGCGAAGCCAGCTTTTTGACAGCCGCTTCCAGGCCGCACTCGCGCAGCCACTTCATGTCGCCGATCGTGTTCTTCGTGCCGGGGATGATGACGAGATCGGGTGCTCCCAGCTCTGAAGGACGTACGACGTAGCGCACTCCCACGCCTTCCACGGCAGCCAGTGCGGTGAAGTCGGAAAAGTTGGAAAGCCGCGGCAGCCGCAGCACGGCGATGTCGATCAGTGCGGGCCCCGTGCGGTGCGTGAGGCGGTCGGAGAGGCTGTCCTCGTCGTCGATGTCGAGCTTGGTAAACGGCACCACGCCGGCGACGGGAATGCCGGTGAGCTCTTCAAGCATCTTCAGCCCCGGGCGCAGTATGTTCAGGTCGCCGCGGAACTTGTTGACGATCGTCCCGCGCACCAGCGGCCTTTCGTCGGCCTCAAGCAGCGCCAGCGTCCCGTACAGCTGCGCGAACACGCCGCCGCGGTCGATGTCGCCGGCCAGCAGCACGGGGATGTCAAGCCGCTTGGCCAGCCCCATGTTGACGAAGTCGTCTGCCTTCAGGTTGATCTCCGCAGGACTGCCGGCGCCCTCGACGACGATCAGGTCGTACTGCGATGAGAGCGTCTCGAACGCTCCGCGCACAGCCGGCCACAGCCGGTGCTTGATGCGGTAGTATTCCGTGGCGGAGTAGTCGCCGTACACCTCACCGTTGACGATCACCTGCGATCCTTTGTCGCTGGTGGGCTTGAGCAGGATCGGATTCATCGCGTAGCTCGGCTCGACGCCCGCCGCCTCGGCCTGCACGGCCTGTGCGCGGCCGATCTCCAGCCCCTCGTCGGTGATGAACGACTGGAGCGCCATGTTCTGGGATTTGAACGGAGCAGTTCTCAGCCCGTCCTGGCGGAAGATGCGGCACAGCCCCGCGCAGAGCAGGCTCTTGCCTGCGCCGGACATCGTGCCCTGGATCATGATCGATCGTGCCATAGCGACCGTTCCTTTCGTGAATGATAACAAAAAAGAGCCCTGAAAAAGGGCTCGGCTGCGCAAAAGGCGCGCTTCCCGCCCTCGAAGGAAGCGTATTAAAAACGCGCGCAGTGTCGGGCTTCAAGTTTATACCGTAGCGGGGCTGCGCCGGATTCGCACCGGCTTCCTGCGCGAAAAAAACGTTCTTTTGCATTCAGTTTAATACGAAAGGCGAGTTTCTGTCAACGGAGAGAAAAAGCGCGCCTCTCCGTCAGGGAAAGGCGCGCGTGAAGATGCTGCGGTTATTTCAGATTGGCCTTGAAGAACGCTTCGATCTTGTCGAAGGGGATAACGTTGACCTGGTCATACAGGTCGGTGTGCGTGGCACCGGGCACGATCAGCAGCTCCTTGTTGCTGCCGGTGAGCTTTTTGAACGCGGCTTCGCCGAAATAGCGCGAGTGGGCTTTTTCGCCGTGGATGATGAGCACGGGGTTTTCGATCTCGCCCGCATAGACGTGCTGCGGCGTGTTCATGAACGACAGGGCGCTGGTCACGTTCCAGCCCAGGTTGGAGTTGAGCGAGCGCTTGTGGTAGCCGCGCGGCGTCTTGTAGTAGGCGAAGTAGTCCTTGACGAACCACGGCGCGTCCGCGGGCAGCTCGTCGGGAACGCCGCCGGCCTGCTTGCACGCGCCGGCTTTGAAGTCGGCGGTGCGCTGGGCGTTCAGCGCCTTGCGGGCGGCCATGCGCTCGGCGGCCAGAGTCTTTTCGTCCTTCTCGTAATCGAAGTAGCCGTTGGCGATGACGCGGCTCATGTCATACATCGTCGAGGCGACGGTGGCCTTGATGCGGGTGTCGATGGCGGCAGCGTTCAGCACCAGTCCGCCCCAGCCGCAGATGCCGATGGCGCCGATGCGCTCAGGGTCGACAAAGTCCTGGACGGAAAGAAAATCGACGGCGGCGGAAAAGTCTTCCGTGTTGATGTCGGGCGAAGCGACAAAGCGCGCGTTGCCGCCGCTCTCGCCGGTGAAGGAGGGATCGAACGCGAGGGCGACAAAGCCGCGCTCGGCCATGATCTGCGCGTACAGGCCGGAGCACTGCTCCTTGACGGCGCCGAACGGTCCGGCGACGGCCAGGGCGGGAGAGCGGCCCGTCATGCCCTTGGGCGTGTACAGGTCGGCGGCCAGCGTGATGCCGAAGCGGTTGACAAACGTGACTTTGCGGTGGTCGACCTTGTCGCTCTTGGGGAACGTCTTGTCCCACTCCTGCGTCAGCGTCAGCTTTTCGGGAACGAGACGGGCGGGTTCTCCCTGCGCCTTGCAGCTGTCCTGTGCTTTCAGGGCATCGGCGGCAAGGGCCGCGCTGCAGCAGAGCGCGGCAGCGAGTGCGCCAAGAACAGCAGTTTTCATCATTTTCATGAGAGATCATCCTTTCGGTTCAAAGGTTGCCGCGTGTGTCCTCAGCGATACAGGCGGCGATTCCCTTTATAAAGGAAGTCAGGAAAAATTGCAAATTGCGATAATGAATAACTTGTTATTGACAAACAGAATAGCTGCCTGCGCGTGGACGTGTTATTGACAAAAGGAGATGTTTCGCGCACAATCACGGGAGACCCTGAAAAACAGAAGAGAAAGGAGCGATTCGCCCATGGCCAGCCTGGAAGAACTGATGTCGCCGGAGCGCCTGAAACGGCTCGGCGTGCTTTATGCCTGCGTGATCACGCGCCTTCCGGGCGAATGCTACCTTGCCACGTTTGCTGATCAGTCGCGTCTGCGCGTGCTCGACCTGGAAGGCGGCGATGTGCAGACGCGGCTTGCCGCTTCGCTGGAGGCGGAACGCAGCCTGCTGCACGCCACGCTTGGCGGCGGCACAGAAGTCTATGTGCGCGGCGTTCCCTTCGGCATGGCTGAGTCGTTTGTCTCGGGGCTGATTGTCCGGCGCGCTCCCTCGCGGATGCTCGCGGCGGTGTTCACCGCCTGCACGGTGATGCACGAGCTGAAAGGCGCGCTCACACCGACGCGGGGCCTGTTCGCCGAACTGAGACGTGCGGAAGGAAATCCGGCGGGCTACACCATTTGGCTGGACGGCATGGAGTATCCGATCGGCGGGTGATGTTCCGTGTGGAACTTATCGTCAGCAAAGCGCCCAAAGCTCCGGAAGAGCATCTCTCCGGAGTGATATGCTCTCCTAAAAGTAGACACACGAAAAAAAACAAATTCGTGAGTTGCTTTTAGGAGGGCATCTTTTTGTCTACAAAACTCAGTTACAGCGCAGAAGAAAAACGTAGCATTGTGGAGACTTACCTTCAAGGTAAAACAAGCCAGCAAG